>Ga0209394_1000194_pt1 | contig 56326 bp, 57 predicted proteins | sample JNZ201metaG_FD_184122 | JGI IMG/M metagenome (GOLD analysis project Ga0209394, IMG submission 184122) | Hot spring microbial communities from Jinze hot spring, China to study Microbial Dark Matter (Phase II) - JNZ 20120812A (SPAdes) (version 3) ...
GTTACAAATAGGTAAAAAGAAATATTCTCTATGAATTGTTAGCTATAATCTTTTAGAACCATATCTAGAACAATAATACTGTAAATCTATTTAAAACACCTAAATAATCTAGAGTAAATAAGTTACTTGAAAAGAGTAAATGCCTGTAAGAAGTATTGGAAATAGCCATAAATATTATTAAGGAGTCCTATCAAACTTCTAAAGTTGGCGGAATACTTGATTTTATCAAAAACTTTTTAAAGCTTAAATTCAAAAAGGAATTATGAATTTATTAAGCTTAAGATTCTCAGATATCAACGGCACATTAAAAGAAGTACTTGTTTCAGAAAGGAAGTTTAAAGAATCTAAAGAAAGAGGAGTATGGTTTGATGGATCTTCAGTTTTAGGTTTGGTTAGAAGATTTGAAAGTGATATGCGACTTAAGCCGGATGAAAATTCTATGTTTAATCTTGGTAATATGCAAGTTTATTTCTGCGATATTTATTCTGGAACTAAACCTTATGAAGGCGATCCTAGATTCATTCTAAAAAAGGTTTTAAGTGAAGCTGAAGCTTTAGGATTTAAATTTTTTACAGCGGGTGAGCTAGAATTTTACCTTTTAAAGGATGGGGAAAAGTTAGATAGGGGAAGCTATTTTGATGTTCCGCCTAAAGATAAAGCTCATGAAGTTAAGCTTAAGATAATTGAAATGTTAACGAAAGCTGGAATAGAATGGGATATGGGTCATCATGAAGTTGGTCCGGGGCAAAATGAGGTTGATATAAAGTATGATGATGCCCTTATAACTTCTGATAAAATTCTTTTTGCTAAAAATGTTATAAAATTTGTTGCTGAATCTTGCGGGCTTAAAGCTACTTTTATGCCTAAACCTTTCTTTGGCCTACCTGGTAATGGTATGCACTTACATATGAGTCTTTGGAGTAAGGAAAAGAATTTGTTTTACGATGAAAATGATAAGTATAAAATTTCGCAAATAGCAAAATTCTTTATGGCCGGTATATTCAAGCATGTTAAAGCTATAACAGCAATTACAAACCCAACGATAAATTCTTACAAAAGACTTGGCGAGTTTGAGGCTCCGAAATACATTTACTGGGGAAGTAAAAATAGAGATGCTTTAATAAGAGTACCGGAAATAATCCATCAAGCTTCAGCAAGAATAGAGTTTAGAGCTCCAGATCCTAGTGCAAATCCCTACTTAGCTTTTGCAGTTCTTCTAAAGGCTGGTCTGGATGGTATAAAAAACAAAATCCAGTTAGAAGAAGCTGTAGAAGGAGATATTTATGAAAATGGAAGATATAAAACTCTTGATGCTCTACCCTCCACACTTGAAGAGGCTCTGGAAGAGTTGAAAAAGGATGATTTGATAAAAAATTTGCTGGGGTCCTTGTTTGAAAGATTTATTGAACTAAAGGAGTCTGAAGTGGAAGAATACAATAGACGGACAATTACCAATTGGGAGATTGAAAAGTACTTTGATGCTTAAATTTTCCAAGATTCTCAGCTATATAAAACATAATATGTGAAGATCAAGCTAAAATTATTCCGATTACTTTGACTATGTTCTCAAGATTCTTGAATTGGAAAATATATGGGGCTATTATAAATTTAGTAAAGCTCTGGAGAAGTATCAAGTTACTATTAAATTCTAGTTTTCCATCGTTTTTATGTTGATAATGGAAGCAATGAGGTTATAAAACTTACATAGTTCTCCTAAAGAGAAATAGAAAAGCTATCACTTTTAAACAATATTAGATATTCAAGATTTTGAAGGAAAAGTATAGAAATATCAGTAAGCTTATATGTTTTGAATTTTCCTATTGTTAAATTCGTTTTGTTAAGTAGAGGTGATTACAGTAGCTTAGGTTTTCTCTAGCTTATTTAAAATTTCGACAAGCTCTATTAATGATGATATTTCGTGTTTAGGTTTTTCTAAGTCTGTTAAGGCTTCCTCACGGTATTTGTTCCTCCATTTAATTAAAACTGAAATCATTCCAACTTTGTTTGCACCAACTATATCTTTAGATATTCTATTACCAACCATTACTGCTTCCCAAGGCTTTACATTAATTCTACCTAATGCATTAATAAATATTTCCTCATTAGGCTTTTCAACACCAACATCAACAGATGTAATAACAACATCAAAGTAATGCTCAATATTTAGCTTTCTTAAAGCAGCTCTAACATGAATTTCCTTTGACGTTGTAGTGTTCGTTATCAACCCAATCATATAATTTCTTCTTTTCAACTCTGCTAAAACATCATCAACATAAGGTAGCTTCCTTAAATCAGCTTCCCATAAACGTTTATCCTGATCCTCCTCAATAATAATTGTATCACCTAAATCAAAGAAAATAGCCTTAATAACCATACTATTAACCCTCAACCATACTTATTATGTCTCTCCTTAAGATATTTCTCTCTAATCTTCATAGCTAATCCGCTATCCTCAATAATAAGCGTTCCACGATACCCACAATCTCTACATTCCCATATAGACCATAGCTGCGGTAAGCCAGATGCCCAATATATATTTGTAGAACCGCATTCAGGACAGAACTTTAACTCCCTCCTAATAATTACCACTTTAATATACAATAGATATTTGAGATTATTTAAGAATTTTGGTAAGTTAAGGTGTCTAATTAAAATACCTAATAGCTACTCATCAAGACTTGTTAAATATCTTAAAGTTATAATCGTATCCATCATAGTACTCCACTTACTTTAGCTATCTTTACATTATCTATTAATCAAGAAGTCTTAAAGAGGAAACCCATCAATACTTCTCTCTAAGTAAAGATAAACTATGAAGTAATTCATGAATTTTATACATTATATTCCATAGTTTAAATGTTTTCTATGTTATGTGAATTTATAGCTTTAGAGGACTTCTACAATCTTCCTGAAACTCTAAACAATAGAGCTTTCAAACAAACTTATATAAAATATTAAATTTCACAACTAATATTGATGGTAAGTTGTTTAAAGTAGTAAATATTAAAGAGTTTTTAAGTTAGCTGATTTAGCTAGATTTCTACCGCCCATGTTGGAAGCTGCATTCTCGCATAGGGGAGAACTATAACTTTAGCTCCAGCTCCATGTCTTTTTAATGCTTTTTCAAAGGCTTCCTGAAGAGAATCTGTAACATCTAAACCTATTTCTCTTCCTAATGTAAGATTTTCCTTCATTGTAACTATGGTTACATTTTTCCTTAACATAACTTCATATATTGGAACCCATATACAGCCACTCCACATAGATACCTTTCTTAAATATATGTCTCTAATTAGCTTCTCATAGTTTTCAGTTGTAGGCGGCATGTATGGCTTCATTAAATCCATTAAGGCGAAACCAGGGAATTCACGGAAACCTGGACATGGACTACAATATATTATTGTTCCCCCATCCTTACATATTAGATCTGCACTCATTACACCCCAGCCAGTATGAAAGAATATATGATCACTTTTCGCAAAGGTTCCACAGATAACTATGTCAGCTTTCCTCTGTCTAAGTTGAGGTATATCATATGCGTATATCCTATTATATTTTTGAACTGATACTTTAAAGGATTCTGGGAGTTCACCGTAAGTTAAGTCTATTACATTTCCCTTTGAGTCCATGATTGTATTAAGAGCATATTTATAATCTATAAGCTCAGCAATTTCATCAATATCTAACCTCATAGGTCCCTTAAGTGAGCCGTAACGTGTTTCAGGGCTTAAGCATTTTAAATGGTTAATTTCAATTGTTTCTTCACTACACATAGCTAAAGCAAGCTTTCCCCCACCACTATAACCCCATTGAGTAGCTTGAGTTAATGGTAAGCCAAATTTTACATCAAAGGTCATAAGCTTTTTATTAACCCATACTGGAGTACCTGCTTTCGTGAACCCGATAAATTTATTTGCAGCTGGATCTTTAGGTTGATTCTGCCATATTTCCCATCCCTTCTCCTTTAATCTTTTAACATTTTCAACACCAAGTTTAGCTTTAATATCATCATCGCTCATAGGTACTGCGTAGGATACAAACATGCCGCCAATAGCTATACCTACTCTTCTCACTCCAGCTTCCTCAAGCATGTTAAGTATTACAGTTAAGTATCTAGACGTAGGTGTAGGTCTAAATTGATTATCTGTAATTATAGCAATACTTACATCAGGTCCAATTAATTCAGAAAATTTTGGACCGGAAACCGGGTTTTCTAGTGTCTTTCTAACTTCCTCTTCTAGGTTAATTATAGGGGCAGGCTCCTTTGGAAGTATGTTAGCAACAAAGTTTTCATCAGGAATTTCTAACTCTAGTTTTTCACGGAAAATTTCTTTATCACTAGCAGCAGAACTTATTATTGTTTTTTCAATACTTTCATAGGGAATATATACTTTAACCAAAAAACCACCAATTTAATAATTAATAAGAACATATATATGTTACTGTTGAAAGTAAGATATAGTAACTTAGGGAGGAAGCTACAGTATGCTAAGTTACCATGTTATAAATTATATTAGTCCTCTACTGAAATCACTTCTAGCCTCATATCTAGTAGTGGTGCATCTATTATTTCTTTACCAATATCAACTATATCTATGTTTTCATTGATTAGTTTAGGTATGTCGTTTAATTTTATGTTTCCAGCAAATGCTATCATTACCTTATTTCTTAATCCTTTCTCTTTTAATACTCTATTTACTCTACGTACATCATCTAAATTACCTGTATCAATCATTATGACTTTAGCTCCATTAATTACAGCTTCCAATGCTTCATCCTCAATAGCCTTTACTCTACCCTTTATTTGAATCACTTTAATCATGTTAAATTCTTCTACAGTTTTTAATGCTTCCTTAATACCTCCAAGGATCTTAACGTAGTTTTTATCTAGATATATGAAGGATTCATTAAGTATTCTAACGTTTACACCACCGATTTTTATAGCTTCCCTAAAAAGATTCTTTACTTCAACAGGCATTTTCTTCCATGCACCACAAACAACCCTTACTTTATTATTAGCTAGCTTATTTGCTCTGTATGCTGCTGTAGCTATACCTGAAGCCTTAGCTATAATTCCTATAAGAAGGTCTTCAGCTAAAGCTATCTGCTTAGGATTACCTCTTAACTTAGCTATAAGTGTCCCCCTCCTTACGTAAGCTCCAGACGGTAGACATTCAAGCACTTCAATACCTATTTCATCAGCCTTACTTCTTAGCTTTTCAGTTAAGGCAATTATACCCTCATCATCTGAAACTATAGCTGCTACAACCCTCCTAGATATTATATCCTTAAATATCATATCACGTAGATCTATTTCCCTCATATCTTACCCCTATTTTAATGTAATAATATTAAGCTAGCTTCTTCCTATTAGCATTGTATTTATTGAAAGCAATACCTTTATGACTAGTTTCACTATGTTTCGTCAATGATGAATATGCGAATGCTTATTATACCTAGATATGTATAAGAGCTTTAGCTTATTTGCTATTTTTTCAGCTAATTCCTCCTCTTTTAAGTTGTTTTTCACTCCATCTATAACTATATCTATACATTCCTTTACTTCATCTGTTGGTCCAGGTAAAGCTATTATTATGCTTTCACCATATTTCCCAACAGCTACTCTTACTCCGTTTTTAGCATGTCTTCCCCTACCTTGATGGTATTTAATTACGTATTCAGTTTTTATATTCTGTACTACTTTCTCTATTCCCTCTATTGTTTTATCCTTGTCCTCGGCACCCACCCCACCTGTTAATATTATTAGTCCGAAACCACTATCTATTGCTTCTCTTATTTTAGCTGCAATCATATATTCATCATCATCAAGTACTGGGCCATGAACTGCCTTAAATCCTTCTTTTTCAAGCTTATCAATTATTAATGGAGTATTCGTATCCTTAATTATTCCCCTCTTAACTTCAAAACCAGTTGGAAAAACTATTGCTCTCATTTTCATCTTCTTTTTAACCTCATCAATAATTCTCTGACTCTCCTCTACTATTGTTTCCACCATCTCTTTATTAAGGGAGATAAATGATAAAACTCCTTCTGAATGTATATCGGTTTCTGGAGTGATTATGAATCCTGGTATCTTAGCTAACTCCATTAAAAGCTCATCTTTCTTGCCAAATATCTGTTTAGGATCTATTGTTTCTCTTAGGATGTCAAGAACTATATAGTCCTCTCTAACATCTGTTACAAAAACCTCATTTCTACTTAGCTTTAAAACTCTAGCTACTGTTTCTGAAATAGAATTTAGATTTACATGGTTAAGTTTAATGTTTGTTATCCAAAGTTCTGTTTTCCCAAGTAGGTTTAACTCATTCATTTTAAGTATGATGTTATGGTTTTATACCTCTTTGCCTAAGCCATTTATGTATTAGCTCCTCATCCACTTCTTTACTTGCTTTAGTCGCCTCCTTTATGAGTAGTTCAGCAAGGGATTTGCTTACATTAAATCCTCCTGCAGCTCCATCGAAAACTATGATTTTATCTGTTTTAGCTATTTCATAAGCTAATTTAATTGCAGAATCTAGATCTGGAGTTACTGCTTTAATGTACTTTGTAAATTCTATATTTTGAGGATCATTATCAAACAGTTCCTTATGATGTTCTCCTACAATTATTGTTGGGAAGTGTTTAGACCAGAAAACTGATGGATATCCTTTCCATACATAGTTTATAACTATTGCTTTAATTGCAGGGTTTGGTGGTGGTATTTCAGGTGATAGTGGTTTCTCATTTTCATCGTAGTATGCTTCAGTATACCATGTATATGGTGGAAATGGTTTATCAAGATCAAATAAATCTATATTTGCACAGCAGAAGTTAGCAAATATTACTCCACCTGCAAATACGTATGGTACTGGACACATAAAGTCAAGTATTGCTATTGCTTCATCTATTTTTCCAAGTAAATGCATTACCTTACCGTATGTCTTTAAGTTTAGCCTTGTTATTCTTTCATCTAGCCTGTATAGATCTCTATCTGCATCCACTCCTACAATTCCAACAGGTGTAGGTAGTAGGAAGCATGCAAAAGCCCACTTCCTCTTGACAAGTGGGGATTCAAATATAGCTCTAGCAATAAAGTTAGCTCCTCTAGGTCCCAGGTTATGATGATAGGCTGATCTTGTCTCTATTCTCGCATAAGACATTCCAAATGGTTTTACAGCTCTATCAACATGTCTATGGAAATGTACTTCCCTAACATCGCTATTATGTGCATGTATAATCCAATCAGCATCATAAGCAGCTCTAATACCGTAAAGCGTACCTATCTCCGTCTCAATAGGTATTCCTGGATCTATTGGTGTAATACCAATAGCTTTCCCGGAACCGAAATACTCGTCAAGCTTAAACTTCCTAATATATTCCTCAGTTTCCCTAAATCTCAGGCCAACACCTGCTCTCAACCTTATATCTCTACATTTCGTCCTTTCCTCAACTACATCCCTAATTGTCTTCAGCATTTCAGCGTAAGGCTCCCCACCGAGAAGTGTAAATCCATGATGTGAAGCTAAAATATTTACTGAATGTTCAGGCTTTATATAGCTCATATCAATACTTTCAAGAGCTTTAACTGTAGCCTCCCTTATAGCTTTAGTATTTGGTGGAGGCCATATAACCTCCGGCATATCAGGAAACAAGTCCTTAATCTTTACGAACACCATACCCGGTAATTGGTAGGCTCTCTTCCCAATATACTCTGGCTTAACACCATAAATCGACTCACGAGGTGGAAGAGGAGGTTGTGGAGGATAAATCTTACTCATTCCCTCCACCTCTAACAATCTTCTCCATAACCTCCTTATCCTTTAAAAAGTAGAACTTCCCATACTCCTCTTTACCTAGTATAGCTTCAGGTAAATCCCAGAGAGTTGATGTTAACCCATACCACTGGTATCCAGGAGGTTTTTGAAGTTTTACTCCAGCAGCATTTAAAAGCCTTAATACTGGCTGAATACATTCAACCTTACAGCCAGTACGTATACCAGTCATTCTCGATAGTTTCTCCGGAGAATCTGCCCCCATCAATATAGCTGCAGCAACTTCCCTCGCCCTCGTACCAGTACAGAAACAGATAACCTCCTCTGGATGGTGATGAGCTTTCCTACAGATTTCAAGCATTTTCTCATACGGCGCTTTCCTCCAATCAACCTGTAAAACCCTTGGCTTTTCCAAGGAAATTATGGAAACAGCATATTGAGGACATCTATCCATACATGCAGTACATCCAGTACATGAAGACTCATCAACATGAGCAAGAAAATCCTCACCAACTCTAATTGAAAGAGTTGGGCAAACCCTCTCACATATTCCACAACCATTACATTTAGATTCATCTACCCTAGCTATAGAAACAACATATCTCACATTCCTATTTAAAGCTGAGAAATTTATAAATTTTTAGCTATAGAAACAACATATTTCACATCTCTTAAAACTGAGAATTTATAATTCTTACTCATTGCTTAAAGCTTCGTATAAAACATTTAGTAAATTACTATTAATTAATTCTGAAGTTAACAGGACAGAATCTATATATAGCTAAGCCTGTAGAGTATATATTGTCTATTTCCTAGTAGGGAATTGTAAATGAGGGTTTTGGTAGTTGATCCGAGAATAGCTGGGATTTCAGGGGATATGGTGCTTTCAGCTTTAGTTGATATGGTTGGAGTTTGGGAACAACTATATCGGCTTGCAGATACTATAGAGAATACATTAAGCTATTGTAGCTCATTTAGGGTTGAAGTGGTTGATACTGTTAGAAGGGGAGTTAGAGCGAAGATGTTGAAGATGAGTATTGAGGAGGACGTATGTAATGTAAGAGCTATTGATTTAAGGAAATATGTTGAAGAGGTAGGAGTTAAAATGAGGTTATCGAGTGGGGGGATTAGCTATGCTTTAAATGTTATAGATGAGCTTATAGAGGCTGAAGCGAGGATTCATGGAGTAAGTAGGGGGGAGGTAGTATTTCATGAGTTAGCATCATCAGATACTGTGTTTGATATAGTTGGAGTATCACTAATGCTGGATGCTTTAAACTATTTTAGAGGAGAGGTTAAAGTATATACTACGCCTCCTGCTTTGGGTGGGGGTTACGTTAAGATGGAGCATGGAGTTATTAATGCTCCAGCTCCAGCAACGCTTGAAATACTTCGTAGACATAGCTATAGATTTACATCTACACCAGTTGATTCAGAACTTACAACACCAACAGGTGCTGCGCTCCTGGTAAATCTTACAGGGAGAATTGTAGATTACTATCCGCCGTTAAGAATAGAGAGGATAGGTTATGGAGCAGGTGTTAAAGACTTTGAAAACATTCCGAATGTTCTAAGAATAGTTGAAGGATATGATTTTAAAGCTATTAGTGATAAGATTATGGTTCTTGAAACAAATATTGATGATGTACAAGGTGAGGTTTTAGGATATTTAGCTGGGAGAATTATGGATTTAGGAGCATTAGATATTTCAATAATTCCAGCTGTAGGTAAGAAGAATAGGCCCTCACATATAGTTAAGGTTCTTGTAGAGCATAGTAAGTATGATGAAGTACTTAAAGCATTAATGAATGAAACGGGAACTTTAGGTGTAAGAATTTATGAAACATGTAGGGTTCTAGCTTTAAGAAGTGAGGAAACAAGAACTATAAATATTAATGGTAAGAGATATAGTGTTAAAGTTAAGATTTCTAGAACACCTGAAGGTAAACTTCTAAATATTAAACCAGACTATAACGACTTAAAAGCTATAGCTGAAGAACTAAATATACCTTTAAGAAAAGTAATGCTAACTATTAATAAGATTCTACTAGAGGATTTAAGTAGCTATACTTAACCATAACATCTCAGCTAGCTTGTAGCTACAAGCTATCGTTTCCAAGTAGCCCAATATCTATTTCAGAATGCTGTTTAGAAGATATAGTATGTTAGGTTATACGTAATTCAAGTTTCATTCTAATGGAAACACTAATATACTTTCACTATCTTGAAATATAGGAGAAGCTTTAATTTCGTTTAATATAAAACCTACTTACACTTTAATCTAGTTAATCTTCACTTCTATTTAAGAATTAACTTGTAAATATACGTTGGGAATCATGTTTCCATAAGCTTAATGGTGGAGCTTAAAATTAGCGAATTACTTTATTATTCCTAGATATAGCTTTGAAAATTCCGGGTGTTCTAATAGGTTTTTAGGCTCTCCTTCAAACCTTATTGTTCCACTTACCAGTAAATATGCTCTATCACCTATTTCTAATGCTCTTTTAGCATGTTGTTCAACAAGTACTATTGTTAATCCTAAACTATCTCTTAACTCAACTACTTTCTCCAGTACTTTTTTAACAAGTATTGGAGCTAGATCAGTAGTCATTTCATCCAGCAGAAGTATTTTAGGTTTCCTCATGAGGGCTACGCTTATTGCAAGCATTCTCCTCTCCCCTCCACTTAGTGTTCCAGCCTTCCTGTTTAGGAATGGTTTAAGTCTTGGGAATATTTCAAGTACCTCACCTATTCTACCTTTAACCTCCTCTTTAGGTAGTATATAGCCAGCTATTCTTAGATTTTCATCTACTGTTAGATTGGTGAATATATTACCCATTTGCGGTAGGTAAGATATACCTAGTCTAGCTATCTTATGTATTGGTAATCCAGTAATATCTTTCCCATCGAAAAACACTTTTCCATCATAGATTGTTGCCATGCTACATATACTGTTGAGAAGAGTTGTTTTACCTGCACCGTTAGGTCCTACAATTACTGTTATTTCCTTCTTCATAGCTTCAAAGTTTACATTAAATAATACTTTAAGCTTACCATACCCTGAATTCAGTTTTTCTATTTGAAGAATACCCATATTATCTACCTATATAAACCTCTATAACCTTAGGCTCATTCTCAACAAGTTGTGGAGGGCCTTCAAATATAACTTTCCCCCTATCCATTACGTAAACATAGTCAGCAAATGGGAGAGCAATATCGATTCTATGCTCAATAACTAGAAAGGTAATGTTCCATGTATCCTTAATGTTTCTAACATATTTAAATATTTCATTTGCATATGCTGGATCAGTTCCTCCTATAGGTTCATCTAAAGCTATTAGTTTAGCTCCAGTAGCTAAAGCTCTACTTATCTCAAGCATTTTTAACTGACCTGCACCAAGCCTATAAGCCTCCATATTCCAGAATTCGTCAAGACCAACTTTCCCTAAAATCTCAAAGGCTCTTCTTATCTTTTCCTCCTCCTCCTTAATCCATAGCTTTTTAAACGATGCTTTAATAGGGTTTTCCCCACTATTACCTAAAGCTACAAGTACATTCTCTAATACTGTAAGTGAGAGGAAGGGTTCAGGAACTTGGAATGTTCTTACAAGTCCTGCTTTATAAACTCTATGGGGAGGCCAATTAGTAATATCCCTTCCCTCAAATAATACTTTACCATTATCTGGTTTTAAAACACCAGTACATAGATTAACAAGAGTTGTTTTACCTGCACCGTTAGGTCCTATAAGCATCGTTAAGCTATTCTTCTTAATCTTAATATTTACTTCATCTACAGCAATAAGTCCTCCAAATCTCTTAACTAGGTTATGTGTTTCTAATATGTTAATATCTTGACTCATATAGCCACCAAAAAAATATTTTATATTTTATTTCCATTCAACGGAATCTGTAGCGTATCTATATGCTCCTATAGTTTCCCATTTATATTCTCCAGCTACTAGCTTAATTGCAAGTATATCGTAGTCTCCTGTAGCTCTATCTCCATTTTCATCTAGACTGAAGAATCCTGATGCACCCATATAGTGTTTAAGTATTTGTGGTATTGCATTTCTAACAGCTACACCATCATATTTCCCTACAGTATCTAGAGCTAGAGATATAACCCATAATGCATCATAGGAGAAGTAAGCGTAAGCTTCAGGTTCTCTTCCAAGCCTTTCAAGAATATGCTTCTTAACTTTATCAGTATATGGTGAAGCACCTGGTGAACCTATAGTATTATAGAAGCCTATCTTTATTGAATATTCAGCTAATGATTTATCCTCAATCAATACTGCTGTTCCAGCTGTTCCATCTGACCCCTGCCATTTAACCTCTGAAAGTATTGGATGTGCCTTTACAGCAGCAAATATAGCAGCTATCTCCTCAAAACTTATAGCTAAAACGCCAACTTTCTCCTTACCATACTTTTTAACTGCACCATCAATAATGCTTGCTAGCTTAGCGGCCTCAACAGAAAACTCCTTAGCAGCAGGATCGTATCTTATCCCGGAATCAATACCTCCCATTTCACCTGAAGCCTTCAAAATCTTATCGAAGGCCTTAACTGAAAACTCCTTAAGCCCATCACCCCAAGTATCCCCCCTCCATATTGGTACTAGATATCTTATTCCTCTATCCCACATAATCCTAGCTATAGCTGCTCCCTGAGCGACATCCATAGGACAGAATCTAAGTATTGAATCATTAGGTATTGAAAGTGCAGGGGAGGTTGATGATTGTGATACAACTAGTAAACCGTTTGCATCAGCATAGCTCTTCACCTCGCTAACTTCAGCACTGGACATTGGTCCAATGAATATTTTAACTCCACGTCCATGAAGAGCCTGTATCTTATCTAATGCTGTCTTAGGATCAGTAGCCGTATCCTCAACAAATAGCTTAATTCTCCAAGGCTTACCAAGAGATGAAAGCCATTCATTAACTTCGCTTGCAGCAAGTTCAATAGCTACCCTATCATTTTCACCGTAAGATGATAGAACTCCAGTTAATGGAAGTAAAACACCTATAAATACATCACCCTGAAGACCGGGAACAGCAGGAGCTGTAACAGTCGCTGTTCTAGTTACTGTTGTAGCTGCCGTTATTGTTGTAGGTACTGTTACTGTTGTAGCTGCAGCAGGGACAGTTACTGTTTTAACTGGGACTGCTGCGCTTCCAGTGAAGTAGCCTGCTACAATACCTATTAGTAGAAACACTACTATTAATATGGATGCTAGCTTAGTACTTATAGCCATACAATCCCCTATAATTAGAAACTATAAACATTTAAATTTTTCCATTAAATAAGTATGTTTAGAAATTGATTCTATATTTTGCTATATAGGTTTCCACATGCTTAAAGTTTGAATTACTACTTCTTTATGTTAGTTTTCAATTTTCTTATCTTCTCTATTTTTTCTATAGATAATGTTAAGGCTGGTTTTTCAGGTATTATTCCTTGTGGTCTAAACATTACTATTACAACTATTGTTAATCCTACAAGTATGTATTCAAGCCAGTTAGGATCTATCGGTATGATTGATGTTAAAACTCCCTTATATGAATATATTAAGGTTCTAACTATTGAGAATATAAGTACACCTATAAGTACACCTAGATTGTTTCCTGTTCCTCCAAGCATCATGTATGCCCATGGCCAAAACGTCCATACCAATCTACTGTAAGCTACTGCCTTCATGCTTCCGCTATAAAATGCCCATAATGCTCCCCCTATAGCTGCTAGTGAGGATCCTATAATTAATGCTTGTGCTCTTACTTTAGGAATATCCTTACCGTAAACTTTAGCAGCTACCTCAGAATCCCTCATAGCTTTAAGAACTCTACCGAAAGGTGATCTGGAGATTCTTTCAGCGTATAAAAATATTAGTACTGCTATTCCAAGCATTACTATTGTAGCAAATAGGAATCTTAACTCTCCAACACCTATAAATCTAAACGGATCCGGTACTAGTACCCCCTGTGTTGCTCCAACTATTGGCTGATAATTCCAAGCAATTATTTGAAGGGCATCACCGAAGGCTAGTAGGGTAATTCCAAGATATGCTTCCTTAAGCCTTATTGCTGGGTAAGCTGTTATATATCCTATAATCCCTCCTAAACATGCAGCAAATACTAGCGTAACTATGAATATTCCTGCTGAAAGTATTGGGTTTAAGGCTAATACCCTATTTATATCTTCAACAAGCCTATAGTTTATTAAGTGATATGCATAGTCAGCTCCACTTGGCTGATTCATCATTAAAGCTAGGATCCTACCGGGTATAGCTCCAGCCACTATAGCCCCTGTAAGTACAGCTAAAACTCTACCGAACTGTGGAATACCTGCATATCCTACCTCTAGGTTTAAGCTTATGGTTATTATTAATCCAATAGCGAAGTTTATAAGTATGTTAAGTATGATTGGAGGTACTTCAATCATTTACTACCACCTCTCCAAATAATTGTTTTCAGTCTACCTAAGCTAATTCCAGCTAGTCCTCTTGGATATATAAGTAGGGTTACAGCCATTATTAGTAGTGGTATTATTGGTCTATATGCTGTAATCTCCCCACCGAGAACCATTGATAAGAAGTATATTCCAAGAAATTCACTTAAACCTATAAGTAGTCCTCCGAGAAGGCTCCCAAATATACTATATAACCCTCCAACTATAGATCCAGCGAAAAACGTTACTATTGTTGTCATTCCCACAGCAGGATATCCAGTTATAACCATTGATAGTAATCCTCCTGAAAGCCCTGCAAGAACTCCTCCGATAAACCATGAAGACATATATATTAGTTCAGGGTTTATTCCTATCATTCCCGCAAGACCTGGATTCTCAATAGAAGCCCTCATAGCAATACCGAACTTAGTCTTCATTAGGAAGAGATTTAAAGCTAAAACTATCAATATCATAGCTATTGGAGCTATAACTCCAATAGCTCTAATAGAGAAAATACCAAAATCAATAATTAAATCCTTAAGCTCTAATGCAAAATATCTTGCATGAATCCTATAATTAGTAGTTAAGAAATCAGCAAATATGTTTATGAATGCGAAGAAAATTAGATCAAGACCCAATGTGGACATCATTAAAACAACTTCACTAGATCTTGCTTTTAAAAGTCTTCTATTAACAGTTAAATAAACAAGTATACCTAACATTCCTGAAAATAAGGCTGCAAAAACAAGATATAAGTATGGGCTTCCACCAAATATTGATGATAATGCAAACACTATGTAAAAACCCCAAGCAATAAGAGATGCATGAGTAAAGTTAAACGTTCTAGTAGCCATGTAAATTATAGTTATGCTTGAAGCACCTAATGCTATACAGCTTGAGTAAGCCAATGCCTTAATAATAATCTCAATCAATACTAACACCTAACCGCTAATAGATACTATACTCAATATAAATTTTGCTATACTCTCTATGGCTTTGTTAACTTAAGCATATTTACTACCTCTATTTTGGTTTTGTATCTTCTATGAATTCTTAGCTTTATCTTTTCATCAATCAATGTTTTAGCTATACTATTGGCTTATAATCATTAATACATGTTACACTTATTCTCATGCGTAAATAGTTTGCAGCATCACAAATCCAGATGTAGGGAATTCTCCTTTATAATGGCTCAAAAGCAACATAACAATTTCTTATAGAGCTATGATTATAACAGCATCATCAAACATAATTAGAGATTAAACTACGACAATGTAGATGTATAACTCTACGATAATGAAGCTTAGAATATTTGGAGCCATCCTAGACGACATGAACGAAAATATGTAAGCACCATAAAGCTAGAATAAACAGAGTTCTTTCCTATAAACCTAATAATCTTAGCCATACTGACACCATAAATAAGGGGTAGAAACCCAAAATAAAGCTAAAGTTCGTAAAGCTGTTTTATTATACGTAAAATTTATATTGTATATGTGAATTTTATTTTATGCCGGTTGTACATGTATATGTTTGGAGTGGGTTCTCAAGCGAGGCTAAGAAGAAAGTAATAGCAGATATAACTAAGGCTTTCGTTGAGTTAGGTATACCCTTTGAAGCTGTTGAGGTTATTATTCATGAGATTCCAAAGGAAAACTGGGGAGTAGGAGGAGAACAAGCTAGTGAGAAGCTTAAACATGTAAAGCCGCCATGAATAGTACTGTTAGATGTAATAGATCCATTAAATCAAGGTTAATGTAGACCATTGAAATGGAAGCTTATTAGTAAACCCCAAATATGAGCTTAACATGTTAATAGTCATCTTACAATACTATTTAAATACAATTAGGATTCAACCTAGTAGTAGAGTTTTACAATGAGTTAAATATTATCAAATAGGAGAATTTAAATATAAACTTTAAGAAAGCAATATTATGTTTAATAGATTAGTTGAAAATAAAGTTTTAGCTTCTCAAAAATCTGAAATTACTGAGTATTTTGTATATAGAAACTTAGCTAGAATAATGAAGAATCCTAGTAATAAAGAAGTTTTAGAAAGGATTTCAAATGAGGAGTTAAGTCACTATCTTACTTGGAGGGAATATACTGGAAGGGAAGTTAAGCCAAATAGGTTTAAAATAATGTTCTACACTATAATTTTAAGAGTATTTGGTATTACTTTTGGAATAAAGCTGATGGAGAGAGGAGAAAAAGTAGCTCAATCAATCTATAGGGAAATATCAAAACTTATTCCTAAGGCGGGAGAAATAGAGGAGGAAGAGAAGATTCATGAGATGGAATTAATAAGATTAATAGAGGAGGAACGTCTCCAATATATTGGCTCCATTATCCTAGGCTTAAATGATGCTTTAATTGAGCTTGTAGGAGCTCTTACCGGTTTCACTTTAGCTATTCAGAATGCTAAATTGATCTCCATTATTGGGTTAATAACAGGAGTTCCCGCTTCTCTCTCAATGGCTGCTTCAGAGTATTTATCAAAGAAGGCTGAGGGAGGAGGGAAACCATTAAAATCAGCAGCTTATACAGGAGCCACCTATATCTTAACAGTTCTACTTTTAATTTCCCCCTACTTTATTTTCAGTAATGCTTATATATGCCTCTCCATTACAGTCCTAATCTCTATCCTACTGATTTTAACCTTTACCTTTTATGTTTCAGTAGCTAAGGAGTTCCCTTTTAAAAGAAGACTTCTAGAAATGGCATTAATTACTCTAGGTATTGTATTTCTCAGCTTTCTAGTGGGATTTCTATGTAGGAAAATTTTCGGAATTGAGGTTTAAATTAAAGTTATCTCTAACATATATTTATCCGTTCTTTAATAAGTTCTGTATGGTTGTCATTATTGGAAACATTAAATTAATGAAGATCTTAATGTCAGCCACAACAATCTTACTAAATAGCGTATATTAATATCTACATGCTATTCTATCCCTATTCATTATTTGGGCTTAATAGTGAAGCATACATTTACTTTAGAATCTTAAGATATATAATAGCTTTTATGGCTGAAGATTTTACATTTAAGTTTAATTTCTATAATAGTATTAGTGGAAAACTGCGGATTTCTAATCTACCAGCTTCAATATAGCTTAATATAATAATGTGATTTAATTACTTGCTCCATATCTTATCCATTAAATACTATATGGAGTGATTATTAAGATTTCGTGCTTCACGTAAATTTTGAATTAGAAGCTAAGCCGTAAAGCTATAAATGAATAATTTATGGGTTTAGATGCTAGATTAATAATTGCAGGATTTACTTAGGACTGTATTTTTAATTAATCTAAATCTATAAATATCTATAATAGTTATAGAAGTTATGTTTAGAATTAGGAATTGGATGAATTTATTAAATAATGCTTCATCACCTCTAACTCGAAGAGCAAGAGAAATAGCTTTAAGTGCTATTGAAGAGGCTTTGAAATCTGTAGATCCAAGAGGTCTTATAAAGTCGAAGATCACTCTATCTGATGATTTACTGGAAGTTAATGGTTTAAGATTTAAGCTATCCGGGTTTAGAAGGATATTTGTTATTGGTGGTGGGAAGGCAAGCGGCTCTATGGCTGAAGCATTAGAGGAGGTTTTAAAGAATCGAATAGAGGATGGAGTAGTAGTTACTCCTAAAGGAACATCCAGTCAGTATAGAACTAGGAGAATAAGACTTTATGAAGCTTCCCATCCAGTACCGGATGAAAATAGTGTTAGGGGAGCATTAGAAATTATGGAGTTAGCTGGTAAAGCTGGAAGTGATGATTTAGTAATTTGTCTAATTTCAGGAGGAGGATCAAGCTTAATGACTATACCTTGTCAGGGGGTTTCCCTAGATGATAAGAGAAGAATAACTGAAATGCTACTTAGATCAGGAGCTAATATTAATGAAATTAATACTATTCGTAAACACTTATCCAATTTTAAGGGTGGAATGCTTGCTAAGGAAGCTTACCCTGCAACTCTAGTTAGTCTAATTCTTTCTGATGTTGTAGGTGATCGTCTTGACGTTATAGCTTCAGGCCCAACAGTTCCAGACCCAACTACATTTATAGAGGCTATTAACATTTTAAAGAGATATAATCTATGGGATAAAGCTCCAGCTTCAATTAGAGATGTTTTAACTAATGGGGTTAAGGGATTAATTCCTGAAACACCTAAACCTGGAGATAAGGTTTTCGAGAAGGTACATAACATCATTATAGGTAATAATAGACTTGCATGTCTAGCAGCTATTAAGAAGCTTCAACATCAAGGATTAAATACTTTATTTCTAACATCATTCATGGAGGGGGAGGCGAGAAATATGGGTTTAATACTTTCCTCTATAGCATTTGAAGTATTAACTTCAGGAAACCCTATTCCTAAACCTGCTGCAATAGTACTAGGTGGAGAAACAACAGTAACTGTTACTGGTAGTGGTATTGGTGGTCGAAACCAGGAGATTGCTTTAAGCGCATCTACAAGAATAAGAGGAGTAAACGGTGTAGCTATAGCAGCTATAAGTACTGATGGTATTGATGGACCGACTGATGCTGCTGGAGCTATAATTGATGGAGAAACAGGAATTCGAGCGGAGAATCTAGGTTTAAACATGATGGATTACTTAATAAATAATGACTCCTACACATTTTTTTCAAGAATAGGTGACCTTATCTTTACCGGACCAACAGGTACAAATGTAAACGATATAGCAATAATAGTTGTAATATAGTAATTAAATTTTACGTATTGAATTTTAATCGTGTTTTATGAAGTCTCCTAATTGCATTGTTAGGTATAGCTGCTAATATTGTTTTATGTTTATTAATGGATGGTCTAAACATAATGTTAAGCCTATATATTAATCTACTAATCAATGATGGCTGTAAGGCTAACTATCTATATTATAGTTGAACACGCTAAATCTCTAATGGAGCTGCATGCAAAACTCCTATACTTGTTGAGTAGCCTCCACGTAGCCTTAATGAAGTTATTAAGAGTCCATCTACGCAGTAAATATTTATAGAGGAGCTTTATGTTAGCTATATGAGGGGGAATACTAGATGGGCTTCACTGTTTACTTGTGGTGTTGCTTCCTTTCTTATTCCCTTCATGTCTTCATCTATTAATATAGCTCTCCCCATAATAGGAGCTGAGTTTAGACTTGATGTCTTCCTTTTGAATTGGGTTGTAACCTCCTTCCTATTTTCACTAGCTATTTTTCTTATTCCATTCGGTAGGTATGCTGATATTAAGGGGAGGAAAAAAGTGTTTATGATGGGTTTAACAATATATTTATTTAGTTCTCTTGCTTCAACTCTTTCAAACTCTACTTATCTATTAATATTTTCAAGATTTATTCAGGGTATGGGTGGAGCTATGGTTTCAAGTACTGCTATAGCTATTCTTACATCAATCTTCCCCCCTAGTGAGAGGGGTAAGGTACTAGGTATAAATACATCAGCTGTATATATTGGCTTAAGTACTGGACCGTTTATAGGCGGATTATTAACCTATAGTTTTGGATGGAGAAGTCTTTTCCTAGTAAACATACCTATTTGTCTAGTTGCTCTTACATTGGCATATATTCTTCTTAGAGAGGAAAGTATTGAGGCTTGTAATGAGAAATTTGATTTTACCGGATCAGTATTTTACTCATTAATGCTTACATCATTGATTTACGGAGTATCAATATATCCAAGCTCTATAAGTATACCGTTAATAGTTATTGGCTTACTTTCCTCTATAGTTTTCATTTTGAGGAGTTTAAGAGTTGAAAATCCTGTTTTAGAATTGGGAATGTTTAGAAATGTTACATTTACCTTCTCTAATATAGCTGCACTTATAAATTATAGTTCAACCTATGCTTTAAGCTATCTTCTAAGCTTATACCTACAATACTTAAAGGGATTTAACCCTCAGCAGACTGGATTAATTCTCTCTATTCAGCCGATTGTAATGGCTATTTTCTCACCTCTAGCTGGATGGCTTTCAGATAGGGTTGAGCCTAGAATCGTAGCATCTACTGGTATGTCTATTCTTACGGTATGCTTATTTCTACTATCAAGTATTGATCAGCAATCTCATCTAACTCTAATAATAGCTATACTTTTTACTCTTGGATTAGGGTTTGCATTATTCAGTTCACCGAATACTAATGCTGTTATGAGTTCTGTTAATAAAAGATTTTATGGAGTTGCCTCAGCAGTTCTAGGAACTATGAGGTTTATAGGTCAAGTACTTAGTATGATGATTGTAATGTTAATATCATCCATAACTCTTGGAAGAATTGAAATAACGCCTGAAAAATATTTAATGTTAATGCTAAGTATTAAAACATCATTTCAAACATATTCATTTCTATGCTTTATAGGAATACTAGCATCCCTAGCTAGAGGAAAAGTAAGAAGTTAAATTATCGTTAAAGTAAATACATCATATCCACAAACTCTATTTATAAGCTTTGATACAATTATAACTGTCTTCTACTTTAATATTTTAATTAATGTTTATTTTATTCTTGAAACAGCGTATCTTATCATTGGATCAGCTAATCTATACTTATTATCTATCTTTTCAATAAATCCATAGTTTACTAGTTCAGCTAGGTAGTGGCTTAACTGCTTATCACTTATCTTTCTACCTATTCTAGCTGAGAATTCAGTTTTAATTTCAGACCATGTTGAGGGGGATATGGTAATTTTCAGTATTGTTAGATATCTTAATCTTGCTTGAAGCCTCTGCATTAAGAATGTTTTTATTTCCTCCTCGACTAAGCGTACTCCATCTTCTAGTGTTTTCACTATAGCATCTTCATGACCGAGTTTTGAAGTGTAGTAGCCATAGCTAGTTAGCCAACCTATAATTCCATCGAAGTAATCTATAGCTTCAGTTATATGGTGATCTAATACTTTAATTCCGATCTGTTCAAAGCCTTTTCTTAAAAATTCCTCTGCTTTATTTTTCGGTAGCCTACCCATAGCTATTGTAAAGTAGGGTCTTCCATAGAGGGGGGCATTCACTCTTCTCTTACCTAGTAGCCTATCAAGTACTCCTACCTCAGAACCTGCTAGAACTATTTTTATTCCATCTAGGTAATCGTAAATATGAGCGACTAAACCATCAAACTTTGGGAAGACTAGGAAATCTTGAGCTTCATCTAGAGCTAATATTACCTGCCCCACCTCCCTTATACTCCACTCATTTATCTTCTCCAGAGAGTCAATTATTGTTGTTTTATCCCTTGATGTAAAGCTAACTTCAAATCCAGCTAGAGATAATCCTCTAACTTTTCCTAGATATCTAGTTATTGACTTATATTTCTCCACTAGCTTTGATAGAGAATCCGCTATTATATCATAGATGTGGTCTGAGCTAAATATACCGAATTTCCTAGCATCTAAGATTATGTGTGGAAACCCTGATTCTAATAGTCCTACTCTTAGTAGGGAGGATTTCCCTGTTCTTCTCACTCCTCTTATTACTATCATTCTTGTTTCATTACTTCTTAATTCCCTTAGAAAGGAGTTTAACTCTACTTCAAAATTGAAGAAGTCACTTTTCAACTCCTTAACTCCAAGTTTAAAATACATAGCTTACACCCCCTGTTATTAGCTTACACCCCCTGTTATTAATCTATCTAATTAAGATATTGATTCTTATTAGTAAGTGCTTAATGCTAAACCTTACGGAGTCTAATATTACTATTGTTTATGGAAGCTTTATATTTGGCGTTATGTTCTTAATAGGTTCTATATAGCTACCATTAATAAGGATTCTAACATTAACTACGACAATTTAAAGGTTGTTATTGATGCTGATTATTAGCTTTCATTTTCTATTTAAGTCTCCTCGATAAAACCTCAATTAGCTTTTCCTCTTCTAATGCTTGTTTCTCCTCCATTGTTAATGTATCCGGTAGCCAATTTGGTTTCTCTCTATTCTTAAAATATTCTCTTATAGCTCTTCTTAATGCTCCTACAGCTAGGATTCCACAGTGGTATTTAACTGAGGGAAGTCCTCCAAGCTCATCTGAAATGTTTCTCCAAGATATTCTCCAGGCTTCTTCAAGTTTTTTACCTTTAATCATCTCTGTTAAAATGCTTGAGGCAGCTATGTTTGCTGCGCATCCATAGCTTTCAAATGATGCTTTCTCAACTACCTGGCTATCATTTACTTTTAGATATATAGCTATCATATCCCCACATGCTGGGCTTCCAGCTACTGCTGAAATGTTTGCATCCTCCATTCTACCTAGATTTTTAGGGTTTTTGAAGAGGTCTAGAACTCTACTACTGTATGGTAGAGGTATCCTACTACTCATCCTATCTCCTCATTGGACTTATAGATCTTATTCTATCTACTGCTTCTACTATTTGCTCTATAGTATACTCTATATCCTTATCACTATGTATAGGTGTAATCTTCATTAATAGGCTTCCATGAGCAGTCTCATAGTCTCTACCTATAGCTATTAGTACATGGCTTGGTATAAGAGTTCTACTAGTACATGCACTTGCACTGGATACATATACTCCTCTAAGACTTAACTCTACCGTTAATGCTTCCCCTTCACATCCTAGAAAGCTTATATTAACATTATCTATAGCTCTCCTATCCCCTATAGGACCGTTTAAAACCGAATCCTTTACGGATGTTAAAATACTGTTGATAAGCTTATCTCTAAGCCTCCTCATATTACCCATATAGTTATCAAGATTTCTCTCTATGTTTTCAAGTGACTTGTATAGTCCAGCTATAGCTGGAACATTCTCTACTCCAGGCCATAGCTCTTGAGTGCTAAGCTGACCGTAAATTATTGGATGTATTCTTACTTCCGGCTTGGAGTAAAGCATACCTACTCCTTTAGGTCCGTAAACCTTATGGCTGCTGAAAGAGGCAAGATCAACATCCATCTTTCTGAAATCCAGTTTAAATCTACCTAGAGCATCACATGCATCTGTATGTATATATACTTCAGGATCTCTATCTCTAACTATTTCAACTATACTTCTTAAGTCTTGTATTGTACCTATTTCATGGTTTACCCATGCTATACTTACTAGAAGAGTTTCCTTATCAATTTCTCTTTCTAAAGCATTTATATTTATGAATCCCTCCTTATCTACTGGTATTTCAACTACTTTAAATCCCTCCTTCTGAAGTCTTTCTGCTGGAAACTTAACGCTTAGATGCTCAATACTTGAATAAACAATTTTCCTCCTCTTCTTCTCTCTAGCATAATTTATTAATCCTCTTATAGCTAGATTGTTAGCTTCAGTTCCTCCATGAGTATACGTTATCTCCCCTTCTCCTACTCCTATAAGCCTCATTAGCATATCTGTAGCTTTATGTATGATTTCGTATGCTTCCCATCCCCGCTTATGAGTTATTGATGGATGCCCATAGCCATAGTCTCTATAAGTCTTAACCATCTCCTCTAACGCTTCAGGAAGTATTAATCCTGAGTTTTCAGAGTCTAGATAGACTTCTCTTAATGGTTCACCATGGCTTTCAAGAAGACCCCTAACACTTCTAACAACTTCACTCATAAATATCATCCTTAACGTATTTCAACATATATTTCATAAACATCATTTATTATCTTATAATTCATGAATTTATAACCTACATTTTCAGTCCAATTCCTAATATCTTCAGGTGCTGCTGGATCTGTAGCTAATACCTTAACTATAGATCCTGTTTTAGCTTCTCTTATAGCTTCAATAAGTTTAAGTAGTGGTCCTGGACATGATTGGTATCTAGCATCAACAACTAAAACATCCATTAAATCACCTATATGAATAAAACAATATCAGAATCTCTAGCCTTACTAAGGAATGTAGGTGCACCTACGATACCATCTACGAAATCCTCTAAATCCTCCTTTTTAACTCCTAGAATATCCATAGTTGTTGAGCAGGCATATATTTTAAGCCCTTTCTCCCTACCTATCTTAACCATTTCCCTCCAGCTTGGAAAACCAATACCTACTTTCTTCTTAAACTCTTCACTATAAATTGAATAGTCATTACTTAGCTGGGTTGGCTCATAGCCTTTCTTAAGAGCTAGTAGAGCCCAGAACGTGAAGAAAACTTCTGAACTCCAACCCATAGATACTGCACTACTAGCTAAAACTAAAGCTGGATAAAGCTTATCTAATCTTTCAGATGATAATATAATTGATATTTTACTCATAAATCCAAATATAACTACGTTTTATAAATCTTTCTATAAACATAATATATTATGAACTTAAGATATAAAGAACATCACTCTTTAATAAGATTATTATGACTATAGTATGTAGATTGTTTAGGATTTCTTTTACTGCTTTAATGTTTTTGTTCTAACTCCATAATTCACACTTATTGAAAGATCTTCGTCTAGCTCCTCTACTAGATGTTTAATACTATGTTACTGTTCCTATCTCTTAACCCGACATTAACGTAGAGTTCACTAGTCTACAGCACATTTAAACTCAATACAACCAATTCCACCTCTAAGCTTTAACATAATCTTCCTCAAAGCCTTGAAGAATGTTATAGAACATCTATCTAGAAGTTAGCTTAAACCATAAGTGAATTATGTAAGTCTAGAATAGTAGTATTGGAATAAACAATCCTTAAGCCTAGAGTAATTGAATATCGTACCAGTCTTATCACTAAATGTTCTCCTACAAGAATTACAGAAATAACGTTTAGATCCTACCTATAACTCTCATGATCCCTAGCCATCATAAAGCTACGTATAGAACACCGTCAATCCACTTAATAATCTAGAGCAAGCCCCAATTCGAAAGGATCAAGAACATCCATAGAAACATCAGAAACCAGCGTAAAATCTTATTAAAGAGCAATGAATTCTATAGTTAAATTAGTTCCTAACGTCACAGTTAATATATGAAATATATAACTTAACTATTAGGGATTGGTTTAGCTAAATATTCTAGTTTGCTTTTCCATACAGGGTCTAAACCCATGTTCTTCATGATCTTCTCAACGGCTTCCGGAAAATCTAAGCCTTCTTCATAAACGGTTTTTAGAAGGTTTAAGGTAACTTTATCTGTATATTCCAGATCTACATAGCCATTCCATGCAATTATTGCTTTTACTCCCCTCTCGAAAAGCTTATTAATCATATGTTCTGAGTTTGTACCGTTGCAGCCCATTAATATTATTGTTGAGCCTACTAGGCCGTTTTCACTTCCGAAAAGATCAGCTCTTAAAGCAAAGTATGGTCCCTCTCTTTCATCGAAGGTATAGGCTTCCTTAAATGCGCCTTGAAGCTGCTCATATACATATTTAGTTCTACTATACTTTTCTGTGCTGAAAAGGTATAGAAAACCATACTTCACGTAAACTGTACTATGTACTCGAAGAATTATTAAACCGTATCCGCCAATATTGTTAAGAAGATCTATAGTTACCTGCTCACCCTGATAAACGTCAACTTTTAATCCCGCTCTCTCCAAGATTTTCCTAACACTTTGAATAAATTCAGGGGTTAGGTTTAGTAAGTCCTATTCCATCAATTATGGCCGCCTTTGAAAAATCAACATTTACATTGCTTCGCTGGGTTTGCGGAGATTGGTGTGGTGAAGCTTGAAAATATAAAATAGAAAGAAGGGCAATTAAAAGCATAGTGAAGCCAGCAATCCACTTAATTCCTATGCTTCTACGGGGCTTGTAGGATTTCATACGTTTACGGGATTTAGAAGACTTCAAACCTTCACCTATTAGGATATATAATTTATTTCCTTATAACTTTAATTTCCCCCAATATATGTCTTAATAGGTTATTTATGTTGTTTCTAAATTTTATATTTGACTATGAATTTCCAGTTTACATATCTCTATATTGAGTATTATTTGGAAGCACTTCATTAGCATTGATGAATACTAGTAATCTCCACATTTCAACATATGTCTATGTTTTCAGCTATGAATATCATTATTGTTTAACTAGCTTCAGTAATTGCTGGTTAATATAGTGAAATTTAAAGTGGAAGTCTAAAATTTCTTCCAGCATATTTTGCCATTTTACCTAATTCCTCCTCTATTCTTAATAATTGATTAAATTGCGCTATTCTTTCACCTCTAGCTGGCGCTCCATTCTTTATTTGTCCAGCATTTACTGCTACTGCTAGCTCAGCAAGCCATGTATCTTCTGTTTGTCCAGATCTTTCTGAAACCAGTATACCATATCCATTCCTATTAGCGTAAGATACTGTTTCAAGAGCTTCAGTTAAGGTTCCTACTTGATTAACCTTTAAGAGAACAGTGTTTGCAGCATGTATTTCCACCCCCTTAATTAAACGTTTTATGTTTGAAGCAAACAAGTCATCACCGACAATTTGTATGTTAAGTTTACTTGTTAGTTCTGCAAATCCTTCAAAATCATCTTCATGTAATGGATCCTCTATTGACTTTAATGGATAAGTCTTAACAAGATCCTCATAAACATCTATTAACTGCTCACGGGAAATCTCTCTTCCTCGATATCTATATTTTCCTGTCTCCTCATTATACATATGTGTAGCTGCAGCATCTAAAGCAAGTATAAACTCGCCTTCATATCCTTCCTCCTCAATAGCTTCCAATATAACTTCAAAAACTTCACTAGGATCATTTAAACCGGGAGGTGAAAACGATCCTTCATCTCCAGTATTTATAGAGTATTTTCCATATTTCCTAGATAATATTTTACCTAATGTATGATAAACTTCAGAACCCATACGAAGAGCTTCTGTAAAGGTTTTTGCACCTATTGGCATTACGCTAAATTCTTGAAAATCAAGATCTGTAGCTGCAAGTTTCCCTCCGCAAATATAGAGGAACATCGGTACTGGGAGTATGTATGAATTGGTTCCCCCTATGTAGCGGTATAGGGGCATAGATAGAGAGGAGGAAGCAGCTTTAGCAACAGCTAGGGAGACTGCTACTATACTGTTTCCTCCAAGTCTTGATTTATTTTCGGTTCCATCATATTCTATCATGGAATAGTCAATTTCCCTCTGATTCCTAACATCCATACCCTTGAGGAGAGGTGCAATCAATTCATTAACGATTCTTACAGCTTTCTGAACACCTAATCCCCCATATCTTTTCTCATAATCTCTCAATTCAAAAGCTTCATACCTCCCTCTTGAACGGCCAGTAGGTGCATCTGCACGTCCAATTATTCCTCCCTCAGTAATTACATCAACCTCTATGGTAGGATCACCACGGCAATCAAGAATTTCTCTTGCCTTAATAGTTTTAATCTTAAATAAGCTTTCATTCATACATATCCAATACATATAAATTTATAAATTTTAGTTTAATTTTAAGCAGGATCCTAGTTTGAAGGGTGGATTAATGGGGATTATAAGGAATAAAGCTGAACTGCTTTCTCACGGTAATATAGCTGGGAGAAATCTAGTATTAGATATTGTTGAGTACGCTATTGAAGCAATGAATTCGAGGAAGCGTGTTGAAGAGCTTATAAGGATTGATAATGGAAATATTTTAAGAATTGGCGACTTACAGTATTCACTATCTAGAACTGGTAGTATTTATGTTATTGGAGCAGGAAAAGGATCAGTATTTATAGCTGAAGCTTTAGAGAAGATTCTAAATGATAGGGTTAAGGATGGAATTATAGTTGAAAAAAGAGGTCAAGGTAGAAAGCTTAAGAGAATTAAGGTTGTAGAAGCTGGACATCCCCTACCGGATCAAGACGGCTATGAAGCAGCGAAATCAATACTAAATCTAGTTAAAGATGCTGGAGAGGGAGATATAGTTTTTGTTTGTATTACTGGTGGAGCATCTGCATTACTACCATTACCTGTAGAAGGAATTCCCCTAGAGGATAAGATAAGAATAACAGATATGCTTTTAAAATGCGGTGCAAGAATAAATGAAATAAATACTGTTAGAAACCATATTTCACTAATAAAGGGTGGTCGTTTAGCTCAATACATTCATCCAGCAGAAATAATTAACCTTATAGTTGTCGATGAGGTTACTGGTCTACCCTGGGGGCCGACAGTACCTGATACATCAACATTCCAAGATGCTATTTACGTTCTGAAGAAATACGGTCTCTATGATAAAGCCCCATCCTCCATAAAGAAACATCTTGAAAAGGGCTTAAAAGATAAAAGTTTAGAAACGTTGAAGCCAAACGATTTTCAAGAGATGAAAATACATAATTTCATAATTGGTAATGCTGAGATGGTTTGTGAAGCTGCTGATAGAAGAGCAAGAGAGCTTGGATTAAACTCAATGATTCTTTCAACGGTAATTGAAGGGGAAAGTAAGGATGTAGGGATTGTTCTAGCAGGTATCGCTAAGGAAATAATTAAGAATAAGCGACCAATCCCTCCCCCATGCGCTGTAATTACAGGTGGTGAAACAACAGTAACAATAACTAATGAGGGAGGTGAAGGAGGACGTAACCAGGAATTAGCTCTCTCCTTCTCCACAATGATAGAGGATATTAAACAAGTAGTTTTTGTATCTATAGCTACTGATGGAACTGATGGTCCAACAGATATTGCTGGTGGAGTTGTTGACGGATATACTGTTAGAAGGGCAAGAGAAGTAGGGATAGATATTAATGAACAAATAGTAAAGCATAATTCATCACATGCTCTGAAAAGATTGAAGGATGCAATTTACACTGAACCTACAGGAACAAATGTAATGGATTTAAGAATCTTCATAGTATTATAGATACATTAAACCCTAATTTCCACTTCTCCCATTCTAAATTAACAATTTATTTAAAGCCTCAAGTAAACTAGAAGCCCATCAGCTTTCTTACTCTAAGCTAAAAGACAACCAACACAGAAACACTAACTATAATGTAGAGGAGAAAGTGATGAAAAGATTAGAGCTAACTTTATTTAAGTCTAAATTGAAACATTAACATATAGTCTTAGCTATAAATTAGTAATGGAGAGCTAAGTAGAGAAATCAATATTTTACTTCTCAAAACCCCTCAAAAACCTAAACGTAACAGTATCTAATCAATTAGCTTTAGCTATGTAGACTATATGCTTCATTAGGGGTTAAATTTTTATTTAGTTATGGCTTTAAATACTGATGTATAGGCCTAGCTATCTTAATCTGCTTGAAAGCGGGGAGTTAGATAGAAGAATTGAAATACTCTACGGTATTTTAGAGTCTTGTAGGCTATGTCCTAGAAAGTGTAAAGTTAATAGATTGAAAGGGGAGAAGGGATATTGTAGATCTGGATTAAAGCCTATGGTTTCAAGCTATGGTCCACATTTCGGCGAGGAGGACGTACTAGTTGGAACTGGAGGTTCTGGAACTATATTTCTAACTAACTGTAACCTTAGATGTATCTACTGTCAAAACTATGAGATAAGTCATTTAGGAATAGGTGATGTAGTAAACGAGGAAGATGTAGCTAGATATATGCTTGATCTTCAGAGGAGAGGATGCCACAATATAAACTTTGTTACTCCAACCCACTTTACTCCACAGCTAGTTAAAGCAGTTAGAATAGCTTCATCTAAGGGTTTAAGGCTACCTATTGTATGGAACTGTAGTGGATATGAGGATGTTGAAGTAATAAAGCTACTGGATGGAATAGTAGATATTTACATGCCTGATGTAAAGTACGGCGATACTGAACCTGCAAAGAAGTATTCTAATGCTCCTGACTATTTTGAAGTTGCTAAAATAGCTTTAAAGGAAATGCATAGACAAGTTGGTGATTTAGAAGTTGATGATAGAGGAATAGCTTATAGAGGATTAATAATAAGACATCTAGTACTCCCAAACAATCTTGCAGGAAGCGAGAAAGTATTAAGATTTATTGCTGAGGAAATATCTAGAAATAGCTATGTAAACATTATGTCCCAATACTGGCCTGCAGGAGAAGCTCATAAATATAAGGAGTTAAATAGACATATAACATGGGATGAATACCATAAAGTAGTAAAGCTAGCTGAAAAACTAGGACTAACACGCGGAATACAGTCTGATCAACTATTAAGATTCCGTTTTAAACTATGAGATTATCCTTCTAAATATTCATAAATTTTAGCAGCCTAAATTAAAGAAGCTTAAACAACGGTAACGAGTAGTCTAAAAAGCTTAAAACGTAAAATACATATGGTTAAGAACTTAGGTTTACAAGAATTTTATAGATAGATTCATATAGTTGTATCATATTTTATATATGAAGATGTTAAAATCATGAGTAATTCAGCAATATTCATAGATAATCTTTTTAAAAGATTTGGCGACATCACCGCTGTTAATGGTGTTAGCTTAAATGTGTGGAGTGGAGAGTTTTTCGGTCTTCTTGGTCCTAATGGCGCAGGTAAAACTACAATTATAAATATTCTCTCTAGGCTTTTAAAGCCTACAAGCGGTTATGCTATAATAGGTGGCTATGATGCTTAGAAGGAAAATGTAAAAATTAAAAATTTAATAGGTGTCTGCCCTCAGAAAACCGCAGTTTATCCTTATTTAACAGGTATAGAGAACATAGAGCTTTTCGGAAATTTATACGTTCTAGATAGAAATACGCTTAAGAAAAGAAGAGAAGTACTTCTTGAAAAGATGGGCTTACTCAAGATGCAAAAAGAAAAGCTGAAAAATACAGTGGCGGTATGAAACGTAGACTAAGCCTAATACTGGCATTAATCCATGATCCGCAAATAATATTTCTGGATGAACCTACAATAGGTATGGATCCCCAGTCACGTCGTGCTGTCTGGGATTTTATGATGGGGCTTAAGAGAGAAGGTAAAACTATCTTTCTAACTACCCATTACATGGAGGAGGTTGAAACACTCTGTGACCGCATTGGCATAATTGATTATGGAAAACTCATAGCACTAGATTCACCAAAGGAATTGATTATGAAAAACAATGTAAGAAATCTAGAGGAAGTTTTCATTAAGTTTACTGGACGAAGAATAAGGGGTGAGCTCTAGAATGAAGCTTCAGCGAGTTTCCGCTTTAACAAAGAAGGAACTTAAGAAAACCTTCCATGAATCAGCTGTTCTTTTCATGATTTTTCTTTTCCCAGTAATTTTTGTCTTGGCTTTCGGCATTGCCTTCGGAGGTTTTGGGAGTATGCAGCCTGTCTACGTTGTAGGTGTAATCAACATGGACTATGTAAATATATCAAATTATACACAGTTATTCATCGACACATCATCCAGCATGGAAATATTAAGCATACGAATTTATGCTGGCAGTCAAATAGCTCAAAACTATCTCTCCCAAGGTAAAGTTCAAGCAATCATAGTTATTCCAAATACTTTCAGCTAAAGCCTAGCTTCCTATCACTTAGCGCCAGATAATCCAGGTAGATGGATAAATGCAACTATCCCACTCCACATTGACAAAGGCTCAGTTGTAGCAACACAAGCCATACCGCTAATCATTCAGCAAGTTCTAAATGCGTTTATAGGCAATACTCAGCAAGCTTCAACTCCAATAAGCCTACAAATTGCCTCCTTAATAGAGGCAAAACAAGTTTCCTCCTTTGAGTTTATGGCGCCTGGTATGTTTACCTTTGCTTCAATTTTCCTCATAATGATAGTAGCTCAGTCCTTCACTCACGACCACGAAATCGGTATGCTGAAGAGAATACAAGTAACCCCTACAACCTCAACGGAATTCATGACAAGCCAAGCCTCATCATATATGCTCATAGCCCTAATTCAAGTAATCATGGTCTTCGTTTCAGCTTATCTTATAGGGTTCAAACCAAACATAGATTTTTCAGCATACATATTAGCTTTTACAATTGTATTGGTCTTTTCCCTATCTAACGTGGGTTTTGGCCTAATTACAGCTACAATCGCCAAAACATCTAGTGCAGCTACTGGACTGGCGTTCATCTTTGTGTTACCCCAGCTCTTCCTAGGCACCTTTATCGGCGCTTCACTTTCCTCCACAGCTCAGATAGTTAGTAAATTTATACCGAGCTATTATGTAACTAATGCTTTAACCTCGCTTTTTCTAAGAGGAGCCGCCATCACCAGCCAATCCATACTGCTAGATTTCACAATAGTTTCCATTTCATGTATAGCCATCTTAGTAATAGGTATAATTCTCTACGCAAAATACTATGAAGTCTAAAAATCCTCCACTAAATCCCCCTTTAAAATATTACATCTTCACTACTAAATATCGTATAGAAAGCAAAGTATTTGAGAAATATTGGAAATAACGAAATATTTCAAGCTATCTTAGATATTAATTTAAATCTCCCGGATCAAAACCCTTTCAGTACTAAAAGATATAGTTCAGAACAATACCTTCTTGAGTAGCTCTACGGTGCATACAGGAGGCTTAGATCTTCAATAGAAGTGAAGATCCATGTTTCACTCCATACACTAATCTTCTCAAGAATGAAGATGGGCTTAAGGGTTCAACCATAATATTAATGAAATGCAACGGTACAAACTCTAATCATGCTATAGAAAGGCTTTTGAAAGAAGTGTAAAATCAATAACAACGTGAGATGGCTATGTAAGCCTGGAATATACGGATAAAACCACATTAACACTAATTAAACTAGTCTACATTGAGAAGTTAAGCCTTAAATTCTATGAGCTTACTACATGCTAATTTGACAGTATCAGATTAAGGATACTGTCCAAATAAGATAGGTTTTATTTTAAATGATTAGGGATATCTTATTGGTTTTAGTTGCTATTAACTGTTTCTTTATGTCTAAACGGCTTTAGGAGAAGAATCAGTGAGCCGCATATCATTACTATACATCCAATCCATATAAGGCTTACAAGCGGTATGAATCTTACAATTATTCTAGCGGAGTTCTCAGTAATTGAGTGTAGGGATACATATATATCAATCCATCCTCTACTCCAAATATCCGGAGTGGCAAGGATGGTATTGAATTTATAATAATATTTTATTGAAGGTTTTAGTAATGCTGATGCTTCTGGAATCTCAATTAATGCTGCTACATATTCTGTGGGGGCTCCAATTCTAATTAATGCTATATACTCAGCATCAAGTCCACTAATAGTTTTATTCACTTCCTCCAAGACATACGTGTAGCCGCAGGACATGATAGCTATTTCGTCTTCTAAGCTAATAGTTTGAACCCGTTCACAAGTTGATGATACTAAGTATCCTAGAAGTATTAGAGCTACACCAATATGGATAAGAGAGAAGCCTATTTTCCTAAATGTAAGTTTCCTAATATTGATGATGTGGGATAATATAGTAAAACCTGATACAAATCCCCCAGCTAAAACCATATATTCACTACATCCTAACATAAGTAGGGAAGCTAATCCAAGTAAGGTAGAGATAAATATTTTCCACAGTAGAGCTCTAGTATCTGTATGTATCCACTTAAGATATGAACATATACCCATCAATCCAGTAACAACTATAAATAATGGCTTAAAGATATTTTCAAAAAATCCTGAACTAACACTAACGCGTATACCGTGAATGAAAGCAATAATTAATGGGTATAGTGTACCCCAGAGAATAGTAGATACCATAATGATGAATACCGTAATACTAGTTAAAACCATAAACTCCCTACTTAGAAGTGAATAATACTTGTTACTAGCTGGTTTTCCACAATACTTAGCTAGAAGAAATAAAGATATGGTAAGCATGACAATCATATACCAGCATATAGCTATACCTACATTCATTGATGCAAATGCATGTATAGATTCTATAATACCGCTTCTCGTTATGAATGATGCTAAAACAATACTTATAAAGGTAAGTATAGCTATTATAATATTCCAAATCCTCATCATTCCTCTAACTCTCTGAACGGTAATGCTATGTAGAAGTATTGTTGACGAAATCCACGGTATAAGAGAGGAATTCTCAACAGGGTCCCAAGCCCAATATCCACCCCATCCAAGAACAATATAAGACCATGCAGCTCCTAATACTATACCTAGAGTTAGAAAAATCCATCCAGATAGAGCCCATATACGTGAATGATTAATCCATCCATCATCACCAGTAACTAGACCAGCTATAGCTAAACCGTAAGGTATAGATAAAGCAGAATAACCTAGAAAAATTAGTGGAGGATGAATAGCCATATATGGATTCTGAAGTAGGGGATTAAGTCCCCGTCCATCTTGAGGTGTAAAGCTAAATCTTACAAATGGGTTTGAAACGGTAATTAGTAGAGCTGTAAGGAAAATATTAATAGATGATATAACTATAGAGCCTATTAATGCTAGAGTCCTCCCCCTCCTAAGTAGTAGCGTAATGAATACTGATAGAATCCACGACCAGAAGAGGAGGGATCCTTCAGGACCAGCCCACAATGCACTAACAACATAAATCAACGGTAAGTCTCGATCAGTATAGCTAGCTACATAAACAATCTGAAAACTCCGAGTAACAAGATAGTAAAGCATAAATATAATAGCTAAAGTTAAAGAAACCATATGTAGAATAGATAACCAAATAACAATTCCTAGTCTCTTACCGCATTTTAAACTATGAATTGCTAAGACTGGAAGTATAAGTATGAATATAAATGCTAAATAAATTATGACTAGATCAATACTCACTAATAACCCCTACAATCCTATTAGTATTCAGAATTTTAGTTCTAAGACCTTAAATACTTAACTCTCAATAAGCTGTAATTAATATAAGCTTAAATTTTTCCCATGGTTTCCACCATGAAGTTACTACAAGTAAATAGACTGTTAAATATGTTTGGTGAAAATAAAAAGTAAGTTTAGAATTATGGTATTTCTTATACTCCTCTCCTAAACAATTCAATTACTATGTAGTTTACCAGTAACTCTGTAATATTTGGAGGAAGGGAGTTGAATACTTGGTTTATCAGCGTCATCTCCTTTGGAATACCCTTATCCAGCCCGAAAGCTTCCAGTAGTTTTGGACCATATATTCCTAAATACTTCTCCATTTCCTTCAGTAATTGGCTAAGTGAGGATATATCCATTTCTTTAGGAGTTATTAAACTCATTATTAAGCCAAGACTCTCCACAATACTTTCAATATCGCTTGGTGGATATTTAGATAATTCTACTGTACATTCCTCTAAGTCTTTAAGCATGTTGTCCAGTATTCTTTCATGAATAGGTGTAAGGGTAAGATGTATGCTTGGAGGAATTTCCATTTCTGGAATTCCCTTCTGAGCTAGGAAGTACCATCCCCTCTTAACCATTTCATCAGATAGTTTGAATAAGTTTATTTTATTAGATGTAAATGCAATTATAACTGATGGGTTTCCAATTACTCCATATCCTAACTTCTCCAATCCACTTAATATTCTACTTCTTACATTCAATATTTTCCTAGCTAAATCCATGTATCCCTCTTCTCCGAGGAAGTGGAGTACAGCCCACGTTGCTGCAAGAGGCCCCTCTGATCTAGATGATAAGACAGCTGGATTTACAATTGGGTATCCGGGCCATCTTAAATTTGCATATTGGGAAAACATTTTATAAAATTCTTTCCTAAACAATATTATGGAAGCTCCTATAGAGGAGTAAGCATACTTATGGGGGTCTAGAGATATAGAGGAAACACCTTCTATTTTAAAGTCGAAATCAGGAATATTCTCTCCTATTCTCTTCATGAATGGAAGAATAAATCCTCCTATACATGCATCTACATGAAGCCATATATTTCTATCTAATGCTATCTCAGCTAATTCCCTAATTGGATCTATTGTTCCAAATGGCCAGTTTGGAGTAGAACCAACAATTAAAGCAGTATTCTCAGTTATTGCTTCATTTATTGCGTTTGGATCTGCTTGATATGTCTTAGTATTAATCTTAACTCTCTTAACTTTTAAACCCATGTATTCAGCAGCTTTATCATAGCAGGGATGAGCTGTAACCGGCATAACTATTTCAGGAATTGTTATAGCTCCCTTACTTAGTATGAATTTATCTCTTGCAGCCTTTACTGCAAGGAAGACACTTTCAGTTCCTCCAAAAGTATAGGTTCCAACAACTTCTTCATCACCATTCATTAACGATACTGCTATATCAACAATATCCTTCTCCATTCTTACTGCACTTGGAAACTCAGTAAAATCCAGAATATTCTTATCCATAAACATTTTAAACGCATCTAAAGCTACTTCCTTCAACTCATCTATTCCAGTTTCAAAAGCTATTGTGAATAGTCTTCCACTAAGAGGCTCAGCATCATTAGAAGCATATTCTCTTAACTTTTCAAGAATTTCTCCCTTCTTAATAGGCTTAATAGGAAGTGTTTTTCTCACAATTAAAAACTATTTTTAATTTTACTTAAACTTTTCTCATAAATTTCAGACTTTGTTAACTTAAGCGATCAATTACATAGTTCCGTTAAAGATTAATACTCTTAGTATATTATTCCACGTTGTTTAAGGAATTTCTTTTAAAATATTATTTTAAATTCATAAATCTTAAGACAGTTATTGATAGATAAGTAGGTTCAGAAATAGTAATTCAACTTCTTTAATATCCTCACATATATAATTAACTAAATACGAATAAATACACTAACATGAAACATAAATGATTAGTCAATCGAGTTATTAATAAATCATAGGAATCATAATAATAAAGTATTTAATGTAGTCTAAGCTATATTTTAGACTTAATGACTTAGAGGATAAGATGTTATATGTATTACTGTTAATTAGAAATAGTTAAATATTAGCTATAATCTCCTAGTTAGGGGTAATATGGAGATGTGGAGGATTCTCGGGGTTGCTGTTTTACCTTTATGTTTGGTATCAGTATATCTGTCTTTTATATCTCCTCCCCCTATTGAGTTTGGAGCTGCAGCTCCACCTGATGTATATAGGATACTTTATGTTCATGTTCCACCGGCTTGGATTAGCTATTTATCTATGGGTTTTTCCTTAGTTTCCAGTATTGTTTATTTGGCTAGGAGAAGTGTGAAGGCTGATGCTATAGCTTTATCATCTATGAGGATAGGGCTACCATTATCCTGGGTTGCAATAGTAACAGGCTCTCTATGGGCTAATATAACGTGGGGTGAGTATTGGTCATGGGATCCTAGAGAAACCACAACATTAATTCTAGCTCTAGCTTTTACAGGATACTTTGCTTTAAGATGGTCTATACCTGATATTGAGAGGAAGCGTAGAGTATCTGCTATGTATGCTATAGCTTCCTTTATAACAGTACCTTTAAGCTATTACTCAGCAATTCTATGGCGTACCCTTCACCCAATAGTTATAACACATGGAGAAATAGCATTAGCCCCCCATACAGGATTAATATTAATGATTAATCTCGCTACAGCCCTACTTATCTTCCTAACTCTACTATACCTATCATACAAGGTAGAAATAGCTGGGGGTAAACAGTAATGTATATGGAGCTTCTATTATCCTATCTACTCTACTGGGGTATTCTAGCTGTTTTAACAATATATCTTCTAATTAAATATAGAAGAGCTAGACATGAAAGCTAAAATATTAATTATAGCTTTAACTATTTTATTAATCTTCTATCTTACAATATCTACATTAACACTATCACAGAGATATTTATCCCCATCAGAGGTGTTTACAAGCAGTCATGATGGGGAAATAGTAGCTATAATAGGAATTGTTGAGAATCCTAGAATTGAAGGCTCAAATTTAGTTTTCATTATTTCCGATAATAAAACCAAATTAACTGTAATATACCAAGGCTCACAAGTACCTCTTAGAGAGGGGGGAGAAGTAGTTGTTGAGGGATTATATAGTAGAGGAGAGGTATTAGCATTTAAAATATTAACTAAATGTCCATCCCGCTACGGATTTACAGGCTATGTAGATGTAAACACTATAATTATACCTTTAGCTATTAGTATCTCAATATCTATAATCCTAATAATAGCCGTAATTATAATTGGAAGACGTAGTAGGAGTAATTAGTCTAATATAATGAAACTAGGGTAAACCATTAAGCCTCTATGATTACCATACTTTATGAAGTATTCATTACCTCCCAATATAAGCTTAAACAAATTACTAATGGATACAGTATGAACATTAACCCTAATTTCTCGCTATAAATCCCTTCATGTAGCTCATTAAGCTGATCATGTAGAATTTACGTCAACTCCTGAAAATCTTCATGTACTCTACTCCAGGTTAAATTTACAAATCCTACTACACATATTTACATCTTACCGTATTTTAACATGTTTAAATGCTTCCTCTTTACATGCTGTACAATTCCTGAACGTACAGCATATCTTCTACCACACACCATACATACATAATATCTAGAATCATTAATGATTTCTACTCTAAATAGCTCAGATGGTGACTTCACTATACAATATTAGCAGTAGAACCTATAAAGGTTAGCATACAATATCGACATCACTAATACACTATATAATATTCTTCAATTATATTTAGTGATTTAATTAGGATTCATAAATTTCCTATCTAATTCCCCTAACCCCACTCTAAAAGTAGGTTTTTTCAATCGTAAGGGTTTAAGTGAAGTAGAATATGTTTAAGTCTTAGCTTCAATATGGATTATCCCTGTAGGATCTCAATAACTCTAATTGAAACTATAAGTATGAATATTACTAGTAGATAAATGCAGTAACATCTTTAAATCTACGTCTAGGTCTTAGAATTGATAATGCTACAAAGTATTCTAGAGTAAACATAGATATGTAGACGTCAATCCTATATTCACCTAGAGCTGTAAGAGATGGAACTGTTATGAATATCATGCTAATACAATATTGAAGAGAATGTTTTTACCCATAACTATACATTTTAATAGTAATCCTCCTTAAATTCTCCTTCTTAATCTCTGAATCCACATGTACTGGCTGCTTAAACATTGATGCTGTTATACATGCTTCAAGAGATCTGAAAACTCTTCTAAATCTTCCAGCAGCTATACGGCTTTCAATCCCTTAACCTCCACAGCAATATCCCTACCTACAGAAACGGAGGATGCTAGCTTAGCTGCATCAACAATTACATGATATAGTGAATCCTCAATACTCATCTCTGAAACACCCCAATTCTTAAAAGCTCACTTACTGGTGGTGGAAGCACTAGGCATACTTTCTCACCATTCTCAACAATAATGCTTTTAGAATGAATTTGATGGTTTAAATCCTGTTAATAGTATGTTGTTTAAGAATACTAGTATAATAGCCATATAACTTCCGATACTTTAAAGGCTTTCCCTTCAGCCTCCTTATCCACATATAGAATACCTACTAGACTGTTTCTACAAGGATTAAGCTATCTAGCTTAAAATATAGAGAACTAAACAATTAGGCTAGAAGTAGTAGTGAGGAGTTTAGCTATTTATTGATGGCTTATTCCTCATGTCTATAAGCTCCATTATTTTACTCTCATAGCTTGAAATTATCTTCACTATTGGCTGTATTACCACTACTTTCGAGAATATACGGGTTAGGTTTTCAAGATCCTCCCTAGTTAAGACTTTAAGAAGAGGGATAACTGTTAAGTAGGCTACTAGGTAGAGTATTGCAGCTAATGTAAGGTTTACTATGCTTAGCATTGATGAATATAAAGCTATTGGAATTATTGGAGCTACTGCTAGAAGTGTAGCGAAATATATGTTTACTGAGCTTTTCAAATCAATTCTTAAGCTATATTTACGAGTAGCAACCCATAGGCTGTATATGGTTGAAGATGCTGTAGCCAGTATTATTGCGGTAAGCATTCCCTCAACCCCCATTGTTCCCGTTAAAGCTACTGCTGAGGGTATGAAAATACCTACAGAGAGTAGAGTAGCCTTCAAGTTAACTTTTGAATCACCTATCCCGCTGAAGAAGCTTCCCAAAACTGCTAAGCCAAACCCAACGAATAGGAAGGATAATGCATAGAGAGCTAAGTATAGAGGAGCATAACTATAGTCTACACCGTAGAATAGGAATACTAGATCCCTAGACATAACAGCTACGAAAACAGCTACTGGAATTATAAGGGATGAAGTATACTTTACAGAGTATGTAAACATGATGCTTGCCTCACTACTTCTTAGCTTAGAAAATATTGGAAAGAGAACTGTAGCTATTGGCGAGGAGATAAGGGTTATGAGAATGGTGAAGTTCATAGCTGTATGAAAGTTTCCAATAAGTACATTAGTTGTAAAGTATGCGAGAATTACACCCCGTAATGTTGCAGTAAAACTACCTAAAATACTGGATAAATATAGAGGTAAACCATAAGATAACATTTCCAAGAGAACCCTACCTAAACCAGGATTTAAATAAGGCTTTTCAATACTTCTAGAACATCTTAAAGCTAATACTAAACTAATAATTGTACCTATCATGAAGGCTAATATATAGCCTACTAAAGCACCAAATACACTAAAACCTAAAACTATTAGTAGTGGGCTTACTATAGTTCTAATAGCTTGACGGATAACATCTATGATTGCAAGTTTCTTCACGTCTCCAAAGCCTAAGAGAGCACATCCAGTAGCTGATGAGAGTGGTTGAAGAAGTATTAAGATTAGAGTTAGTCTAACTAGGCTAGCTATTTCAGGCCTATTTATAAGTAGAACTGTAAGAGGCTCTGTAAGAATGAATCCTACTGTAAACATTATAAGGCATGTTAATATGTTAAAGATTAAGCCTACCCTAAGCAGTAGGATTATATGAGTTCCCCCTCCTCTAGACTTATAAAGCGCTATAAAACGGGTTAAAGCCTGGCTTACACCATAATCTGTGAAGAGAGTAAGAAAGCCTGGAACAATAAGTGTAAGCGAGTAGATACCGTAAAGCTCCGGTCCAAGAAGACGAGCTACAAGAATAGCGCATACAGCAGATAGTATAGCAGCTAAGCTACCACCCCAAAAAAGGTGGAAAGCTCCACTTACAGTCTCCTCAGCAGCTACAAGCAGTCTATCATGGAAATGGCTTGAAGCCATAAGCCTAACTATTTAATGCTATGCTTTACAGCCTATTATTAAATTTTTCCATAGTAAGTTCATGTAGCCGCTATAGTAGTAAGAAGATTAAGTATGAGGACTGATAAAACTTAAATAATAATTAGATACTCCTAGCTTAATTTTCTTTATATTTCTGCTAACTTTAGAAGTTTACTATTTTCACCCTTTCAATATATTCTATAATTTATATTCTATCATTATGGGTAATATGGAAGCAAGTATTAGATTCTGGTAACTTGAGAGGGAAGCTTAATATGTTAAGCTGTCATGCTGAGTATTAAACTATAAAGCTAAAATATTTATTTTACCTTAATAATAGTTAAAGCATACTCATTCATCGTTAGGTGCTTCATATATGTCATATATGCTTATTACAGGTGGAGCAGGCTTTATTGGTAGTCATCTTGTAGATAGGCTTGTAAAAGACGGCTTCAATGTAAGGATATTGGATGATTTTAGTAGTGGAAGCTGGGAGAATATTAAGCATCATAACTCTCTTCAAGTCGAAATATTTAATGCAGACTTAAAGAATCCGCAGGCAGCTTTCGAAGCTGTTAGAGATGTAAGCTCTGTCTTCCACTTCGCTGCAAACCCTGAAGTTAGAGTTAGCACTACAAATCCGGAAATTCACTTTAACAATAATGTAGTAGCAACATTTAACCTACTTGAAGCTATGAGGAGAGCTAATGTTAAGGATCTTGTCTTCGCTTCATCAAGTAGTGTTTACGGTGAACCTGAATCCATACCTGTTAGTGAAGATGCTCCCGTACGTCCAGTCTCAGTTTACGGTGCAAGTAAAGCAGCCTGTGAAAACCTAATATATACCTACAGCTACCTATACGGAATTAAAGCAGTAATACTTCGCTACGCTAACGTTGTTGGACCCAGACTTAAACATGGTGTAGTATATGACTTCATCATGAAGCTACTTAAACAATCAGAAAGACTAGAAATATTAGGTGATGGAACACAGACACGTAGCTACATCCATATAAGTGATGCTATTGAAGCAACTATAACCACCTGGAGAAATAATACGAAAACCTTTAATACATACAATGTTGGAAGTGAAGACTGGATTAATGTAAACGAAACTGCAGATATAGTTGTAGCTACTATGGGGCTTAAAAACGTAAAATACACATACAAACCCATACTCCACGGTATAGGATGGCTTGGCGACGTTAAGAAAATAGCTCTCAACATAAACAAGCTGAAAAGCCTAGGATGGAAGCCAAAAATGAAAAGTAGAGAAGCCCTATCAGAGACAATAAAAAACATAATTCAAGAACTTAAAGTAACATCCAATAATCCAAGTTCCAGATAAAACAGCTATCTCCTACAAGCTCACATACATAAATAGTAGAGTTTCTTAAAGGAAGAATTAAATATAAGCTATCAATTAAAGTTATATGCTTTCCCTAACCTTTTCTAATGGGGCATCCCTTAATCTCCATGATCCCTTCCTGAAGTCTAGAAGTATTATACCTAGCTCACTAGCTACGTAGTCGCTTATTACTATTTCATCTATGTATGGATTTACTATGATGCTCACCTTGATTTTCTTATATTCCTATCTTCTAAAGTAAGCTATAATTCAGCGTATGACTCATAGTACGGATTAACTGTTTCCCACCACCAGTATAAGGTATTGCTGTTGTAGCTGAGTATGGTGGCCATAGCCCTAATTCCTTAGCTATATCTACTGGTATATCTGAAGTATCAGATTCAAATATTTTCAGCCTACCATAGATCTGCATTAAATCCTCAGCAGCATTTAAACCCTCATTTTCATCCAGATCCTATTCAGCTTAGCATGTTTCCATAAAGCGTTTAAAGCCTCCGTTAAGGCTAAATCAACAGTTAAGAGGTTGAAGCCATTCTTTAAAAGTGCTTCTACATGCTTTTCATTTCATCTGAATCCAGCTCATTAACAACGAGCTTCACAAAAATATTAGAGTCTAGGATTATAAGCTGCATCTTAGCTCTCCTTACCCTCCCTAATTAAGTATAAGGAATCCACACTAACATCCTCCTCTCAGCATTAACCCAAATGCTTCTAATAATCTCAGCCAGTTCAAGCTGTCTAACCCTATCCTCAATGAAACGTCTATCCTCATCACTTCACTCAATAGTTAATTTACGTATCTGCTCCTTAATGCTCACTACGTAATACATATTGTAACACCAAATATAAGAATTTTGATTTATAGACAAACATCAGCGACTACGACTTAATTTTCGATTCTAACTTAACATCAATTGAAAGTTTAGGTTAAGTCCTCTCAAGGGAATTCATTCTCCTATTAAGCATCTTGAAGCTGATTTTCATACTCTTCTAATCTTCTTTACACTCTGTAATGCTGAGACCTATTCTTCTAGATTTAGCTTTCTACTAAGCTTACACTGCTTCTCGATCTTGATCTTCATAGGATCTATCTCAAAGACTTCATTATGTTAGTCTTAACAGTTCCCTATACTTTTGTTTCACTAAACTTAAACAAGTTAAGTCTTTCCTAGGGGAGAACTTCTACATCATATTTCTGCGCTACTGTTCTCTGCTTCTCGTCAAGGCTAAGTAGGGGTTTATGTATGCTTTGCGCTAAGGCTATGTATAGTGAATCATAAACTGTTAATTTACTCTCTACTGCTATCTTGAAGGCTGAATCCATATAGTTTCTTTCATCTTCTAAAATCATATTTCTCTCCAAGTACTCCTTAAACAGCTGAATAATTCTCATAGCTTCATTAATGCTTACTACTTTTCTTAAATGTAGTGCTTTCCAGACTGCATTATAAAACTCCTTAATTACGTGATCTAAAGATATTGTTGTAGACATATACTCTGATAGCTTTAACCAATCCTCCTCACGTAGGAAGAAAGCTATTATAGCAGTTGCATCAACTACTATCACGATCCTCCCTTACAGTACTCTTAGAAAACCCTCTTGGAACACTCCATGAAGCATTCTTAAGCTCACTAAATATTCTTCTAAAACTATCCTCAGCCTCGATTTGTCTTATTCTCTCCTCAATGAATCTCCTAATCTCCTCAGCCCAATTAACTCTATCCCTATATTTAAGCATCTTATTCTTTACATCCATCCTAACCTTAATACTTACAACACTACTCATAGTTTACCACAAAATATACCATAAAGTATACCTATATAAACTTAATTACTTTTCATTTAAAACCTAATTTTAAGAGAACTAACATCATATGTTTAACTATAACTTTCATGTTTACGTAGGAGTAGCCTATCATCTTAAAAATTCTAATTGAACACTCTTCAATAGGGAATATAATAATAACCACTTGAATATGGTTTAAAAGAATATTAAAGATTTAGTAGCTGAATGATGATAAACCGTTATGTCTAAGAACTCTGTGATTTCCAAGTACTCAATAAGTCTTCTTAGAGAGCTAGACTTAGATGTAAGGTCGTTGTTTATTAGTACCATATACTTATTCTCCCACTTCTTAGCTATGAGCTATACAGATACATCTGGAGGATTAGATCATCAGTAGCCCTATTGGTTTGAGTTGTTTTGTAACTGGATCTACTTGGTATCCGAGAGCTTCAAGAGCTGTAGCTCCTAGAACTGGTGTATCCTCAGCTTCACCGAATATTACTGAAGCTCCAGCACGAGTATCTTCATACTCGAATACAGTAACACCTACATTCCGCTCCATAATAACCCCACCATAAACTCTTAACCTCCTACGGCTAAGAGGCTTTAAACCTAACTCTTCAAGTATGCTATGGGAATTGAAGGAATATAGCGCCCATATCTACAAGTAGATTGTCTTCAGCTTATCCGAGCCCCTCCTTAAGTTATAACCATCATGTTTACTAAGGAAATATTCGGAAATTCCATTAGGAATTATATAGACTCTTCCGGAGCCTAATGTACTTCGTATACTTTGTGCATACATAGCTAATATTATGCCTGGTACAGTTACAATAACAAGTATACGAAGTATCGAATACCAGCAAGGAAAAACATTAGAAAGGCTGAGTAATGCTGGAAGCTTACGGTAAACGGCCATACATACCTTCCACTATATGCAAGTCCAGGAGCACCTATAAATGTTCCAGTACTATAAATTGTTGCAACACTAGTATACATTAAACAAGCCATGTTAACTCTCTTCCACCAAGAAAATACTTAACCAACCATCCCTAGCATCAACAATCCTTCTTTTAGAAGTAGCTTTATAACCTATATCCCCTTAACCTATATCCCCTAAAAGAATAAGTATTACTGAATAAGCAATCATTACAGTAGTAATTTCAAATACAGGTATTACTCTCTTCACATTACCGCCTCGTATGGGAACCTCCTTGAAAATATTCTGATCACAATAAGCATTATGAATAGACTAACTATCTGCCAAACAATTAATGAGTAGAAACCCAGTTGGGGAAGCCTAATATAAAGTTTACCTGACCTAAAGGCCTCGTTAACGTCATAGATAATCCTATAATCAATGTAACTAAAACTCAAAAACACCAAAATGCAAACGCAGTCTTTGCCTGCTTTGTAGTCTCCCTATATCTCTCATCCTATTTAAAGTTTCCTCACTCATATACATCCAAGAGTAATTCAAAATCATGTATTTAAACTTACCGGCATTTTAAATGTGTTTGTCTTGTTAAATTAAGACATTAATTACATGTGCTTCTCATATCTGAAGTTCAGAGAACTAGCTTTGTTCCGTAAAGCTTATTAGATTTGGTATGTTGCTTCTAGGGATATTATGGGTAATATTGTAGAGACTGTATCTTTATGGAAGGCTTACGGTAGTGTTTGGGCTTTACGTAATGTTTCAATTAGTATTAATTCGGGCTGTCTTGTTTTAGTTCTTGGACCTAATGGTGCAGGTAAATCAACACTTATTAAGATACTGTGTGGACTATTAAAACCAACTAAAGGTGTGGTTAGGGTTTTAGGGTTTAAGCATGGATGTAGGGAGATTAAGAGGAGGATTGGTGTTGTTCTTCATGAACCTATTCTCTATGGAGAGCTTACAGTACTTGAAAATCTAGTTTTCTACTCTTCATTTTACAACTCTAAAGTTGATGATTGGGTGGTTAGGGTTTTAGGTATTGATACTGTTTTTAGGGAAAGAGTTGATCGATTATCTTATGGGTGGAGGAAAAAAGTTGATTTAGCACGTGCATTAATACATAGTCCTAACCTTCTCCTACTTGATGAGCCCTTTTCAGGGTTAGATGAATCTACATGTGAAACCATATCTAAACAGATAATTCCAGCATTTATAGAGAATGGGAGGACGGTAGTTATAGCTTCACATATTGGAGAATATGTAAATCATATACCGCATGTGGAGATTATGCTTGCTAATGGGGAGGTAAGAATTATTAGGGATATGTAATGTCTTCCTTAAATCATCTTCTTACCCTTTTAAGGAAGGATTTAACTGTTGAGATTCGTAGGAGTCAGGAGATTCTGGTAGTCTTCATGTTTCCATTAGCTGTAATTATTGGTTTAGGATTTATGGTATCTACTATGTATGCAGGTTTTTTAGCTTATCATTTAATTTGGCCTTTAATGCTTTTTGAAGCGGTTTTTCTAACTACTACTATATTTATGAGGGAGGTTGAGAAGGGAACTATGAATGGTATTAAGCTTCTACCATGCTCACCAGTAGTGGTATGTATTGCAAAGTCAATATATGCCTTTATATTTACATTATCAACATCTATTGAAGCATTGATTCTACTAGTATTCTTCGGTAGGCTACATCCACCATCTATACAGGTATACTACATAGTACTCCTAGTATCTATTAACATAGCATTAATATCAACATTCTCATCAGTTCTAACAATGTATTCTGAAGGTAAATTCATCATAATACCATTCATAATCACCTTACTGTCAATCCCATCAATAAGCCTAGGAGCTATTGGACTTCAAAAAATACTTCTCAACATAGCTATCGATAATGAACTGAAAACACTAATTACCACAACAATAATAACAGTTCTAATCAATACCTTACTAATAAGCCTAGAAATAGAGGAAGAATAATAAATATGAATCCATAAATCAATGTGGAAGTTTATATCTACATGTTACAATATCAAATATCATGCAACTGTAATACTGTTTAAGCTTAAAAATAGATTTCAAAACTCATATTGCTTAAAGCAGGGTAATAGAAGTATTGTATTAATAGCTAACCCTCCAAATCTTGAAGCTTTAATTTAGATGTATGGATTTTGAAGAGAAGTTTTATGGCTGACTTATTGATATCTAGGTAATGTATTAAGCAACTAGTATAAGAAGCTATAATGGTGTTTCAGCATATTGTCTGTATGAGATTCCAGACATTAATAATGTTTCTTTAAACTTTACCTAGCTTAATTTAATTCTTTTAATGTTGGATTCAGTAATGCTTGTTGTGAAGGCGTTTTTTAGTAGGGGGTCTAGGAGTTCATATTCACCCCGTCTAATCCTACTTATATAGCCTCTTTTCTCTAGGCTATCTAGAGATCTATCTAGTTCGGAATCGTATATTACTGTTTTTACTCTACGTTCAAGATAGTTTTTAATTTCACTCCAGTAGCTATAGCCTTTAGCTATGGCTTCAACAATGTATAAATACTTCTGTGAGAAGTGGGTAAGTTCCTCAATAGTGATTTTTACAGCCATCTCAGCTACTTCATCAATAAGTTCTTTACTTAATGTTTTTCTTTTTACTGCTTTGGAGCCTAATTCAGTTAGCCATCCCACTACTCCATCTAGCTTATCAACAGCGTAGAGAATTAGGTTTTCATCTACATTCATTTTATATTCTGAAAAGCCTTTCTTCAGAAAGTTGATAGATGTATTTTTAGGGAAGCGTTCTAGCCTTATTTCTTCTAGATGTCTTCCATATAGTGGAGAGTTAGGATTGTTAATACCTAGTAGATCATATAGTAATCCAGCTTCAGATCCCGTTAGAATGAAGGTTATGTTTTCACAGTAATCATAGCAATGTGCTAATAGTGAAACTATTTCTCCACCAAGATTACCTCTAAAATTCTGTGCTTCATCTATTGCTATTATGGTTTTTCCTAGCTTATTAATTCTATCTAGAATGGTTTGTAGGCTTACTCTTCTCTTTATATCCCAGGAAAGAGCAATCTCTACCCCTAATATATTTACACCAGTAATACGTTTTAAAATATTGGATAACTTATTTCCAACATATTTTTCATTTAGCTGTGTAAGAATATCTGAGAATATCGTGTAGAGGGATTTATATGATCTAATAGATGATCTAACATCAATAAGAGCATATGGAATTGTACATTCATTTAGGAAAACCTTTAGAACTGAGGTTTTTCCAATTCTTCTCATTCCGGTTAGTAGTATTATAGGCTTATTTACGGCGTTTTTAAGCTCATGTAGTTCCTTTTCTCTGTTGTAGAGGTCTTTTCTTACTTCCTTTGGTCGCTCATCAAAAAGCATAACTACCACCCTGTTAGTAAACTACCACCCTGTTAGTAATAAGGTTTACTATCAATTCATTTATTCCTACTACTTAACTTACCATAGCTTTAAAACCATAATAAATATTCCCCTACCCCCTACCAAGTCTTAAAAGATTTTTAGCTATGTTGCTGAAACTCTTAACATTACCTTAAGATATTAAGCCAACATCTCCATACAATCAACATCGTAAAGATTAAACATACATTAGAATCTACTAGATTATTAAGTGTTAGTGATTAATTTTCTGTTGTTTATGGAGATGAATAGCTAAACGAGATTGTAATATCTTCTATTTAAGCTTGTTGTATCTTTATGGGATTCAGCAACTTAAGTTGGAAGCTACATATGCTAAGTTGCTGGGTTCGCTTGCAAGCTTAGTAGAATTCTATTTGTAGGTTTAGGGTAGGAGTAATGATGGTTTAGTAGTAATGCTTAATCGCTATGCTGAATGAAATGAATCCATAATATGAAAGACCGCTACATCAGTATGAATAGTAGAGGATAATTTTGAAGTTTCAAGAATGCTTTATGAGCTTATTTGCTTTATGGTTATTATTGTTTTACTCCGAGATATATGGTGCTTAGTTCTGGATGTTTTAGTAGTTTCTGCGCATCTCCATCATAAATTATTCTTCCACCTACGAATAGTAGTGCATTATCTCCACATTCAAGTGCTTTTCTAGCATTCTGCTCTACAATAGTTACTGTTATTCCGTAGTTATCTCTTAAATTCACTATTTCCTTTAGAACTTCAATAGCGAGTTTCGGGGATAGATTTGCTGTAGGCTCATCGAAAAGCATTACTTTAGGTCTTCTCATTAAAGCCATAGCTATAGCTAGCATTTGTCTCTCTCCACCGCTTAGAGTATTTGCTTTCCTATTATAGTATTTTCTCAGTATTGGGAAGTAGCTTAGAACCTCCTCAATCCTATCTTTAACTTCATTTTTACTTAAAGTATAGCTTGACATTAATAGGTTCTCTCTTACATTTAGGTTTAGAAATATATTACCGACCTGTGGTAGGTATGCTATTCCCATTCTAGCAATTTCATGTGTTGGTAGATTTGTAATATCTTGACCGTTAAATCTTACTCTTCCAGAATATATTGTTGCAAGTCCGGAGATTGTTTTTAGAAATGTAGTTTTACCACTACCATTAGGTCCAACAATAACTGTTACTTTATCTCTTCTTATTGATGTATTAACATCGAATAGTACATGGAATCTACCGTAGCCAGCATTTATGTTTTCAACATCTATCACTTAACCACCTAGATATTCATCTAGTACTCTAGGATCTTTTAAAACCTTTTCCCCATCACCCTCAGATATAACTCTTCCCCTAGACATAGCGTATACGTAGTCAATGTATTGTAAAGCTACTTCAAGTCTATGCTCAACAACTAGAAATGTAACGTTTAAGCTTTTCAGCTTGGTTAGGTATGAGAAGATTTTATGTGCTAGCGTTGGGTTTAAGCCTGATGCAGGCTCATCAGCTAATACTAGCTTTGCACCGCACATAAGAGCTCTACCTATCTCGAGAAGCTTCATCTGTCCTCCGCTTAGCTTACATGATGGATGATCTGCTAGATGATTAAGCTCCAGTAAATCAAGTATTTTATAAGCCTTCTCAATGGCTTCAGCCTCCTTATTTATCCATAGCTTTCTAAATGGGGCTTTGAGAAAGCTTTCACCAGGATTATTAGGATATGCTGTAAGCATATTCTCCATAACTGAAAGCTTAATAAATGGTGCAGGTATTTGGAATGTTCTTACAATACCTAGCCTATAAATCTCGTATGGAGGTAAACCTGTTATATCCATGTTCCTGTAGAGAATTTTACCTTTCTCAGGCTTATAGAATCCGGAGATAACATTTATTAGTGTTGTTTTACCGCTTCCATTAGGACCCATAATTAAAGTTATAGTATTCTCTTTAACCTCTATATTTACATTGTCGAGTGCAATGAGTCCACCAAATGTTTTCCTAACATCTTTAATTGTTAGTATACTCATGGAAATCAATAAAAAGATTTAAGGTTAAAGCCAAGTAACGGAGTCTGAAGCTGCTGTATATATTCCTGCAAGCTTCCATGCATATTCTCCATTCTCCTTAACTATATACCAAAGCTCATAATCAGCAGTTTCTCTATCACCAGCTTCATTAAGTTCAAGCCATCCACTAGCTCCAAACGTTGTTTTTGCAACTGTAGGTAGTATATTCTTGATGGCGTCAGCATCATATTTGCCTGCTGCTAGTATGCATTTAACTGCAAGCCATAAGGTATCGTAGACGCTATACGTATATGCATCAGGAGTTCTTCCAAGCTTCTCCTTAACAGTGTTTTCAACCTTTACTGTTATGCTTGATCTTGTTGGTGCAAATACTGGATTAACGAAGCCTCCTGTTTTAACACAGAATTCTGCAACTATTGTTTCAGTAATGAATTTATCACCTAGAACAGTTCCATCAGTTCCAAACCATTTAACCTCGGAGAGAACTGGATATCCAGCTGCCTGCGTGAAGAATGTAATAGCTTCTTCGAAAGCTGCATAGTATATTCCAACCTTATCCCTACCATACTTTCCAATAGCATCCGTAACCTTAGAGGATAAAACACTAACCTCAGCTGAAAACTCTTTAGCTTCAGGTGCATATCTTATACCTTCAAGAAACTTCCCGCCAAGCTCCTCAAATCTTTCTCTAGCAGCTTTAACCAATCCATCACCCCAGGCATCCCCCCTCCATACAGGTATTATGTATCGAACACCTGAATCATATATAACTCTAGATATAGCTTTACCCTGCTTATTATCATCTGGGCATAGCCTAAATAAATTATCTCTAGGTATAGCTAGCTCAGGTGCTGTTGACATACCACTAAGTATAAGTATCTTGTTTGCTTCAGCATATCCCATAATATTTCTAGCTTCACCGCTTGAAGCTGAGCCAACAACAATCTTCACACCCTTCGCAGCTAGTGTTTTCAATTTTTCAAGAGCAACATCAGGTTTTGAAGCAGTATCCTCTACGAGAAGCTTAATTCTGAAGGGCATTCCAGCCTTAGATAGGAAATCGTTTACTTCAGAGGCAGCAAGCTCTAATGCTACCCTATAGTTATCACCCCAAGCACCAAGCTCACCTGATAGCTGGGTAAGTACACCTATCGGTATCTCACCAGTTAATGGAGGTATAGGTTTCTCAACTGTTGTTGTATATGTTGATGTTATAACTGATGTTACTGTAGTTCCCGGAATGGTTGTAGTAACTATTCCTACTTTTGGTGGAGCTGCAAAATAGCCGACAGCGACACCAATGATAAGAGCTATAATACCTATAGCTATAATATCTGTTCTCATACCATTAATAATACTACACGGAAGCTTTTATATTTTTCCAGATATTTAGTGGCTTTGTTAACTTAAGCATGTTTTATCACTTCTATTTTGGTATTGTATCTTCTATGAATTTCTTAGCTTTATCCTTTTGTAATTCATATCTGTTAACCATACTATTGACTTCATAATCATTAATACATGCCTACTATCACATTTACTCTTCATACATGATATATAATTATCGAATAGAAGTTTTATACTTACTATACTGTATGATCTTCTAAATTAGATTCCTAACCTATATAACGGTATCATTAACCATAACGATCCTAACATCCCTCTATCAATTAGGAAGCTTAAAGACTTAAACCATGACGATAAGATCAAACTCCTAACAACAATGAAGCTCAAAATATTTGAAGCCGTCCTAGATGAACGGAAAGAAATATATAAGCAATAACAACTAGAGTAAATGGAGTCCACGCTACAAACCTAACAGCCTTAGACATACTAACATTTCATGTTAGTATGTAGGGTTCATATAATTCTTAATTGACTTTAAGATGGGTAGGATCCTATTAGATGTAATATTCCAGTATAGCCTTATGCTGGATGCTAATGATGGTTTAAAGCATTATAATCATAGACTTCCAGTATAGCTACTAATAAAATAGAAAAATAAATATTACTATCAGAATCCTAAAATCTATCTAGATGAGGTTGAAATTAAAGCAGTATTGAGTTTATGTTGATGGAGACGTGATGTTAAGTAGTAGTAACATGTTGAGTATATCTAGTATTTTCTAAATTTAGGGTGATTATTGGTTAGTGTTGATGGGCTGGTGGATAGCTTACTTATGTTTATGGCTTTTTTAGGTTTAATGTTTTTATTGGTTTTTCAGGTATTATTCCTTCAGGTTTAAATATAAGAATGATTATTAATGCTACTCCTAGAAGAAGCATATCAAGCCATACTACATCAAATGGAACGTAGGGTGTAAGCTTATCTTTATTGAATTCAATAATTTTCCTTATTGTTACGAATATGAATGTTCCTAGAACTGCTCCCTTATTGTTTGCTGTTCCTCCAAGTATAACCATAACCCATGGCCAGAAAGTCCATGAAACCCTATTGTAAGCTGTTGCAATTACTCCCCCACTATAGAATGCGTACAGTACACCTCCTAGAGCAGCTATAGCTGAGCTAAGCATTACAGTTTTTACTCTTACTCTAGCTACATTCTTCCCTAGAGCCATAGCTGCATATTCATCATCTCTAATAGCTCTAAGCATTCTACCTAGAGGTGATTTTGTTAGCATTTCAACATATATGAATGTAAGTATAGCTATGAATAGCATAATTATTGTTGTAGCAGTATATCTTAGCTCTCTAAACCATGCAAACGGGTCTGGAACCATAATTCCTAAAGTACCTCCAACAAGCTCAGGATAATTGTATCCTATGACGAGTAGCGCCTCACCCATAGCTAGAAATACCATTGCTAAGTATTCTTCACGTAGTCTTACTACAGGATATGCTGCGAGAAATCCTAAAGCAGCACCTATAATCATAGAGGTAATAGCTGTCAATATGAATATTGATAATGCTAGAATAGGGTTTACTGTAAATACTGTATTGATCTGGGTTACTATTGCATTACTGTTCGCTACATAGTTTCCAGTTTCTATTCCGAGAATCCATGATGTAAATCTACCTGGAAGATAGCCTACTAGAAATGCTCCTCCAGCAACAGACAATGTTTTTCCGAAGTTTGCTACACCAGCATATCCGAACTCAAGATTTAGGCTGAGACATACAATTATGTATGGTGAGAGGGATGCTAGTAAATCTATTATGAATAGGATTTCGGGAGGAATTGTCATGAAACCCCCCTCCCAACAATTCTTGATGCAAGATCTGATAAGCCTCTAGGAATAATCATTAATGTTAAAACCATTACTGTTAACGGTATAATTGGTCTATATGGAATTATCCAGACGCCAATAAGTGAGGCAAGCCTACTTGTACCTAGTACTTCAGCAAACCCGATAAGATATCCTCCAATTAGGGCTCCTGAGAGACTGTAGAGTCCACCTGATGTACTGGCTGCAAATATACTTACAAGCATGAAGGATCCTGTATCAGGATTCCCTATAAACCATAGTGGTAGAAGATTTCCTGAAAGTCCACCTAAGCCACCTGCAAGAAACCATGATACAGTATATACGAGATTAGCGTTAACACCTAGAGTTTCAGCTAGACTTGGATTTTCAATGGTTGCCCTCATAGCAATTCCAAACTTCGTTCTTGTTAAAACTATGTAGAGAATTAAGCATATTAAAGCAACAAGGGATGGAGCAACTATAAGGAGGCCTGGATATCCAGCATATTGGAAATCTAATCCTCTTAGCTGAAAGTATCTTGATGTTATCTTAAAAACTCTACCGAGGAAATCAGCATAAATATTTAGGGCTGCAAGAAGTATAAGTTCAAAAGCTATTGTAGCTACCATTAAATGATTTATTGAAGCATTCCTCTTCAATAATGGCTTAAGAATAAAAACATACTGAGCTAAAGCAGTAAAACCTCCAAGCAGGAAGGATAATGGTAAACCATAATATACATTATGTTTAAAAACCCTACTTATAGTTAAAGCCACGTAAATACCTATAGTAGCAAAGGATCCGTGAGCGAAGTTTGGAACTCTAGTTGTAAGATATGTTAATGTAAGACCAATACTTAAAAGAGTGAGAAGACTTGCAAAAATCAAAGCATCCCTATATATAGGATCAATAACCATATTTTAAAACTCCCCTTATAAATTTAAAGTTTTAGTAGCATATCAGGAGCAAACTCAAATAGTTTAAATATAGCAAGCTTTACTAGGCTATAGCCCTTGTTCTACACATTCTAGTAATCATGTACTTGTAAAGATATTATATACCTAGCATAAACTACTTTAGACGATAAGAAACGGTTAAATGATACTATCCATACTATAACCATTAGAAGTTTACATATTCATAGATTGAGGGTTAAATTTTATTTGTGGACTGTTTTAAATTATTTGTGGGATTATGGCTATAGTTAGCGTTGATGAAAGGGGAGAATGACGATCCCGATGGAAATGGCTGTTAGAAAATGTAAGGTAGTAGTTATACCTGCAGGAACTTTCCTTGTTGTAATTCCATTACCGGCAAGCCCTCATGAATATGCAGCTTCATGACTTTCATCGCAACGTAGTAGAAGGGATTTGAAGATCCTTGCCGGGAAATCAGCGTTGAAGGATGCTTTAAAGAGAATGAAGAGGAGAAGTTAATCTTGATGATTGAAACAGACTTACTATATGCTTTTGTTAAGAAGGAGGATTTGTTAAAGAATACTGCCGAGAAGATTATGATAAGAATTGTAAATGAGAGTTCGGCATTGTATATGCCTCTAGGGAATGTCTTCATGAGCTTTACTACGTTTCAAGAGAGGAGGGAATTGGTTAGATGAATATATTGCTAGAGCTGCTGCCATAACAGCTATAAAGAATTTAAAGTTTCTAGATACAATGTATGAAATAGACTTACTTACCTTAACATTAATGAGACAGTACAATATGAAGTCAATATTCGATACATATTATGCAGTAACAGCCTTAAATCAAGTTGAAGACCATGCAATAATATCAACAGACAACGTTTACGATATAGTACCTGGACTGAAAAGAATAGATCATAGAAAACTCTAAATATTAAAGTTGCCATCAATACAGATTTATTCTTAAGTCAAATAATGGCTACTCTACATTCTTAAATATGGTTTAACTTCAACCTACATTCCCTACTACTTTATAAGTTTTCAGGCTTCATAACTTACATCCGGAGAAATAGATTAATAAAGTCTGAATAAACATAAATTGTGTTCTTATCTCTTAAAATCTATAGTTGCAAACCATATCAATATATGGTAGAATACCCTAAATAAACTTCTAAATTAATAGAATAAAAGTTTACAGATTTGATACTGTTACTTTTAGGTTTATGTTATTGCTGTGGTCTTCCTAGGGTTTGATGAGGTCTTATCCAGTTATACTAGAGGAGGAGAAGTTTAGGAATAGGTTGATCTCTATGAGTTTCTTGTCTGAAGTTGTGTAGAATCTTTTGCTCGATCCTTAAGTGTTCGAAACCATCTCTCTATAGATTCCTTAGCGAAGGTTTGATGCCTTCATCTTAGACCATGGTTATGTAATGCCTGGGGATACCATGGCCCCTACTAGGATTAGAGGCTTATTAACACATGCCTTAAGGACTTGCTTCAGGAAGAGATCTGCATCC
>Ga0209394_1000195_pt1 | contig 56108 bp, 52 predicted proteins | sample JNZ201metaG_FD_184122 | JGI IMG/M metagenome (GOLD analysis project Ga0209394, IMG submission 184122) | Hot spring microbial communities from Jinze hot spring, China to study Microbial Dark Matter (Phase II) - JNZ 20120812A (SPAdes) (version 3) ...
AAAATATCAGAGTTAATACCACCAACACCGCCGACTGGGGCTCCACTCGGATTAAGTGGCAATGAAATCAGCGGGGGCTCTACACTATTTGACTTAAACATTTCGGTAATGAGATGCATCATAAGTGGAAAAGAATGCAATAGACCCCTCCCAGCTATCTACTATAATAATAGTTGGTGGGCCTACGTAAATGGTAGTTGGAGATCCATTGACGTAGGCTCTGATAAGACGTATTCAGACCTAGACGGTAATAATGCATCAGAACTAGTTGTAATACATCTAGTTGGTAATGATTATAGAGTCCTGGGTAGTACTAACTACCAATACGCTATTAGAATTGGTAACTACGTTAATATAGCGAGTGATGTTAAGCTGATTGCAGTATATATGAAAGCTTTATTTAAAAGTAGTAGGGATGTTAGCGTAGTTGTAGGTATTAATGTTTCCTTAGCTCATAGTAGAAATATGAGCGTAATGGTTTCCTCCTACGCTGTTCTGTCTTCAGCAAAGATCACTAAAGGAGACATCAATTTAATGATTTATGAGGGCTACGTCCTCTTCCCAGTAAAGCAGTTTAACTACTTTGATACGTTGTTATCTAATAATCCAGGACTTTACGATCTTATTATAGAGATTAATGTAACTGTTCAAGAAGGGGCTGGAGACGTTTACTCGAGTATTGAGTATATAGCTGTTAGTACTGCTTAATATATGTTCCCCTAAGGTCGTAGAACGTTGCATCTGTTAGTAACACAGGTGATTCGTTAAATTCTACATCATTAATTACTACTAACTTATAATTGAATAACCTACCAAGCACGGTGTTCTTTTTAGTGTTTTTTGATATTATTAGCGGTTTAGCTATAGATCCTATGTACTCTTTATTTATCTTCATACCTATTTCCTCAACAATTTTTGTCAGTAACGTACTTCTCTTCTTCTTAATCTGTTCGCTTACCTGTGCCATCTTACTTGACTCAGTCCTAGGTCTTGGGGTGTATTGTGCGATGTGTACTTTATCTGGTTGGACTGTGTTGATTACGTTTAGAGTGTTTTCAAATTCCTCATCTCCCTCTCCAGGATGTCCTACTATGATGTCTGTAGCTATGTTTATGCCGGGTATTTTCCTCCTCAGCTCTCTTACTATGTTAATGAAGTCTTCAGATGTATACCACCTCTTCATTATTTTAAGTACTTTGTCATCACCGCTTTGAAGCGGTATGTGTAGGTATTTAAAGACTTTAGGTTCTTTTAGAACTTCTATTAATTCATCAAGTATTGGTCTTAGGGTGTTGGGATTTGCCATGCCAATTCTTATCATGTAGTTTCCTTCAACCCTATCTACTACCTCCCTAACGAGTTTAGGTAGGTTCATACCCCCTAAATCTAATCCATACGCCGCTGTATCCTGAGCTGTTAGCTCTACTTCTACAGCTCCTTTAGATACTGCCTCCCTTACGGAGTTAATTATTAATTCAGGTTTATAGCTCGTTAGCCTTCTTCGGGCTAGTTTTACTATGCAGTATGAGCAATCACCAACGCAGCCTTCAGCGATTGGTATTGATGCTACCCTCCCATCAATACTGCATAGGAGTTGTGAGGTATCTCTAATACCGACTATTAAGTTCTCAACATTCGGTGATTCAATAACCTCAACCACCTTAGTTATATTTTGAGGTGAGATAAGTGATGCTGTTGGAGTAATTTGCTTTAAAGTGTATGGTTGCGTACTTACCATGCAGCCAGTAATCACTAACTTCCTCCCATTAAGTATTTTAACCAACTGCCTCAACCTCTTTAAAATCCTCTCCTCACTATCCATACGGACTGTACACGTATTGATTACCACTACATCCGCGTCGTTAAGATTTTCCAAGACCTCATGACCGCGGTTTAGTAGGAGGGCCTTCATTAATGATGAGTCAGCCTTATTTAAAGCACATCCGTAAGTCTCTATGTAAACCTTCATCCCACTCTTAATAAATTACCGTATCTATGAATTTAAAAGTTTAAAAGACGTATTATCCTTAGGTGGTGGCTATCTCCTACGACGTATTAAGGTATGAAAACCTGCTTGAAAGACTGTACAGTAGGCTACCCTCTAAGACATCAAGTCAGCCTATAGAACTACCTCAGCTAGAAGTAGTACATGTAGGATTACATACACATATTAAGAACTTCAAGGAAGTATGTGATAGGATTAGAAGGGAGCCGAGAATTGTTATGAGGTACTTACTTAAGGAGTTAGCTGCTAGAGGTTCGCTTGACGACTCAAACAACTTAATAATATTTGGCAGGATCTCATCGCAGACCCTTAACACTCTATTTAATAGGTTCTTAATGACCTACGTTAAATGCAGTACATGTAATGCCTTCGACACAGTCCTTAAGAAGCAGGGTAAGGTCTGGATCATTTCCTGCCTTGCCTGCGGTGCTGAAACACCAGTCAAACCAGTATAGGTGCGGCTATGTACGCATATGTTAAGAAGTATTATGAGGGTGGGGACGTAGTAGTATTAGCAGTATGTGATGAGGAAGTATTAGGTAAGGTGTTAAGGGAGGGTGAGGTAGTATTAGATATTAGTAAGGAGTTCTTCAACGGCTTTAAAACCCACGTAGATGACATTCCATACCTACTTGAGGGGGCTGTCTCAGCAGTATTAGTAGGTGATAACGTTGTTAGGAAGGCTATTGAAGCCGGCTACATCCACCCAGAAGCCGTTTTAACAGTCTGTAACGTACCTTACGCATACTTCGTCAAGATTTAAGGTGTTTTTAATTGGGTAGGTTCTGTAGTAGATGCGGTGTTGAGGAACCAGCAGTAATTGTTGACGGTTTATGCGTTAAGTGCTTAGTTGAGGAGGGTAGGGCTGTAAGACCTCCAAGAAAGGTAGAAGTAGTCATATGCCCTTCATGCAGTTCCATCAAATTCGAAGGTAGATGGTTAGACGGTGTAGGTTTGGAGGAATTCTTAAAAGAATTAATATGGAGGGAGAGTAAGTTCCATAGGGAATTCAAACCTAAGTCATTAAGTATCAGTATTGATGGTAATAAAATTATAGCACGGTTTGAAGGTGCCATAAAAACTTCTGAGGTGGTTAAGGAGTTCTTAATAGACCTCACTATGAGTAAGTCCTTATGCCCTCAGTGCTCTAAGGTTAAGAGCGGTTACTACGAGGCAATCATCCAAGTTAGGACTTACTCAGGAACCCTAAACGAATCTCTGAGGAGTAGGTTAGTCAACACCTTATTAAAATATGCTAATACCTCGAAAAACATTTCTGAGATTGAATTCGTTAAGAAGGGCCTAGATGTTAAGGTCTTAAGTATAAGTGCTGCTAGGAAATTAGCTAATGATTTGATATCTATGTATGGTGGGACTTTAGCAGAGTCCTGGAAGGTTGTAGGGATGTCTGCTGATGGTAGGAAGACCTCCAGGCTTACCATATCACTCAGATTGCTAGGCCTAACATACGGAGACCTAATAACGTTTAAGGGGATCCCCGCATTAGTTGAGGAAGTTTCCCATAATTCAGTTAGGGTTAGAGCCTTAGATTCAGGTAATTTAATAAGACTTCACATACATGATTTAAGTAGTGGGGATGTAGTAGTTCTAGGTCGGGATGAGTACGAATTAGTAGAAAGTTACGTAGTAGACGTCTCCAATGAGAAGGCCGTAGTGAAGGATGTACGTAGAGGTAGGACCTTCGAACTACCCGCCCATGAAGGACTGCTTCCAGGACTTAGAGTTAGGTTATTAATTTATAAAGATAGAATTTACTTAGCACATGTTGAGAAGTGATGCTACATGTCTAAGAAGGGTAAGGCAGGTACTAGTAAGGAGTTACTAACACCTGCCGAAGGTGAGGTCATATGCGTAGTAACTGACGTCATCGGAGCTAACTACGTTAAGACTGTCTGCATGGATGGGGTGAGTAGGGTGTGTAGAATTCCTGGTAAGTTGAGGAAGAAGGTCTGGATAAACGTTAAGGATGTCGTCTTAGTAGCAGTATGGGAATTCCAAAACGATAAAGGAGATATCGTACACCGTTACGAGAGGGATGAACGTAAGAAGCTCATAGAACTCGGCCTACTTAGCAAGGATTTAATCGAAGGTGGTTCTGCATAAGCCGTAAGGGCGATATAGATAAATTCCTAGACATGTATTATAAGGCTACCGGTAAGGTCAGAAAGGAATTAGATAAGGACTTATTTGAAACTGTTGAAGAGGTCTTCGATTCAGCAACACTTCTAGCTATAATTGAGTTAAGTAGGCGGAAGGTACTCTACGAGTTGAAAGGTGTGGTAAGTTCCGGTAAGGAATCCAGGATTTACTGGGGTAAGTCCTTCAGTAATGAGGACCTAGCCGTTAAGATCTACCTAACATCGTCTGCTGAGTTTAGGAAGGGAATGCTTAAATATTTAGCTGGAGATCCGAGGTTTAAGAAGATCCCTAAGTCGACGAGGAAGCTAGTAAGTACGTGGGCTCGTAAGGAGTTTAAAAACTTAAAACTCATGTATGATGTAGGTGCTAGGGTCCCGAAACCAATAGCACAGTATGAGAACGTATTGATAATGGAGTTCATAGGTGAGGAAGGCGTTAGAGCACCACTACTTAAGGAGGTTGAATTAGAACTACATGATTACGAGGTCATATTCTATAAGATATTAGAGGATGTTAGGAAGATCTACAGGTATGCTGGGCTAGTACATGGGGACTTAAGCGAGTATAACGTAATGGTTTATAAGGGAGTTCCCTACATAATCGACGTAAGTCAGTCTGTGAAGATAACCCATCCAAACGCGTACAACTTACTTGTACGTGATTTAAGTAATTTATTAAACTTCTTCAGAGGTCTTGGATTAAATACTCCAGACCTCGACGAACTAATAGATTACGTCTCAAGCGGTGGGAACGTAGATCTCGACGAGTTCTGAGATACTATGTACTAGAAGTTTAAATTTTACTTAGTAGTAAGTTATAATTGCGGTGTAATCAGTGGGTTTCGATGCTAAGAAGCCGCAGGTAATTCCAGGAGTTCTAAAACTCTACGTCAGAATACCACTAGAGAGGATTAAAGTACTTACAAGTAATAATAGGCAGGTAATTAAGGAATTAGAGGATAGAACTCTCACTAAGATAAGCATAGATGAAGTTAATAGTTACGCCATAGTTGAACCATCAACGCCTAATACCCCTGTTATAAACGTCATTAAGGCTAAGGAATTCATAAACGCAGTAGCAGTGGGCTTCCCACCGGAGAAGGCTTGGAGGTTGTTAAACGACGATCAGGTATTATTAATCATAGATTTAAAAGTAGCTGTAGGTGACGCTCAAAACCACCTAATGAGAATTAAGGGTAGGGTAATAGGTGAGGGGGGTAGGGTTAGAAAAAACATTGAGGAGATAACAGGTACTTACATCTCAGTCTACGATGATTACGTAGCAATCATAGGGGACTACGAAAGTGCGAATCTTGCTAGAGAGGCTGTGGAAATGCTCATACAGGGAAGGCAACATACAACAGTATATAAGTACTTAGATAGAGTTGCACACGAGGTTAAGAAGAAGAGAATTACTACAATATGGAGTAAAGACTAATGAGCTAGATATTTAAGTATTGAAACATAGAACTTACCGTTAGTTCTACATATCATATGATGAGTTTTAAAGACTGATGAGTGATGTGGGGCCAAAGCTCTGATTAGCTAAAATCTAATTCGTAGTTGAGGATTCATGACCCTTTATATATGTTCTAAAGTCAAAACCCCTCAGCAGTTGTGATAACTAATGGTGGGCCCGGGGGGATTTGAACCCCCGACCTACGGGTCTCTTCTCCAGTCCTATATCATCCCTCACGGTCGTCAGACCCGTAGCTAGTGAACTGGAGCCTCGACTAAAGATCCGCCGCTCTGCCTGGCTGAGCTACGGGCCCACCACATTCCATCAACCAATAATTTAATTTAGAGTTTATATACGTTTAACATTGCTAGTAAAGTAGGTATGAGTAGTTTGAGTAAGTATGTATTAAGGTGTGAGGAGTGTGGCACTCTATGGAGGCCTAAGGTTAGCTATAGCCTTAGTGATTTCCAGAAACTATATCATTACTGTAATGTCTGTAAGAAGAATACCTTTCATGAAATATTAAGTGAGGATTCAGCGGAGGTTCATACAATCACCGATCATAGCTAGTAGTCCTTCATCACCTGATCTAAGCTCTTAAAGCTCACATATTAACTTTATAAGATTAGCCTACCGGGAGTTTGTTAATGATTTAAGCGGTACGTGCTAGCCGATTTAGGATAGTTCTTTCAGGTAGTGTAGTGCCGGTCTTAGGGTTAGGTAGGGAGGTAGTGTTGAATCTACCTTCGGATAGCCTTCTAAGTCCTTATTAATTACTTCTACTAACTCATTTAAACTCATTGTTTTCTGTATGTTGGAAGCCCTTATCCTAACGTTAAGTGTCCTGGTCTTAAATTCCCTCCCGCCAATGACTACCACATAGGGTATCCACTCTATACCAGCTTCTCTGATCTTCTTAGCAAGCGTTAAGTCCCTATCATCTACATCAACTCTAATACCGTTCTTCAGTAACGTGTCTAATACCTCATTCGCGAAGTCCATAAACTCGCTTGAGAGGGGTATTATCCTAACCTGAATTGGTGCAAGCCATGTAGGTATGTTAGGAATCTTACCGCTCTCTTCGTCCTGAACCGCCTTATCTAATACGGTGTATATATATCTTTCAATAGAGCCTATTATAGCTGTGTGTATTATGACTGGGTATCTCTCAGCGCCTGACTCATCTACGTATCTAATGTTAAACCTAGCGGAATTCCCTACATCTATTTGAAATGTTGCAACTTCCCTAGGTCTTTTAAGCTCGTCAATTACGTTGTACTCTACATTAATGACCCAGTAGTACACCCCAGGCGGGTAGAGGGTTACAAGTGCTGGCCTACCCATCCTCCTAATAAGCTCTATTACGTAGTCCTTATTAGACTCGAAGAAGTCTTCAGTAACGTTGTAGATTGCTACATACTCCCTCCCCAACTTCCTTATTTCATCAACGATCTTATCCTGAACCTTAAATGAAAACTTCTTACCTTCGTCTAAGTCTCTTAACAGTATATGTAGGTCTGGCATGTAAAACTTCCTCAACCTAAAGCATAGGACTAACTCACCCTTCTGCTCAAACCTATAGCTATCAGCTACCTCGAAAACCCCTAAGGGCAGTTCCTTGTAGCTAATTACCCAGTCTCTAATCATAGCAAATTGCTGGTGGCATGCAGCATACCTCATAACAAGTTTACTGCCCTCTGACTCAACCTCATAGAGCCTATCGCCAAACAAGTCAGCATGTTCTTTAATTGGTTTAAACTTAAGGTTAAACATGTTAGTACCCATAACCCTAAGTACTGGAATACCTAATGACTTAGCGACCATCCAGGAATACTGTCTAACGGCCTCAACCATAACTGTTGCGTGAGGCTCGTACCTCATATGGCCACTATCAGACATAGGCTCCCATTCAAAACCGAATTTCCTGCAAACTTCAAGAAGTCTTGACTTACCCCCAGGTAATTCCTTCTTGAAGACCTCCTTCTCAACCAGTATTTTAAGGTCCTCTTCCCCGGGCTTGTAGGTATATTCCTCAGGGCTGTAGATACCGCCGTCAGGTGTGATTATTAGGTACTTCCTAGTGATGGTTACCTGCCTAACCCCCTCCTCAACCTTATACTCCCTGGACAGCTCAGATAGTGGATGGCCGTAACATCTTATATCGAAGGCTTTATACCAACCGAAAGGCGCCCTATACGTCTTAATACCCTGCGCTGTAAATACCTCCTCTAAATGTTTTAATACGTTCATAGCTTCGTCAGGGCCTGCTAACCTCGACGATAGATGTGCGTATGGATATAACACTATAGCTGATGCCTTAACTTTAGAGTAAATATCTGAGATATCACTAACTACTTTAGCTGATAGGTTATTAACTACTCTTCCATCACCCTCTTCAACAGTTGTAAATACTACGAGTACGTTATTAAACTCCCCACCCTTAGTAGGGGTTATCTCAGCACTATCTATGGCCTTCTCCCGTACTTCGTACTTAAAATACTCGGCATGAATTATAAGTACACGCAATACCCATCACTAATATTGGAATTAACGTGAGAGGTTAATAAACTGAGGTGACTTAATACCGTATTAATCTTTAAAATAATAACACGGCATAATAGTCTGGAGGACTACCGGTGACTGTTAGTGCCTAAAATAACAATCAATGAGAGAGGGGCAATACTAATAAATAACTCACTATCTATCGATGGACATGGCAGTAGTTCCTTGAGAATCGTCACACACGCACATTCAGATCATGTGAGAGATTTAAGTAAAAGCCTAACTCAATGTAGGGGGGTTGCTGCAACAGCGTTAACCTTAGATTTACTAACTGAGTTAGGACATACGTTAAGTAGGGGTAATACCATCAGACTTGACTACGGCTCTAAGATTAGAGTTGATGGTTTAGAAGTAATGCTTGAGAGAACTCGTCACATACCAGGCTCGTCTCAAGTAGTAGCAGTAGATGAAGATGGGTTGAGGATAGTATACACCAGCGATTTTAAAAAACCTGGTAGGGAAACGCCTATAATCGAGTCTGATATTTTAATAATTGACGCAGTATACGGGAACCCCTCATACGTTAGGGAGTTTGATGACTATATAGAGAGCATACTAGCAGACCTAACCGTGCAGCTACTTAGTAAGGGACCTGTAATTATTCAAGGCTATCACGGAAAGCTTCAGGAAGTTATGCACATACTCAGAAATTACGGGATCGACGCACCATACCTACTAACACCTAAAACTTACAAACTGACTAAAGCTGTTGAGAAGTACGGATTAAGTATAGGTAACTACTTCGTCTTAAACTCTAGGGAAGGGATGGAATTAATGAGGAGTAATTGGTTCTTACTGCTGGATCATTTAAATTCAAACTACAGCTACAGCCTTAAAGAGCTTAAGGCTTCGAGAATAGTCTTAAGTGGTTGGGAATTTAAGAAACCCTATAGATACTTAGGGGGTGGGAGGTGGTTAGTAGCCTTCAGCGATCATGCAGACTTCAATGGATTAATGAACTACGTAATTAACTCAAACCCTAAAACAGTAATTGTTAACTCTGTGAGGAGTACATATGCAGATGTCTTTGCTAACGAGGTAAGGAGGATTACTGGGAGGGAATGTATCGTAATGCCTTAAGTACTGTATTACCACCTACACAGCATCAGTACTAGAGCGTGGAGGCACAGTAAGTTTAATAGTTTCATTTTAAGAAGTTTATAATAGGTTTGGAAGTGGGATATTGAGTGACGTTAAGATTAAAAGACTGGAGGACCTGAACATCAGCCCTACCATGGTTAGTAAGTTAAGAGAGGCTGGGTATAAGACCTTAGAAGCGTTAGCAGCTGCTAATATTAACGAGTTAGCGACAGTTGTTGGCATACCGCTACCAACTGCTCAAAGAATAGTTAATCAGGCTAGGGAGGCGTTAGGACTTAAGTTTAAGACAGCCTTAGAAGTTAAGAAGGAGAGACTAGGTATTAAGAAGATTACAACAGGTTCTAAGAATTTAGACAGCTTGCTAGGTGGTGGTGTTGAAATTAAAACAATTACAGAGTTATTCGGCGAGTATGGAACCGGGAAATGCTTTACGAAGGATACTGAGGTAGCGTACTACGACGGTTACGAATTGCGTGTGGAGACCGTTGAGGAGATGTACACTAGATATAGTAACTTATTTGGTGAGGAAGCTTACGACGGAGGTTTCCTAGTACATATTAGCAACATATACGTACCGACAGTTGTTGAAGATCGTTTAGTAATCGTTAGGAGTGATGGTCTGTATAAAGAGATGGTTAGGAAGGTCTTAGAAATAGAATTAGTTGATGGCACTACCTTAAGAGCTACTGTTAATCATCCGATGTTAACGTCTATTAATGGATGCCTTAAGTGGTGTCCTGCTAAGTACTTAAGACCTGGAGACTTTGTTATAGGTATTAAGCACCCACTCAAGCTTGACACGCTAGAGAAGCTTAAACTCATAGATCCTTCAGGGAGAAGTAGTTTAAACATCATAGCATTAACTAAGGATCTAGGTCTAACCTACCACACAATTAAAGATGTAAGGACTGTTGAATACCGTGACTACGTATACGATTTAATCGTCCCAAAAATCCACTACTTCATAGATCCTAATGGCCTAATACTCCACAACACCCAGCTATGCCACCAGCTTTCAGTTAACGTTCAACTACCGCCTGAGAAAGGAGGTCTAGCCGGTAAGGCTATGTACATAGATAGTGAGGGTACTTTCAGATGGGAGAGGATTGAAGCTATGGCGAGGGGGTTAGGCTTAAACCCCGATGAAGTTATGGAGAACATCATATATATAAGGGCTGTTAACAGCGATCATCAAATAGCTATAGTTGATGAAATCATGGAGTTAATACCTAAGGAAAACATAAAACTACTTGTCATAGATTCAGTTACAGGTCACTTTAGAGCTGAGTACCCAGGACGTGAGAACTTAGCGTTGAGGCAGCAGAAACTTAACAGACATCTACATCAACTTAATAGAATTGCTGATATGTACGATATCGCTGTCGTAGTAACTAATCAAGTTATGGCGAGACCAGACGTCTTCTACGGAGATCCTACACAGGCTGTAGGAGGACATATACTAGCGCACGCCCCTGGAGTCAGAGTTCAGCTACGGCGGAGTAGGGGCAATAGGAGGATCGCTAGAGTTGTAGATGCACCACACCTTCCAGAGGGTGAGGCAGTTTTCGCAATAACTGAAACCGGAATTAAGGATGTCGAAGAATGATTCTATTAGACCTACAAACACGTTATGAATTAATCCCCATACTCGCTACTATAGCTACTTTGATCATTGCAACGTATTACGATATTAAAAGTAGGGAGATCGCCGAGTTTTTATGGGTACCTGCATTAGTAATATCAGTACTATCAGCTTACTTTGTCTCTAGACCTAATTTATTAGTGCTTATCTTCTCACTCATGCCTGCACTAATAGTGCTAGTCCTCGTACTACTTAAATTAATCGGTGGGGCTGACTTCCTCGCAATCCTCCTAATAGGGCTCTCAACACCTTACTTAAACGTACTACCTATATCATTACTCACACTCTTCTACTCAGCACTAATACCCTCAACTACAATAATATATAACTTCATCATAAATACCGTAAAGTACAGAGGCATTTACTTAAAATTGAAGTGTGACCCAACACCTAAGTGGTTGTTATTATTTCTTGGCAGACCTATTAAGGTTTCAGCCTTTATTAGGAGTAAGTTCTTATACCCCCTAACTGTATTTGAGTGTAACTCTAAAACCTATGACGTTATGTGCAGAACTTCCTTCGATATAAGTGAGGACTTCAAGGAACACATTAACCAAGTAGAGAAATGCTTAAGTAAGGGTTATTTAAGACCTGAGGACCACATCTGGGTGACTCCTGCATTACCCCACATTCTCTTTATAACCGTTGGCTACCTACTATCATTAATGACTCCTAAAGAACTTATTTACGGTATATTTAAGTTGTTTCTAGGCACTTGAGGTGATATTACTGAGTTATAAAGTCCTCTGGGCTCCGTGGAGGATGAAGTACATAGCTAAGCATCATGAGAAAACCTGCATATTCTGCGATGCTAGGAATAAGCCTGACGATGAGTCGTATGTGATCTTCAGAAGCTCAACTTCCTTTGCAATACTTAACTTATATCCTTATAATACGGCGCATGTGATGGTAGCACCGTACAGACATGTCAATAGTTTTGAACTACTAAGTGATGAGGAGTTATTAGACTTTATGAGACTTGTAAAGCTAGTACTTAAAGCTATAGATAATGAGTACAGACCGCATGGCTATAACGTTGGGGCGAACTTAGGGCAGGTTGCCGGCGCTGGTGTTGAAGGACATTTACACCTACATATAGTGCCTCGATGGTTGGGTGATACCAACTTCATGCCCTTAATAGCTAATGTAAAGGTAATACCTGAGGATATAAGGGATACGTACTCTAGGTTAAAAAAAGCAGTTAACGTCGTCTTTAAACAGTTACAGTAAACAATACTATTTCTTCATGAATCCTGCGTACCTGGCCCACTGATACAGAGCTCCGAGAACCTTTACAGCCCTCTCAGGCTGGCAGAAGAACGTAGGAACCTGTGCATGCGTCTCTATGTACTCAACAGCCTGTAGCGTCTCAGGTATGTCACCACTCATAGACACAACTACCGGTTTATCCATTCCGTTAGCCCTAGCTTCATTAACACCTTCAACAACTGCTTTAGCAAACTCCATTGGCGGTGTGATTACTGTATGCCAGTGACCTATGATTACTGCGTCAGTCTTAGGATGCATTAACGCTAACTTAATACCCTTTTGAACCATGTCTGGTGTGCATGATCCTGTTATGTCCATAGGATTACCGAAAGCACCGAAAGGCGGTACGAACTTCTTAAACTCATCTACAAGATCTTGAGGTGCCTCCATCAAGTATAAGTTGTTATCAGCTGCTGCATCGCATAATAGTACGCCTAAACCGCCTGCCATAGTGATTATGAACACGTTCTCACCCCTAGGACGTGGAAGCATTGCTAATGATCTACCTATATCGAATAATTCGTCAAGAGCGTAGACCCTAATAATGCCTGCCTTCTTAAACGCTGCATTAATAACTTCATCGGAAGCCGTAAGTGCTGCTGTATGTGATTTAGCTGCTTTCTCACCGTAACCAGTTCTCCCAGCCTTTAAAACCACTATAGGCTTCTTCTTCGAAACTATTCTAGCAGTTTCTATGAACTTCTTACCATCCTTTATAGACTCCATGTGAAGTGATATTGCCTTAGTATTCTCATCAGCGTAGAAGTACCAGAGTAGGTCTGCGTGATCTATATCGGACATATTGCCTAAACCAACGTTTATGGAGATCCCTATTCTCTTCCATCTAGCATAGCCGAAAGCAGCCATACCCACACCACCACTCTGCGCTACAGTAGCTAAACCTCCTTTGAACTCGTAGGGTATCGTAAATGACAGGCTTAGATTATACCAGGGACTGTAGATGCCGTAGGTGTTAGGACCGATGATCCTAACACCATGCTCTCTTGCAGTTCTAACTAATTTCTCCTGTAGTTCTACGTTACCGGTCTCAGCAAAACCTGAAGACACTACAACAGCTACTGGTACTTTCTTCTCAGCTAGTGATGGAATGACGTCGGGTACCATAGCAGCAGGTATGGATATTAAAGCGGCATCGACTTCAGGCTCTGGTACTGCCCTAACATCTGGGTAGCATTTAAGCCCTAATATCTCTGTAGCCCTAGGGTTTATCGGGTATATATTCCCTTTAAACCCACCATCTATTAAGTTCTTTATTACTGCATAACCAACTCTACCAGGCTCTCTTGAAGCACCTACGACGGCAACGTTCCTAGGTCTGAAGAACCTCATAAACCTATTTATTAGGTCTTTCCCATACTCTGGTATGCCCTCCACATTATACGAATTCATAATCCACACCAACTTAAATTTAAAGGAAGTCTATTTAAACATTTACGTTAATTATGTTTTAAGATTTTTAAGCGTATAGAGATATTTTCGTAACGGTGTCAGTTATTGATTTGGCTAGCTTGAAGGTTAAGGACGTTGAAGAATATGTTAGGAAGTTCTGGATTAGAAATAACGTACCCTCAAAGTGGAGGGAGTGGAGGGATAATGCACCAACATTTACATTCCTCGAAGGACCTCCTACAGCTAATGGCTATCCACACGTAGGACACATCAGGGGTAGGACGTATAAGGACTTCGTCTTAAGGTACTATAGGATTAAAGGGTATAACGTGTGGGCTCAGGGTGGTTGGGATGAGCAAGGACTACCTGTTGAGGTCGAAGTTGAAAAGAAATTAGGTTTGAAGAATAAGAAGGACGTAGAGTTACTAGGCTTTGAGAGATTCGTAGACGAATGTAATAAGTTAGTTGACCACTACCTAAAGGTTTGGTCAGACGTAGGTACTTTTAGACTGGGTTTATGGCTTGATTTAACAAACGCTTATGAGACCCGTAAAGCCTACTACATAGAGCATGTATGGCATTTCATTAAGAAAATGTATGAGAAAGGACTACTCTTCGAAGGTTTTAGAGTCCTCCCATACTGCCCTAGATGTGAAACAGCGTTAAGCGATGCTGAAGTTGACCAAGGATATGAGGAGAAGGTATCCCCATCAATCTACGTTAAATTTAAACTCACCAACCACGAGAAGACCTACCTATTAATTTGGACTACCACGCCGTGGACTTTAATAGATAATGAGGCTGTCGCAGTTAGAAGTGATGGAGACTACTGTAAGGCATTAATAGGTGATGAGTACGTCTTCATCGCTAAGGACTTAATAACTAATATTTCAAAACTCTTAGGTGTTGAGGTAGTCTGCGTTGAAGAGCTTAAAGGTGATGCACTAAGCGGTCTGAAATATGAACACCCGCTAATTACTGAGGTCCCCATACATAGAGAACATATTGATTCGCATAAGGTACTCACAGCTGACTTCGTATCATTAACTGAGGGTTCAGGACTAGTTCACATAGCACCAGCACACGGCCCTGAAGACTACGAATTAGGTGTTAAGCACAACCTACCGATAAGTAATAGCGTTAACATTAATGGAGTTTTCAACGAGTTCGGCGGGGTCTTCAAGAACCTAAGCATTGAGGAAGCATCACGTAAGGTTATTGAGATCCTGAAGTCCAAAGGTCTACTAGTGTATGAGGGAACAATAACACATATGTACCCGCACTGCTGGAGATGTGGTACACCGCTAATCTACAGAACAGATAAGCAGTGGTTTTTAAAGATATCCTCAACTAAGGACAGATTAATCGCCAGTTTAGATATGGTTAGAATATATCCGGAGAAGCTCCGTGATAGGTTTTATAATTGGTTAATTAACGCTAAGGACTGGACTATATCGAGATCACGTATTTGGGGAACTCCACTACCTATATGGAGATGTAAGGAGGATCCGGAGAAGATATTAGTCGTAGGCTCTATTGAAGAGCTCACTAAGCTAGCTGTTGAACTACCAGACGTAGATAAGGATAAATTAGTGCATAGACCTTGGATAGATAACGTAAAATTATCGACTGAGGATTGCCGGGAGTGGGTTCGCGAACCATATGTAATAGATGTATGGATAGATAGTGGTGTAGCATGGATGGCTAGTATTGACGGATTAAGGAATTTAGAACTATTTAAGAAGTTATATCCCTATGACTTTGTAACTGAAGCTATAGATCAGACTAGAGGTTGGTTCTACTCACTACTCGCGACTTCAGTCTTGATGAACGACAAACCACCCTATAAGAGCATATTGATTCAAGGACATGTGGTTGATAAGTACGGTCAGAAGATGAGTAAATCTAAAGGTAATGTTATATGGGCTCAAGACATTTTCGAAAAGTATGGCGTTGACCCGGTCAGAGCCTACATACTAACAAAGTTCGCGCCAGGTGAGGTATTCTCATTCGACCCCGATGAGGTTAAGGAAATGATTAATAAGTTAAACATCATATGGAACGTCTACAGATTCGCACATATGTATATGTCATTAGATAAGTTTGACCCGAGGACCTACAGGTTAGATGAGCTCATAACTTCAGCTAGGGTTGAAGATATATGGATACTATCGAAGTTTTACAGTACTTTAAAGGCTTATGAATCGTCTATGGAGAAATACGAATTGCATCAGGCAAGTAGGGCTATCTTCGAATACTTAATTGAGTACTTAAGTCATAGGTACATAAGGCTTGTACGACCGAGAGTTTGGAAGGAGGAAGGAGATGATAAATTCATCGCATATGCAGTACTTTATAAAGTATTAAAAGAATCGCTCAAACTACTAGCCCCTATAATACCCCATATAAGTGAGTATCTTTGGCTACACTTCGTTAAGTACTACGAACCTGATGAAGCTGAGAGCCTACATCTAACTAAGCTTCCTCAAGTTGATGAGGACCGTATAAGGAGTGATTTAGAGATGGATTTCGAGCTAATCTTCGAGTTATACACCTCAGTAAACTCTATGAGGAATGCCCTTGGAATTAAGCTAAGATGGCCTGTTAAGGAAGTATTCGTCGAGTTAGGTAGTGAGTTACTAACTAGGATTTCAAAATATTCAAACATAATTAAGTTCTTAGCAAATGCTAAAGACATCTACATAACAGCTGAACTACCCAGTAAGTGCTTTAGTGAGGAATTCCTAACTAAGGACTTCAATAAGTTTAAGGTATGTGTGAGTAAGGCTATAGATAAGGAATTATACTACGAAGGAATTGCTAGAGAGTTAATTAGGCGGATTCAGGTAATGAGGAATAAGGCTAACCTAGCAGTAGATGAATTCATAGAACTCGCAATATTTACAGATGATGAGGATGTGAAGGACTCCATCAAAACGTTCTACGATTTCATACTCAGTGAGACTAGGTCTACCTCAATTATTAATGAGAAGGAAGGCATGTACCTAGCTGAGTGGGACCTTGAAGGTAGGAAGGTAACCATAGGTATAAGAAGAGCTAAGCATTAAGATCCTAAAATCCTTACTTAACGACCTTCCTAGCTGGGTGTATGTAATCCTTAGGCGCTTTACTATACTGTTCTAAGTACTTACGCAATGCCTTAGGTATTTCAACAACACCGTCAGGTTTCTGATGGTTTTCAAGTATTGCCGTAATAGTTCTAGTACTAGCAATGGCTGTCGAATTCAGAGTATGGAGGTAGTCTCTAACACTTCCCTTACGTCTAAAATACCTGATACGGAGTCTATATGATTGCCAGTCAGTACAATTACTACAGCTAACTAATTCTCTGAACTTACCTTGAGCTGGGTACCACACTTCTAGGTCATACTTCTTAGCTGCTGGCGCCCCCAACTCACCAGAAGCCACGTTGACAACCCTGTAAGGCAGTTCTAGACCGCGGTACAATTCCTCAGCATTACTAATTAACTGTTCGAAAACGTCCCAACTCTGCTCAGGTAACGTATATGCGAATTGCTCCACTTTATGGAATTGGTGGACCCTGAAGATACCCTTAATATCCCTACTACCTGCTCCTGCCTCCCTCCTAAAGCAGGGGCTAACACCTACGTAGAGTAGTGGTAGGTAATCCTCAGGTATTTCATCCCCTGCATGTAGTGCAGCTAATGAATGCTCAGCAGTAGCTATTAGGTATAGGTCCTCGCCCTCTATCTTATAGATCGCATCCTTAAACGTACTTAAATCTATGACCCCGGACATATATCGATGTCTAAGCATGTAGGGAGGTAATACTAACTTGAACCCCTTGCTAGTTAGGTAATCAATCGCGTAGGTCAGTAATGCAATATCAAGCCAGACCATATCATCAAATAAATAGTAAAATCTCGATGAAGCTACCTCAGCTGCTTTTAAGGTATCCCCTAAATTGAGAACGTGTTCCAACATGTCTGCATGACCTATAGGTCTCCAGTCAATCACTTCGTAGTCCATGCTCACACCAAGCCCTGCTGTGGATTTGATGAAATCGTTTAGGAATTCCTTGTATACCTTAGCCTTACCCCAAGCCCTTACAGGAACGTTATAGCTATCGTCAGGACCTACAGGAACTGACGGATGTACGATGTTAGGCATTGAGGAAAGTAAGCTATCCCTAATCTCCTCAACCTCTGCTAACCTCTTCTCAAGTACTTCAATAGTTTTCAGAAGTTCTTTAGCCTCATCTATCTTGACCTTACGTTCATCCTCACTTAATTTAGGTATCTGCTGGCTTATCTGGTTATGCTTATGCCTCAAATTATTAACCTCAGTTAACAGCTTCCTCCACTCACCATCGTATTTTATAGCCTCCTCAACTAATGATACGTCCATGAACCTCTTCCTTAAGGAGTCTCGAAGTACTTCAGGATCCTTTCTCAGGTACTCTAATAGGCTCCACGGCATTAGATTCCCACACACATTTCATGGGTTTAGAAGTTAAATAAGCTTAACACAACCGCGAAGTACATCAATCCCAGAACCTCCTCGTGGAGACGTACCTTCTCTCAAACTCATATATAGTATAGTAAAAGTCTTCATCATCCTTAACACTTAAAACCTTCTTAGCTGTTTCAGGACCTACCCCATAGGCAGCTAAAGCGATTACAGCCCTCCTACCGTAATTTAAGACTAGATACGCTGACTCCTTAAGTCTGAGGAATTCTTCCTTCTCCTCATCACTTAAGGTGAATTTATAATTCTTACCGGACTTCAAACCCTTAAGCACTAACTTAACGATATCATCACTTAAATCCTTACTAACACCTACGTACCTTACATTACATTTGGGACATGAGATACTATCAGGAAGGTCCTTAACAAAGCTGATATAGCTATAACCGCATATCATACATATCAACCTCACCTTCTTACTTAGAAGCCTCCTCTTCACCATCTCCGATATTATGTTCTTAGGTATGTATCTAGCTAGGACTCTCCCGCTAAAGCCAGGTATTTTAAGACCTTCAAGTGCTAGTGGTGAGAGCTCGCTGACCTCTATAAACTTAATTATGGTTTTACCCTCAGCCAACCTTCTAACAAACTTCTTAAGTGTTGGTAAGTCTACATACCTACATGTAAGTTCGTTAAGTACCTCCCTACATATTAGTTCATTGTCTTCAAATCTCTTGGCAAGTGCGTTAATTATATTTAGAGGGGCGTTCTCAGGTATAATTCCCATCCGCTTAAGCACGTTAACTAAAACAAGCCTATATATGGAGGACCTCCTTAAAGATTCCTTAAACAACTCCTCTAAACCGTCTTCGAGTAGTGTCGACCTTACTATAGACTCCACACTACTTAATTGGATACGTGTAGGTAGTTGAATAACCACCCTATAGGGGTCTGACTTAATTAATGGGTTCAACCCTAAATACCTACTAAATGCATAGCCGAGTAAGTAGCTTAAACCTCTATTACCCCTACTTCCTAGACATGAGTGTAAAACGATGACTGTCGGGGTTGACTTCTTAACCTCTACTACGAGTAAGTCCTCACTAGGTAGTGGGTACCCACTATTTACGTGTTTTGATATAATGTCCTTTAAGTATTTTAAAATCTCTTCAGAGATTAACCCAGCATACTGTTTTGGTAGGTGATTAAGAGCTAATAACTTCCTCAAAGCGCAGACCTCCCTAGCCACTCTATACTCAACAGGTATTGTCTCACCAACCCAAGATGGTATTAAGTATTCCCCACTGCCTGCCTCCTCTACGTAGACCTTCCTCTCCTCCTCATCAATACCGACCACCCTCCACAACCTACCGCTGAGAACTAACGAAGACCCTTCATTAACTTCTAAAGCTACGAACTCCTCATCTAATTGACCTATCGGGGTCATAGACGCTAAATCGATGACTAAGTAGTGGGGTGAGTCAACAATCATAGTGGTAGTTAAGTAGTAAATCCTACCCTTCCCAGTAGCTTCAATTAAGGAGCCATTCGACTTAATTAAGGAAAGATCTGAAAGCAATTCTAACACCTTATTGAATTCCTCAAACGTCAGGTCCCTAAAAACGTATGAATTCCTCAATACTTCATAGGCAGTAGTGGGTTCCATCCTACCTTCCTGGAGGAGTAGGCCGACTATCTGATGGGTTAGTACGTCAAGCGGGTTCTCATGAATTGAGAAGTATTCTAACTCATTATTTAGACTCCTACGTATGATGACTAAAGACTCTAGAATATCATCTAATGAAATGTCCGTAACTACGTATCCTTTAGCCTTAAGCCCCGCCCTATGCATGCTCCTACCAACCCTCTGAACAAGCTTTACAACCTGCTTAGGTGATGATACCTGAATGACAGCATCAACACTACCGACATCAATACCTAATTCAAGACTTGAAGTTGCCACTACTCCCTTAATCTCCCCATCCTTCAACTTCTTCTCAACAGCTTCTCTTTCATCCCTGGACAGGCTACCGTGATGTACATATACGTTAACTCCTAACTCCCTTAGTTTTAGTCCTAAGAGCTCTGCATCATTACGTGTATTAGTAAATACTATCACTTCATTGTGCTTACTCATTATATCCTTAATTAGGGAAGCCGTGTCAATCGAGCCTCCGGAAGTGTAGGGAGTTACTAACTCGATATCCATATCTCTAGCATTAAGTATGACTACATCATCTACTATCCTACCGTAGGAGAGGAACTTCTTAGCTAGTTGAATATCTCCTATACTAGCAGATAGGCCTATCCTTTGCGGTTTCTTAGCGATTAGCTCAAACCTACTGAGAGATGCTATTAACTCAGAACCCCTCTTACTGTTAACTAGTTCGTGAAGTTCATCAATAACTACGTATTTAGTATTAGCGAGGTAATTCCTTAAAGAATTACTTATTAGGAGGTATTGGAAGGTTTCAGGAGTGGTTATAATTATATGTGGTGGATTTCTCTCTAAAGACCTCCTCAGACTCTGAGGTGTGTCACCGTGACGTGCCTGAATCCTTAGACCGAGGTCGGAGCATATGCTCGATAACCTCCTCATCAAGTCTCTGTTTAATGCCCTCAAAGGGGTTATGTATATTAAGCTAATTGGTTGGTGCTTACTTACATCATCTACCATCTTAGATATTAAAGGGAATACTGCTGCCTCAGTCTTCCCACTTCCCGTAGGAGCTACTATTAATACGTCACGCCCCCTAATAATTAAGGGTATAGACTTCTTCTGAACTTCTGTTAATTCGTTATAACCGTATTTAAGCATGACCTTAACTAAATTCTGGTTAAGCATGCTCAGTACGTCTTTAACATTACCCACTTCCAGCACATCTAATACTACAGTAGCAAAAAACTTATACGTTTGATGCGGAAATATGAGTAGTATGGAGATCTTGAGATTTAAGAGATTAGTAGGTGCATTACTCATAATTCTGCTGAACTTAATGCTTGGTGGGTTGTTAAGGCTACCTACCTCACTAATCTCATTAATGTTAACTGTAAATTCGTCGTATATTATAGCCTCTGTAGCTGGTATCGTGGTAGGTTTCTTAGGTAATGTCCTAGTAGTGATTGTAGAGGCTGCTACTTTAATTATTATCTACTTTATAATGCTTAATATTAACTTAAGCATTTCTCTAATCTACGTAGTATTTCCATACTTGTTAGGCGTTATTATCGGTTCATCATTTCTTAGGAGATTAAATTTAACACTACCTAAGATATATGCAGGTGTGGGAATACACTCACTAAGTAATTTCCTTATGATTACTGGGGCATCACTTATTACTATGTACTTTATTTCAACACTACCTGTCAGTAGTGAGTTAGTACTTAGTAGTAAGGCTCTAGCGGGCTTTAAGTACTACATAATGCTTTGCGGTCTCATATGCAATTCCTTCGTAGTGTCAGTATCAACTCAATTCGAACAAATTAATTTGAAGTCCGTTCCTACTTATATACTGCTAATACTTACTGTTTCACTATCCTGGATATCAACACCGTCGATAATTCTTACGAGTTATGAGTACTTAAGAGGTACGGAAAGTTACTTCATCTTAGGTAAGATCGTTAGGAAGTTAAGTGGGGGTACGCCTAAGTACGTGTTCGGAGGTTACGTTAAAATACCTATTAACGTTAAGGATAATAGGCACGTAGTCATAGTTGGTATGAGTGGTAGTGGTAAGTCGTACCTTGCGATGAAGATAGTTAAACAGTTAGCCGGTAAGCACCCCATACTGATTATAGACCCCCATGGTGAGTACGTCGAATTAGTTAGGAGTTTAAAAGGTAGGGTCTTAACACCGCTTGGAAATCCTGTAAACCCATTAGATACTTTAGGTAAGCCTAAGAACGTGAGAGCTGAAGAAGTTAGTGATATGATTAAGAGGGTATTCAGACTAGGCAACCTTCAGAAGTACTCACTATATAATCTAATATTAAGTACTTATGAGAGATTAGGCGATGGTGTAATACCTACATTTAATGATGTATATTCAACGTTAATTTACTACTTAGACAATGCCTCCAATCCTTCTAGTGAGGTATACCTTAGTAGGGAGATGCTTAGTGCGTTAATCCCCTATCTAGACCTGCTCAGAGGTCCTTACTTAACGTCAACTGCTCTACGGCCTGAGGACCTAGTCAACGGGTTAACGGTTATCGATTTAAGTGTGGTTGAAAGTGAGTCTTTAATAGGTATTTACGTTGAAAGCCTGCTCTACCTACTGGAGACATATATAAAAACATCATCTAGTAGTGAATTACTCATAATTGTTGATGAAGCCCATAAGTTCATGGGCGGTAAAATCGCCCCACTACTAAGTAAGTTAATTATGGAGGGAAGGAAGTTCGGACTAGGTCTAATAATAATTACTCAACAACCACTTGACCTTGAGCCGAGCATTATAGCTAACTCAGCATATATAATCTCATTTGCTATTCAAGAAGTCAACAACTTAAACTACATATCTAAGGTCTTATGCGGTAGTAATATCAAATATGAAGTGGTTAGAAATCTGGTAGCAAATCTTAAGAAACATGAAGCCTTAGTAAGAATAAGAGATGAGGGAGGTCTATACCTCATTAAAGCTTAAATGTATTTAGGAATTTAATGTGTGAGGGTTTATCTAGTGAGTGAGGAAGAGGAAATTCCTGTAGAGGAGGTATCAGAGGAGAAAGGTGAGGAAGTTGAGGAGGAAGGTGAGGAAGTTTTAAGAGGCTTTACAATAGAGGGTTTAGAACTAATGTTAGCTAGGGTTGAGGAAATCGAAAAATTGGTTAAAGGACTACCCCCATCCTCTAAAGCTGAATTAAAAGAGAAAACGTCGAGGAAGGAAAAGCGCCAAGAAGAAGTCAAACCCAAACGTTCTAAGAAGTCAAAGCATAAGACTGAGTAAGACCTTCTAAAGCATACCTCATAAGCGATTAACCTTAGTTAACTTACTATTCATAGCTCCAGGTTTCTGGAACGTGTAGTAGTTCGCTGGCAGGTTTGAAAAGGTAGTGATGAACTACCCTAGATTGCATAGCCATTTCAGATGCATTAAGGTTTTGAGGAAGTCTGAGGGATTAAATGTGTGTATGGGCTCAGGTTTCATGTTGGTTGATTTGGTTTGCTGCCAACCCCTAGCCCCACAGACCTCAGAGCACCATTTCATCGGCGCCCACGTCATTAGCTTCCCCATTCAGGGTAACCCCAGCCCACAGCTCACCCTCATTTAGCTCACAGCTGTGGGAAACCCCACATCCTTGGCTTTGAATGCCTAACCCGCTTAGGTCTTCACTACTTACCTACATTATGGGTAGGTTCAGGAGATGTTATGTGGGGAAACCTTAACCACTAATGCCTTCTCTAAGAGCTTCCTATGTATTGTCTCCTTCGGTATTTTAAAACAATCCATGAAAGTTTACAAGAGAAGTAACTGGCTGTTTCCCTTTTCAACATTTTAGTTAGGTGGTTTTTACATACTTGTAGATTTAAGGTCTTCCACCCTTCGGTGAGGTTTTTATAAACTTCGAAATACGTATCAATACATCTTTGATGTGTGAGGACTAAACATTAGAGAAAGTAAAACCTGTGAAGAACTACTTACTATGAAACTACTACCCCTCTACTAACTCGAAATCGAGCTGTAATTCCTTTAATATCTTAGATATGAAGTCTAATCCTATTCTCTTATCAAAAACTAGCTGTACGGATTCCACGCCATCTTTCTTAAAGAGCTTTATCTTATCAACAACTACTAGGCCTTTGAGCAGGTCCCCTTCATCCTTCGTAGGCGATATAAAGTCCTTAAACTTCCTCTTCATCATATCGTAAAACAGGTTAAAGTTATTTAATATCCTTAGAGCATCGTTAATGTCTGAGGTGTTCCTACCATATACTTCCTTCAAGTAGGTAAGTATTTTAGTAATGCTTACACGGTCACCTTCAATATATGTATAGCCGGTAAAACTCCTTACTAATTTTATTTTAGACATCGTAATTAGGCCCTTCTATAATAGCTTAAAAACATAATAAGTATTAAATTAACTATAGAACCTAGTAATTATGTGGGAGTTTCATGTTTAAAATTAAGTATCCTGTAGGGGCTAGGATTAAGAGGATTTTCCAAGATAGTTTAAAACCAATAGATGAAGTGCCGATAAGTGTTGATGCTGACGGACTCTTAATACGTGCATTAAGTCCGGATAAGAACTTATTAGTCGAGGTGGTAATGCCTCAAACAGCTTTCGAATTATTTGACGTTAATAGGAGGACTACCCTAACTGTCGATAAATCCCAGTTCTTAAGAAGTTTTAGGAAGGTTGGTAAGAAGGATAGCGTCTTAATAGAATTTGAGGAGGGTAATAGGGCGCTTAAGTTAACTTTAATCAACATGAGGACAGGTGTTGAGAGGAATTACGTCGTAAACGTTAGGGAAGTCGGTAATGAATTAGTAAGTTCTATCAATATAGACTTGCCAGTAAGATTCCAAATACCTTCAGAGGATTTAAGAAAGATCATAGCTGATGCTAAACTAATTGATGAGGATTTAGAGCTAAGGTATGAGGGAAACCGTATAGAAGTTGTAAGCACTTCAGAGAATAAGATGTTTAAACAAATACTAGCTCTAGACAGACCGTTATACTTCCTAGAGGCTAAAGAAACGCAAGTATCTAGTAAGTACGATTTAGACCTACTTAAAGCTCTTGCTAAATCATTCACCCTAGCTGATGTTACAACCGTTGAGTTCGGCCCCTCACTACCTATTAAGATCTCTGTAGAAATAGGTGATGGTTCAAGAATAACGTATTGGATTGCATCTAAGATTTAACGGTTTAAATAAGAATTTCTTAGAGTTAGTGCTCACCTCCTTCTTTAGCAGTCCTTCTCTCACCATATCAGCTATAATACTCCTTAACGTCAGGGGATCTAAAGTAATACCTGAAGCTTCTAACACAGTTTTCAGCTCGTAGAATGTCTTAACCTCACGCTGTAAAATAAGCTTAATTATTAAGTCCTTAATATCTGAATCGTTTAAACTCATTGTTAACTACCTTAATCACATCCTCTAAGATATCTAAACCCTTATGGGCTAATTCCTCTGATATCGTAAGCGGAGGTGCGATCCTAATCGTAGAGTAGCCAGCACCTATGACTGCTAAGCCTTTCTTAAACGATTCCATTAGGACTTTACTTAACTCCTTATACGCATATCCCTTCGACCTCTTATCATTAACTAACTCTACACCTATCATTAACCCCTTACCGCGGACATGACCTACCAACTCATACTTACTGACCCACTCTGAAATTCTCTTCATGATGGATTCCCCAACCCTTAACGCGTTGTCAAGTACTTTCTCACTCTTTATGACTTCTATTACAGCCCTACTAGCAGCTAATGCTACAGGGTTTCCCCCAAACGTTGATGCGTGAGTCCCTTTAGGTAATGACATAACTTCAGCCCTACCAGCTATAGCTCCTAATGGAAGTCCTGAGGCCAGGGCTTTAGAGGAGACTATAATATCAGGCTTCACACCCCAGTGTTCAGCAGCAAACCACTTACCAGTCCTCCCCATACCTGATTGAACTTCATCAAATACTAATAGTATTCCGTAGTTATCACATAACTTCCTCAGCTTTGGTAAGAAGTCGTCGGGGGGAACTACGTAACCACCCTCACCTAAGATAGGCTCTATAAATACGCCAGCTACGTCATCTCCATCAACCAACCTCCTAAATATGTAATCCTCAATATACGATATAACTGCCTCCCCACATTCGCTACCCTCCACTCTTAAAGGACATCTGTAAGGATCTGGATAAGGTACGTTAATCACTCCAGGCAATAGAGGTTGAAAGTACTTCCTATGGATTGGCTTACTCCCAGATAGTGATAAACTTCCTAAAGTCCTGCCGTGAAAAGAACCTATGAATGCGATCACATACTGCCTAGTATTCCTGAAGTACCCTTTAACAATTTTTAAAGCTCCTTCAATTCCTTCCGTACCACTATTACAGTAGAATACCTTCTTCCTACCATCTATAGGTACTACCTCTAAGAACTCCTTAGCATGTAGTACAGCTTCCTCATAGAGGAAGTCGGTAAGTGAGTAATGGATTAACTTACTGGCCTGTTTTTGAATAGCTTCTACTACTTTAGGATGGTTATGACCGACATTCATAACACCTATACCTGAGTTGAAGTCTATGTATAGATTCCCATCTAAATCCTCTACTACGGACCCACAACCACTCTTAACTACTAGAGGGTACCACCTACTGAAAGACTGCATGATAAGTTCTTCATCACTTTCTATGACGGCTTTAGACTTAGGGCCGGGAGGCGTTACTACGATCTTAGGTACCTCGTCGAAGCACTCACTACTACAGCTCATCACCACTACCCAACTAATCGGTCTGTTAAGATTAAAAATACTTTCGAATTTCACAGAAAATATTTTTAAGTTAAGTAGCGTGGTTGACTCCTCAGTCCTCTCTCACCTAATAGTTGATGAGATCGATGAAGCTATTCTTAACAATTTAGAATCATCGCCTACTCTACATACGAGTTGAATACCTACCGGCAACCCCCTAACTTTAAGTGCTGGTACTGAAATAGCTGGAGCTCCTATGTAGGAGGCATACACGGTTTCATATGTAAGTAGACTCCTTATACTTCCATCCTCCCTACCTAAGACATCCTCTATTTTAGGGGCTGGTATAGGTGTAGTTGGTGTTATTAATGCATCAACCCTCTTTAAAATGCTGTTAAGCTCATCCCTAACTTCATCTCGATGAGCCATAGCTTCAAGATATTCTACCGCCTTATACTCAAGTCCTTTCTCAACTAACCTCCTAACGTCCGGTCTATAATCATCCCACCTATCCCTATGTCTCATATGGATTGCAGTAGCTTCGCTGTACCTAATTACCGGGAAGAACCTCCAAACATACTTTTCAGCATTAACCATATTAACTTCCTCATACTCACAGCCTAACCCAGCAACATAGTTAAGGAAACTATTTTCTACCTCCTCTACCAAGTCTGGAGCCAGCGTTCTCAACCACTCCGGCACTCTAAACCATGTTGGTACCCCCAATCTCAGCCTCCTAACATCAACATGCTCAACCTCAAGTCTGATGAAGGCTTCTGAAACCCTGTAAATCCAGTCTAAATCACTTGCTAGAAAACCTATAGTATCTAATGAAGGTGATAGAGGGTATACGCCGTAGGTATTGATTAATCCGTAAGTAGGTTTATATCCATACACACCGCATAATGAGGCCGGCACCCTAACAGAACCAGCCGTATCAGTTCCTAAAGCAACTGGTATTAACGACGCAGCAACTGCTGCCGCGGAACCACCACTACTACCACCTGCTATTCTACTAGTATCTAACGGATTTTTAGTAGGACCGAAAACACTTGAAGTGGTAGTGGCCCCGGATGCAAACTCATGCGTGTTAGTCTTACCGACTACTACCCATCCACCCTCCTTAAGGACCTTAACTACGTATGCATCGTACTCAGGTATGAAGTTCATATATAGCTTAGATCCCATTGTAGTGCGAAGACCTTTAGTATATATTACATCCTTAACACCTAGTGGTAAGGGCTCTAAACCCCTTCTTAAAATACGTTCTGCCTCATTTAATGCCTCATCATTATACAATACAAAGGCGTTGATGTTAGAGTTAATCCTCCTAGAATTCTCACTTAATGCGTGTTCTATGAGTTCATAACCACTCACTCAGAATCCCTTATAAAAGATAAAACCACATTTAAAAATAACTAACTCCACCCTGAAGGGTTTTGAAGCCGTAAGAGGTCTTCAGGGCAGTAGTTTTAGAGCTGTATCTGCTTTCCGTAATGAGTAGCTCATCCATCAAGAACCCTGAGGCCGACGTCGCACTTAAAATCATCGTCAAAAATAAAAGAGTACTGTAATACTACTTCCTCTGGCTCAGTATGCTTAAGTTTAATACTTTTTAGCCAGCCTCATGAAAGTATGTGCCTTAGCTCCGCATACAACGCATCTGTGGTCTCCAACATCAGCGTCTAATGGGCTGCCCAAGGCGTCACACTCTAATAACTCACTTAATTTTAACCCGCATTCATGCCTACCACACCAAGGTAGTTCTACGATACCCCTACTACTGCTTAAGAATTCTTTAGCACTTTCAATATCTGGAAATCTCTTAATTCTTGACTTAAACGCCTGCCAAGCCCTACTACTTAAATTTTCGTTATAGTTAATGCTGATCTCCTCAATTTTACTTATAAGTTCTTCAAACCCTACCTTAACCCTCTCTAATGTATCCCTCCTGAATACCGTTACGTAGTTACCTTCAACTTCCTTCATCCCTACCTCAATCCTTAGAGGAACTCCTTTAAACTCCCAGTAGTAGAACTTCTCACCAGGTCTTAAATCATCACGTAGATCTTCGTGTACCCTATAACCCTTACTCTTAAGTAACTCGTATATGGTGTGTGAGTACTTAAACACTTTGTCACGAGTCTCAGCGGTTATTAAAGGTATTATAACTATCTGTATGGGGGCTACGTGGAATGGGAGTACTAAACCTCTCCGATCTCCATGTACTGCGAACATCGATGCTAGAGCACGTTCAGAGATCCCGTAACTTGTCTGCCAAGCATAATCTATACTTCCATCACTTTTCTGTATCCTCACCTCAAATACCTTAGTGAAGTTTTGACCGAGGTTATGCACGGTTCCGATCTGTAAAGCCCTACCATCAGGCAGTAAGGTATCAAAAGCTATGGTGTAGATAGCCCCCGCAAATTTATCCCACTCAGGCCTCTTAGATATTACGTAGGGAACCCCTAAGGAATCGAAGAACTTACTGTAAATTCCTATAGCTTCAATAACTTGCCTCTCACAATCAGTGAAGTCTTCGTGAAGTGTGTGGGCCTCCTTGAAAGTACTTACTTCTCTAACCCTAATCATAGCCCTAGTAGCTTTAGTCTCATACCTAAATATACTTACAACTTGATAGTACTTCTTAGGCAGTTGTTTATAGCTCTTAACCCAGAAGCTCTCTAAATACGTTAAGGATGTCTCACTAGTAGGTCTTAAAGCTAACTTAACGTCTAAAGGCTCTAAACCACCGTGGGTAACCCAGTAGACCTGATCTTCAAAACCTCTGATGTGTTCAGACTCCTTTCTAATTATGTTCTCAGGTATTAGTAATGGTAGTAGTATCTCCTCATGCCCTGTCTCATCAAGCAATTTCCTTAAGATGTTGATGACGTTCTCCCTAATTTTAAACCCGTAGGGCAGCCAAACACCCATACCCTTAGCTGGATACCTACCGTAATCATAAACCTCAGCTACTTCTAAAACGTAGTCAAACCACTCGGAGAAGGACCTCCCAAGATCTCTGTATATGTTGCCCTCACTCAACCGTTAACACCAACAAGTAGTGATAATAGATGGTTTTAAAGTTAGCACTTAAACACGTATTTAGAAGTTATTAGTTATAAGGTATATCACATCTGAAGTGGGAAGTAATTACTATTAGAGAATACGGCTTATGAGGCTGGAGGCGGCTGCATAAAAATCATCAGATACTAAAGATTAAAAATACCGAAGTAAAAAACATAAGGAGAGGTGTGTAGCTACGCCTAAGAAGAGGGAGAGTAGGGGCAGACATAAAGGTGGGAAAGGATCTGTTGGTGCTATACATTGCGATCAGTGTGGGAGGTTAACCCCTGAGGATAAAGCAGTATGCGTTACTAGGACTTACTCACCAGTAGACCCACAACTAGCTAATGAGTTAGAGAAGAAAGGTGCTATAATTGCTAAATACCCCATCACTAAATGCTATTGTATTAGTTGTGCAATATTTTTAGGTATAATTAAAGTTAGATCTGAGGATGAAAGGAAGGTCGTCAGGTAATTAGGTGGGGGTATAATGCGCATACCAAAGAAGTTAAATAGCTACTGCCCTAGATGTAAGACCCACACAGAACACAGTGTTACTATATACAAGCACGGTAAGCGTAGGTCCTTAGCTGAAGGTGAGAGAAGGTATGCACGTAAGCAGAAAGGCTATGGTAGTAAGAGGAAGCCCGAGCAGAAGAGATTTGCAAAAGTTACTAAGAAAGTAGTTCTTAAGCTTAAGTGTTCGAAGTGTGGCTATATAATTCATAGGAAGGGTATTAGGATTAAGAAGGCTGAGTTAGTTGAGGTGGTGAAGTAGGTGAAGAAGAAGAAAGTACTAATACCTATGCCTAGGTCTAAGTTTGTGAAGATTAGATGTCCGTCATGCGGTAATGAGCAAGTAGTATTCGACCACGCAACATTTCCCTCAAGATGTTTAGTATGTGGGGTGGTTCTCGTAGTACCTTCAGGCGGTAAGGCTAAGGTATTGGGTGAGTTAATAAAGATTATGAGTTGATGTGATGGTAAGGAAGCGTACTGAACTACCTGAGGTAGGGGATTTAGTAATAGGAACGGTTACTAAAACATTTGAATATGGTGCCTACGTCCGTTTAGAAGAATTCGGAGGTCATGAGGCTTACCTACCTTGGAGTGAGGTAAGTAGTAAGTGGGTTAGAGATGTTAAGGAGTTCGTTAAGGAGGGTCAGAAGGTGGTAGCTAAGGTCATCCGAGTTGATAGGAAGAAGAAACATGTTGATATATCGCTTAAGAGGGTTAGTGATAGCGAGCAAAGGCGAAAACTACTTGAGTGGAAGAGGGCTCAGAGAGCTGAGAAAATACTTGAAGTTGTTGCATCAAGGTTAGGTAAAACATTAGACGATGCTTACAGGGAGGTTGGGTGGAAGTTAGAAGATAAGTATGGGGAAATATTCGGGGGCTTAGAACTTACTGCATATCAAGGTGAGGAGGTACTCAGGGAGGCTGGGGTTCCTGAGGAGTGGGTAGGCCCCATAATGGATGAGTTGAAGAAGCATATAGAGGTGAAGAAAGTTAAAATACATGGGCTGCTGACATTAACTTCAACAGACCCTGACGGGGTGGAGAGGATTAGAGAGGTACTTCTAAAACCACTTAATGCATTAAGCAGTGAATTAGATAGAAATACATCAATTAAGGTCTATACTATAGGCGCTCCTAGATATAGGGTTGAGGTTATATCAGCTGATTATAAACAAGCTGAGAAAATCTTAAACACTTACATATCTATAGCACAGGATATAGCTAAAACGCTTAACGTTAACTACAGCTTTGAGAGAGAACGTTAATGCGTTGGCTACTACGTAAGTGCCCTAAATGCGGGCTTTACACTTTTCAGGAATTCTGCCCTAAATGCAATGGAAAGACCCACGTTGCACACCCACCTAGATTCTCACCAACAGATAGATACGTAAGGTATAGACTAATACTTAAAAACGAATTTTAAATCACCAAGGCACGTCCTTAATCCCGAAAAGATATGCTATAAAATTAGTTAATGGATGGAGTATTAAAGATACTACCATAGCTATAAGTAGGGACTGCAGGTCTAACGAAGTACTTAGCAGTAAATCCACACCAGACAACCTTATAATGAGGAACGAACCAAGTAGGTAGTCTATCTGGTCGAAGGGTGGGAACGGTGCCCCTCCCCGCATCCCCAACCTTCGTTTAACGAACGCGTTAATTAGATCGCCTAGTAAAGCCCCTAAACTCATGAAGAAGGCGTATAAGACCCATAAACCATTCCCGAAAATATAGACGTATCCAAGACCTAATAGTAAACTCCCTGATAGGCCTAGTACGAACCCCTCCCAAGTCTTCCCATCACCTAAAACCCTCCTACCATCGATGAAGTTTTTATTAAAGTCTATAGGATGTCTATTTCGGAAGAACACTCTTACAAGCACCGGCAACGCGTTAGCAACCATTGCAGGCAGGAAGAGGATCAATGCCCGCACCACCATTACTACAGCTCCATCAAGATTCATACGCCAACCACTCAACACCATTACTAGTAATTACATATCTCATCTCTAAATTAGCTTCTTTAGGAAATTCAGTAAGTAGCCTTCTCACGTTCCTCCCAACTTTCTCAAGCTTGAATACGTAATCACACCAGTACCTAAGTATTTGAAAACCACTCATTCTGACGTCATCGTCGAAACCGCTTACCTGAGCTGCAAGCAAACACGTAGTACCGTTATTAACACTCATATCGTTCAGTAAGGCCAATATCGTGTTGAAGACCCTGTTTGAGTGAGGCTCGTAGCTAACCTCAACTCTATAGAAATTATTCACGGTATCTATAGCTATTGCCTTTAAATCCTTCCTCAAATTCTTATAGACGTCAAGTACTAGTTGAAGTAAGCTATTGCTGTCGTATACGTCTATAAATAGAGCATTTTCTGAAAATCCGTATCTGTCTAGAATGGCTGAGTATAAAGGTCCTTCAGTACTCACATATACGACCTTCCCACACGAAGTAATTGAAATAAGACTTAAGAATTGCAGTATTATGTTTGTTTTACCAGCTCCTGCCTCACCGTATATTAGTGAGACCTTACCTTCAACCAGCTTAAGAAGTTCGTCAACCTTAATACCCACCACCTTATATAGGGAGGACCGTGCTGGAGACTCAATAAAACTTTATTATTAAACGCTTAAATAACTATCATGGTGGTTGCATAGTCAGACGTCGCGGGAAGGAAGTAGAAGTAGCTGCATTCATATACAATCCTAGACTACTCATAAGTGTGTTGAATGCTGTGAAAAATTATGGTATAAAGATTTTCGTACCTGAAGATATTAACTCCCTTAAGAACTACCGAGATGTGCTACTAGTAGATGATGAAGGTTTAGACATACTGAGAACTCGCTTAGGTATTAACCCAGTAAATCACTACTTAATTCATGATGACGCTTCAATATACAGATTTATAGTTAAGGTCTTCGGCATTAAAGATGTTAGAGTTCTTCAGGTCGGGATGGACGTTGGTAGAAGGCTTGCCTACGTAATCCTCTGCGATAATATACTCCTCAAGGCAGGGTATATATCAAGACTTAAAGACCTAATAGAAACTGTCGAAGAGTTTAGGAAAATCTTAACGCCAAGTAAGGTCGTCATAAAGTTGGGTAGTTCAGCAGGCACTAATAATCAGAAGATCAACATGTTTGTGAGGGAGTTAATCCTATCAGGATTTGAGGTCGTAGTAGCAGATGAGAGTAACTCATCATCTAAGACATGGAATAAATTAGACGGTTATAAAATTAAGTTTACGACAGACATACATGCAGCTTTAAACATAGCATTTAGGGAGGGGGTTAAATTCAGTAAAGCGCAACAGAATTTAACACGTGATTCGGCGGACTATTGAATATATGTTTAATAGTGTTTCAACATCTAATTGGTAGACCCTCTTACCTTCGGTTAAACTCTCTAACTTTAAGACGTCCTCACCACTTAAGCTACCTCTTAAGCAATTCCTCAATACCTTTCTAGCTAGCTTTCTCTTCTGATTAAACAAACACCTAATTAAGTCTTCATACACTCTCCACTCATCACTCCACTCTCTAATCCTCATTAAAACTACTACCCTGGAATACACTTTAGGACGTGGTGTGAAGGATGAAGGAGGGTAAAGTCCCCCTAATTCTACATTCATAAATGTATTGACCATAGCCGTCAGCCTACTGTAGCCCTTACTACCAGGTAGTGCTGTAAGGCGTTCAGCAACCTCGTTCTGAAGTGTGAGTACCGCCGCCCTACAATTAGACTTAACGATAGAGTTAATTAACGGACCAGTAATACTATACGGTACGTTAGATACTATTATGTCCGCCTCCCTCAACCCGGAATGAAGTAGGAGAAGTCCGTCGCCGACTAAGACATCAACTACTCTAAAACCTACCTCCCTATTTAAGAAATCCACAGCTACACCGGCCAACTTACTGTCCAACTCTACTGATACTACGTAATTAGCTACATCGCTTAAGCAAGCAGTAAGTAATCCCAAACCTGTACCGATCTCTACCACCCTAGACGGTCTTAACTTAGAGACATGTTCTAAGACCTCGTAGAGCAGCTTCCTATCCACTATAAAATGCTGACTTAACTTCCTCCTCGCTCTAACACCGTGTAGGCGTAGTAAGTACTTCGTAATCTTATCTAAATCTAGATAACGTAATTCCATAGACGGTGACCACTTTACCCATATCTTAAATTGTAAAAAGTAATCAAGGTTTATTAGTTCTTTAGGTATTTATATCATTGATCAAGGATTGAGTGCTGAGGAAAGAGTTTTAAGTTATTTGAGAGTCAATCCCGGAGCAACTCCTAGGGAGATAGCTGATGCGTTAGGTATGAGTCTAACATCGGTTAGAATAGCTATAAATAGGCTTAGAGAGTTGGGACAGGTTATTAGGAGTAGTAGGGGTGGTTACGTTGTTAGGGTATCCCAAGACGCTGTGTTTAATGACTACGTTCATAGTACTACTCAACATCCGGTCAGTAACGATTTACTGAAAATTATAGATGAATTAGTCAGTAAGGTTAGTAGTTTAGAGAGTAGGATTGAGAGGTTAGAAAGTGAGGTCAGACTTATTAAGAAGTCATTACCTAAGATGCCTACGAAGCGCTCAGCTAGTGGGGATGTGGATAAGTTTCTCTCAACGCTGAGGTTAAGAGGAGTTATGAGTGTTGATGAAGTCAGAGGGTTATCACTTGAGAGACCTTTAGATGACTACGTAAGTAGTGGGAAGGTCGTCATTGTAGGGGATCTGGTAGTATGTCCTGACTTCCTAAACTCATTTAAGTCTAAATTCCCCATTAAGGTATCTGATATTAATAGCCTGAGTAGTGAGGAGGTAAAGCTTTTAGAAGCTTTAGTTAGGACTAATCAAGTATATCTATTCTCAGGTGTTGAGTATAGGATCTTAGATTAAATCCTCCCGGAAAGTACATCTACGATTAATTTAGTCAGTCTATCCATAATAGAATTAACAAGTCTAACCCCCTTCTCATAATTAGCCTTATCTGGATTTCCATAACTTCCTGGAAGTCTCTTAAAGCCTTCAAACCTATAAACATATGCCTTAGGTCTTTTAGTAAGGTCTAGACTATGCCAGAAATCATCATATCTTCTATCAACTTCAGAACCTACAGCCCTCTCACTAACTACTCTAATGTTTAAAGCTATTGCAATACTCGTTTCAATCTCATCTGCGTGGAAGAACTTACTCTCAAATACTTCATTAATCACATCACCTACTAACTCCCACCAAGAGGTTACTATCACAAGAGAGTCCCCACCTACATCGTTAACAACTCTTCTAGCAACTACCTTTAACGCGTCGGAGTTGCCGGCATGTCCGTTGAGTATTAAAACCTTCTTAATACCACACCTCATGATAGACTTAATTAAGTCATATAGATAATTCATGAAGGAAGCCTCACTAACTTCTAACGTCCCGGGATTACCTGACCACATGCTACTTAATCCGTAGGGTATTGGAGGAAGCTTAATTACCTTAATCCCTGAGCTACGCACTCTTTCCACGAACCTCTTAGCTAACTCATCAACTATTAAGTAATCAAGACCTAATGGTAAGTGCAAACCATGTTGTTCGATACTACCAACTGGTAGTAATGCTATGGTAGAATCGTCAACAGTTTCCTCAAACTCAACCCACGTGATTAAGTCCCAGAAAGACATTAAACCCACTACGTTGGAGGCTTATTCTAACGCTTTTAATATGTCGGGAGGTACTTTAAAAGTATATTTAACCTCGGTGAACTCCTTCCTAAACTCTATGACCTTCCTCTTAACCTCGGTAGGGTCTTTACGGTTGATGAGTAAGTCTCTCATAATGATTGCGATTTCCTTGAAATCCGATTCCACAGCCCCATATCTAGTCATTTCCTGAGTGCCTAATCTTATACCGCTTGGATTCTTAACAGCTTCAGGAGGGTCCCACGGAAGTAAGTTCTTATTAACTATTATGTTAGCTGATTCAAGTTCTTGAGCCACTTTAGAGCCACCACCTAAGTCCGTAACATCAACTACTAACATGTGTGATTTAGTAAACCCTAAGTTCTCTGCAAGTACTTTAAAGCCTTCAGAACATAAGGCCTCTGCGAAAGCTCTAGCATTTCTAACTACTTGATCTGCGTACGACTCACCAAAGTACTTCATCTCAATTGCTGTTACAGCTGTAGCTGGCAGTCTATGTAAGTGATGATTGCTTACAAACCACGGAAATATGACCCTAGACACCGCCTTATACAACTCACCATCATTAGTGAAGATTAAACCTCCCTGAGGTCCTGGAAACGTCTTATGAGTCGATGATGTAGCTATATCAGCTCCCTCATGGATTGGGTTAGGCCACTTCTTACCGACTATTAATCCAAGAACATGGGCTACGTCGTGAACTACGTATGCGCCAACCTCATGTGCTGCCTCAGCAATTTCCTTATTCGGATGTGGAAATAAGTAAACGCTAGCACCTAATGTTACGAACTTAGGCCTTAAATCACTAATCATCTTAATAGCTTTATCAACATCTATATTCCACGAGTCTGTATCGAAAGGCATCTCAACATGCTCTATGCCTAAAGCACCTAAAGTACCGAACTTAGTATGCGATACGTGGGCGCCTGCCTGAACAGGTGCTATTAAAGCCTTATCCCCAGGATTACCGAGAACTCTAAACACAGTAGCATTAGCTATAGTACCACTTATAGCTCTAGGCTCTACGTAATTAACATTAAGTAGCTCGCCAAACAACTTAGAAACCATCTCCTCAACAATGTCCACATACTTAGTCCCCTGGTAATATCTCTTACCGGGTCTCCCCTCAGCATATCTATGCATCATATCACTAAGGTAGACAGACTCCGCCAACGGAGACATAACGTTCTCAGATGCAATTAAGTTAATACACTCAAACTTCCTCCATCTGTTATGACTTCCAACAACATTAATTAGATACACCAACTCATTAGGTACGTTAATACCCACCACCCAACCCTTCAAACTAACTCTCAAAACAATTTATATTTTACCTCTACCTACTATCCAAGCCGACATTGAGAAATGCTTACCGTGTTAGAATGTATTCATAGTTGGAAATCAGTATTGATGTGTTAGCAACTACTTCTTAGCCTCAAGTTTTTTAGGTTATCTTAGATTCCTTAACTCTTATAAAGTAATTAAGCAGTTTCCAAAACCCTTGAATGTGGTGTGTCGGTCGGTAACCAGGGTTCTGAAAACCTGCAGTAGTCCGCGGGAAGGTTCGGAGAGGTAGGTAAACTACATTAAGAAGAACGAAAACCTAAGTGGAGAACGTTACTCCAACCTAGATAAATCCTATCATAGACATTGTGATCATTAATACGGTCAGTGTTAGCAGTACCGCTATTATTGAATGTGTAAACCCTGCAGCTAATACCATCCTCGATAACTTACCAGCTACTATTCCAGTAATATATGAATTAATTAAAGCTCCGATAGATAGAGTTGCGATAATCCCTGTAAGCATTTCTGGTTGCGTTCTTAAGCCGGCAGACATAGTTAACTGCCACACAATTATTAGAGGAGCGGATGAGATCATTATGATGCCGAAATATGGTAAGAGTACGTAAGCCCTTAAACTACGTCTTAACTCTATTTCGGAGTCTGACAACCCTTGAGCGAAGATAGCTAATGCCTCAATGATTTCAGGACTTCCACCACCATATAGTACAGAATCTACTAAAAACCTGAATACTATTGCGATAAACCAGTCTCTTAACCTCCTCATACTCCTAGCTAATGCCTTATCTAAGGTGATACCCATTGATATTGCAGTAGCCGCCCTCTTCACAATAGTTGTTAAATTGCCATAACTCCTTTGAGATAGAGTTACGATGCACTTCTCAGGACTTAACCCAGTCTTCCTAACCTCACTTAAATCTCTTAAAAATTCAGCCAAAGACTTAGACACACCCCTAGTCCCTCTAGACTCTAATGTGTAAACTAATGAGGGAGGAATTGAGACTGTTAGAAGACCCACACCTAAGGAAATCACTAGAACGACGACATCCCAAGGCCTAAGAACTCCTTTAAAAATGTGTAGCGAGCCACCTATCACTATTACCGACGCCATGGCAAGTACTGCAAAGGGTATGGAAATCAATAACGTGTAATACGGCGACCTAATTGGTAACTCAGTTTTGGGAAGAGTAACATGTACTAAAATCAATATTATAGCACTTAAAGCTGGTAATACAATATTAACATATAGTATGGGCATCGAGAGGTCCGCTATAGAACTAAATCTGGGACCACCGGTAATTGACATTGCACCACCTGCTGCGTAAAAGGTAAATACTGTTATTAAAACCACAACTCCAAGTATGATGTATAATTCCATAAATGCTGTTAATCTCTCAATCACTGCCTTCACATCAGCAGATCGACTGTCTAAGAGCTCTTTTGTCTTAACCTCGAGGTAGTGGGATACGTCACCACCACTCCTTAACGTAGTTACGTAGCCTAACATTAAGTCTCTAAACTTAGTGCTTGGATGATCGTAAGCAACCTTCTCAATAGCAGATAACGGATCTGCTCCAAACATTTTCACAAGTCTTAGGATTTCACTAGCTTCCCTCCTCATGTATTTGAAGAGTTTTAACCTAGAGACCCTTTCCAAGCATTTCTCAACAGTGAGGCCTCCTTTAACCATAGTTGTTACGTATACGGAGAAGAAAGGTAATTCAGACTCTACGTACAACTTTCTGAAGAAAGCACTTAACGAAGGGTAGATAAGTCCTATAGCAAATGCTATAATACATGATATTACCGGTGTTAGTAAAAGTAAGAGTTTAACAAGTAGAGCGAATTGTAATACCATTACTAATATACCGACAACTATTAAGGAAATAATACCGCTTAATAAAGTGATGAGGAGTACCCTACATGCATAAACCTTCGGATGTATGTAGAGTCCAGCTATTTTAAGACTTTTATCTAATTCGAACGTCTTAGCTATAGTTGGGGATACCCTCTCAAATAGTGTTAACGCAATGGCATCAAAATATACTATTAATGCTGAAGTGAGTTTTTTACTCACTTCATAACAACTCCGAGAGCGTTTAATGCCTCCTTAGGATTCACATAGTACTTATAAACGTACTTTGCTATGTCCTTATACGATCTTATCTTATTGATTACTAGCTGTTCTAGGATTAACTTCTTAATATCTAAATCACTTAGTACTTCTGGGAATGACCTACTAGTAATTTCGGAAATCCTTCTGAGAAGGTAGCTTTTACTGAAGTCTACCTTAAATAAATCTTTAGCAGGATCCCACCTACATATTTCAATATGATTACCCTCCTCATCTAATTCCCAGACATTAGTTACCCTCCTAGCAGGTCTCGGCCTACCTTCCTCACTGACCTTTGTAACCCTCTTTATCACTAATATTGAATTAATCAAAGGTATATAGGCTTGAGGTATGTTCATAGGCGGTGATGTAAGCCTTTTAATAGCGGCTTCCAAACTCTCAGCATGTAAAGTCGTAATACCTGAATGCCCGGTAGCTACTGCTTGGAAAAGCACGTATGCCTCCTCACCCCTAACCTCACCAACTATTAGTACATCAGGCCTATATCTTAAGGCAACTTTTACTAATTGGAATAAATCTATTTCCTTAGCTCCACCAACAACGTACGAAGACCTCGCAACTAATTGAACCCAGTTCTCCTGAGGTAACCTTATCTCAGGTATATCCTCTACAGTAACTATCTTGTAGGTTGGTTTTAGAAGGTTGGCTAAGGCATTTAAAGTACTGGTCTTACCTGCACCTGTAGACCCTAAGATTAAGGTAGTCATCTTATGCTCCATTAACGTCCAAAAATAAGCTGCTAGCTCTGAAGATATGGTACCGAAGTTTATCATATCTATTATTGTTATCGGATCTTCTCTAAACTTCCTTATGGTGAAGGTAGACCCCTTAGCTGATACCTCGCTTTGAAATGTTGCAGCAACTCTATGACCTCCTGGTAGCACAGCATCTAAGACTGGGTATGCAACTGATACGTGCTTCCCAGCAATATGCGCTAATTTAAGTATGTACTCATTTAATTCTGCCTCACTCTGGAAGTAGAGGTTAGTTGGTATTGATTCGTACTTCCTATGCCATACGAAAATCGGTTTTCCATAACCACTACATGAGATATCCTCTATATTAGGGTCTTTGAATAGAGGATCTAAGAAACCGTATCCGAGGACTTCACGCTCAACGTAATACATGATCTTAGCCCAAGACAGTGCTGGAGTCTTACCCAACCTTATTTGAAACATCCTAATAACTCTCTTAGCATTCTCCTGGAAGTACTCACGGATGTCAACGTCATCCTTAGGCGGTTCTAACTCCCATGCGAGGTAATCCATAATCTCTCTAAACACTTTAAGTTCATGCTTATCCAACGGTATGACGTCAACGTTGTATACTATCTCCCCACTACGTAGGTCTTCTACTATTACTGCCTCAGCCCAAGGAGCTGTGAGAGGGTATTTTTCTAAGACCTTAATGTTCTGATCTAAGAGGTATTTAGACTTAGTAGTAGTCTGAGCTAACGCCACGTTAGGATTATTAATAGCCTCTCTAACACTCTCTCGCTCTTCCTCCTTCTTTTTCTTCAGAGCATCTCTAATAAAGCTGAACATCCCATTACTACCGCAATTTAATACTGCACAACGAACCTAATAATGTTTTAGCAATTTTTAAGTAATTCTAACATGCTTTCCACTCTACTACCTACTCCACGATAAGTTTATTATTTTGTACGAGCATCTATCACGATGGGCATGGGCTTGAAATTACATCAGATGATAACGCAGTACTGGCTGATGTTCTTAATATTAGTAGTTTCCGCCGTAGCGAATACTACGTCAGCTCAAGAAGTCTACTATATAACATATTCATATGAATTAGACTTAGATATGAGTATTGATTACGTGCTCGTACTGTCAAATGAGTTGATAGCAGTACTAGGCTCAGTAAATGATACCTCAGTAATCCGGATAATTAACGTCTCAGAGACGTTCTCCCCGAAAACTCTCTTCACATACCCTATAAGTGGGCGTATAACTTCGTACTCCGTCGATGAATTCCCAGTAAGGTACTTAGCCATAGGCACCGACCTAGGTGAGACCATAGTCTTCTCAGTAGAGAGGGGTAGATTATATGAGAAACTACATAGCGTTCAAGGCGTCGACTTCTTCGTAGACAGCGTTTACTTACTTAAAACTCCTACAACGGTTAAATTAGCAGCTCTAAGCATTAACAAAAAACTGCCGTCGGAGAGGTATGTATACGTTTTTGATATTAATACTAGAGGTTTTCTAAGGATTGGGCCAACCGTCGGTAATTTAAGTAATGCCTTAGAAAACATCACACCACACCTACTAGTCCCACTCAAGGTAGTACGTAATGGTAGTTACTACTACGATGCGTCAAAAGTGTTTATAACCTATACAGGCTTGTCAGCAACATTAAATATAAGTGCTACATATATTTACAATAATACGAATTACCCAGCCAGCTATGCCTATGTAGAGATAGAATTATATGACGTTAAAACACTTTCTAAGGTTTTTTCCTACGATATTAACCTAGATGAAAACGGTTTAGGAACTGCATTAGTTCCCCTTGGATATATTGCTGAGGTAAGACTTTACGATATTTACGGAAACACCTATAAACGCATTCTAAACTTATCAGACATAAAGGGAGTTAGGTCTATATCCATAGATTTTCAATTAATGTATAGACCTGATACTAAGATTGCTACCAAGGCTATACCAACACTTATTAAAGTATTTAACTTTAGTAGGGTGCCTGTGGAATATGAGATCGTTACAGACTTAGAACTTAAGAACTATGTAGGTACTCCATTTAACATATTTAGCATACCAGAATCGGGGAGGAACATGTATATACTAACCACCGAGCATAATAATTACTTAAACATAACATACGTGTATGAGAACTTCACCTCAACTGATGTCTTACTCTACGATTATTTAGGGTTTGATGGGTTGAAAGTTAAGTACGTAGATGTTGATGTGATGGGTAAGTATTTAATAGCTGCCTTAAGAGATGGTAGGATTAAGACCTACGCATATGATGGGTTGACTAAACTCTATAGGCTTGAGCAAGAATATATAGCTATTGGTGAGCCATTAAACACTAAGTTAGTTCATGTTGATGGGAAAACGTATTACTTAGTGTACACTTCTAGAGGGCTTCAAATACTGTTACTAGAACCTCTCCAACTACCTCTATTAAGATTTAATACATCACTCACCTACAACATCCCAGGAGCTAGATTTGCTGATTCATCTTCAGATCTTTCTTTAATAGTTATTGGCGGTGGTAGTAAGCTGTTAATAATTAGGGATTTCGATAAATACTTAAAGACGTACGGTCCCCTACCCTTGGATATAGACTCTATTAGACTCCCAGCATTAACGCTAAGGGTAGTATCACCTAATTATACTGGAGTCCCCAATGCTAGAGTAGTACTTACATATGGAGAAATGAGTAGGGAGTTTATATGTGATGAGAATGGTGTGTTAGAACTTAGTAGTATATTCCCAGGTAAGTACATAATATCCATATACCCTCAAACACCTCACCTACAACCTACGAACATAACTGTTGAGGTCTTAAGAGAACCCCATATTAAGCATACGGTAATGCTTAACTACACAACATACTCTCTTAATATAATTACTTCCGACGAGTTTGGCGGTGGTCCTCAAGCACCAATCGATATATACTTAAATGATAAGTTAGTAGTAAACGAATCGGTAAGTGAAAGACACTTAATTGAAATTCCCTATGGGTCGTATAACATAACGGTAAAACCGTCACGCAACTACGCATACCTTTACAAGGAAGCATCATTGCAAGTATCAGTAGAGAAGGACATCACGCTAAATATAGTATTAGAGAGAAAAGCATATAACGTTACTTTAAACATCATAGATGAATTGACTAGAGAAATAATTACTGATGAGGTTATAGTATCTATTAGCGATATCGGACTGGTTGAAACGGTTAGGGGTTCACTATCAACACTTCTTAAGGCTGGACACCAGAAGATCGATATCCTAATACCAGCTCAACTTAGCCATAAATACTTAAGCGTGAGGAAGGACATCAACGTCATGGCTGGTCAGACATTTAGTATTAGCGTTCCGAGAAGATCCTACAATGTGGAATTTAAATTATTAGACCCGTTAACAGGTGAACACACTAAGGGTTTATACAACGTCTACGCTAACGGCATGGAAGTAGCACGTAGCGTTGGAGACATATTTAACCTCTCACTCCCATACGGGGATTACGTAATCAGTATTTACCCACTACCTCCTTATAACATGATGTATATGGAAACTAACCTATCGTTAGTTGTTGATAAGGACTTGGTAAATACTGTTAACATTAACAGGGTGAAATACTCGCTACTTATTAGAATCATCGATCCTATATCCAGAGCTCCGATAGTCCCACTCAAGATAGTCATTAATAATACGTCGGTAAACATACCTGCCGGAACTCAGTCCTATAGCCTTTCCCTACATTATGGTACGTACCATGTTACGGTATTACCGGACTTAGGCTTCGAAAATGTTTATGAAGAATACTCAACTACTGTAAACCTAATGACAGACCACACGATCGATGTACTCCTTAATAGAAGGAAGTACAACTTAACGCTAAACTTCTACGACGTATCCGCAGGACCTCTTCTAGGCCTATTTGACATATTTGTAAACGATACCTTAATATTCAGCGGAGCTAGTGATAAAGCCTACATGACCCTACCATACGATACGTACGTGATAGTGGTGAAGCCCCAACCACAATTCATAACACTTTATAGTGATTATAAGGTTACTGTTAAGCTCTTCAACCATACTCAAATGAACATCCCATTGAGTAGGAAGTACTATACCCTAACACTACTTGTAAGGGATGATGCGGACAACCCAGCCTTAGGCGCACTCGTTACCTTAATAGATACTGCTACTGGGACCACGGTTGCTAGAGGTGTAGTTGGAGGGGATGGTAAGTACTCAACATCAGTTTACTATGGATCATTTCAACTCATCGTAAGTTATGAGGGGTTTAGCGACTTCGTGAAGTCTATAGACCTAACCACGGATATTACAGAACGAATAGTACTTAAGCCATTACCGATAACCCTAGTAATTAGGAATTTACCGATAATAGTCATAGCGACGTTAATTATTATAAGCATGATTGTCATAGTAAAATTAAGGGGTAAGATAGCTGAGAGAATATATAAGAGTGAGGAGTTTGAATTCTAATTCTCATATAATTTGACATGTTCCTAAGGACTATTACCTGATATAGATTTCCCTAGGAAGTCCATCAATATAAATTACCTCAATCCTAGCCTCAACACCCGCACTTGCAAATAAGCTTAACTCTTTTTTAATACTCTCTAAGATAACCATCCTACTACTCAAATACTCTATAAACGATTCTAGTGAAGTTAACTCCTGCTCTGCCGTAGGCTTTATATATATCCTCACTCTCTTCAAATTAACTACGTTACTAACTTGCCGTTGATCCTCGCTAACACCAATCTTAGATAGCACATCCCTCAGAGCTTTCTCGCTCTCAACCTTAATTTTTAAGGTCTCCACCCTCCTTAAAAGCTCGCCTAAAACTACTTTAATACTATTTATATCCTCATCTACAGAAGCTAACATCTCCTTAAAGTTATTGAACTCCCTAATATACACGTGAAAGTACCTCTCTTACTAAGATAGGTGCTAAGATAATTTTAAGCTTAACTACATTACGATTGCTTTAGGTGAGGTGCTAGGGAGATTATCTTAATGTCCTCTCTAGCCGTTGATACTACTATAAACCCCCTAATCTCTAAGATCATTAAGTATTTAAGGAAATCTGAATATGTAATTTCATACCTCTTCCTAAGCACATCATATAAGTCCTTATCCTTTATAGTCCCACCACCATTACTTATAGCTTCAAGTATCTCAGACATAATACTATATGGGGACTGACCTACTTGACGCATACCTTACCACACCTTCTAATGTTTTTAACCAGCTTAACCTGCTTAACAACCTTCACGACCTACGTCATTAATCCCAACATGCATTATAATCTAATAAAACCTTGACAAATTAAATTAAAAACATTTCCATCATCAAAAGCTCAAGCTGTAAAATTGAAGGAGCTAGTATAATCAGTAATAATCAGTAATAGTAATATGCAGTAATAATGCTGTTTTAGGCCTAAGGGACGATGGTTAACCTAGAGATTTGGTGTGATGTAATGCCTCGGTAATCTCTGCCTAACCTTACCAGCCCACTCCTCATAGAATTTAATCATTTGCTTAGTTAGTGATGGTTGAACTATTTGAAATGCCTCCATAAAGTGTTTTAATGATACTAAGGATGCGTTCATATCCTGCCTTAAAGCTATTAGAGCTGCCTCCCTTACTAACGCCTCTATATCTGCTCCTGAATATCCCTCAGTTAGCTCAGCCAGTTTCTCTATATCTACATCCTCTGCTAGTGGTACGTTCCTCGTATGTACTTTAAGGATTTCCAGTCTAGCCTTCTTATCAGGCGGGGGTACGTATATGATTTTATCAAAGCGTCCAGGTCTGAGTAAGGCTGGGTCAACTAAGTCGGGTCTGTTGGTAGCTGCTATTACAGAAACGTTTCTAAGCTTTTCAATACTGTCTAACTCTGTTAGCAGTTGACTTACTATCCTCTCAGTCACGTGGGTATCTTCGTAAACCCCTCTCATCGGTGCTATAGAATCTATTTCATCTAGGAATACTACGGAGGGTGCGTATATTCTAGCCTTCTTGAAAATCTCCCTAACCGCTCTCTCAGACTCACCAACCCACTTACTAAGTATTTCAGGGCCTTTAACCGCTATGAAGTTAGCCCCTGACTCGTTGGCTACTGCCTTAGCAAGGAGAGTCTTACCACAGCCAGGAGGGCCGTAGAGTAAGACACCCTTAGGAGGTTCAATACCCAACCTCTTAAAGCTTTCCGGGTATTTAAGCGGCCACTCTACGGCTTCCTTCAATTGCTGTTTAACCACTTCTAATCCCCCTATATCAGACCACTTAACCTCAGGTACTTCTATGTATATCTCTCTAAGCCCGCTCGGTATTACCTCATTTAAGGCATGTATGAAGTCATCCATAGTTACCTCTATAGATTCTAAGAGTTCTGAAGGTATTTCATTTCTAGTAAGGTCTATCTTAGGTAGGTACCTTCTTAAGGCGTTGAGAGCTGCTTCCTTAGCTAGTGAGGCTAAGTCAGCCCCTGTATAACCATGTGTTATCTCAGCAATCTTAGCGAGATCTACATCCTTACTGAGGGGCATACTCCTAGTATGGATTTGAAGTATTTCAAGTCGTCCTTGTCTATCCGGCAGGGGGATCTCAATCTCCCTATCGAATCTGCCAGGTCTCCTCAGAGCTGGGTCTAAGGCGTGGGGTCTGTTAGTAGCACCTATCACTATAACATCACCCCTACTCTCTAAACCATCCATCAATGCAAGTAACTGCGCTACAACCCTCCTCTCAACCTCACCGACTACTTCATCCCTCTTAGGAGCTATAGCATCTATCTCGTCAATAAAGATTACAGACGGGGAATGCTTCTTAGCATCTTCGAATATCTCCCTCAACCTAGCCTCACTCTCTCCGTAAAACTTACTCATAATCTCAGGACCGTTGATAGCTATGAAGTAAGCATCTATCTCGTTGGCTACTGCCTTAGCAAGGAGAGTCTTACCACAGCCAGGAGGGCCGTAGAGTAAGACACCCTTAGGAGGTTCAATACCCAACCTCTTAAAAAGTTCTGGGTATTTCAGTGGGAGTTCGACTAACTCACGTATCCTCTCAATAACGTGCTTCATACCGCCTATATCTTCATAGGTAACTCTTGGAACTTTAGAAAACTCTGCAGGCCTCTCAAGGATTACGAGCTTAGTGGTTTCCTTAACTATTACAGGTCCTGCGGGTTTGGTTTGAACAACAACAAAAGGTACTGACTGCCCTAATATAGGTATTAAAACGTTATCACCTTCTAGCAGGGGGTAATCAATCAATCTTTTTAACACGTAGTTGGTGAAGTTTGTATCTGATGATATTGAGTAGGAGGGAGATGCTACTGCCAACTTAACGAGGAGTGCTTCTTTAACACTAGCCGACCTTATAATTACCTTATCACCTATGCTGACCCCTGCATTCCTCCTTATTATACCATCCATCCTCACAATACCTTTGCCCTCATCCTCCGGGTAGCTAGGCCAGGCAACAGCTACTGTAGACCTCTTACCCACAATCTCAACAACATCACCTGCCTCAATACCTAACTCCTTCATAACGCTTAGATCTATTCTGACCTTACCTCTAGTTGCATCCTTTTGCTTAGCCTCAGCAACCCTTAACACTACCTCCTTCTTAATCCTCTGCTGAGGCACTACTGGTTGCTCAGGACCTCCACTACTTGGATTATCCGTAGTAGTACACACCTCTCCTAACGATATAATAGCACGACAATTTTAAACCTCTAGGGTCATTAAATAACGTCTAAATCCGTTTAAAATAATGTAGTAAAAATCCTCTAAAGACTGAAGACCTAGATAATACTTACTTGATATCAGTTCTAGTAACTAATTCAGATTCAACACTTTCAACACCGTCTAAACCTCTTATAATGTTTTCAATCTCCTCAGTACCACCCTCAACATCCTCAGGCATTAGTAGGTAAAGCCTGAGGACATGTAATCCGAACGCTACGTATACCTTCTCACTCTTAACTAATTCGTACTTAGCAGGCAACACCTTCCTCAAATCGCTAAGCACGCCATCTAAGTTTACATCAATATCCTTAGGGTATACCTTAAGAACAGCTAATATCTTAGCCATAGTGCATCACCTTAAGGACCTTCAAAACCGCACTTCGGACATACGTACTTAACGTTAAACTCCCTACACATCCTACAACGCCATATAGTTACCGAACCGCAATTAGGGCATAAAAACCTAATCCCCTTTTCAAAAGGCGATACTAACTTACCACAACTACTACATACTGGCGGTGTTGACGACTCCACCACCACAGGCCCTTTACTGCTTGTACGTCCTCCCAACTCCATCATTGTTAACCAGTACTACTATACAGTAGTTGAGTTTAAAAATATGATATCCTAATCCTACAGTAAAGTATGTTTTAAGATGTTTATAAGCTCTTAAACAATATCACCGACGGAATCTGCAGTGGGGGTTGATTTAAGAGAGCTAATACCTGATAAGGCTGTTAGAACTATTAACGATTTAAGAGAGCTTTATGGAAAGGTCATAGCCATAGACGCTTATAACGCGCTCTACCAATTCCTAACAGCTATTAGGCAGCCTGATGGAACCCCGTTAATGGATTTAAAGGGTAGGGTGACAAGCCATTTAAGCGGCCTCTTCTACAGAACCGTAAATCTCATGGAGGCGTGCATAAAGCCTATATACGTATTTGACGGTAAACCACCCGAGTTAAAGTCTAGGGAAATAGCTCAGAGGTCTTTAATAAAGAATGAAGCATTAATTAAGTATAAGGACGCATTAGAACGTGGTGATATTGAAACCGCCCGTAGGTATGCTCAAATTTCCTCTAAGCTGACCAATGAAATGGTGGAAGAAGCAAAGGAATTACTAAGCGCTATGGGTGTTCCATGGGTTCAAGCACCTTCGGAGGGTGAGGCACAAGCTGCCTACATGACTTTAAAGAATGTGTCATGGTCTACAGCAAGTCAGGACTACGACTCAATACTCTTCGGGTCTCCTAGACTTATAAGGAATTTAACAATTTCAGGCAAACGTAAGTTACCCAAGAAGGATATTTACGTAGAGGTTAAACCAGAGCTCATAGAGCTTAACACGTTATTGAGTTCCTTAGCCATAACCAGGGAGCAGTTAATAGACATAGCCATACTGCTGGGTACTGACTACAATCCCGATGGGGTTAAGGGTATCGGCCCTAAAACAGCTTTAAAACTTATTAAGACTTACGGCTCCTTAGAGAAAGTACTTAAAATCCTGCCTGAAGCTCAATTCCCAGTAGATCCGCTTAAGATTAGGGAGTTCTTCCTAAACCCTCCAGTAAGTAATGAATATAAGGTTGAGTGGGTTGAACCCGATGAGAAGCGGGTTAAGGAGTTACTAGTAGTACAACATGATTTCTCGGACGAGAGGGTATTACCAGCATTAGAGAGGTTGAGGAAGGCGTTTAGAGAGTGTATTAAGTCTAAGGTTAGGGGTCTCGACGCATGGATTAAGTAAGCTTCAACATATCTCAGCCTCCTCTATTATTAGATAGCCCGTCCAGTAGTTAGGATACCATACCTTCCTACTAGACTTTATGCATATCCTCCTCCCTTGGAAGAGTGGTGATGAAGTAACAAATGTTTCGAACTCACCTCCCTCACCAACTAAGTTTACATTATACTTCCTACACATAGCTATGAAGTCCTCCACATTACTTAAGTCTATCTTACTGCCTAACCACTTAACATCTAATCCGTAAGCCTGCAAGGCGGTGATTACAAACTCTGTAGTTCTTAATTCCTCAAACAGTAAGGTATAGGGGTCGTAACCCCAAAGAGGTGTTATGTGCGTTAGACCTAACTCACTACATAGCCTATCCACTACTGATTTTTGATAGTTAGATGCTACAACACCGCTGACTACATACTTAAATCCGTACCGTCGTAGTTCCTCAAGCTTTCCCCTCAACTCACCTACTTCAACATCTCTAATACCACTACAACTCATTAAATCATAGTCAATACCTAATAACTTGCCGTGTAGGGCACTCCAACCAATATTCACAGTGTGGAATAACCAAGAATCAGTTCTTGATGGAATAGCTATGAGTAATTTTTCCACGTTATAACCTTGACTCAGAGCTTTAACTAATGCGTAGTGTGAGTCCTTCCCCCCGCTGTATAAGACTAGGGTTTTCTCACCTATCGTAAAGCACCTCTTAACACGTCTAGAGCAGCCTCAACTACATACATTAAGCAATTCATATCCCCCCTCCTACAAATAGAAGCTAGAATGCAATCACCATCAACGACCTTAAAACTGCTTAGCATATTCTTCCAGAACTCTTGATTAGTAATTTCATATAGGCCGTAGGAATCAGGTAGTTTAAAGCTTCCCTCAATATAGTACAATATCAAGCCGCCGACACCACCTTTCTTAACTATTAAATCCCTAACGTATAGTACACCGCCAACCTCCTCAACTAATTTGACCCCATTCTTAAGAAGGACTACTGATATCCTACAGTCCCTACATAATTCTATATCGCTGAAATCGAAGCTACCAACCATAAGAACGTTGTTTTTCAACAACTCAAGTACTTCAAAGCCCTTCTCGGTTAGTAAGACCCCTGCTACTGGATCAACAGCTATTAATCCAACATTGTAGAGCCTCCGAACTAAAGTCCTCACACTACCTTCACCTATGCCTAAGATATTAGAAAGGGTTTTCCTCCCCAAAGGGGTTTTAGCACACTCATTTAAGGTCAGATATACGTGGTAGCTAGTAAAACCGGGTCTGACGTTACCCTTAGGTAAGACTACCTCATCAACGATGTTGAAGACTTCCTTAATATTCATAAGCTTCCGTAATATTAAGTACTAGTTTAGCTAAAATTTATTTGGGTCTGCAATAAATACATCAACGGTGTAGTTGTTGAGGAGGCTTAGATGTAAAGACCTGCTTTCTATTTCAGACCTTAGTAGAGAAGAACTAATTCAATTATTAGAGATGTCTAAACTGTTTAAGAGTAGGTACTATGCCGGTGAGAGAGTGGTTAATGTTCTAGCAGGTAAGTCTTTAGCGATGATATTCCAGAAGCCTAGCACTAGGACTAGGGTCAGTTTTGAAGTTGCAATGCACCAACTAGGTGGTTATGCACTCTACTTAGGCTGGAATGACTTACAGTTGGGGAGAGGTGAGACGATAGCGGATACTGCCAGAGTTCTAAGTAGGTATGTTGACGGAGTTGCTGCTAGGGTTTTAAGACATTCCGACCTACTCGAGCTAGCCAAGCATTCGTCAATACCAGTAATCAATGCTTTAAGCGATTTAGAACACCCGTGTCAAGCATTAGCTGATTTACTAACAATTTGGGAGAAGAAGGGGAGGTTGGAGGGCATTAAAGTGGCATTCGTCGGGGATGGTACTGACAACGTCTTAAACTCATTACTACTAGCTAGTGCTAAATTAGGTATAGATGTCTCAATAGCGACGCCGGCAGGCTACGACCCTAAGGAGGAGATACTGAAGGTGGCTGAAAGTGATGCCCGGAGGTATAACTCTACAATTGAGATTGTAAGAGAGCCTGAAACAGCTGTTAAAGGGGCTGACGTCATATATACGGATGTTTGGGTGAGTATGGGTCAGGAGGCTGAGAGAGCTAAAAGAGTTGCAGACTTAAGTAAGTATAGAGTTACTGTAGACTTAGTTAGACTGGCTAAAGAAGACGTAATCTTCATGCACTGCCTGCCAGCAAGGAGGGGTGAGGAGGTAGTCGATGACGTAATAGATGGTAAGTGGTCTGTTGTTTGGGACCAGGCTGAGAATAGACTCCACACGCAGAAGGCTGTATTAGCGCTTCTTCTTTGACTTCTTCTTAACTCTTCTTTTCCTCTTACGTCTAACTAGGTTTTTAGGCTTCCTAGAAGCTACTCCCTCATCGATTAGTAGCATCCTAACACCTGACTCAGTCCTCAGTAGAACTCCTAGGCAATCACTACATCCGTCAAAGTTTAGAACGCCTTCAAAGACGTATACCCCATCAGGTACTTCAAGTTGTTTGGCATTGATCTGAGACCCGTAGAATACGTCAACCTCCTTACTATTAGTATATTTCGTCAGGACCGACATAGCGATAAGTTTCTCAGGTTTAGGTGATATGAGATTTTTGGGGTGTTTAAACTTCTTTAAATATTCGAATAGTTCCACACACTGAGAGTTACTACAATCACTTACTAATACGCAATCACATTCTGAGAGCTCAGAAGACTTCATTAAATCGTTCAGACTTAACTGACCTATACTACTATTACCATCAAGTGTTAATTCCTTAACCAACTTCAATACGGTAAGTTTTACCTCACCAAAACTTGCATCAACTATTTTAAAGCATTTAACTCTCATGTGATGCATTTTCCTACGAACACTTCCTATCTCTTATATCCTATTCTCCTAAGGAACTCCCTCCTCTCCCTCTTATCTTCTTCCCCCTCAATCCCCAAAGACTTAAACCCATCAACAACTCCTAGCACAGATCTACCCTGCTCTGTCTCAGCAACTATTACCTGCAGCGGGTTAGATGTTGCAGCATATATCGTGGTAACTTCTTGAACGTGTTTTAAGGCGTTTAAGACGTTAATAGGCCAGGCACCACTTATATACACTATGAACGTGTGTCCAGCCCCGACCTTTAATGCATTTTCTTCAGCAAGTTTGATTAACTGTGCATCATTGCCATCACTCCTCACCAACCTCTTACCACTAGCTTCGCAGAACGCCACGCCAAATTTAATGGAAGGCGTTGAAGTGACTAACGCCTCGTAGATATCCTCAACAGTTTTAATGAAGTGCGAGTGTCCTACTATTACACTAGTACCCTCAGGTACTGGAATGTTGATAACCTCAAACTTCAAACTCATTAAGACCCCCTAAAGAAATCTACGCCAAGCTTATTAAGGTTTTCAATACTTTTGCTACTCCTAGCAATTCGTTTTTATTTTTTATTATTTATTTGTATCGAGGGACTTCCACCTTCCACGCAGACTTAGGTATCCGCATGGGTTCACGGGTGCTGTCGAATCAAACGACATGTAACTCCCATCTAATTCTGCCCCCAGGCAGCTTGGAGTACTACCCCACCACCGCCTAAGTTCATACGAAAATAAAGAGAAACAACGCTTATAAATACCTTCCTCAAAAGCCAAGAAGAAAAACCCAAATTTATATACCTTAATAGCACCTGTAATATCAGGTGGTAAAGTGGCTGAGGCGGTGAGGGTTTATGAACATTCAACTTATAAGGGTGTGTACGTAGTTGAACTGGAAGACGGCTCTACTAGACTGGCAACTAAGAATTTAGTTCCCGGTAAGAAAGTCTACGATGAGTGGTTATTTAAGTTAGGCGATATTGAATACAGAGAGTGGAATGCGTATAGGAGTAAGTTAGCTGCTGCACTACTTAAGGGTATTAAGGAACTAAAGATTACATCTGGCAGTAAGATACTGTACTTAGGAGCCGGTAGTGGTACTACTGCTAGCCATATCTCAGATATAGTCGGCCTTAGTGGTAGGATCTACGCCGTAGAGTTCGCACCCAGAGTTATGAGGGAACTCATAACCGTCGCGGAATTTAGGAAGAACTTAATCCCCATATTAGCTGATGCGAGATTTCCTCAGAAGTATAAATACCTCGTAGAACCTGTTGACGTTATATACGCTGATGTAGCACAACCAGACCAGGCAAGCTTAGTGATATTAAATGCTAGGTCATTTCTTAAAAATGGTGGATACCTGTATTTAGCGATTAAGGCTAGAAGTATAGATGTCACTAAGGAACCTGATGAAGTATATAAACGTGAGATCGATACGTTGAGGGGAGGTAGTTTCGAAATATTAGACGTCATCCACTTAGATCCTTTTGATAAGGACCATGCTATGGTTTATGCGAAATACGTTAAGTAAGGTTAAGTTTAAATCACCCGTCAGAAAGTAATTAAATGGTTACCTAAAACCTGTAGAGGTATTCCATGCCCTACAAGATATTACAAGGGGGTTCGGACCAAAGGAAGCGTGAAGTTAAGTTATTGTTAGAAAGAGTTAAGAATATCTTAAGCAGGCACGGCTATTCATTCGAAGTTATTAACTACCCAAGTAGCTACCGTGAGAGGTCTATAGACTTAGTAGCTGTTAGAAATGGAGATAGACTACTATTGAGGATTAAGGTAGGTATTAAGAACGTTCATAAAGAAGAGGTAAGCGATTTAATCAACGCCTCATCAGCTATTAACGCCTTACCATTAATACTAAACGATGAGATAACCTATGATAACGTAGTACATGAAAGAGATGGCATATACATAATCAGTGATAAGACTTTAAACAACATATTAAGAAATTCATCAGATGTATTCTTAATTCAGAAGAGGAGCGGTCTCTACATCAGAATTAATTCTAAGAAATTAGAGAGGATTAAATCGGAGAAGGGGTTAAGCCTGGGTGAGCTGGCATTAAGTTCTGGTGTTTCTAGGAGGATGGTTTTTGATTACTTAAGAAGTGACTGCAACGTAAGCCTTGAAGTTGCAGAACGTCTTATAGAGGTTTTAGGAGAGGACATCATAACACCTATAACAGTAGAGAGTTTGAAGTCCGGGCTGTCTAAAGTAGTGCCGGAGACGACTATGGAGTCTAATAAATTGCTGAGTATTCTTGAGCTCGATAAGGATAGGGCCGTAGTGTATAAGATAAATAAATCAGCACCAGACTATATAGTCATAACTAAGGATGGATGCGAACTCAGCTTCGTAGTTGAAGGCGATATCAGTAAGATTACCATGAAAGATGTGGTAAGGAAGATATTAGAGACTGAAAAGCTAACGAGGGTTATACCCTCCGATATTAAGACAATATTAGGGCGTGAGTTGAGGGACCCCGTATTAGACGAACTCTCAGTCTATGGTGCAAACCTCAATAAAGTTACAATAGTAACTCATAAGTAATTTAAGTAATTGCTTAAGAAAAGTTGTGCGGTTGATCTGCTTTGATAATCGTGATTACTGGTAGGCCTGGTATTGGGAAGACAACAGTATTTACTAAAGTTGTCGAGGAAGTTAGGAAGTATGGATTCGTAGTAGGGGGTATGATATGCCCTGAGGTTAGGTCCGGCGGCGTTAGAACAGCATTTAAGATAGTTGATCTAATGAATGGTTCTCAAGGGGTGCTGGCATCTACATCGGTGAAGTGCCCGGAAAACCTAAGAGTCGGTAAGTACTGCGTTAACGTAGATGATGCTATATTCATCGGTGTAAAAGCAATTGAAGATGCTGTCAGTAAAGCCGATCTAACATGTATTGATGAGATAGGGCCTATGGAATTAAAGGTTAAAGAAGTTAGAAACGCTATAATCAACGCATTGAAAAACTCTAAAAACGTATTAGCAGTAGTTCACTGGAGGTTAAACGACCACGCCGTAATTGAGTTAATTAAGACTGCAAGGACTTATGAAGTTACCTTAAGAAATAGAGATAACCTACCGAATATTATAGTAAATGAATTACTGAAAAGTCTGAAAAAGCGTGAAGGGGTTCAGCTCTGATATAGGTTTATATTGGTTGGTTTCATTGCCTCATCCCTGTTTCCCCTGCATTGGTCTTGGGTTTGCATCACCCTTGGGGGCGTTTAGGGTGACCCCGGACACCCCACATCTTAAGTATCTTAGGAACAGGTTTATACATGCAACAACGTCTCTATCTCCTGTGAATCTACACTTAATGCATTGTAGTATTCTGCTACCGTTATCTTTTAACCTGCTTCTACATCTCGGACATGTTGATGATGTCTTCCTTGGGTTAACAAGCTTAACCTCTAGTCTTCTCTCAAGTGCTTCGTATCCTATGGTGAACTGTATCTTCCTGTAGAACCATAGGGATAGCTTCTTGTTGAATGTTTTGGTCTTCTTTACGTTATCCTTGAGTTTGTTTAGGTTTTCGAGGACTATGGTTGAGTTGCGTTCGTTGGCTATCTCAGCAATTCTATCACCTACCCTGTGAGCGTAGTCCCAAGCTATGTTCCTTATTCTATCACCGTGCTTCTCGATAGCTTCTCTAACTTCTTTAATGAACCTCCACGACTTAGAGTACCTTCTCTGAACCCTCTCAATCCATATCCTATGC
>Ga0209394_1000196_pt1 | contig 56077 bp, 52 predicted proteins | sample JNZ201metaG_FD_184122 | JGI IMG/M metagenome (GOLD analysis project Ga0209394, IMG submission 184122) | Hot spring microbial communities from Jinze hot spring, China to study Microbial Dark Matter (Phase II) - JNZ 20120812A (SPAdes) (version 3) ...
CATAGTCTACACCACAGAATCTAAGCCCCTACCTCATTTCTTAGACGTTTTTAGTTCACTAAAGTTTTCTCTTACTCAAGGGTACCGCTAGTGTGGCAGACCCGGAGTTCATAGGTTTGTAAGGTGGCGAGGCTTTCTAAAGGTCTTGGGGGGCACGGCAGCTAGATGTTTAGGACTACACCACCGTGAAAAGGTAATGTGGAGACCGGATGCGAGAGGAAATGAAGGTTGCTGTGGCTCTGTCTGCCGAGAAACAGCGAACTGGGAGTTTATTTAAGACTTTTTGAATAACTAATCACGATATCATTGGTGGTGCGTGACTTAGTCAACGAGCTTCGTATTTATTTGAACTACGTCTTCGCTTACAGTGTTCCCTCTTACCATTTTCCTCCTTCTTTCGCCTTCGTTGTGCGGGTGGTACCCTGGTGGTGAAGAAAGTAGGAGGAGTCTCTTAGCGGAACCAGGCACGCTCTGAAGCATCGGGAAACCTGAGGAATCCGAGCCTCCAGTTATCAATAGCTTCTTCCCGGGTAAGCCGATGATAGAAGCATCTAAGGTGTCACCTATCTTTTTTCCTATAAAGGCTGCTGCTCTCGAGCCGTCCACCACTATCTGGAAGTTCTTTGCTCTAAATATCTCAGCTAGAGCTTCACTACTCCCAAGTTTCTCCGAGAGAGGGCCTGCTGGAACATAAACAACCCCTTCAGGAACGCTGGGATCTAGTTCGAGCCTCACTGTCAGACTAAGTTTTTCCTTCTTAGCTCTATCTTTCCATATTCTAATCGTGGCAATCCTGTAAGGAGTTTTGAGATTCTCGACTAACTTAGGGTTAGCTCTCGCTCTCAAGAGCTCTCTCCCTTCTTTCATTGCCTCAGTCAGCTTCAACTCGCTGGATTCAACTACTCTTACGTAAACCTCCTTAGGGTCCTTGGCCTCTGGATCCCCAACCACTACCTTAAATGTTGCCACTCAGCACACCAACCTCTAATAGAGAGACACCTATATTTAAGCAGAACTAAACCCCATAGTTACAGTTGCCTTAACGAGGTTTTTATTAATCCTGCAGGTTACTCTACCTCTAACTGAAATAACCTTTACTCTAGTTCCACTCCTTATTAGCGGGTTTCTGCAGAGCTCACTGTACCGACAGGGCACACCACAATCTCGATGGAGGTACGTTACTATGGCTCCCTCTATAGCAGCTCTGGGGTCTAGAGCTATATCTAATTCAGCTGGTTTAACATCGACTGTAACGACTTCCCCCAGCACTGGACACTTATTGACTACTTGGTGGACTTTGACTACTTCATATGCCACACCCTCCTTAAGGTTGTCTACGCAGGCGCACTTGAACCGACAGCTCAGGCACTCAGTCATAGGACCTGAGAAAAGGAACTTATATCCTTCTTTCGCAACGTATTTACTTATCAAGGTCTTAACCATCATTCCCTATGACACCGGTTTTAAGGGCTACTTCTTCTGCTGCATCCCTAGTTAGACCGCTTTCTCCCAGTATCGTGTACCTATCTGGCCTTATCTTATGTGCTATTGTCAAAGCTTCAACTACGTGCTCTTCTTTGACCCCGAGCTCCCGCGCTGATGTAGGTAGCCCCAACTTTCTAAGGGTCTTCTTGATCCTCCTCCAGTCTATTCCGTGTATGTAGCCCATGATTATAGTCCCGAGACCTACTTGCTCTCCGTGAAGCGCTGGGTAGTTAGCTACTATATCTAGCGCATGGCTAAACAAGTGCTCAGAGCCACTTGCGGGCCTAGTGGACCCAGCTATACACATAGCTGTCGACGAGCTTATTAGTCCCTCAACAAGTATCCTGAGACCGGCAGGAGTATACTTTGCTATAGTCTTACCGAACGTGAGTACGTGCTTAGCAGATAATAGAGCTAGAGATGCTGCGTAATCGCCGTAATACTCGCCCTTGAGTCTATTAGCTAATCTCCAGTCCCTTACGGCAGTCACCTTCGCTACGAGGTCTCCAGCACCAGCGAGAGCCAGTCTCTTAGGGGCTTTTGCGATGATTCTTATATCTGCGACGACTGCTATAGGGGGTGAGGTCTTTACTGAGTAAACGGTCTCCATTCCTCTTAGGGATGCGAAGGGTGAAGCTATACCGTCATGCGAGGTAACTGTAGGAACGCTCACGTAGTGCACACCGGTCTTACGTGAAGCATACTTTGCGATGTCGATGCTCTTACCACCACCGATGGCTATTATTAGGGATGGTTTGAAGGAGTTAATTAAGTCGGCCACGCTCTCAGCAACCTCAACAGAGGGTGAAGGTGCTTCAAATATTTCGACAGCGAAGTTGCTTAAGGCTCTCTCAGCTAGCATTTCGGCGATGGTCTTCCTAACGTTAGGGCCGGTGACTATGGCCAGCCTATCTCTAGCTCCCAGCTCCGAGACCAGCGCTCCAAGCTCCCAACTAACTCCGTTACCTATGACCACCTTCTTGAAAAGGTCAATCGAGTGCTTCAAGTAGTTTCACTAAAACTTATAAGCCGGCAATACTTTTAAGTTTGGGAATCTAGCTCAGAAGGTGTATTAAAAGTGAAGGTTCTGTATGGAACAACAACAGTGGGTCTAGTGACAAAAACGGCAGCAATAGTAGCTGCTGATAGGAGAGCTAGTAGTGGAACATACATAGCTCATAAATTAGTAAGGAAGATAGTCAGAATATCCGACCACGCTGTCCTAACTACAGCGGGTCTAGTAGCTGATACACAGGTACTAGCATCGCTACTGAGAATTAAGGCAGCGGAGTACGTCTTATCTAATAAGGCCAAGATCCCGATAAAGTCTCTGGCGTCCTACCTCTCGATAATACTCAATAGCTATAAGTACTATCCGTTCGTAGTGCAGTTCATACTAGCCGGTTACGATGACAGACCGAGGCTTTACAACATAGAGTTCTTCGGTGACTACTTCGAGGAAACTTACACAGCCACTGGGTCGGGGTCCCCTGTTGCCATAGGAGTACTCGAATCAGAGTATAGAGCTGATATGAGCGACGATGAGGCTGTAGCTCTAGCGGTAAAAGCTGTTAGGTCGTCTATAAGGAGAGATGTTTTTACTGGTGAAGCTGTGGATGTAGCTATAGTTAGACCTAACGGAATCGAAGAGCGGTCTTACTCCGCGGGATGGTAGACTTTATGACGGTAAAGGACTTAAGGTTTATAGACGATATACGTGAGACCATAAGGAGTGAGATATTTACGAAGCTTCCACCAGAAGCTCAGGTAACTAAAGTAGAGTTTGAAGGTCCTGAAGTAGTCGTTTACGTCAGAAACGCCTCGTTCATAGTCGAAAACGAGGAGGCAGTAAGAAGCCTAGCTAAGACAATAAAGAAGAGAGTCGTTGTTAGAGTCGATGGATCGAGGAGAAGTCGGGAGGGTGAGGCCAGAAAACTCATAATATCCAAAGCCAAGCAGTACATCGAGAGCGAATCCGATATAATGTTCGACGATGTGTTAGGTGAAGTCGTTATAAAGACTCCGCAACCTCAAGCTTTTATAGATAACGATAGAAAGCTGTTTAAAGAAATATTTGTAGAGACCGGCTGGAGGCCCAGGATAGTTAGAAAGCCACCACTAAAGTCACTGATACTTGAGTCCGAACTAAACTACGTCATTAGGCAATCAGCTGAGAGGCACGAGTTTTTGAGAGCTGCTGGAGAGAGAATACACAGAGAAGTTATATTCAAGGATAACTATGTTAGAGTAACTGCTCTCGGAGGCTTTATGGAGGTCGGTAGGTCGTCGATACTTGTTGAAACAGCTGAGTCGAAGATACTTCTAGACTTCGGCCTAAACCCTGGAACTAGCCTCCTGAAGAGCTTCGTTCCCAGGATAGATGCTATTGGAATAAAGCCAGAGGAGATAGACGCTGTCGTCGTGACGCATGCCCACCTAGATCACGTGGGGCTAGTACCGTATCTCTTTAAGTATGGATACAAGGGTCCAGTGTACATGACTCAGGCAACTAGAGACCTCATGGTGCTTCTCGAAAAGGACCTACTAGAGCTAACGAAGAGGGAGGGAAGGAGTCTGCCCTTCGAGTCACGCCACGTTCAAGACGCACTACTACACACAATATCACTAAAGTATGGTGAGGTCACAGACATCGCACCAGACGTCAGACTTACACTCTATAACGCGGGACACATTCTTGGGTCAGCTATAGCCCACCTACACATAGGTAATGGACTACACAATATAGTTTACACCGGAGACTTCAAGTACGATAAGACTAGGTTACTTGATAAAGCAAACAATAAGTTCCCGAGAGTGGACACCTTAATAATTGAAGGTACTTACGGTAGCTCTGACCAGCCAAGTCGAGAGGAATCTGCTGAGAAGTTAGTGGAGATAATAAAGAGAACTATGGAGAGAAGTGGAAAGGTACTTATACCATCTCTCGCTGTCGGCAGGTCTCAGGAAGTCTTATTGATAATAGCTGACGCCATGAGGGCTGGTAAGTTGCCGGAGGTCCCGGTGTATATAGACGGGATGATAAACGAGGTTACAGCAATACATACGGCGTACCCGGAACTTCTCTCTAAAGAATTGAGAGACAGAATATATAGCTCTGAAAACCCGTTTATGTACAACACATTTGAAGTAGTTGGTGGTGGTGTAGCGAGATCAGAGATAGTCGAATCTAGAGATCCGTGTGTAATACTGGCAACCTCTGGAATGCTTAATGGAGGCCCGGCTGTCGAGTACTTTAGACTTATGGCTGAAAACCCGAATAACTCTCTTGTATTCGTTAACTACCAAGTAGAGGGAACTCTAGGAAGGAAAATACGAGACGGCGCTAAAGAGGCCCATATCTTAGTAGGTGATAAGATAGAGTTAGTTAAAGTCGCATTAGAAGTACACGCTATTGAAGGCTTCTCAGGGCACTCAGATAGAACGCAAATCCTGAAATACCTAAGGGACGTGGAGACCAAGCCTAGGAGAATAATCATAAACCACGGAGAGCCTACAGCTCTAGAGAGCTTGAAGATCACGCTGTTTAAGAAGACTAAGGAAGTAGGATTACCACCAAACGTAGAGATACTGGTGCCAAGAGTACTAGACTCTCTTGCGCTAGTGATCTAGGAATTTCACTTCCACACTACACAGTCTCCTTGATAGGTGCGAATATCTGTAGCTACCTAAGTGAAACTCCAAGAGCTTTGAGGTCTGAAAGCATTTCGCCTAGCAAGACTGGGGGCTAAATAGATAGAAGGGCGATACTTCTTAGAACGTCTGCTACGTCCTCGCAACGATCTGCGGCATTCTCTATCGAGTCCATGATCTCTTTCGTCAGCATGCACTTAGAGCTCCGGCTACTATCGCAGAACTTCAGAACCTCCCTGAATACTTCGTGTCTGATGTCGTCTACTTCCTCCTCTAGAGACTCTACCTTATTAGCCAAATCCAGCGTGCTCCTCGGATTTTCGGAGAGGACTTCAACTGCCTGCTTGATGTACTTAACGGCTTCATGGACTTTTGACGCCATCGTCGATAAGGCGTCACCTATATTTTGGGGTAATCGGTCCGGTAGGTACAGCATGGCTCTGCGACTCCAGGCTTTAGCGTAAGCTGCTATGTCATCTGTTGTGAGAACCAATCTCACGATCTCTTCTCTATCTATCGGGTGGAAGGTCTCACTAGCTAGTTCAGCTAAAAGCTTCCTCTTAATGTCGTCTGCCTTTCTCTCCGACTCGAATACCTCTCCCCAGAATACAGCCACTAAGTCAGCATTTCCTTTAACTAGCTCGTTAATCACGTTCTTAGATTTCTCGACTACTTTCTCAACTTCCGCTACGTGGACAATGAAAAACTTAAGTAGGTCCCTTCTCCTCCTACCCGACATCCAAACCCAGAAGGACATATCACATCACTAGGAGTCGTAGTGATAAGTAGTTTAAAAGGTAATATATGCTTAAGCCAAGAGCAGCAGTTACGGGCAACGTTAAAACCCAGGCGATCACTATTACGACCACTTGGCGGACTCTAACACCTTTAAACCCTCTATTTTTCGCAATTGAGGCACCCATAATAGCTCCAGCAGCTGCGTAAGTCGTAGATATGGGTAGCCCGTAGCCGAGGAGCAGGTACGGGATAGTAGTGAAGAACCAGACAGTAAAGGCGTTTGCGAATCCTGCTGCTATAGCCATTAGGGTGTCTAGCCTAGTAATTCTATATGCTAAAGTAACTAAGACTCTCTTACCCATTATTATACCACCGAAAGCCATAATTATGGAAGAAAAAAGTGATAGAAGTCTCATAGTGTAGAGATCAGGTGTACCAAAGTACTTAGAGATGGCTCCAACATAGACCCCGGTTGCGTTCGCTACGTCATTAGCTCCAAAGGAGTACGCAGAAAACGCTGTTAAAACGATTACAATGGATCTAGCTATACTATCTCCTATAGATACCGACCTCTTAAACAATTTCTCTACGACTAGATACGATGGAACAGCTAGAGCCGCTGCAGCCAGTGGGGAGGTAATCCAGCTTAAAATTATAGTGTTAAGTATGTGAAGGTTTATTGAACTACTCCCCCCTAAGAGGAGGCGACTTAGAGCTACCCCAACGACAGCACCTGTGATGCTGTGAGACGTTGAAATGGGTAAACCAAGAGATGTCGCAACCATTATCCAAGTAAACGCAGCTAGAGACGACGAGATCGCGCAGTATATGTCCATATCCGACACGACCCCCCGTCCTAAAGTCTTCATCACCATGAAGCCCTGGAGAACTGATCCTAAAGTCAGCATAGATGCGAAAACTAGCATAGCAGTTCTAATTCTCAGAACACCGGAGCCAACAGCTATGCTAGTTGAGTTAGCCATGTCGTTAGCTCCTATAGACCACGCTATACATGCTGAAAGCACTAAGCCAGTGACTATAGCAATCTCACTCAACTACATCACCAGCCCAAGGTAATTAAGAAGTAGGCTAAAAGAGCTTCTAAACGTATGTCGGTAATCTATCGAGATCACTGTCGAGATGAAAACGTTTCGAACATCCTAAGAGTTAAATGGGTTCTGTTTAACTAAAATCCGCTATTTATTTACATTGGTAGCATAGTTTAGTTGGTGGAGATAGATATGGTTGAACCAAGTAGTGAGGGGCTAGTAAAGCACTTTCAGGGACTAGCTGATTTAGAGCTAAAATACGCTTCAGAGCTGAAAGCACTATCCGAAGAGCTGAGGCACCCAGTTCTGAAAGCACTCATCGGGGCTATAGCGGGAGACTCCGTTAAGCATAGTCAGATGTATAAAGCTATTGTTGAATTACTAACTGAAATACAGCCACTCCTAACGGCAGATGATGTTAGGGAGATAGCTAGTAAGATCTCAAATCACATACGCACCGAGCTCATAATGATTGAGGAAACTAAAAGATTACTGAACTTGGTGACAGATCCTAGAGTAATGATCATAGTGTCTGCTATACACGCAGACGAGGTAACTCACCACAGCGTGCTCTCGAGCATAGAGAAAAACATCGCTAGAAAGGAGGTTTTCACTGAAGAAGAATTCTGGACTCAAGTCTGGAAAGATGTCCCATGGCACGGAGCACCTGGTGGCTAGATACAGAGCAAGGTCTACTCTAAGCTACCTTTAGCTCCATGTTCTATTTTAAGAGTTTCCTCGTTGACTAAGCTATTACTTCGACCACAAGCTTCTAGCAGCTCCTTCTCTGAGTCCCCATTCTCTTAATTTAATGTTAAGTCCGTAGCTCCAGTTGCTACTAAACACCTTCTCTAAATCTTAAGTTTCTTAGCACTAGAAAGTGTGGGAGTGTATAGATTTCTTTATAATAGAGTTACCCACTAATTCGTAGACAGCCACTGTGATGGTTCTTGAGCTTGCGGTGAGCTCAGCAAAAGAAGGGATCCCGCTTCCACCACCTCCACCCCAAACACCCGTTACGCTTCCCGGATTAATGTGGAGGACCCCACTCTTGTCGTGTACTAGAAACGACATGTGCGTGTGCCCAGACACGAGTACTCTCACTCCAAGAGTATGGGCAAACCTAGTTAGTATAGCTATATTACCCCTAGGATATACTCTATCACCATGAGTTACTCCTAGTTCCACCCCTTCTAATGAAATTTTCACATATCGGGGGAGCTTAAGGTAGTCCATGTTGCCTCTAACGGTATAAACATCTTTAACCACGTTCTCTTTAATAAACCTTATTAATCCCTCATTGATAACGTCGCCCGCGTGTACTACGACATCGAAATTTTCGCTTAGTATGTATTCCTCAATAGGCTTAGGAATCCAAGCAGCTCTCTCAGGTACATGGGAATCCGACAGTATCAGCACACGCATCAAGTTCTCGTGTTTTACCGTCTTAAAAGCGATTTCTCGGTGTGGGCAGTGTGCGTCCCTGTCGTGCCAAGTTTGAGCGTCGTAATCTGTTACCTAGGTTTAGTTCGCTCCTCAACCTCGGCTTTACTCGTAGTTTCAGAAGTCACTGTATGAGCAAGCGACTAAGGGAGCGAAATCTCTTTAGGTCGGGGTCCTGTTCCCAGGTTTAATTAAATCACGGTTTTCCCACTGTATTTGTGTTTACTTAAGTCACTAGCGTCTACAGGCTTTCTGAAAATGTATAGTTTCTCGTGGTATATCAGTAAGAAACCTCCTTCCCTAAACTTGCTCCAAACTTCTCTTGTTGTCTTCATCTTGTGCTGCACCTTAATTACTTCTTCCTTAAGTATGAAACCGGTCTTCAGGAAAACTTGAAGTATATAGTATGATACGGGTACGTAGTGCTTATGGATCCTAGTATCACCAATTAGAATACTTAGATACTTCCCCGGTTTCAGCACTCTGTACAGCTCCCCAGCAACCTCCTTCATTAGCTTCAAATACTCCTCAAGGGTCTTAGCTCTCGAGAGATCCCCCTCACTTTCACCACTAGAGCTGTATTCGATAATGTTCCAGTAGGGTGGGTGCGTTGCTACAAAGTCTATCGAGGCATCTCTAATTAGGGACAGCCTCTTAGCGTCTCCATGGTATATCTTGCTCCACGTACTCAGCAAGTTATTTACCTCCTCAGGCTTTACTAAGCCACTCCACTTCCTAGCAGACTCCTCCAGCCAGTAAAGCCTATGAAGAGTTAAGATTACGGCATTGTAGTTAATATCAACTCCTACACAGTTCCTCCTAAGTAATCTAGATTCAATGCATGTCGTCCCAGAGCCGACCATGGGGTCTAACACTACCTCACCGGGCCCAGTATACATAGAGACTAAGGCTCTGGCCATCTGAGGAGGCCAATTACCCCTGTAGTCGCCCCTGTGCGTAGCCCATGACCCTCTCTTGGGAAAGCTCCAAACGGTTGTAGAAATATCCGTTAACTCCTCTGGTAGTGGCGCAAATCTCTCAATTCTTAGTGGCTCAAGCTTAAACTCCTGGCTCTCTATAACTACAGAACCATGCCTTGAAGCGAACTCGAGGTACTCACTATAGCTTACCTCTCTCAAAAGCACCACCGGGATCTGCGTACCCAGACACTAGCTGACCCACTCTAATTTAACAGCTATTGTTTTAGTTACCACCTTTTTTCTGTCTAACTTCTTAAACCCCTTTACTTGCTTCCTCTTTCTATGGCACCTCGATCTGTATAGTTTTCAGCAAAAGACGTTACTACCTCTACTAGGTCTTCTACAAGCTCTTAGCAGGCGTTTCTCCGTATTCCTCTGAAGATAACTTCTATTGTAGCTCCTTACTGACTAGAGAAGTATTCCAGTTAACTGAAGCTGAATCTCGTGAAACCATTTTAGCAGGTTCTAACTATGTCATCAACTTGCTTAGATACTACTAGCTCAAGCAACTTCCTCAAACTTTTTCGTCTGTCTTCAGTCTGGACACTACGTCAGTTGCGTCTCAACTACTCCATAATCCTAGGAGGCGTAATGCTTTGGGAGGTTCTTGATCTGCCTCTCCAGGTCCCACTTTGGTCGCGAGGCGAGACTCTAGCGTAGACCATGGCTCTAATTTTTTCGTGTGTGCCTCACGCATTCATCTAACTCTCTCTTGGGAACACCCACTTGCCAACAATAGCTCCAATAGCCTAGATACAGCCTACCCCAACCCATCTCTGCAATATAAGTTAGCTAACGCCGGGCTTTTCGCAAACCTCCTTATGCCTCAAAAGTTTCTCGGATACGCAGACTCCAGCGACTATAAAGATTTTTAAGTTTGTAACCTTCCCGAAAACTTAGGAGAAAACGACTCCAAGTAGAGTGGAGTACGTAAATAGCATCAATTGAGGAGCCGCATATCTCTACGTAGAGTTGCGTACTCTATAGTTTCCAACCAGCTCTACCACTTTCTCGACTGGTATCTGATGGACTACGTGATGGTCTCTTCCATCCATCGTAATAGAGTTAAACATGGAGTTCAACACCGCTTCTTCGGTGGCCTCTATAACCCCCCTAAAGAACTCGTTGAGTTCTTCATCGGGTAGTGACCTAAGGTCTACAACCTCCTTAATTCCATGCTTAATTCTATGAGCAGTAGTGAAAGCTACCACAACTTCTCCACTACCATGATAGACGTATCCACCTACTCTAGCTAACCCTGATTGAACTCTTTTCGCAATTCTCTTCAGTTGCCTATAAGTGAGGGGAGCATCAGTAGCTACAATTATGTTGACAGAGCCGGGGAACCTAGCGGGGCCCGAGCCTCTCAGGTATTTACCTACCGGAACGCCTCCTATAGTTAAGTCCTCCATCCTACCGAAGTTAGTCTGAACAAGCACTCCTAGAACGTAAGTTCCCAAAGAGGTCGTTACTACACGAGAAGATGCGCCAATACCTCCCTTAAACCCGAAGGCTACCGTTCCAGTTCCAGCACCAACGGCTCCCTCTATAAGGTCTCTACTAGCATTCTTTACAGCCTCAAGTACGTGATGCTGCTTTACGTGCCTCCCTTGGATATCGTTTAAGTACCCGTCGTTGCATTCTAGAACTACTGGATTAACTGTTGGAGCTATAACCCCAATTTCGGGGTTAGACCGGATCGAGTACTCTATGAGACCATCCGCTACTAACCCTACGTTCAAAGTATTAGTGAGAGCAATAGGGGTTTCAATGACACCGAGCTCCTCTACTTGTATTAAACCAACGGCCTTAGTGAAGCCATTAATTACGTGGGCAGCAGCAACCACTTTCTCCTTGTACAAGTTACCATCGTGGGGTATGAGCACAGTAACTCCCGTTCTAACAGGTCCTCTCCCAGGGATTAAGGAGCCCTTGCCCTCGATTAAGGTCTCGTGACCAACGCGAACACCTTCAACATCCACAATGGAATTCCTGGGTCCAGGTTTCAACTTCCAGTAGGGTATCTCTATAGCTTCTCTCACACGTGGCACGCGCACCACCTCGAGTAAGGACTAAATACCAAGAGATAAGAAGTACATGCGTGTAAATAAAGACCACCAAATACCGAAATCATCAATAAAGACAAGCCATTTTACTTGACTACGCTTTACGATTGCGGCATTTCTTCCTGAAGTGAGTACGTGGGTTAAAACCTCGTGAGGAGGTTTAGAAGGTCAGCTAGTACTCGACGTAACGTAGATCCCGGGTTTAAGTGGAAGTGCTCTACCTTTTCTCCCACCTAGGTCAGGTACCTTAGGATCGCTTGCTCTATAGACAACTAGGTCTTTAAGACCGAGTTTGGTAACTATAAGTCCTCGATACTTAGATAACACGCTGAACTCGTCGAATTCTTTAGCTGCTTCTAGGTACTTAATCAGCTTCTCGGGCCCTAAGTAACTTACTGCCTCGTACACTGATTTGATCACTCTATCTGGTTGCTTAATACCCGACTCGGCTAGCTCACGTGAGAGCCTCCTAATAATGTCACTCATTTCAGTTCCACTAAGCATTTCTTCAGCTACCTTCTTTGCGACCCACGTAAGCTCTTTATCTAGAGTGTAAACGACTACGGTATCTCCACTAACTACTTCGAGAACAGATCTTATGTCCTCAGTAACTAAGTCAACATATCTTTGCTCGACCTCGAAGAGGAGGTCCCCGAAAGCTAGCTCCCTATCTATTACAGCTCTAGCCACGCATCCCTGACCGCCTAGCACACTCCAGAGCTCTTCAGCTATAAAAGGAGTGATCGGGGACATAAGCTTCACCCAAGTAATCAGATACTCTCTAGAGGCCTTCCCTGGAGTACCAGCCCACTTTACGTAAGTCTCTAAGTCCTCCAGCATCTTAGTGTACACTCTAATAGTTGCTGCCCTCAGCTTTACGCTCTCGAGTTCGCTTATATAGCCAGCTACATGGTGAGAGAGGACCTTCCTCAACCACTCATCTGGTGACCTACCGTCTTCACTAGTTGCTTTACTAAGTATTTCGTGGACAGCGTTGTAGATCTTCATGAGCTGTTTTACTGCGGTGAGTATGGTGTCCTCGTTTAAGTCGAGATCTTGGTCCACTTCGGCACTCAGAGCCAGCCCCAAGCGCAGTGCGTCCGGCGAATAAGTGTCTATGAGGTTACCCAATAACTTAACGTTACCCTTAGACTTAGACATCCGCGCTCCTTCAATGAGAACCCAGCCGTTTGCCACTATTTGCTTCGGCCAAAGCTCTCTAGGAAATAGTGCTACGTGATTGAATATGAAGAAAGTCAGGTGGTTAGGTATCAAATCTTTACCGCTATGCCTAGAGTCTAGCGGGTACCAGTAGAGGAACTCTCTCCTAATTGAGACCAGGTCCTCTACAGTAATACCTGCTTTAGATGCTACCTCTTCGGCACTCCCTATACCCAAGAATACGTAGTCCCAGAAGTGCTCGTCCAGCCTATCGACTCGCACACCTAGGCTCCTAATTCTGTGGACTACCGTATAGAAAGCCATGTATATCGTCGAGTCACTTAAGGCTTCAATAACCCATCCAGGCTCCCATGGCAGTTCCGTACCCATACCTCTAGTCCTAGCACAAGCCCTCTCCCTTAACCAGCTTATAGTAGCTTCAATGCCCTTCCTCGCTTCCTCAGGGACTATTCTCATATCGGCAAGAGCTTTTCTAGCTAGGTCCTTCCAGTTCTCGTTTCCATAGTCAATAAACCACTGATTCTCTAAAACCTTTACAATAACCTCCGTACCACAGCGGCAGCGGACTGGCGCATTAATTATCTCATACATAGAGTCCATAGCTCCGATACTCTTCAGTAGGGTCTTGATGTTCTCTCTTGCTTCTCGAACAGTCCTCCCGGCTACGTATTTCTCTAGGTACTCGAGTACTCTAGAGTTCCCACTAACTACGTAGGAGACGACGTCTTGCCTAACAACTCCTCTATCAAACTCATCTCTATACACTCTTTTCGTAGCCTCCTCTAGGCGGCTCACGTCACTCTGACTAGAGATCTTGAACTCCTCTACTACGTCTTTAGCAGGTAGATTGCCATATCCTGACACCTTAATTAGTGGACGAGGAGTGAGGTCCCTCGTCCAAACACCCCCGAGGTCCTTCTCCACAAAGTCGCGAAGGGCTACATAGTCGTATGGCGCATGAGCTGGAACCGACATTACGATGCCAGTAGCGAACCTAGAGTTAACAAATGTTGCTGGAAGTATTTTAACCCTTTCACCTGTGACTGGATTCAGCAGCTCTTTACCTATGAAGGCAGAACCAGTTACTTCCTCTAAGACATCGACTTTCTTTAGCTGGTGCCTTAGCTTACCAACAGCTTCGCAGGAAATAACCCAACTCTCATTCTCTACTCTAGATATGCAGTACTTAGCCTTAGGGTGCACCCAAACGTTCGTAACACCTAGAACTGTCTCGGGCCTTAATGTAGCAGCTGGAAACACTATACCTTGCTCGTCCACAAACTTTATTATGGTTAGATCCCCGACTTCCGGCTCAACATCTCCCTCAGTGTCGTGCATGCTTACAGGCATACCATGCTTTGGACACCATCCTACCGGGTAAGTACCCTTTACTAGTAGGCCTAGCTTGAGAAGTTTATTAAACTGCCAACGTATGAAAGCCTTGTAGTCTGGGTCTATCGTAGTAAACTCTCTCCTCCAGTCTATGCTGAGTCCATACCTCTTCATTACATCCTTAGAGAGCTCGTGAAAGTATCTAGCAAAGCTAACCGGGTCTCTCAGCTTCTTTAAAGTCTCGACATCTACGTTGAAAGACCTCGACATAGCCTCTATTTCTTTAGTGTTGTTATCTAGAATCGCTTCTACCCTCACTAGTACGGGAGTCCCCGTATAATGAAAACCCATCGGAAAGAGAACGTTGTAACCGAGGAGTCTCTTGTATCTAGCTAGTACGTCGGCCACTAAATACGTCCTACCGTGACCTGCGTGAATAGGTGCGTTTGGATACATGTATGCTGCTGTCAGAAAGTACTTTGGAACCCCATCGGACGGGTCGGCTTCGAACACCCTGCTCTCGTAATAGAGACGTGACCATTTCTCCGCCAAGTTCCTCAAGAACGCTATGAACTCGTCTACGGTACTCATAGCTCTAGCACCGCACGTCACAGCTTTATTTTAAAACAAGGTTAATAAGAACCACAGAGTCCACGATCGGCAGAGAGCCCTCAGTAGGCGTTATTAATGTTTAGATAGCCTTAGTGTAGGGAGCAAAATGAGGAAGTGGGAAGTCCCAGTTGCTATGACCATAGCCGGTGTTGACTCCGGCGGTGGAGCAGGCGTTGCTGCCGATTTAAAGACTTTTGCTGCTCTTGGAGTTCACGGAACACTTGCTGTAACAGCTTTAACGGCTCAAAATACTTACTCAGTCATAGGGACCTACGAGGTTCCTGCGGAGTTCGTGGAGTTACAGGTTAAAGCTGTGTGGGAGGATATGGGTATTGACGCAGCTAAAACAGGTATGCTTAGTTCTTCATCGATAGTTAGAGCTGTAGCAAAGTCGGTTAAGAGCTACGGCTTCCCGCTTGTAGTTGATCCCGTTATGGTTGCGAAAAGTGGAGCCAAGCTTCTAGCTGATGAAGCTATAGAGACCCTCAAGAGAGAGTTACTTCCTCTAGCTAAGGTAGTTACACCCAATAAGTTCGAAGCAGAAATTCTCTCAGGTGTCAAGATCGAGAAGCCAGATGATGCCGAGGAAGCTGCTAGAATCATAGCACGCGAACTAGGTATAGAAGCAGTAGTCGTTAAGGGCGGACACCTTCAGCAGGAATCTAACGCCGTTGATGTAGCCTATATAGGAGGCGTCCTCAAGCGCATTGAATCGGCTAGAGTCGATGGCTGCACTCACGGGACAGGCTGCTCTTTTTCAGCGGCTATAGCAGCCAATCTAGCTAAAGGTCTTCCAGTGCTGGATTCCATAGTTGAAGCTAAGAACTTCATTCTCACAGCTATCTCCCGCTCTTACAGAGTCGGTAAGGGGTCTTGCCCAGTCAACCCAACGGCTTTTATTGAGCTGGATGCGGAGCTGTTTAGAGCGGAGAGAGTTCTTACAGAAGTCCTAGATAGAATATCCTCAGAACCTCTAAATAGAGAACTAGCACAGGTAATCCCGGAAGTTCAATCAAACCTTGTCTACTCGGTACCTAGACACCTAGCTCTTAGTACAGCAGATGTCGTCGGGGTTCCAGGTAGGATCGTTAAATACGCAGGCAGGGTTAGGGTCTATGCTTATCCGCAGCCTGGGGCGTCATCTCATGTCGCAAGACTCGTACTCGAGGCTATGAAGTACGACTCCAGCATTAGGTCGGCCATGAACATAATGTACAGTAGTGAACTAGTTGAGGCAGCTAGAAAGCTAGGAATGTCTGTAGCAACAATCGATAGAAGAGAAGAACCCGAGGAAACAAGAAGAATAGAGGGAGCATCGCTCCCCTGGATGCTAAGAAAAGCTATTGAGCAAGTAGGTAGAGTACCAGACATTCTAGCAGACATGGGTGATATCGGTAAAGAGCCTATGATTAGAGTATTAGGGAAGACCCCAAGCGATGTTCTAGACAAAGTAGTCAAACTAGTCAATCAGTGTAAGCACTCATGAGTAACTACCTCTCAAGGTGGTAAGCTCCTCTATACGGGATTGCCGACTTTTCACTAAGCTTTACGTACACTAGTTGAGCTACTTGAGCTCTAACACCTATTTTTATCCCGTGCTTGTTTAGAACGAGCATCAGTCCGTACCCCCTCCCCTCGTAACCCGGATCCCATACAGCAGTAAAGAGAGTCACTCCCGACCTCAGCAGAGAGGAGCGCGGGAATGCTAAAGCCATAGAGTCCTCAGGTACTTTAACGTACTCACAGTACCGAACTAGGTACGCACCTTTCTCTAAAATAAACATCCCACTATCATTTGGCTTTAACTCTAGGTACAATGGAATTCTCTTACTCTCCGGGAGAACCTCACCACTATCGCCAAAGTTGTAGACTTCACATAGAGTCAGCTTGACACCAGCGCAATCGAGCTGTTCCGGTGAAAACCCTAGCCCTAAGAGTAACTGTGGAGGCACTACCAACAGACAGCCCGCTACTTAGCTTACAGCAGCGTCTTAGAAAAACAGCGCTACACATTACTACTTACTGAGGATCTATCTTCCAGCAAGCAGAATCTGCTGCGGGGTCTACAGTCTATAATGGTTTTTAGATGCTTGTAGGTGCGACTGGACTCCATAGACACGTAGACAAGCCTACAGCGTTAGTAATAGATCTTTGGATGCCTTTATCTGCGGCGCGGCGGTTGCCTAGAGAGTGTTTAACTTAGTTAAGGCTCGTTTGGTGAAGTCAGGACCCCGTATCTCAGACTTAAAAACAACCATGAATATCAACCAAACTAAGTCCCGTTGTAGCGATAATATTAGCCGCAGTAGCTCAATACGCGTGAGGAAGTTGATAGATAGCAGGCTATGCGTTCTATGCCGCGGTGGGTCGAGAAGGCTGTGCGGCTTAGAGTATTGTCCAGTCCTTATTAGGACATCTTCTCTATATACCTTAAAACAGGTTTCTCGAGAACTCACAAGTACATCGCCTCCGTCTGTTTATGTGGGTTGGGTAGGCTATCCTCGCGTTACTGTGGCGGCAGGACTCCCACCAGAGGTTGGGGATACTTCGGTATACGACCAACCAGAGAAATGGTTAGAGCTACCGCTAGACGAAATATTAAGGTTTAGGTTGACTCTCATACGTGGAGGGAGAACACTCAGGGTATATGAAGTAAGTAGTAGTTTTGCGGATAAGATAAGAGAGATTGCTCTGTCCTCTAAACCTGTCGATGTCGAAGTCTACTTCGAGAAAAGTGTTAGGCCGAAGGTCTTACTAGATGAGCACATACCACCAATGGGTCCCCTAGCGCCAGTAAAGAAGATAGACCTTGGCTCAAACCCATATGTGGACAAGCACGTTGAGAAGGTTTACGGAGACGGGGAGTTAGATGCTAGAAACGCTATTCTCTACCTATATAGGTCATCTGTACCGGTATCCACGATAATGAGGGTACTATCCGTAGGGTCTCTAGGTAGAGAAAGCAGGAGAAAGCTCGTACCTACTAGGTGGGCTATAACGGCTGTTGACTCAACTATATCCGAGGCTTTAATAAGGAGATTAGTTGATAAGCCGACAATAAACGAGTTCAGGTTGTATTGTCTATCGAGTAGCGGTAATCTATTCATAGCAATCCTACTGCCTACTCGATGGATGTTCGAGTGGATAGAGGCTTGGTTTCCAGGGTCGACCTGGAACCTCTTCGGTGGTGATGTTGTACTAGAGGGAGACTGGGAGGTTACGAGTAGGAGAAGAGAGTACCCTTCGATAGGAGGGTGCTACTATGCTTCAAGGCTGGCCGTAGTTGAGTACTTAAATAGGCTGGGGCGGCAAGCTGGAGCAGTACTCTATAGAGAGATCTATCCGAGCTTCAACGTTCCAGTAGGCGTGTGGTTCGTTAGGGAGATGGTTAGAGCCCTATTTAGCTCTCAATACAAGAGCTACAAAACCTTGAGTGAACTTCTTGAAGATATTAGAGGTCTGACTAGGGTTCCGGTAGAGAACATAGTGGCTCGATCGAGGATACTGAGTCTTCTAACTAGAGGTAGGAGGCTCTTTGACTAAGTGCCCTAGGATTAGGGTTAGGACGGCTCTATCTAGGTCCGGGCTACCAGACCTAGACTACTCGCTCAATCCATACATCGGCTGCTTACACGGTTGCCTGTACTGTTACGCGAGAGACTACACTAGGCAGGCAGAAGTTGTTGAAAAATGGGGGTCTCTCGTATACGTTAAGGAGGATCTCCTTAGTATATTGAAGAGGGAGACCAGGAAGCTTAAGCCGGGTACCGTAGGTATCTCAACTATTACAGACCCATACCAACCAGTAGAGTCAGTCGAGAAACTAACGCGTAGGTCCATAGAGGTACTACTAAGGCGAGGCTTTAAGGTAAGTGTTCAGACGAAGTCTCCCCTAGTCTTAAGAGATCTCGATATCCTTAAGAGCTTTAGGGGGATGGTAGACGTCGGCTTCACGATTATAACTCTAGACCCTGGAGTAGCTTCTCTATTAGAGCCAGGTGCCCCTATACCTGCGCAGAGAGCTAAAGCTTTAACTCAGGTATCAGGAGAGGGATTAAGAACGTGGCTTTTCTACGGACCTGTGATCCCAGGTTTAAACGATGACAAAAACTCATTTACTAAAGTTCTTGAGGCTGTTCATGGGTGCGCGAGCACAGTTCTCATAGACAAACTGAGGGTCACCCCGAGAGTGCGCAGCTCTCTCAGCTCAGTTGTTAAAGACATCGAGAAGATAGAGTCTCTTGCGAGGAGCAGGACTTGGTGGTCATCCGTAGTCAAAGCCTTTATGGAGGTATGCGCACAGCTAGGGGTAAAGTGCGCAGCTTCTCTAGCGGAACCACCTGCTGAGAGTGTAAAGAAGTTAGAGATGTTCCATAGGAAATAGAAGAACGATTACTTTATGTGCATCGGTCTCCCTAAGGCTAGATTCGCTACTTCACTTATTACCTCGGAGTACGTAGGATGCGTATAGACGACGTCAGCGACGTCCTTAATACTCAAATTCTTAGCTATAGCTAAGCAGAAGACGTGGATCAGCTCCGATGCTTCGTTGCCCACTATTTGAGCACCTAGTATTCTACCATCGTTAGCTACTAGAACCTTAGCAAAGCCCTCACTACTCTTAACTAGCGCGGTAGTATTTCTCCCAAGGGCTACATAGGGGAATTTGAAGACTTTGTAGCTTACACCTGCTACTACAGCGTCCTGCTCTGTTAGTCCTACAAGAGCTACCTGTGGATGGGAAAACACGACCTGGGGGATTGGAGTCCTCGGTAACGAATTCCTGTACCCCACAATGAAGTCTGAAGCAATTACAGCTTCCCTCAAGGCTTTGTGAGCTAGTTGAGGAGGTCCAGTCACATCACCAGCCGCCAGGATGCTTGACACGCTTGTGACCATACTCTCATCTACCTTTATACCGGATTTAGTATCGTACTCCACTCCCACATCCTCAAGCCCTATGTTTTCTACGTTAGGTTTTCTCCCTACGGCCACCAGCACCTTCTCGGACTTCAAGACCTTCGCCGACCCGTCACCTAGAGAAATAGTCGTAGTAGTAGCTCCATTCACTCTGTCGACACTCTTAGTGATAGCTCTAAAAAACATTTTAATGCCTAGCCTCCTGAGATTCCTCTCGACTACAGCTGAGACGTCCGGGTCAGTAAAGTAGAGAGGTCTTTCAAGCAGCTCAACTAAGTAGACCTCCTTACCCAACATAGCTAGCGCCGTAGCTATCTCTACTCCGATGGCTCCAGCACCGATCACGGTTATAGAATCCGGGAGCCTCTTTAACTCGAAGAACTCTCTATTCGTAATTACGTATTCACCGTCTACTCTGGCGGATGGAAGGTCTTTGGGGTCCGAACCAGTAGCTACTAGAATATACTTAGACTCTAGGTCTCTAGTAGATCCACCAACTTCTACTCTAACCTTCCTGGGACTAGCAAGTCTACCAAAACCCTCAATTATCTCGACATCGCTGAGAAGTGTCTTGATACCCTCCCGAGATCGCCAAGCCGCTCTAGATATATAATCTGCGAGCTGATCCCACGCTATTGACTTGACATCAAAAGAAAAACCTGCTTGCTGCATAAGCTTCATCCTGTAATAGCTCTCAGATACTTCTATTAGAGTCTTAGTAGGTATACAGCCCCAGTTTGTACATTCACCACCGAGTAATCTTTTCTCGACTAGAGCAACCCGAAGCCCTTGGGAGCTAGCTCTAGCAGCAGCCAAGTAGCCTGCCGGACCACCACCCAACACCACTAAGTCATACAAGGAAGTCCCACCTACATCTTACTCCAGACTCGTGATTAGTGGGATACTTTATAAAATCTTTACGATCTTCAGTTTTTCTTACTAGGTGTTCTCGAGTTAGTCTCATTCTTTTGAGGTATTCATACCTTACTCGATCTATTCCCGCAACTCGGTGGGCTGGAGTGTAGGGTTGCGGGAACTCAAGCTAGCTCGGTAGAGCAATTGCGGTGAGCAACTCTAAGGAGATAGCTGAGAAGTAGATAGTGCTGAAGCTTTATACCGGCAAAATTAAATACCAAGGGCAGCCTTTAGTTTAGTGATAAAGATCTCTCAATATACGTCTTTGCGGACGAATGCTAGTGCAACTTAAAAATAAGTATACTGAGTAGTTTTAATGCCGTATACGAATCTAGAGTTTGGTGCTGAGAATTGATAAGAGAAGCCGTCAGTAGAGCTCAAAGTAGGTTGATGATAGCCATAGACAACCCTAAACTAGACTTAGGCTTTGCAGCAGAACTCGTGTCTAGCACGAAGAACATCGTCGCAGGCTTTAAGATAGGAACGCCGTTTATATTAAGTAAGGGATTGAAGACTCTTAAGAACCTCATAGACTCATCGCCGAGCACGTACTTCATTGCCGACTTAAAGCTTGGAGACATAGCTCAAATAATCGAGTACACCGTAGAGCTAGTAAGAGACACCGGGTTTAACGGGGTCGTAGTTAACGCCTTCATGGGGTATGAAGGAGTGTTAGATAGAGTGTCAAGGAAGTGTGAAAGCGTAGGGGTCGAGCTACTTCTTCAGATAACGTTCGACCACCCGGCTTCCTTTATGATCGACAGTAAGTACCCAGATATCAAGAAGATGATACCTCAAGTAGACCCGGACGGGTTGATTGTTCCGGCAAGCAAGACCACGATTATCCGTGACTTAAGAGAGACCTTTAGAAACAGGTACGTCATTCTCTCACCAGGGATTTTCGCGGCTGGAGCAGAACCAGGTGAGGCTCTATGCTACGGAGCTGATGTGGAAATTGTTGGCAGTAGGGTTGTTGCGGCCCCATCTCCCAGGGAAGCGCTTGAGAGTGTCGTTAGGGCTCAAGGAAGATTTTTAAGTGAAAATAAAGGAAGATGTTTGGAGTGGTGATCTCGGTGAAGGCTAAGGTCCTACTGGCTCTATCTCTGCTCTCTATAGCGGTCGTGACACTACTCGCCATCCAGTTACTCCTTCACTACTTCGCACCAGGGTTCATAGCTCCTATCGGTATCTTTAGGTTCATGTGGTTGTGGTGGCTCGTAGACGTCTTAGGGTACGTCATAGCCATAGTGACACTAGTTCTCTCTGGTGTAATCCTGGGTAGGTTTATAGAAAAAAGAGTTCCCGCAGACATAGATGCTTTAAGAGCTTCAATGATATCTACGGCGGCTGCTGTAATTGGTGGTGTAGTTCTAATAATCGGACTAGTGTCTTACCTCTTGGGTGAGGAGCTGACGGTTAGTCTAGCATCAATAGCGTTCTTATTTGCGGTTGTACCTTCAGTGGTTACATGGCTTTTCTCTCCATATCTAGTTAACGTATTCTACGGCTGCAGGTACGACCCCGAGCTCCAGAAGCTGGTTAATGAGGTAGCTAGAAAAGCCGGTATGAAACCTCCTAAGGCGATGAAGTCGTCCATGACAGTGCCAAACGCATTTGCGTATTCTTCCCCTATAGCTGGAAGGTTTGTTGCTATTACTGATGGCTTACTTAGAACTCTCAGAAGCGATGAGGAGCTAAAGGCTGTTATAGGCCACGAGCTTGGCCACCACAGGCATAGAGACAACTCAGTAATGATGGTCTTCGGGATTCTTCCCACGGCTATATACTACATGGGCAGGTTACTTCTCTTTATTGGACTCTACTCAGGTAGGTACGCAGACGGCAGCAGAAGGCGTAACGGTAGCTCGGGGCTTCTATTGGTTGCTGTAGGGGGAGTCATAATGGCCCTGAGTATACTAATTCAGTTTGCCGTGCTAGCTCTATCGAGGTTGAGGGAGTTCTATGCTGATGCGCATGGAGCTAAAGTAACGTCTCCATACGCCATGATCGGGGCTCTGCGGTCCCTAGACGGATTCTATAAGCGCTTTGGCAAGTCGACTGTAGCAAACAGTAGGCTTAAGACTCTATTCATCTACGCTTTTACTGAGCCATTTATCGGGCTAGAGGAACTTCTATCAACTCACCCACCCATATGGAAGAGAATAGCGTTTCTTGAAACACTGCTTGGGCGAGAGATAAAGGCTTAGGGTGTTTGAACACGGTAGCCACATACCTACTAGCGTTTCTCAGTGCCTTAGTAGCAGTTTACGGGTACAGTGCTAGAAGAGTGGTTTCTGCTATATCACTCACTGTCACTGCGTTACTCATAGCGGGCTCTACTCTATGTACGCAACTAGGGATCGGCTACATCATTGTAGCTATTCCTATATCCGCAGTATCATTCGTCATAGGGCTATTCCTTCACAGAGTCGCTATATCAGTTTCTGCTTCAGTTGCTCTCTCACATGCCTTCTTCCAGCTAACTGAGTTGCGCTTAGATTACGGGCACGCTGTAGCGGTCTCACTAGTATTAGTGTTCGCCTTGTATGTGCTGTCATGGAAGCGAGGGTACTTGCCGTACGCGGTACTCGGTAGTTCATCATTCGCGCTCTTCATGAGCTACTCAACACATGCTGTGATAGCAGTGTCGCTAGCTATAGCTCTTGGTACCGCTAGCTACGCTATCCAAGAGAGGTCATGGAGAGCTAAGACCAAGTACAATAAGATGCGATATAGCTTAAAGAGGCACCGCAGTTGCATATCCACTGGAGGGTCTAGGCTGTCACGCAAGTCCGATGGAGACTCTAAAGTAGAGTCTTTTTGAATCTCTCCTCTAGGAGTACGTTACCCCTCTCGTGGTAACCTAGAGCTTCCCAGTACCCGTCCATGTACTTATCAATAAACTCTATTCGATAAACCCACTTCACGCTCTTCCAGCCGTATAAATGCGGGATGAAGATCCTGGCTGGAAATCCCTGCTCTATTGTGAGTGGTCTATCATTTATCTTGAGAACCAGTAGTGCATCTTCCGAAGCGAAATCTTCTAAGGGAACTATAGACGAGTACCCGTCTAGACCCGTGATGAACACCCACCTGGCTTTCTCGCTCGGTACTGCTTTGTCGGCTATTATCTTCAGCTTGACTCCCTCCCACTTAACTGACTTGACCGACCAGCCCGTAACGCAGTGAAAGTCTCTAACTAGAGATACCATAGGTAGCCTCTCTATATCGCTTAAAGATAGTTCTAATGCATTTTTCACCATACCTAGAACTCTGAGTCTCCAGGAGTTTACGTCTACATTCGGAGTACCTAGGACCCTGTAGATAATGAAGTGATCTATGTAGAACTGACCTGGGGCTAGACCGCTGGTGCTGTATCTATCAGCTGGAGGTAGCCTAGGATCTCCGGTCTCGCGAAAAGCGCTCCCCCGAACACTAGCTAGTCTAGATGCGTCGAACGTACATAACACTTCTTCAAGCACTCTCCTCCTTACTACCGCTCTACAAGATGTAATGAAGCCTTCTTTATCGAATACATGGTACTTAAAGATCACGTAGCTCGTTCCTATAGGTTCGTTCTCGGTGAACTCTATCCTCACCCTACCAATGCTTACGTACTCGCTAACTAGGTCGGTTAAGAAGGTTTTAATATCGTCAATTGGGTTTGTAAGACTCACACCCACATCTAAGCACTCTAACACCATTCCAATACCTCTCACAAGAAGAGATGGTGGAGTCTTCAAGCTACACCTCATCGCGGTCTCCAAGTTTGTTAGCGCGGAACCTTAAATCCTCAAATTAATGCTCTAATAGCGAGGCAGCAGGTTACTTAAAGCAGAAGTAACAGACTAGTGACTTAACTTTAAGCACTGTCGCTTCAGAATTCAGGGGATCTAGTTGAAGGCTGCTGTACTACGTGAAGCTGTAGAAATAAGAGTTGATGGGTTACCTCGGAGGTATCCAGAACTACCGTGGTGTGAGGATCCACTAGCTATCGAGGACTACCCAGACCCCACCCCAGGTCCCGGGCAAGTCATGCTAGAGGTTCTAGCTTGTGGTGTGTGCTATACGGACATAGACATAATTGAGGGAAGAGTTCAATGCAGAATTCCAGTAGTCCCCGGGCACCAGATAGTGGGGAGAGTAGTCGAAGTAGGTCCTGAAGCTGGGATTAATTACCCAGTAATAGGTGAAACCGTGGGCGTAGCTTGGGTTGGAAAGACTTGCGGGAGATGTAGCTATTGCTCTATTGGGTCAGAAAACCTCTGTACCGAATTTATGGCAACTGGGTGCCACCACAACGGAGGCTACGCTGAGTACGCAATAGCTTACGCAGACTTCGTTTACAGAATCCCTAGCAGTGCGGATCATGTTAATATAGCGCCTCTACTCTGTGCTGGCGCGGTTGGCTATAGAGCCCTTAAGCTCGCAAATCTCAAGGATGGGTTGAGGCTCGGCCTTTTCGGTTTCGGTGCTAGTGCACACATCATACTGCAAGTAGTTAAGAAGCTCTTTCCCAGTGTAGAGGTATACGCATTCAGTAGAAGCTTAGAGCACAGAGAGCTGGCGGAGAAGCTGGGAGCGGACTGGGCTGGACTCCCTAGTGACGCGCCACCCAGGAGACTCGATAGAGCCATAGACTTTACACCGGTCGGGGAGATAACGGTGAGAGCTCTAGAGCTTCTAGACAGAGGAGGTATTTTAGTGATGAACGTGATCCGAAAGCAGACACCAATTACCTTAGACTACACCAGTCATTTATGGCTCGAGAAGACGGTTAGAAGCGTTGCTAACGTTACACGGAGTGACGTCGCAGAGCTACTGAGTATAGCATCAAAATACGGCTTGAAAACAGAGGTTCAGGTTTACGCTCTTGAGGAAGTTAATAGAGCTCTCAGAGACTTAAAAATGGCTAAAGTTAGGGGGTCAGCAGTACTAAAGTTAAAGTAGTAGCGTAGAAACCTATGGAGTCAAGCCTTCTAATCATAGGATGAATACCTAAAGCCTATCGGCTGTTGCGATAAGGCCAGCTGGCGGAGTCTTTTGTCTAAGTCATGATAGCTTCTTGAGCTTGATTACTCCTAAGGCTTCCGCTATCTCGAGAGTCCAGCCAGCTAGTTGCGTTGCCACTAATTGGGATGCGTGGTCTTCGGTCAGCTCCATACTCAGCACTTCTTTAGAAGCTCTGACGGAGCAGGCTGGATCAACTCTCTGTTTGAACCTCCTAACTAGCTCCTCAAGGAACCTATCTAGGGAGGCAGGTCCTCTGCTAGCGATATACTTTACGAACTCTATGTCGGATGAATTCGGCAGGGACTCAACCTTCTTTTCTTGGCAGACCTCGAGGTACTTTTCAAGTAGTGAGTAATTTCCGAAGATCTTACCACTCGAGAGCATCAGCTTTTTACTCAAGGAGACGCCTTCCTCGTAGCTAGCTTTCTTGAACCAACTCCGTAGAAATAGCGTCCGCTAGCGTGAAGTGGTAGGTTTGTCTTGTCTGATATTATAAACCCGAATTTGTCTGCGACACCGCTGCGGACTCTGACTTTCTTGACTTCGAATACGTAAAGAACTGATTCACCGATAAGGTACCTACCTACTACTTTAGACTCTAGTACTGCTAGAGATCGTAGGAGCCCTGGAGGCCTGATCGTTAAGCTCTCTAACAGCTCCAGCCTGAACCTTGAGACCTTATCGATATCTCTACCAGACACGGAACCCAGGTCGTAGAGTAGTTGGACATCATCTAGGCCGAGGATGTTGAGGCTTGCTTCACCGCAGAAGTCGAGGCAATCCCTAGTGTACGCACTAGAATCTACAGCTACTGCTACAGTGGGGGGTTCCTCGCTAACTGGAGTATTCCAGCTAGCGGGCATGAAGTTGGTGCGGCCGTTTGGACACAGAGTTCCTATGACTAGTGTGGGCCTTGGGTGTAGTAAGTAGTAGAATCTGCTAGTGAACTCCTCAAACAATTCACCACCCAGTCTACATTTTTAGCTAGGTTAATTAACCTATACTAGAGATAAAGTATGAGGAGTGTGGGTGCCGTAGTTCTAGTTGGTGACTTGAGGTACTCTGAGCTACCTCCACCACCCACTAGAGAGGATGAAGCTCTAGTCAAAGTCCTCTCAGCAGCTCTAACACCTCTTGATGTTGCTGCTGTTAGAGGTTACACTCCTTATACCTACGGAAAGATTATTGGATCAGCAGGATTAGTTAGAGTTATAGACTTAGGCTATAGAGTAGCCAACCTAGTAGTCGGAGAAAATGCCGTAATATCTCCAAAGTGCTTTACCAAGTTAGCTCTAGTAAAAAATGGTATTATGGCAGACCAAGCCAGTGTTGACTTAAGCTGCCTGGAGCCGGTGCCTCAGTCTATCACTGGTTCGATGGGTCTACATGTATCACTATTAGCTCACCTACCCACAGCCCTATCAAGTCTATCCGGGTCTTCGATACTAGTAGCTGGCTGCGGCTATGAAGCACTAATACTCGTTAAGCTAGTTAAAGACGAGATTAGAACGGAGGCTATTTGCTCTAGTGAGTCTGGTTTACGAAGAATTTCTAGGCTTGGAGTAAGAGCTCACTTACGCGATATAGTGGGAGGAGAATTTGACATAGTCTACATAACGTCCCTAGACCCGTACGTAAACAGTGTAGCTGTGGGGAAATGTGTAGACTCTCTCTACTTATCACCCTCAGTTCCCGAATACCTCGCGCCCCTAGGAAGCAATCTAAAGAGGGTAATGGTATTGTCGAAAGCTAAGCTCAACATAGCTGAAGCGCTGGGGATAGCCCGGAGAGTAAGCCACGAGATCGGGAACTTGTTCAAAATAGTGGATAACCTTAGAGCTGTAGCTGAGCTTGTTAAGTACTCAACACACGTAGCTTACGTAGCACCTGACGAAGCCAGTAATGTATAACTCGAGTAAACGTAATTTGAGCTCAAGGTCGGGCTTCTTATATGTAGCAATTCTTCAATAAATTCTTCAGGTTGAAGTAAAGTAACACATGTGTTACTTCAGTAGTAACTCGAGAAACGTTAAGTCGAGGAAAGCAGGTATTAACAAAAATCTATGCTTTCCCCATCTTTTTCTTAACTAATCTTCCCAGGATCTCTACTCCAGTTTTTATTTCGTCAACGCTCGGGTAGCTAAAGTTTAGCCTCATAGTGTTCTTACCGCTCTCGTCAACAAAGAACGACGCTCCAGGCACATACACTACACCTTCGTTCACTGCCTCGGGAAGCATCGCCTTAGTGTCTATCCCAGGTGGCAGCCACACCATTAGGAAGAGTCCGCCTACAGGTTTAGCCCACCAAGAGTCTTCTACCATGTTCTCTGATAACGCGCTCAGCATTGCATCACGCTTTACTCGGTACACTCTCTTAGCTTTGTCTATGGTTTCACCAACGACACCTCTCTCTAATGCTTCCTTAGCTATATACTGAGATAGGGTCGATGTGTGTAGGTCCATGCTCTGCTTAGCTCTCTCGAACACGTCAACGAGTTGGCGGGGACCCAGTATCCACCCGATTCTAAGACCAGGAGACAGTATCTTGCTTAGAGTACTCATGTAGATAACTCTCCCTTCTTGGTCTAGAGTCTTCAACCTAGTTACATCAGCTTCATCGTATACAAAGAAAGAGTACGGGTCGTCCTCAATAACGATGAAGTCGTACTGAGATGCTAACTCAAGGAGGTACTTCTTTCTCTCGGGACTCATAGTGGTTCCTGCTGGGTTATGTGCTATAGGGATCGTGTACACGAATTTAACTCTTTTTCCAGAGGACATTAGTTCCTTAAGTCTTTCCTCGAGTACCTCGGTCTTCATTCCACTACCGTCTATAGGTACCCCGATGATGTTGGGTTTAGCTGTCCTAAAGGCAGTTAGTGCTGCTAAGTACGTCGGATTCTCCGTAACAATGTAGTCGCCCGGGTCTATGAGGGTCCTAGATACTAGGTCTAACCCCTGCTGAGAACCGGTCGTAATTATGACGTCATCTTCGCTTGCTACTTTCACTTCACTGCTCCTTAAGTACCTAACTAAGGTCTCCCTAAAGGCAGTAACTCCCTTAGTTGGAGAATACTGAAGAGCTTTATCTCCATAGTTTAGTACGACCTCATAGGCTATCTTAGCTAGAGACTCCCGTGGAAAAGTTTGAGGGTCTGGATAACCCCCCGCAAAGCTGATGACTTTGCGGGCTTCGACAACTTTGAGTAGCTCGCGGATTTCGGAAGCTTTGAAAACCTCAGATGCTTTAGCTATGAACCTAGTGTAGTCCACATGAACACCGTGGGTATAGTATATAGCAAAAAATAAGCTTTTTTAGTACTTTATAGCAGTGTTTAGTGAGTTAAAACAGGTTTAAACTTTATACCATAGTATATAACCCCGTATGGGTCGTCCGACAAATACCTCCTCAAGACAGCCTCGACCTTCGCGTTCTCCCTAAGCTCATCTTCCCTTACTCCAACGATCTCACCAATCAATCTTACGCCCTCACTCAATCTAACTGCTCCAACTAATTCAGGCAGCCTATCTTCACTGGAGTTCGTCTTGTAGTAGACTTTAGTAAAGCTCTCTAGTACCCCCATTCCTGAAGATTCAACATACTCGACCTTACCAGATCCGCAGTGAGGGCATACAGGCCTCTTAAATATAGTCTTTTTACCGCACTCGCTACAAACCGTTATGACTAGCTTATACTGGTTCTCTTTGACTCTCCAAAACTGGGGAACAGATAGCTTCAAGAACATCACCTCTTTAGAACAAGCACTCGAGACAAGTTATCGGGACCGCTCATTGAGTGAACTAAGCCGTACTCGGATAGGGCTCTCTTACCACCTAAGCCATCTGTTAGAACCTTGAAGACTTCGTAAGCTTGGTATATACCAGTAGCACCTATTGGGTGACCTCTAGCCTTTAGTCCACCACTCGTATTCAAGAACTCAAACTCAGTAAGATCACACCTATCGTCTACGTACCCAAGACTTCTGAGGATAGCTATAGGGTATGTCGTGTAGCTATCGTGAAGCTCGACAGCCGTTTTCCTTAAGTCTAGCTTAAACCTTTCGGAAACCTCCTTTAGGAGCTTTGTGGACGCTATAAAGTCTGATATACTGTCTCTAGCGTATGCCGGTAGACCGACTTCAGTCTTACTTAAGACTAATTCAACAGAAGAACCGTTCCTATCCGGTGTAGATGATACTACTATAGCGGCAGCTCCATCACCAAAAGCAAAGCTGTCGTAGAGTGTTAGCGGATCCGATAGAACCTGAGCATCCTTAAAGGACTCGTACGTTATTTTGAATTTAAGCATTGCGTGAGGTACTGATATGGCGTTTTCATGCATTCTGATCGCCCAGTTGCTAAAGCAGTCTCTCCGGACACCAGACTTAATGAGTTCCTTCATGGCTAGAGCGGCGTAAACGGGTGGGGAAACACCCCTTAGGACTTCATATTCGTAGTCTAGGGTTAAAGAGTAGAAGTAATTAGCTATATACGTTGGGTACTCAGTGACTTTCTCGGCCCCTATGACCATGACCCGCCTGTACGCACCGGAAGCCACTAGTGATGCAGCAAGCTCTACAGCAGCTAGACCGGACGATTCACCAGACTCTACTCTAGCTACAGGAACCTTTCTACCGATCCACTGAACTATGTGAGTACCTAAGTCTACTTGGTGTGCGGATAGCTCTGGGAGGGCTGATGAAACTATTACGTAATCTACGTCAGAACACTCGAGGCAGTCTCGAGCCACTTTATAGGCTAAGTCTCTATAGCCTAGCTCGAAGTGCCTATCTACCTTGACAACCGAACCTCCAACAATATGAGCCCTCACGTCAATCACCTACGTTCCTTAAGAGAAGACCTCTAAACTTACTGTACTCCCCGTAGGATATCTGGATCCTCGAATTCATCATATCAGTGACTCTCGGACCTTTATTTACTGCCTCGAGTACGGCTTCATTAACGACTATACTGAAAGCATCACTTCCAGCACCACTCCCGAAGGTAGCTACGAGAACCCTGCTACCTGGGCGCGCTTCCTCGAGAACTTTAGCTAACCCTATGAGGGCGGAGGCGTTATAAGTATTACCTATGTACGGAGTGACAAGTCCAGGTGCGACCTTCTCCTGCGGGATCCCGAGTTGTCTAGCTACTTGAAGGGGGAACCTGCCGTTGGGTTGATGGAATACAGCGTAGTCGAAGTCGGTGACCTTTAGACCTGTTTCCTCGAGTAAGAGCTTGACCGCACTAACTATGTGGTGGAAGTACGCTGGTTCTCCTGTGAATATCTCTGCGTGCTCTGGGTACGGAGATCTGTCCCTCCTCCAGAAATCTGGAGTGTCCGTAACATAGGTTACGCTAGCTTCTATTGTAGCTACTGAACTAGTAGATGAACCTATTACGTATGCTACAGCTCCAGATGACGCAGTGAAGTCTAATAAGTCTCCCGGGTTAGCTTGAGCCGTATCTGAGCCTATGACTAGAGTGTTTTGCGCAAGGCCACTCTTTACAAGTCCTATAGAGATCCTTATCCCTTCGCCGGCAGCCCTACACGCAAACTCTAAGTCTGTTGCGAGCTTCCTCTTTTTTACCCCTAAAGCATCAGCCACTATCGTTGCGGAAGGCTTTACAGCGTAAGGCTTGGATTCAGTACCGAAGAACACCGCATCTATTTCTTCACTACTTACTCCAGCTCGCCGTATAGCTACTTTAGCGGCGTACCAACCCATAGTAACAGAATCTTCGTCTTCTTCCGCAACAGCCTTCTCGATCATACCTAAAGCCTTAGGTAATCTACTATCATAGCCCCAAAGGATGGCTACATCGTGCGCACTCAGCCGAAACCTCGGTATGTATACCCCCCACCCTCTAATACCGGCTTCCAATGGAGTTACCACATATGTGTTAGACTACAGTATATAAGTTTTAATAAGTTGACTAAGAAAACCTTATATAAACTGTACGAATTATCTCTTTGCGTAGAGCCAGCAAGAAACTGTGCGTCCTTTCTCTACTTCTATTTCTGGGGGTTCTTCAGACCTGCAGACGTCCATTGCGTACGGGCACCTCGGGTGGAACCTACAACCAGGAGGTATGTTGGCGGCACTAGGTATTTCTCCCTTTATCGGAACCTCCCTAATTTTGAACCTATTTCTAGGGTCGGGCTCTGGGACTGCCGCTATCAACGCCTTAGAGTACGGGTGGAGTGGGTTGTTAACTATACTGGATATAGAGCCTTTTTCGACTATGGCACCTAAGTACATTATGGCTAACTTGTCGCAGATGTAAGCAGCTACTGCTAGGTCGTGAGTAATGAATACGTACGTAAGGTTTCTCATAGCCTTCAAGTCCAGCATAAGTTGGAGTATCTCAGCTCTTATGGAAACGTCCAACATGCTCACGGGTTCATCAGCTACTACGAGAGACGGGTTGAGTATTAGAGCTCTCGCTATAGCTATTCTCTGCCTCTGACCACCGGATAACATGTGGGGATATCTCTCGGCGAACTCCTCCGGAGGCGTCATCTTTACTTCTTCTAAGGCCTTAAAGACTAATTCTCTTCTTTCGTCTTCAGTAGATCCCACTCCATGTATGTCTAAAGGCTCCTTTAAGATGTCGTAAATCCTCATCCTGGGGTTAAGGGACCCGTACGGGTCCTGGAATATTATCTGGATGTCTCTTCTCAATAGCTTATCTACGTATCTCGGTAGCTTCTCCGTTAAGTCCACGTACTTGCCGTCAACTAAGAATGTCGAGGGTATCTCAGAGAGTAGCTCCTTCCTCGGCATGTAGAGAGCTCTACCTCCAGTAAAGTCTATTAACCTGACTACGAGCCTCCCAGTAGTCGTCTTTCCACAGCCAGACTCACCAGCCAGGCAGTAAATCTCTCCTTCATCGACTGCGAAGCTTATCCCGTCCACAGCTCTAACGTATCTAGGCTTCCTCAGCGTTAATATTTCGACTAGAGACCTCCTTAACGGGAAGTACTTATACGCTTTCTCTAATATAAGCTTGGAGCTCACAGCTCATCACCTCTTTGCGTAGAGCCAGCAAGAAACTGTGCGTCCTTTCTCTACTTCTATTTCTGGGGGTTCTTCAGACCTGCAGACGTCCATTGCGTACGGGCACCTCGGGTGGAACCTACAACCAGGAGGAGGCATTCTGAGGTCTGGAGGAACCCCGGGAATCCAAGTGATCTTCTCCTTCCCCTTCAGCCTTGGAATGCTCCTAAGAAGTCCCTGGGTATACGGGTGAAGTGGGTTGCCAAAGACTGACTCAGAAGACCCTATTTCGACCATCTTTCCAGCGTACATAACACCCGTCTTATCTGCTATCTCAGCAATTAAGCTGAGGTCGTGGGTTATGAAGATCATAGCGTTTCTCTCCGCCTGCCTGATCTCTTTAAATAGATTCATTATTTGTGCTTGAATCACTACATCGAGGGCCGTAGTAGGCTCATCGGCAATAACTAACCTGGGCTTTAGAAGGAGAGCCATAGCTATCATAACTCTCTGCTTCATACCTCCACTTAACTCGTGAGGGTATCTCTTGAGGACTTCTGGTGTTAGACCGACTCTTTTAACCATTTCAGAAGCTACATCTAGGGATTCCTTCACGCTCAAGCCTTTGTGGAGGACTAGTGGCTCAGCTAGCTGATGACCTACCGTGTATACAGGGTTTAGAGCGTTCATAGCTCCCTGAAAGACCATACTGACCTTAGCCCACCTCACCTTTCTCAATTCAGCTGGCTTGAGCTTGGCAATGTCTATACCATCTAAAACAATAGACCCACGCACGATCCTACCTGGAGGTGGGATTAGTCCCAGAAGACCGTAGCCTAGTGTAGACTTCCCGCAACCCGACTCTCCAGCGATGCCTAGAACCTCTCCTTCCGCTAACTGAAAGCTTACACCATCAACAGCTCTAACTATCCCGGTAAGCGTGTAGTAGTATATCCTCACATCGCTTACACTAAGTAAAGCAGACGACATTCACGACACCGTCTTATTCACACTAATTTAGTAAATACGGTATAAAAATAAATTTAATAGTAACAAAACCAACTGCAACATAGATGATGAAGTGGGCAGCCTTAGATAGGTGAAGACACTAGTTCACACTGACTCGCACTAGCTACTCCTACATTCGATAATTTTTCAGCAATTGAAAACATCCCCCCTCCCTATAGTAATGTAGTTGATTAGCTGTGGTACGAGGCTTGAACTACTTCAGCCTCGTTTAGCCTCCTTAGGTTTTGTATTGGTTGATAATATAATCTACTTGTCCTGCGTACCTAAAGCGTTTAGTGCTCCAGGTAGGTCACACTGAAAGCCACCAGTGGTCATGCGGTTACAAGACCTGTACTGGTGAAGCGGAAACGAGGAGATAAAGCAACCAGCATAAACCACCGCGATACCTGGAATCCCACTCGAAACAGCTGCTTAAACTCTCCTGCTTTATCTAGCGAAGTGTAGCGAGTTTTGAGGAGTATATGTTGGATAGAGAAGTGGTTTCTATATTATTATGTCATAAAGTTCTCTGAGGGTTGGAAACTCAAGGACTCCTATATCAGTACCAACGACTATAGGCTTGATGGTTTCAACGTCTACATGTTCCTTAACTACTGGTGAGAGATACGTCTCACGCATTAGAGTTACTTTAGACCCTGTCTGGTATGCTCCAACGGCCGGCAGTATGACTATGTTCTTCTTTATGGCGGGCATGGCTCCAACGAGGAAGCACGAGAACTTTCCGACTATGCCGATAGGGTCCCTGAGCGCTATGCTAGGGTGTTCGTGCCCTATGATTAAGTACTCCCATTGCTGATAGTGTAGCTCCTCCCTTAGAGGTTTGTGTCCGTGTAGTATCAGGTACGGTGGCAAAGAGTAGCTATCTACCATATCGAACTCTATCCACTTCCTCATTGCTGGTAAGAAGTTGTCGTGATTACCGCGCACGACTACCACACTACCTACGTGCTTCTTGACGTACGTCAGTAGCTCCATTAGCTCCACTCTCTCCAACCGACCTAGCGCATCAAACAAGTGCTTTAGGTCTCCAGCGAACACTACTCTCTCAGCACTCACTCTATTGAAAGCGTCCTCCAATATCCTGATAGTGTTCTTGAGCTGAAAGCGGGGTATGAACCCACCTCTCGATAGCACCTCTTCCTCGAACCCTATGTGGACGTCAGCAAGAATAAGTGTTCTATGCCTTCTAGAGTAAGCTACTGGGAGCTCACCCACTATCTCTAGCCCAGGCACTAGCTCCAGCTCTCTCACTCCAACAAGTTTCATTTAGATAGCTTATAACGAGATGGTGAGTAGAGAAGCGGTAAATCCGCGGCATCATCTGGTCCCTAATCTTGATGTTAGCTACTGCGGGACGTACCTCGGGTTTATAAACTTTATAAGCCTTATTAGTCTCCTACATAGGGTGTAATGTGAGTAGAGTTACTCCTCTAATTAAGATTGAGAACATTGTTGCTACAGTTACGCTGGAGCAAGGACTCGACTTAGGAGCTATAGCTAGATCCATACCTAACGTCGAGTACGACCCGGAAGAGTTTCCGGGGCTTGTTTTAAGACTCGATAACCCCAAGCTCACCGCCCTAGTCTTTGGAACGGGTAAGATGGTGATTACTGGTGCTAAAAAGACTGAGATGCTCATTAAGGGGTTTAAGAGGATACTTAGGCTATTCTACAAGCACGGGATTCTCGTAACTGGGAAGCCGAGGATACAGATACAAAACGTTGTAGCTTCAGCCAACTTAAACACCGAGGTTAACTTAGAGATAGCGGCAGAGTACTTAGATAACGTAATGTATGAACCAGAGCAGTTTCCCGGGCTAATACACAAGATGAGTAATCCACGAGTTGTTCTCTTAATATTCAGTAGTGGTAAGATGGTCATAACTGGAGCTAAGAGTGAGGAGGAAGTAGTTTTAGCTGTACAAAACATCTACAGGAAACTGGATGAGATAGGTGCGTTAAGAGAGATTACTGAGGAGTTCTCGACTGAGGAAATTTTGTAATTGAAACTACTTAAAGTACCTTACCTGATGGTAGCTGGTAGTATAGGTTGCTGAACCTCAGTGGAACTAGGAACTTACTTATTCACTAGATATCTTACTCAGCAAAGCCGGGTTTCTAGATATAGCTGATGCTATAATGTCTGACGCTCTAAGGGGTTCTGGAATAGATGAAACGAGCTGAGTGTAGGAGACTAGCCTGTCGACTCCCATACCTGTATCCCCGAATACAGCTATCCTCATAGTTTTCCATTTAGTTCTCACGAGGCTGGACCTCGAGTAGGCTCTAAGTATTATGTCGTACCTAAACCTCCAGTCACTGAAGTGGTGTTTGAGCGCTCTCTCTATTCTATCTATGTCAGGTTCAAACTTGTAGATTACCACTACAGACTTACTGAGCTTAAGGAGGGCCTCCGGGTCTACTACGTTGAACCCAGCTACAGTAACACCGTCTAGAAAAACAGCGTCAGACTCTCCCAAGCTACCGAGTATTTCAACAGCTTTCTCAGTGCCGTCAGTACCATCTACTGTTATAGTTCTTAACTTGACGTCAACTGGTTTCCTGCCTCTATATAGAGTTCCTACCAAGATAGTCCTTAGCTTCAGCTCTTTGTAGTCGGGTGGGAAAAACCCGTCATCTATTCCCACTAATCTTAACTGACTTAACATACTCACCAATCCTACTGTCTGAGCTAAGTACTTTCAGTACTGTAGCGGGGTCTACCCCCAAGCTCACCTCCTTAGTCTTGCCGTAGCGACCCTTATTGACTACTTTAGAAGTTAGAACTCCGAGCATATCAAGCTCGTTAATTATGTCGCTAACTCTCCTCTGAGTTAAGGGCTCTACTCCGAGAGCCTCACATACCCTCCTGTATGCAAGGTAGAGACTGCCAGTGCTTTCCGCAAAGCCTTTCATGACTGCTAGAGACAGGAGCACCAGCTTGCTGTGATAGGGTAGAGTTCGAACGACTTCCGTGGCTGCGTTTACCTCTAGCTCTTCACGAGCTTTTCTAGCGTGCGCTATGCTCACCCTAGCTACTCCCTCGCGCTCCGCGATTTCACCAGCAAACCTCAGGAGATCTAGAGCTCTTCTGGCATCTCCATGCTCTCTAGCTGCCGCAGACGCGCAGTACTCTATAACACCCTCCTCGAGCACGCCTTCCTTAAACGCTAATGCTGCCCTCTCTCTCAGTATGTCTGCGAGCTGGAGCGCGTCATAAGGTGGAAAAACTACCTCAACTTCTCCAAGGCTTGATCTAACGCGGGGATCTAGAGTCTCCACAAATTTGACGTCGTTGGTTACACCTACTATACTGACCTTACTTCGCGTAAGCTCGTCGTTGATTCTAGTTAGTCTATACAGAAGGTCGTCACCCACCTTCTTTACAAGAAAGTCTATTTCGTCTAGAACGATAGTTACAGAAAGCTTTCTAGAGTCTACGTAGTCGCGTAGCCTATTGTGAAGCTCGGCTACTGATAGACCTGTGAACGGGATCTTAACACCGAGATCCGAACCTATCTTAAATAAAACCCTGTAATTAGTGTCTTCATTGCGGCAGTTTACGTAAGAAAACTTAAACAGCTCTATACCTACTTTCTCAGCATGCTCTTCGAAGCGCTTCATAACGTACTTTACGACGGCCGTCTTACCGGTCCCGGTGAGACCGTATATGAGTATGTTGCTAGGCTTCTCACCTCTTAGGGCAGGCGATAGTAACTCAGCGATCCTCTTAATGTATTCCTCTCTATGTGGGAGCTTGTCAGGCACATAATCGCTTGCGAGAGCTTCTCTATTCCTAAAGACCTTACTCTCACCCAGGGCCTTCCTAATCACTTCAGTAACTACATCTTCCACTAGCTCAATCCCATATCTTGTTCTGCTGACTGAAATAACCTTAATATCGCAGGTCCTTAAGTGGGGAGCTCTAATCCCACACCGACTGGTTCGAAATGGCTTCACTATGTTATAAAGCCTACAGCAACTCAGTGTGTGGACTTAGAGAGTAGGTAGTGACGTGATGAGTCTTACAAGGGTTGAGTGGTGATATCTGAACCCGCGGCTGAACCTTAATTTATATTCCCCCACTTATCGTTAGGAACACCCCATTAAGACTTGGAGAACCTGCTGCGAGCTCTATAAGTCGGTAAACCTCTTCAGGGTTTACGAAAGTCTTAGTAGGAATGGACTTAATGGCTAACTCTCTCAGCTCTCTGCTTGCTCTAGGATTATCTACCCAGCCTACAGCGATCCCGACTACTCTAACTCTAGGTGCTAGCTCCTTAGATAAGTACCTAACCACATGGTGAAGACTGCCTCTAGATGCTACGTAAGGTAGTGAGGGCTTTAAACCGACATATACTTCGTGACCAGACGTTGCTATCATGTCTGTTAGAAAAACTATGAGCCCCTCCTCCATCATCATTCCCAATTTTAGAGCTATGTATGTAGGTGCTACTAGGTTTACTCTAACTAGGTAATCAAATAGTTCCTCACTTACTCTACTTAGAGGTGTTGAATCGAAGTGTGATGCGGAGAGGATTACTAAGCTGGGTATACCTACCTCAACGACTTCATCTATAAACCCTCCCACACTCTCCTCACTAAAGTCCCACTTTATTGCTTTAGCCAGCGAGTTTCTGACTACTGGATCGCATAGGAGCGCGCTGAAGACTTCTTCAGAGCTTCTATAGTGGAGTACCAGCCTATAGCTCTTTGCTAGATAGGGAACGAGCTTTCTCCCTAAAACACCTGTCGAGCCTGTTAGGAGAGCTAGCTTCATCCTATCTCCCCGATGCTGTGTAGTAGAGCAGGAGTAGTGCGTATAGAGGTGCTGTGAGGGGGTCTGTTCTCAGTCTAACCTCGTTTATCGTACCACCCTTCTCGACTATCTTATTGAAGTAGTACCTAATGGTGTATACCTCAACGTCACTCGTGAAAGCTAGTACCTTACTGGAGAACTTGCCTACATAGAGGTGGGAAATGGGGATTCCAACAGTGACAGCAATACTCTTACTGAGTACTAGTGAAGCCAGTTCGGCAGCGGGCTCAAGAGTAGGCGTGTACGTAATCAAGTAGGGCTCTGAAAGAGCTTCTCTAATAGACTTTAGCTCTCTATCGTACCTCTCCACCAAGTCGTCGGCAACCTCGGCGAGAGATAGGCACTCTTCCTTAATCTTCCTAGTTCTCACCTGTATCTCCTTTCTACCCAGGCTTGACGCGGTGTAGGCCAGTAAGCAGAGTAGCTTAAGTAAGCCCATTCGGTTCCAGGCTACCTCAGCTCTCTCCACCCAGTCGAACCTATGCTTAACAGCCTCCGGTAGAGGCTCAGTGATGAGTGCTACTCTGTGTCCCGTAAGAGTCAGCTGGTCGAGCAGTATGTAGAGATCGTTAACACCTTCTGGAGTAGTCACGACTAGCACGTCAGTCTCTCTACCCTCATCGTACGGTGCGACGTAGTACGTCAACTCGTGTGGTTCTAAATAGAAAGCATTCACGCCGGTTAGAGAGTTCAATAAGTGAGTAAAGTACCTGCCAACACTCTTAAAGAGCCCAACAGAGCTGACGATAACGTACTTTCTCCCATCAATAACTCTCCTAACGAGCTCTAAAACTACATCCTTGTCCAAGTCTAGCTTCAGCGACTCCCTAACTAGCCTACTCCACTCACTTACCAAACTAGTTTACCAAGGAGTAAAACACACGCACGTATATAGACATAACTAAACGCCTACCCCATCAACTTGGTGCGAATAAGACATAGAAACAACTTCATTAAACTAAAGCTTATTACGCTTTTATTGTAGGTTTCTGTGGGCGGGGGTGCCCGAGCCAGGTCGAAGGGGTCGGGCTTAGGCCCCGATGGCGTAGGCCTGCGTGGGTTCAAATCCCACCCCCCGCACTCATTGAAGGCCGCACCTCACCTACTAAAATCTCGAGAGGGACTTCGGAAAATGCTATTAATGGTATAATTTAAGTTAGGTTATTAGGTCGTCTTATTCCTAAGAGCGCGCTTCCAGTATTCGATTTTCATACATTCAAGCTGGTCCCTTCTATGGGGAGTTCTCACAGACACAGGTAGGGCTACTCTCAGAGAGTTCTTCAATAGAGGTGGTAACTACATAGGTGTTTGCCGTTCAGGAGTAGACCTGGCTACTAGATACGGGTTACTAGATGTTAGCTATATGACCGGTTTATCAGATGACAATGGAATCATAAAGATCGAGATCTCGACGGCAGATCCGATTACAGCGCAATACCCGGAGAACGACTACGCCGTCGTCTATGGACCTGTTTGGTTTACACGAGTTGGTGTAGGTGTAAAGGTATCCGCTCGTATATTTACAGGCGAATTCTTCGTCTCTGGCATGTGGAGTCGCTGGAAGGAAAGCGGTGCCGCAAGTATGCCGGTTATAGTTCACGGAACTAGCAGTACAGGTTCCATAGTCGTTTTAATTGGGATAGACCCGACATTTAGAGCTCATCCAGAGAACACTTTCCGTATATTAGCTAATGCTATATACCTTACTCTAGGTTACGGTTAGTCAAGAAAGCTTAGATAAAAGGTCTTTTTCACTTAAGTGGACATTCTTGTAGTCTCTAAGTGAGACTCATTCTACGAGTTGGGTTTCATGCATAACGATCTAGATACTAGTGTCCTTTCGTATGTTTTCGTTTTAACTCAAGTGTTGTTAATATACTATTCTAGTTCCGACGAATTCTTCTCCATTGACAGCTCTCCGTATGTTTTCAGTGTTGTATATGCTAAGAAAGACTAGCGGGATCTTGCTTCTCTTTACTATGTTTAGCCCTACGCGGTCAAATAGCTCGTAGTATCCCGCTAGCTCCTTATCTGAGAGCATTTCCTCTAGTTCCCCAATGTGTACTTCTTTTAAGAGCCTAGCTTGAGGGTTCATCTTTGGGTTAGAGTCGTATATGCCATCGACATCGGTAGCGTTCAGTATGAGATCTGCGTTGGTCATTTCTGCTACAATTGCTGCTACGGCATTAGTAGACTGCCCAGGCTGCAGACCTCCAAGGACAACGACTTTACCGGAAGTCCACGCCCTCAGGAACTCGTCTATGCTTCTAGGTATGGGTAGGTAGGCTCTTGGACCTAGGGCAAAAGCTAGTAGTGCTGCATTTACTCTACTAACTTCGATACCTACAGCATCTAGCTGCCCCTCGCTTAACCCGAGCCTTCTCCCTAGCTCGATGTAATCTCTTGCTCTCCTTCCTCCACCAACTACTACAGCAAATCTATATCCTTCATCTGCCTTACTACTAATAAGGCTAGAAAGACCTGCTAGAACGTTAGCACCGTTCTCATTATCAAACACCTTACCAGTTACTTTAACTACTACCTTCCGTATCTTTAGTACACCACGTGACTCTGCTTGACAGTACTTAAAAAACTTGCTTTATGTTTGCTATTTAGTTCTAGCTGCTGTTTTAATTATAGTCGGTAGAGGTTTTGTGGCTGGATCTAGATGGAGGAACTTACTGTAAAGGTGTTGATCACTGGTAGACCTGGAGTGGGGAAGTCGACGGTGTTCATGAAGGTTGTAGAAGGTTTGAGGACTAGAGGTTATAAAGTATGCGGGTTTTACTGCCCTGAGATAAGGGTTGGCAGAGTGAGGAAAGGCTTTAAGATAGTCTCTATCGGGCTCCCACTAGAGGGGGTTCTCTCGTACGTGTGCGGGGAAATGAGTGGTCTGAGTAGTATATCTGTAGGAAAGTACTGCGTTAAAGCAGATGACGCAGTTTTAGTTGGAGTGAGGTCTCTGGAGTACGCAGAGCGAGAGTGCGACTTCGTTGCCATAGATGAAGTAGGCCCTATGGAGCTCAAGGTAGTGGAGCTAAGAGAAAAGATATGGAGTACGCTATACGGACCTAAGCCAGCGATAGCCGTAGTACACGCAAGGCTAGCTGAAGAAGTGAAGAAGCTCTTCGCATCGAAGTCCTTCAGAACCCTGTACTTCATGGTTACTGAAGTTAATAGAGATAGACTCCCTCAAACTGTACTTAGCAGCGTCTTCAGTCCCCCGCAACCGTGACTCCAGAGAGCCCCACCCTACTCCATTCAGTCCTAAAGAGCGGTGGCTTCAACTCTGACCTCCCCCTGCCCTGACAAGCGAGGTTTTCAGTTGTAAGCACGACTTAGGCTTCTCTAGTAACTAATAAACTCCAGTGATGGTATTAGTGGGTGGATAAAAACCTAGGGTGGTAGGCCCTGTTAAGGTATACTGTAGTAGAGGTCTTAGTGCTCGTTGCTGTCGTAATCGCTTACGGGTATTACCAGGTAAGTTACGCTCTATCCATAGAGGACTACATATCGGACGAGATATGGTACGTTAGTTCTGCTAGAAACTATCTCAACAAAGTCTTCGGTGTCTACCCTAGAGCCTCTAATCTGGGGCATAGAGTGACACTAGAGCTAGTAGTAGTTGGGAGGAGTGATTACGTAAGCATGGCTCAGAAAATGGGTGAGGAAGTTGAGAGACTAGGGGGGAGGATCATCAAGTCTTCAGAGTACTACGGTAGTGGTGATAACCCTCTCTACGCTATCTGCGTCGACGTACCCGAAGAAGCTCTTCTATCTATAGTCTCTCATCAGTACGTTAAGGGCTATGGTGTCGGGTATTGCTACCCTAATGCCGGAAACATACTGAACTACATGAACCTAGAGCACCCACCACTAGGTAAGTACTTCGTAGCTTTAGCTATGGTAGCGTGTGGAGATAGACCACTGTGCTGGAGGCTGCCATCAATCGCCTCGGGAGCTGGGTTACTGCTGGCTCAATACGTTCTCCTTAGAACCATTCTCAGAGGGTTTTGGGGAGGTGTCCTGTCGCTAGTAGTGCCTGTCGTGACGACACTAGATAGGACCTTTAGGTCTATGACGCTTGTCGCCATGCTTGACGCACCTCTAGCCCTCTTTACGTTCTTAGCATTCTTCTTCTCGATATATGGTAAGGTCTTCAAGTCCTCGACTTTTCTCTCACTAGCTTTTACAACTAAGTTCAGTGGGGCCTTTGCTGTTCCAGCTCTCTACTCCAATTACTCTAAGAAGACGTCACCAGCTCTAGCGATTCTACTACTAGTATATTTTCCACTAGCGGTATTCATAGTGTTGTCGGTTCCGCTAATTACTTTCAAGGGGAGCTTCTTTCGGTGGTGGTCTGAAGCAGTTGAAGGTGCTGTCAGGTGGCATACGGCTACTAAGATAGAGCCCGGCAAGGGACCTCCCTCTGCTTCACCCTGGGATTGGTTGCTGGGATCAAACTCGTTCATACTTCACTACAAGTATGAGATGGGGGTAGGTTTCGTAGCAGACTTAGTGGCTTCAGGGAACCCAGTACTCTATGTAGCTACAGCCTTACTTAGTATCTACATCATACCACACGTGAGGAAGTTACCAGGTGAAGGCAAACTTTGGGCTTACACGTGGATAACTTGGTTGATGTACGTCTTCCTCTGGCTCATCGGTAATAAGAGTCAGTACAGCTTCTACATGATTCAAATAACTCCACTGCTCTACGCAACACTCGGCACACTAGCGTATTACCTCTCTGACGTCGGCAACATACGGAACTTATCGAGAGCCTGGCTAGAGGCACTCAGGAACTTAGTTAAGTACCTACGTGGCGAAGTCAAAATAAAGCTAAAAATAGAAGTAGAGACCGCGAGCACTGAAGTAAAGAGCTCTTTCCAGCCTGTGACCAATTCGAGCACACATAACAGCGAAGTAGCTTACTACACAAAGTGTAAGACACCTAGAGTTGCTTTTAGCTCTAGAGTAAGGTAGTGACATCAAAAACTATTAGACCATGAGAGCCTATCTACCACTTAACTTGCTTTACTGACTCATAGAGACTACTAACCCAGTTTCCTACTCAACAGCGGGTTCATCCATGTACACCAAGCCCTCGTCAGCATCGATGGTGACTGTAGAACCGATAGCAAGTGGGTAGACGTAATGTCCATGCTCATCCCCACCGTGGCAGCAGGGGAAGTTGAGGAAGGACGGGGTCTTGATGTATCTTTTAGCTCTATCGGTGATAACTTCTTCAATGCTAGGTGAGGGTGTCTTCACTTCGGGCTCGGGAAACTCGCCAAACACTACTCCAGAAGCTCTCTGGAGGTGGTCTCCCAAAGCTAGTGACGTGAGATAGTTGTCCATCCTCCACGCATCCTCTCTAATATCCTCTAGGAAAACTATTCTCCCCTCGATATTGACTCCGTATGGTGTTCCCTGAATTAGTGTGAATTAAGTTGCCTCCAACAACTTCTCCAGAGGCCTTTCCAGAGTTTATGGTCTTGGGGAAAGGTCCATCTTCGGGAGGCCTTAACTCGAGTACCTCCTCCTGAAGTATTCTCAAGACCATCTCCAGGTTCCTCTCGTGCCTTACAGCACCTATCTCGTCACCAAGTTTAGGTATTGTTGCGACCATCTCACCGTGTATGCTCACGAGCCCTGTCTTTGAGTATAGTGCGTTCTGTAGGACCGTTATATCGCTAAACCCGATAAGTGGCTTAGGACTACTAGCGATAAGATCGTAGTCTATCGAGTCTAGAAGCCTTACGCTTCCAGCACCTCCTCTAACACACCATACAGCATCTACATCCTCCATCCTAAAACCCTCAGCGAGGTCCATCACCTTAACTTCCTCAGGTGCGGCGAGGTACCACCGCCTCATAGCGTACTTAACGCTATCTCCTAAGACTAGGCTAAACCCGTATTTCCTCAGCGTCTCAATACCCATGCTGAGGTTCATATCTGGATACTCTGGGTAGCTTGATGGTGCTACAAGGAGTATCCTAGCTCCATGCTTGATCTTAGGAGGTTTGATCTTCACTCTCATACTAACTACCACGTAACGGCTTAGGAAAGTGAGTTAAATAACCGATATAGAGATAAATCAGCTAACATCAACGTAGACCTCGGGAGAAAGTCCCTCTAAGTCCTCAGTGGAGTCCGGCTCATCACGAGTCAGATAGGATGCCTCTCTTCATTTAATTCAATGGTTTTCCATTTCGTCCAAGCTTTTCTTATCGAACTCGCTTAAAACCTCCAATGACTGAGTCTGTATGGTATGCCAAGAGCTAAGATAGTTAGAGTAGAACCTCTAAGACCAAGCGAGGAGGTGATAAGAGAGGCAGCTGAAGTGCTAAAGAGTGGAGGTCTAGTAGCGTTTCCAACCGAAACCGTGTACGGCATCGGGGCTGACGCCTTCAACTCCGAGGCGGTACTTAAGGTTTTTAAAGTTAAGAGGAGGCCTCTAGACAACCCTCTAATAGTCCACGTAAGCTCTCTCGACATGCTTCATCAAGTAGCAGTAGAAGTACCCGATAGAGTTGTAAGGGCTCTCTCGATCGCTTGGCCGGGTCCTCTGACCGTCGTAGTCAAGAGGAAGCAAACTCTACCAGCAGTTGTTAGTGGGGGTCTAGACACCGTCGCGGTTAGGTCCCCAGCACATCCTGTAGCACTAAAGCTTATCGAGGCTGTGGGTAAGCCCCTAGCAGCACCATCGGCCAACATTGCTGGAAGACCCTCACCTACTAGAGCTGAGCACGTCGATGAAGACCTAGGTAACGAGGTAGACATGATCTTAGACGCTGGTGAAACTTTCTTCGGCGTCGAGTCAACAGTAGTAGATCTAGTATCGCCTAAACCCCAGATCCTGAGACCCGGACCTCTAGGTCCGGAAGAGCTAGAGAAGATCTTCGAGGTTAGGTTTAGTCTGCCAGCCTACGCCCGAGGGCTATCGAGTTACGAGGAAAAACCTCCTTCTCCGGGAATGAAGTACAGACACTACGCTCCCAACAAGAAGCTAGTGCTAGTAGAGAGAGGTTCATGCGACACCACCTCCTACTTAGAGTTCCTAGTAGAGCAGCTTAAGCACTCTCTCAATGAGTCCCCAGCACTCATCGCATCTAGAGAGACTGTCAGGGAAGTCAGGAGTAGGTTCGGGGATGCCTTAACTTACTTCACACTTGGTTCGAGGGAAAACCTATTTGAAGTAGCTAAGAACTTGTTTAGTATCCTGCGAAGTCTGGATAAGTGCGGGAAGGTCTCTATAGCCTTCTCGGAGAGTGTAGATGAAAGAGGGATCGGTTTAGCAGTAATGAATAGACTGAGGAAAGCTTCGTCGGATAGAATTACTTGTAAAGAGAAGTAGCCTCAATATATTTACTTAACTTTTAGCACAGTGGTCGACCATATATAGCTAAGGAGAGGTACTAGTAGTGGTGTTAGACTTGAATAATCGTGAGAGGTACGTCTTATTGCCGGATAGGTTATTCGATGGTAAGGGAAACTTTCTGAGTAAACCAGCAGTTGTCGTAGAGGGAAAGTATATAGTTGATGTGGCAACCACGGGTTCGATTGACATCGGGAAGCAGTCTACTGCGATAGAGCTGAGGGGTGTTACCCTACTGCCCGGGCTGATAGATGCTCATGTACACTTCACAGGCTTGAGAACCTATAATCCAGCGGAAGTTGCGGTAGTTCCTCAAGACCTGAGAGTACTTAGGGCAGCACAGGATGCTCAGAAGGCTCTACTATCCGGTTTCACTACTCTAAGAGACTGCGGTGGGACTATAGCTCTATCTCTAAAGAGAGCTACTGCTGAAGGGTCTGTTCTAGGTCCCCGAATCGTGGCTTCTGGGAGACCTATATGTCAGACCGGAGGTCACTGCGACACGCACTACATGCCACTTGAAGACGTTATTAAGAGGGCTTCAGCCCTATTGTGCGATAACCCTTGGGAGTGTAAGAAGGCTGCTAGGATTGTGCTAAGGGATGGAGCTGACTTCATTAAGGTCATGACGTCGGGTGGAGTAGGGTCTGAAAAAGATGATCCTAAGCACCCGCAGATGAGCGTTGAAGAAGTTAGAGCTGTTGTTGAAGAAGCGCGCAGAGTGGGTAAGAAGGTTGCTTCACACGCGCAGGGAGCTGAAGGCGTTAAGATAGCTGTCTTGGGAGGTGTTGACTCAGTAGAGCACGGCTACTTCCTAGATGAGGAGTCCGTAGAGCTCATGATAGAGAAAGGAGTTTACTACGTGCCAACACTGTGCCTTGTCGAGGTCTATAAGAAGACTCTGGAGAACCCTCCTCCAGGGATCCCTGAATGGAGGCTGAAGAAGCAGGGAGAGTGCGTGGAGTACATGCCCCAGAGCTTTAGGGCAGCGTATAAAGCTGGAGTAAAGATCGCTACTGGAACAGACTACTACGGCCCTCCGCTTAGGGCTTTCGGTAGTAACGCAGATGAGCCTATAGCTATGGTCAAGTACGGCATGAAGCCTGTTGATGCGCTTATAGCATCAACTAGAAACGCTGCTGAGTGCTTAGGCTTAAGCAATATAGGCGTAGTCGAGAAGGGCATGGTAGCAGACTTAGTGGGTGTACTGGGAGATCCCGAAGCAGAAATAGAGGCTCTCAGGAAGGTAGTCTTCGTTATGAAAGAGGGGTCCGTAATCCTCAAAAGATGATTTAAATGTCTGTGAGGAGAGTTAGGGTACTGCGAGTAGATATTGAAGGTGGGGACTTAGTCCTAATCGGCTCAACGGGGATGGACAGAGTACCTATGCCTTCTGTACGTAGAGTAGGTACTATGAGAAAGTACAGTAGGATTCTCGTCGTTCTCGTTATAGCTATGGCCGCAGTCTCTATATACACGCAAGACTTCCTACATACAGTACTCACACTGGTAATGCTGGGTGTCACACTAGCCACTAAGGAGGAAGTACTTATCGTAGAAATGGTCGATGGGGGCACGATCGAAGTCAGCGCCAAAGACAGGAAGTCCATAAAGAAGGCTGCTGAGGAACTGAGGAAGTTGCTTACTCACTGATTATCTCTACATTAGCTCTAGGGATCAGCACTTCTCTTCCGTCTTGGAGGCGTACTCTAACTACCCTCACTGGGGATTCGGTCTCGATCTTATGTAGCTCCACGGGGAGCTCGACTACAGTCCCTATTTCACCAAAGTGCGGGTACCTTATGATTCTAACAGTGCTTCCAACTCTCATCTTACCCTCGCCCAAGGGCTCCAGAATTCCCGCAAAGCTCTCATCGTCTCTGGGAATTATTACCTCTGGTCTTATTACACCGGCTCTAACCTGAGTAGCACCGTTGATCGCAGCCTCCCTTCCCTCATTTTCTTTAAATATATCAAACGCTCTCTTAGACATAGGTAGCTTTCCAAAGCCCTCCGTAAGAACTATCGTGAACCCGACGCTCTCCCTTCCAGTAATAGCTACTCCAATTCTATAGCCTAAGACCCTCTCCAAGTCCGTGATTTTAGCTCCACCAATTACTATACCAGCAACTCCGACTTTTCTGGCTTTCTCGAGGGCTTCATAAGTTATGAGAGACCCTCCCACTATGATCTTACCAGCGTGGTGTTCGCCTATCTGGTCTGGACCCAATACGTCCTGGTTGCTAGACGATACTAGCTCTATTACTCCATATCTCTCGCCACCGAACCCTATGATCCCTTGAATAAATGCGGCTGGTGTTCCGACTGTGACGGATTCCCCTGGGACTACTTTCAGAACTGTTCCACGGATGTATGCTCGCAACTCTATTACGCGTGGAGGAGCCCTTATAGTGAGGTGTCCAGTAATCTCACTAAAGCTCTCAACAACACCTTCGATCGGTGACTCAACAGCTTTCTTCAAAAGACCCAGGAAGGCGGTGTAGCTGGCTAGATTAGTACCCTTAGAAACGCTATCTCCCACCCTAACTCTTAGGTACTTGACTACTTCCTCAGGTTCTACTCCTAGAAGCTCTGCTACCTTGACTATGTACGGGGGCCCCTCTAGATAGCACCTACTGACGATCGTATCGAAGTTTACTTTACTTCCCTGACCTACCAGAGTTTCTCCCCTAATCGGCAGACTTCTCTCCCGAGTTATGTAGGTGAGGGGTGTAACCGCCAGACCGGGGGTATACGCAAAGCTTTCCTCACTCACTTAAACCACCTAGCCTAGTTTCACAACGAAATCTTCCGGGTATAGCTCAAGGGCTTTAAACCACGAGACAAGCAGCTTTCTCCTTTCTCTTGAGTCTTGCGGTATATAAAGCGGTCTACCCCTTCCATCAAATACCACTCCCACAACTCCACCGCGTACTTTCTTCCTAACTCTCTTGCCAAATCCTTGCCCGAAGTCGAACCTCTTAGTCGGCTCTACGGCTATAACTACCTCTTTGTACTGGGGTATAGGCATCCTCACTATACTTCCAAACGCTAGCTCTATCTGGTCTTTCTCTTGCTCAGAGTACTCTACAGTGATATCGGCAACTTTTTCCCCAGGAGTCCCAATACCTGCAGCTGCAACTAGAGTGCCAAGCGGTACAAGGCATTCTTTCTCGAATATCTCGAGGGCTATCTCTCTATATATCCTTGAGAGCACCCCTAGGTGGGGTATCATGAATACGCTGTCCTGCATTATGTACGTAAAGCCTATCGGCTGAAAGGCGTCTGCTAGTATGATCATGGATTGAGCCCTCCTGGGAGCTCGAGAGAGGAGGCCCCCCGTCCCTATGATGTAGTCTACCCTCCTCATGTCTATATACGTCTCCTCGGCTTTAACTTCCTCGAATATATCAGATATAGTTCTCTCCTTCTTAACTCCCTTGAGCTCTCTAGCCAAGTACTTGTGATGGTTGAAGGCCATCCTTATGCTTTCACGGGCTACAGCGTGCTCGACTACAAGGTCCTCTAGAGACATAGGTATTGTTGTAGGTCTAATCATTTTGTTGTAGACTATACCCATTATCTCGTCGTCCGTTAAGTCGAGCGGTATCCACCTCTTAACGCTCTCTAAGCCTGCCTCCTTCAGTACGTTCCCTATGCTGTAGCTCATCCCGAGGTTAGCGCTAACGGTTCTCAGAAATCTCCCGTCGAAGACCGAATACACGTTCGTCGTAGCACCGCCCATACCTACCCCGATAGCGTTGACTTCCTTCATCTCGGCGAAGGTTCTTATCATGAGGCCCTCAGCAGCCGGCGTCGGCATGATGTCTGTAGAAACAAGCTTCATTAACTTCTCGTATCCTGGCGCGTGGGCCATCACGTGCTCCATGAATAGCTCCAGGATAGCGTTTCTCGCAGGCTCAACTTTCTCCACCTCTATCTGAGGTCTTATGTTGTCCACGATTCTAACGTCGAAGAAGTCGTCTGGCAGTATCCTCTTCACATCCTCTCTAGCGTCCCTATTCCCAGCGTAGACCACTGGGAGCCTAAACGTAGCCCCGAACCTCGGCCGAGGCTTGGCTACTGCTATTACCTCACTCATCTCTAGTACGTGGGTTTTATCACCACCATCAGTTCCTCCAGCTAGAAGGATCATGTCAGGCCTTAGAAACCTCAGTGTATTTATTTTCTCGTGCACCTCCCTACCATCGTCTACCGATAGAACGTCCATCACTATGGCTCCAGCACCTAGAGCAGCTCTCTGGGCGCTCTCAGCAGTAATGCTCTTGACAACGCCGGCCACAAGCATCTGGAGACCTCCACCGGCACTACTGGTCGATACGTAGACGTCTATACCTACTTTACCTCCCCTATGGGGCATGACGAACTTGAGCTCCTCGGACGAGTCGTCGAGTATCTTGTGCCCCGTCAGCTCTTCGACTTCTCTTACTGCGTTTCTAACACCCTTAGTAACGTCTTCTACAGGCTTCTCGACAGTCGTTGGTGCCTCACCACTGGCTAAAAACCTCCACTCACCGTCTATCTTACCGAAGAACCTCGCTTTAGTAGTAGTACTTCCTACATCTGTTGCGAGAATAAATCTCGGTTCTTTAGTGTAAGTCCCTACGTCCATCACCCAGACTGGTTTTAAGTAAACTAAAATAAGTACCCAGACATGACTACCTGAACCAGATACCGCAAACTCCTCATTAGAGAGCAACACGATAAGTATTTGAAGGATCTGGAGTTACATTACAGATACCCAAATTCCGCAAGAGTCCATAAATAATTACTGAAAGCATGACTAAGGAGTGTTGAGTTAAGACCTCAGAGAACACGCTAAGAGGTTGACTCATGGGCAAGCCCTAAAGAGCAGGTAGCGGGTGTCAATGTCTGAGCTGTGTTTGAGTCCAGGCGATAGAAAGCGATGGGTTTGTCAGCGCTACAGTGGTTCATCAACATCAGGCCGCCCGTCGTTCGCATCATCCAAGCAAAGAACGTGTTAGGAGCTAATATTTCTAGGACTCAGCCATCACACCCCGCTTCTTAGTAAAAGATGCCTCTAAACTCGTGTTTCACACCATTGTCTTAATCTCCTTACTTCGCTTCAAGCCCTAAGGATTTGTAGGCCCCCGGAGCAAATCGAGCTTCCATTCCGTGGCTCATCGTAGCTACAAGCCGCTCCACGCAGGAGTCACGAGTATCCCTCTGAGTCTAACGGCACAGGACCTCATCAATCCCCCGAGTCGCTCCGGGTTAGGTCCGCATCACCACCCGAAGTCGACGACATTACTAAACTCATCGCCGACTGGAAGATGTTGCCAGTAACCTCAACAAACCTTGCGTAGCGAAACAGCTAGGAAGCTCTACTTTCGCTATTGAAAGCTAGTTTACCCGATAGCTTCAGGTTCTATAAGTCTCCAGGTTAGGCCGAGTGAGGGACTGTTTGCCATGGTTTGTCAGTCTACATCACTCATCCTCCACTTCTCTCGACAAGAGTGTAAATCCGTGAGTTACTATAAATGCTCACTACCATGCTCTGAATAGATAAGTAAGCTAAGAAAAACGTTATCTACATCAGGTTGGTCTAGCCGAATCCTTCTGCTTTACCTACAGCCTTCACGCTCTTCAGCTTAAGTGCCATGTTGAAGTAGTGTCCTACAGCTTCCGATATAGGCTTGAGACTCTGAAGCTCGTCGTTAACTCCTCCAACTACCTCTATCTCACCTTTTCCACGCCACGCTCTCACATCGACTTCTCCAATAAGCTCTACCAGCTCGTTAACTGTTGTTAGAGTCTTTGACACTCCCGCAAAGTATCTGAATAGGATGAACGGGTGCTCTGTGAGTAGTGGTAAGAACTTGTCTTCTCTATCGTCCTCTATCTCAACTCTTACTCTATATAGAGTTGAGCCAGCTCTAGCAACGTAGCCACCAAGCTTTAAGCCCTTCCTAGGCCTGTCAAGACCTGGAACCATCGGGTGGATCTTGGTGAGAGCAACTCTAGCCAGCTTCTTAGGCCAGCCGACTAGTAGGCCTCTCAAAAGTGAGATGTCTGAGTCAACCCACATAAACGGGCAGTAGGTATATATTCTGCCATCATACTCAACCCTAACGAAAAACGCTCCTTCGTGGTAGTACAGCTGATCTGGCGCTTCAGTAGAAAGCTCTCCAACATTCGGACTCCAGGTAACTATCTCAGTTACGTAAGCGAATACTGACCCATCAGACACTCTGAGAGGTCTGGGTACTATATCGGCTAAAGAACTAGGGTCTGATTTATAGCTAATACCTAAACCTGTGAACCCGTAAACCCAGGGGCCTCTAGGCACTAATGCCGACTTTCCAGTTTTAGTTATAGGACCAGACCAAAAGCCCTCCGGTGAGACAGCAACCAACCCACAACACCCGCGAACATGCTGCAACATAGAGCTAAATAAGGTTAGTTTCCCCCGAACTTAAGCTAAGAAGGAAACCCTCGGGTTTCAGTAGTTCTCTCTCGATATCTGCGAGCTAGTGCTTTAGCGCTTGTCTATACTATGGGCCTGCACCACTTACCAACGGCTATCCATGTTGCTGAAGCTATTCCTGCCACAATGTTTCCTAAAGATAAAGAGATCCACAGCCCGCTAGTACCCATACCCAAGATAGTCGATAGAATGTACGCTAAAGTGATCCTCATGCCCCACATCCTCACTAGTGTGATAATCAGAGGCACCACCGTGCTTCCCGAACCTCGACCTACCGCTATACCTATGAAGAGTAGGGTTAGAAAAGGCAGCGTCGGTAGGAACATGCTGAGGAAGTACATGGACTCTCCAATGACTACTGAATCGCTCGTGAAGACCATAGCTAGCTCTCTCCTAACTAAGAACAAGACCGAGGATACTGTTGCTGTTATGCTTCCGAGAGTTAAACACGACTTTATACCTACTTCTCTAGAGCGACTTAGGTTTCCAGCACCTAGGCTCTGACCTACCATAACGGCTATCGGAGTTGTAGACCCCCTTACTACGGCTTCAGCTATGTCCATGAATAGAAAACCTATCGTGTAAGTCTGTGTTGCTACGATACCGAATGAGTTGACTATCGAGTGCTGAAACATTATTCCAATACTGTTTAATGCCTGCCTCAAGGACATCGGCCCTCCCACAGTAATAACTCTAACAAACCAAAACCTACTAAAGCTCTTAGTAAGCCTAATACCTACTTCAGGAAGCTTCTTCACAAAGATGTAGGCTAGTGAAGCAACCTTAATTAATCTCGTGACTACTGTAGCGATAGCAGCACCAGCAGGTCCTAAGCTCGGTAGCCCACCTAGACCCAGTATGAGCACAGGGTCTAAGATGAAGTTCAGTGAAGCAGAAACTATTCCAGCCATAGCCGGGACCCTAGTGTTTCCTATAGACTGAAAAGCGTTCGTGAAAGCTGAGTCAAACCCATAGAGAAGTATGTCTAAAGCTATAATGTTTGCGTAGGTTAGGGTTGGTTCAGCTAGTTCAGAAGGAACCCGGACAACGTACTTTATCAGAAAGTCGTTTACCTCAATGTATACTAAGGTAAGAAGTAATCCTAGGACTAAGTTCGCAGTCAGAAACTGCGAGAAAGTTTTAGCAGCTTCTTCATACCTCCTCCCACCAACGTACTGAGACATCATCGCGAGGTTAGCCGTTCCTAAACCCATGAACACGGCCTCGAAGAACATGTAGGTAGGCCTGGTGAGCCTGGGGACGGTAAACGCAGCCCCTCCCCAGAATCCCAGCCAATACGCGTCCACTAAGTTATAAGATACGTTCACTGCCTCAAATACTATCATAGGAAGCGCTAGAATCAGGAGGGTCCTATAGAACGATCCGTAGACAACCATAGACCTGTAGCTATCGAGAGCGCTTTCTTCATTTGGCAACAGCTACAGCCTTAAAACAAATGGTCGCGCCAAAATAAGCTTAGACCAAGACTTGAAGGAACCAACCTAACTTACTGGGGTGTATTACTAACGCCAGCAGGAATCTTGAAGTAAAGGGAGAGAATTTCTGCTGAGCATACCTTTCTGCACCTAGATTTCAAGATAGTAGTGTTTATACCCGGCATCGACGGGTTGAGTGCAAATGGCTCCATGTCTCTGCGGGCAGCTGGCCACATTGAACTGAAACTATTTGGCTTGATAGAGCAAATCGTGGGCTAGGAAACTGGAGTTCGTTCATGTACGTAAACACATCTTCGTATAAAGCTATCATAAAACTCACTGCATACTTAGCATGGCACGGTAACTATCTCGGCAGCTAGCATTAAGATTCTACTAAGCTATTAGTGAAGCACTTAGTAGTTTAGTGACGAAACTCATAGTAGAGCCTCGAGAATTAACTTATATAAACAGTCTATAAAGTATTTATATTGAGGTGTATAAAGTGGTCGAAGTGAGGTTTACGAATAGGATAGAGTTCATGCTTGAGAGAGCTTCCGCCATACTAGAGAGCATGCTGGGCAGAAGACCTAGTTCTGAGGAGGTAGTCGAACTCGCTCTAGAGAGGTTATTACAGGAGTTCGACTCTAGGTACGAGTACCCAAATCTGTAACTATATATGTAGAAACATCGGGCGGTTACCATAGCGGTGGAGAGTAGGGGGTGGTGTAGTACCTAATCACACTTTTTAGAGTCGTTCTGATAGCTCTCTTTCCTAGTGGAGTCTAACCCACTAGTTACACTACTAAGTCAAGTAGGTTCTCTTTATCTAAAGTCTCGAGCAATTTATTTGGAGCATCCGGAGAACCATTAACGATCGCGGTAACGTTCCTCTCCGCTTCCTCTTTCTACCTGAACAACTATATCTTTACTATTCTCAAGCATCAATTCAATTGCGGCGGCGATCATTACAGCAATGGCTGTAAGCATGAACGTAAACAGGAGACCCTCTAGGTAACCGAACCGACTGGGTTCAGCTCTCGTTTTGGTTTATTTTGGTTTATATCGGTTGACTTCGTTGCCTTGTCCTCTTTCCCCCGCATTCCGCTCGGGTTCTCATCGGGCTCGGGGGCGTTCGGGGTGACCCCTAGCACCCCACATCTTGAGTATCTCGGGGAGAGCCGTCATCTAGATCATCGAGTGGCTCTCGACCCCTCATCTATGTACATCCACGCATATCACCATGAGGTGCTTATAAATGTTTCGATCAATATCGACAGACATGAGCAGATATGAAAACCGAAACAGTTACATAAAGCAACTAACTGAAGGCGATATAGTGAGACACAGAGACGGAAGTGTGTGGGTAGTAAAAGGTTGCGTACATCCTCATGAGGGTTTCGTCGCTATACCTAGAGTTGTAGATGGTAAAAAGCTCAAACGACTTATGGAGGTGGAGGAGATGATTAAAAGGTATTACCTTCACTACATTAGGAATCTTCCAGAGATAGGTAGAGATGTCCCCATAGTCCCAGTAGGAGATGTGCTTGAGGTACGCAGGTGGTCAATTGATGGTCGGAGTTGCGGTAACGCTTTCCTGCGACAGATTATCCAAACATTCGACTTGCTGGGGTTAAGTTGTGGAATAGCTGGGTCACACTTAGGTGGTTACAGTAGTGCTGAGTCAGACGTAGATATACATTGCTTAAATAGTCCAGACGCTTATAGTAGGATATCCTCTTTGTATTCCCTAGGAGTGCTTAAACACTTAGACTTCAATGAGGCAATCCGCGAGGCAATGGAAGTATCCGAGTCTCTCGAATTAAAGAAACACGCCGAGCTGATCACGAAAAGATATCTTCAGGGTGTATATAAGAGAAGAAAGGTAACCATAAGGATAGTAGATTGTAGTAGAGTAAGGGGGTTTCTTGGTCCTTACGTAGACTTTAGAAGAGCTGAACTAGTTGTTAAAATAACTGAGAGCGACTATAGAACTCCGGCGATTCTAAGAGCTGATGTAGTTAGAGCTTCAACTCTGGTCAATAAGGACTTACACTTGCTCACACACCGACTGAGGTTTGTAGAGCTACCGGTGGGGACACTACTGAGTATAGAGGGAGCTATTGCTACGAATACCTCAGGTAATTCTATAGTAAACCTCGACGAATCAAAGATAGAGTGGTTATTGCTCCCTAGTCAGAGTAGAGCTACATTATAGGTCACACATGAAGTTTAATGGTGCGAGGAGCTCTTCGATGTGCTGCGGCATTCCCTAATAAACAAAATTAACTAGATCTCGCGTCCTCACCTGCTACTAGGCTCGATTTCTCTAGTTCAAGAGATTTTGTTCTATCTGAATGCTGTCATGGAAGTTAGGGTTCTCGTAAAGTTTCTAAAGTAGGTGTTTTGGTGATAGGTAACTAGACCTAGTCGGGGGTTGCCACTTTAATTATTGTTGTGGCGGGCCCGCCGGGATTTGAACCCGGGACCTACGGGTTAAGAGCCTCGGCCCTTGGTCCGCCGCTCCACCTGGCTGAGCTACGGGCCCTATCCTATTTT
>Ga0209394_1000199_pt1 | contig 55613 bp, 51 predicted proteins | sample JNZ201metaG_FD_184122 | JGI IMG/M metagenome (GOLD analysis project Ga0209394, IMG submission 184122) | Hot spring microbial communities from Jinze hot spring, China to study Microbial Dark Matter (Phase II) - JNZ 20120812A (SPAdes) (version 3) ...
TTTTCATTTTTTCCTTTGGGTTTTCTCCTTTCATGTATTTTATGAAGTCGTAGGCATGTATTACTCCTCCAGTTTCTTTTAATGCTATTATTGCATAGGGTAGGTATTTTAATGCTAATTCTGGGTATGGCATTAGAACTCTATCGGCTATTTCAACTAGTTTTTCCATTATAATTTCTTTTGCATCTCCAAGTAATGGTATTACTATGTCTTCAACTTTGTTTAGTTTTATGTTTTCTATGGCGTATTTATGTGCTTCTGGGTTTATGTCTATGGAATATATCTTTGATGGTTTATTTTTGGCTTTTCTAGCTATTACTATTGAGTATGTTCCTATTCCAGCAAACATGTTTACTATAGTTTCTCCAGCTAAAACTTTTTCAGCTATTCTCATCCTCTCTGTGGATAGTCTTGGTGTGAAATATACTTTTGATATATCTAACTTGAATATGCATCCATATTCTCTATGTATTGTGGTAAATCTTTTTTCTCCTGCAAGCCATTCTAAATCCATAATCCTATAGTCTCCACTTATTGGACTCTTTTTCTCTACAACAACCTTTATGTATTTTACTTCTTCAAGTATTTTCTTTGCTACTTCAATTTTTCTGTCTTTAAATTCTGGTTTTAATTCTATTATTGCTATATCTCCTATTACGTCTAGGCTTTTAAGCCAAAGTCTTTTTATTTCTCTTAATGTCATCATACACTTTTTAATTTATTTACGTTTCCTTTAAATATGATGTTCACTTCTTAATTATATGTATGAGTTATTTAGTTGTTAAGTGTCCTTATTGTGGTGATGTTAGGGCTGTTAGGGCTGGTGTTAAGAGTTTTCAGTGTTTTAATTGTGGTAAGCGTATTGTTTTTTCCTTGGGTTTAGTATTGTATAAGGTTGATGATAAACGATTGGTCCCCTATGTTGTTATGAAGTTTAAAGAGAAGGTTTTTAAGGGGTGTTGAGTGATTCTATGGGTTATACTTTTAATGTTAAGAGGAGTGTTATGGATGTTTTTAGTAGTATTGCATATGAATTTGATGTTACTAGGGTTAAGCCTTGGAGTGAAGTTTATCTTTTATCTAGGTTTGGTGGTTTAATTGTTGATTTAGGTTGTGGTTCTGGTAGACATTCTATAGCTTTAGTTAATGAGGGATGTGAAGTTTTAGCTGTTGATATCTCTCCAGTTATGGTTAAATTATGTTTATCTAAGGTTAGGTTTAGGGAGGGTTATAGGTTTATTAATGGAGTTGTATGTGATATCAACTTTCTACCATTTAGATCTTGTTCTATAGATCATGCTCTATGTTTAGCTACTATTCATCATATTCCATTGTTTAAGTGTAGGGTTGATGCTTTAAATGAGATTTTTAGGGTTTTAAGGAAGTTTGGGATATTAGTTTTAAGTGTTTGGGCTTTATATCAATATAGATTTTTCAAATTGATTCCTAAAATGTTGTTTAATCGTATTTTAAGGCGTGTTAAAGAGTATGGTGACGTATATATTCCATGGAAATCTCGAGGTGGTGTTTATCTACGTTTTCATCATTTATTTTCTAGGAGGGAATTTCTTAGGCTTTGTAGATCTTCAAAATTTCATTTAGCATATTTTTATGGTAAAAGTTTTAGGAAGACTAGATTTTCTGAGAATCATGTGGCTATATTATTTAAGCCTTAAACCTTTTATCTCACTATTCCATTTATTTAATTGTTATGCTTGATAGTTTGATTGAGTATTTTAAGGGTTTGAAGAAGCCTATTAGAAGTATTTCTGGTGTTAATGTAGTTGCCGTTATGGCTCATCCATATCCATGTCCACATGGTAAATGTATTTATTGTCCAGGTGGACCTGAATATGGTACTCCACAGAGCTATTATGGTAGGGAGCCAGCTTTAATGAGGGCTCAAGAATTTAATTATGATCCATATGAGCAAGTTAGGGCTAGATTGAATCAATATTATTCTCTAGGTCATAATCCATCTAAAATTGAATTAATAATTATGGGTGGAACATTTCCAGCTATGCCTCTTGATTATCAAGAATGGTTTGTAACCATGTGTTTAGAAGCTATGAATAGGTATCCAAATCCTAGATCTGATAAATGGATTAGTTTAGAATATGCTCAGAGGAGGAATGAGTATGCAAAGATTAGATGTGTGGGGATGACTTTTGAAACTAGACCTGATTGGGGGAAGGAGGTACATGCTGATAGAATGTTAATGCTTGGGGGTACTAGGGTTGAATTGGGTGTACAAACCATTTTTGATGATATTCTAGTTAAAGTTCGTAGAGGTCATAGTGTTAAGGATACAATAGAATCTACTAGAATATTGAAGGATTGTGGATTCAAAGTATGTTATCATATTATGCCTGGACTTCCAGGTAGTGATTTAGATATGGATCTTAAGGTTTTTGAAACTATTTTTAGTGATCCAAATTTTATGCCTGATATGCTTAAGATTTATCCAACTATAGTTGTTAAGGGAACTGGACTTTATGATCTTTGGGTTAAGGGTTTATATAAGCCATTTACAACTGAAGATGCTATTGAACTTTTAATAAAGGTTTTACCGAGAATTCCAAGGTGGGTTAGGATTATGCGTATTCAAAGGGATATACCATTAAATGTTGTGGAAGCGGGAGTTAATATAGGGCATTTAAGGGAGGTTGTACATGAGAGATTGAAGAGTATGGGTTTAAAGTGTAATTGTATTAGATGTAGAGAAGTTGGGCATAAAATGTTGAAGGAAAATGTATACCCAAAATTGGAGGATATTAAGTTGTTTATTGAGAGATTTGAAGCTAGTGGTGGTGTTGAAGTATTCTTGTCTATTGAAGATAGTGTTAGGGATATATTACTAGCCTTCCTTAGACTTAGATATCCATCACCATTAGCTCATAGACGTCAAATAAATTCTAAAACAACAATAGTTAGAGAATTACATGTTTATGGACCTCAAGTTCCAGTAGGTGTTAAATCAACTATTGAATGGCAACATAAAGGTCTTGGAGCAATGTTGCTATCTGAAGCTGAAAGAATATCTATGGAGGAATTTGATGCAAAGAAGATTTTAGTGTTATCTGGTATTGGTGTTAGAAGTTATTATAGACGTTTAGGTTATAGAAAACTTAAGGATAGTCCATACATGTGTAAACCATTATAGAAGTTTATTGTAAAGGTCTAATCTATTCATATATTTGAGATTTAATTGTTTATGGAATCATTTTTATATTTCTCATTTAAATATAGGTTTGATATTATATGGAGTTTGATTTACTTATTGTTGGTGGAAAGATTTTTGATGGTACTGGTAATCCATGGTTTTATGGTGATATTGGAGTTTTAAATGATAAGATATCCTTTATTGGTAGTGCTAAGGGTATGGATGCTAAGATTATTATTGATGCTAGAGGTTTAGCTGTTTCTCCAGGGTTTATTGATATGCATAGTCATTCTGATTTGGAATTGCTTGTTGATGGTAGAGCTATTAGTAAGATTCATCAAGGTGTTACATTGGAGGTTGTGGGTAATTGTGGTAGTTCTGCAGCTCCACTTAATGATTTAATGAAAGTTTACATGGAGAAATTTGTTTTACCTGAATTTGAAGGGCAAATTAAATTGGATTGGTCTACCATGGGTGAATACTTCAATAAACTTGAAAAGGGTGGTATATCTGTCAATGTGGCTTCCCATGTAGGGCATTCTACGGTTAGATCTTATGTTATGGGTTTTGTAAATAGAGAACCCACAAGGAATGAATTGGAGGAGATGAAAAGGCTTGTAGCTGAAGCTATGATGGATGGAGCTGTAGGTTTAAGTACAGGTTTAATTTATCCTCCAAGTTGTTATGCTAAAACTGAGGAGATAATTGAATTAGCTAAAGTTGTAGCTCAATATGGTGGTATATATGCAAGTCACATTAGAGGTGAAGGTGCAACTCTACTTGAAGCTGTTAAAGAAGCTATACGTATAGGGGAGGAAGCTGGAATCCCAGTGGAGATTAGTCATTTTAAAGCTAGTGGAAAATTAAATTGGGGTAAAATTAGAGATGCAGCTAAATTAATTGAAGAAGCTAGAAATAGGGGTGTAGATGTAACTGCAGATCAATACCCATACATCGCTTCAAGCACAAGTTTAAGTGCATTACTTCCAGATTGGGCTCATGAAGGTGGAGCTGAAAAATTATTAGAGAGATTGAAAAACCCTGAAGATCTAATTAAAATCAAAGTTCATCTTGAAGGATATTCTAAGAGAGAACCTGATTATTGGGATAGGATAATGATATCATACTTAGAAAAGAATAAACAATTCCTAGGGAAAACCATTAGTGAAATATCTAGAATACTTGGTTTAAATCCCGTGGATACAGTTATAAAGCTTTTATTAGATGAAGAGAGTAGAGTTTCACATATAAGCTTTGGTATGTGTGAAGAAGATGTTGAATTTGCCATGAAACTTCCATGGGTTATGGTTGGATCTGATGGGAGTGCAGTAGCTCCAGAGGGAGTTTTAGGTAAAGGTAAACCTCACCCAAGATATTATGGGACATTCCCAAGGGTTTTAGGTGTATATTCACGTGAACGTAAAATTATAAGTTTAGAGCAAGCTATAAGAAAAATGACTTATCTACCAGCATGGAGACTTGGATTTAGAGATCGTGGAATAATACGTGAAGGAGCATATGCAGATATAGTGGTATTCAATCCAGAAACTGTAAAGGATAACGCTATATTTACAGATCCACATCAACTACCAACAGGTATAATTCATGTTATAGTAAATGGTGTACCAGTGGTATTTAATGGGAAACATACAGGTGCAAAACCTGGAAGAGTTTTAAGGAAGCATATACGAAAATGAATTTGAAATTATTTAATAATATTGTAAATAGTCTTCAATAATTCCTCCACATACATTTTTATTTTTGAGATATTTACTTACCTAATTTGAACATTCTCTTTTGAGTAATGAATATTTTTAATATTGTTTTTCATATTTTATCATGGTCTCTATGGAGAAGAAGATTAAGTGTAGTCATGGTGAAGTTGAATTTCTAGGTGAACAAAAGGGTGAGCATGGAGTTAATAAGTATTATAGATGTTTAAAATGTGGTAGTATACTAATTCTTTCAGAAGATCAAATACTATATGAAATACCGAAACGTAGTTTGTAAATGGAAAAATTATTGAAATAATTAATTTATATAAAATTATTTTGATGAACCCTTTAATTCATTTAATTTGTTTTTGAATGTTGATATTAATGCATTTATTTCACTTCCAATAGCGATCATTTTAAATCCCATATCTCTATGCTTTTCTGCCATTTCCAGTGAACTATATATCCCTATAGGTTTATTCTTCTCTAAACATTTATTGAGTATTTCACTTATTATTTTTTGAACTTCTGAGTGTTGTGGATTTCCAAGATATCCTAATGATGTTGCTAAATCGTAAGGTCCTATGAAGAGTGCATCTACACCTTCAACACTAATTATCTCATCTAAATTCTTTACAGCTTCTAAAGTTTCTATTTGTGATATTAATATTATATCTTCATCAACTCTTTCAAGATACTCCTTTAACTTTAATCCATATTTTGCAGCTCTCCTTGGACCATAACCTCTCATACCCCTTGGTGGATATCTTATGGCTTTAACTGCTTCTTCAGCTTGTTTAGCATTATTAATCCATGGAATCATAACGCCCATAGCTCCTACATCTAAAGCAAGTTTTATTTGTACAAAATCATTCCACCAAACTCTAACTATTGGAGTAATCTTTTCTTCATCTATTACTTGCAGTAATCTTTGAACATCACTAATTGTTAATGGTGCATGCTCCATATCAATAAGCATCCAATCAAAATCCAACATAGATAAAGCTTCAACAATATCAGGACAATTCATTGTAATCCAAACACCATAAGCAATTTCATTACGAAGTAATTTCTCCTTCAACTTATTAACCATAATCGTCAAATAATCCATTGAACGATCTATTGAAAAGATTTTCTATCAATAAATTTTAGATTATTTAATTTATACGATGCTTCGTAACTACTTCTTCAAGCTTAACATAGTCTTCCCCATTACTTTAAAAAATTTCCAATTATGCTCTCGATTAAAACTTATTATGATTTATTTGTTAATTATATTTCCATTTGTTTTTGTATTGTTTTCTTATATATGGTTATGGCTATGGTTAAGAGTATTATTGTTGATGTTATGATTTTTATTGTGTCTATTAGTAGTGTTTCATATGGTGGTTCAAATACTATTATTCTCCTACTTATTTCGATGCTCCATGCTGGTGGAAATATTTTTGCTAGTATTCTTATGGGTTGAGGCATCCATTCTATTGGAAACCATATTCCAGTTGTAAATGAGAGTAGTAGTCCTAGAATAACCCCCATACTTGATGCTCCTTCTCTTGTTTTTGCTATCATGGATATTATTGCTCCTATACTTATACTCATTAATGCACCACACACTATGAATATTGCTGATAGTATATGTATTGGATTTGTAGGATTGAATGTTATATGTGCTCCTATTATTGGTGAAATACTTATCAATATGAGTATTATTGTTGATATTAACATTGGTATCATTAATGATATCATTCTTCCAATTATGAATTCACTTGCTGTTAAAGGTGTTGATAAAAGCTTCTTTAATGTTCCTCTTTCTTTTTCAGATATTATCATTGTGGATCCTGATGAAAATCCAGTGTATAGGAATAGCATTCCAATAGCTCCAATAGTATACCATCCAATTATCCTTGAACGTTCTTGAAATACCTCTGGTAAAATATATCCTATACTCATGTTAACTGGGTTTACTAAATTCTTTAAGACTATCTTAGACCAATACCTATACTCTTCTGGAATATAGCTAAGAATATATTTAACTCTCTCCGATGAAATTTCCTCTGAAAATCCTCTTATAACACTGGTAATTATTGTTTCAGTTATTTGCTTTGTTTGTGGGGTTTTAGCACCCACATACACCTTTATCTCCACTGAACTTATCACATTAAATATTTCAAATCCAAAATCCTCTGGTATTATTATTAATGCATCAAGAATCCCCCTCTTTAGATTTTGAACAGCTTCCTCTACAGTTTTATATTCACTTATACTAAATATCCTTGTACCATTATATTCTATTTCCCTTAGAATTTTAATGAATGTTGTACCATTAAATGGTGTATTAGATTTATCGTAATTTATTACTCCAATATTTAAGTTTATAAATTGATTAGTGGTTGTTGGTGGTACAAATACGTATGCTGTCATGAGTATCCATATTAATGGCCAAATTAAAAGCCAAAACAATAAGATCTTCTCCCTATAGTATCGTTTAATTTCACATTTAATGAATGCAATTATCGTCTTTAATTTCATTCTCTCAAACCCCTCCCAGTCAATTTTAAAAATACATCTTCAAGTGTTGGATTATCTATTTTTACACTTGAAATTTTCACTCCTGATTCACTTAATTTTAAAATGTATTTAGGCATATCCATATCTGGATCATTACTATGTATTCTCAATTCATCATTTATAGTGAAAACATCATTACAATAATGCTTTAAAATGGTACTTGCTTTATCAATATATTCTTCAAAAGTTTTTATTGTTATAACTGAGGGTGGAGCATAAGATTTCTTTAATTCTTCTACACCTCCCTCAACTATTATCTTACCTCTATCCATTATTGCTACTCTACCCATAAGTTCTTCAGCTTCATTTACTATATGTGTTGCAAACATTACTGTGGCGTTTTCAATTGATAATTTACGTATTAAATCTAAGATTTTCCTCCTCATATTAGGGTCAAGTCCAGTGGTAGGTTCATCTAAAATAATTAATTCTGGTTTAACGATCAAAGTAATAATAATTGAAATTAATTTGCTCTGACCAGTGGAAAGTTTTGAAGCCAATTTAAACTTTAAATCATTAATACCAAAATAATCAAATAACTCACTGGATCTCTCCTTTAAAACATCTTTCTCTAATCCATAGATTGAAGCATAATATTCAATATTCTCCATTGACGTAAGCCATGGATATAGTATTGATGTTGATGGTAGATATGAAATCTTATGATGGATTTTAGGGTCTGATGGATCAACACCAAACACTTTCACGAATCCAGAAGATGGTTTTAAAACCCCTGCGATTATATTGAATAATGTAGTTTTGCCAGCACCATTAGGACCTAAAACCACATAGATCTCACCACGTTTAATACTTAAAGAAACATCATCCAGCGCCTTAAAACCATTATAATATTTAGAGACCTTATCCAATAGTACAATGTAATCCATTAATTACATCCCCACTTCTTTATTTTTCTAAACACGTATTTGTGAATTTATATAATTAAAATTATCTTCAGAGGATTTAAAAGTATGTGAAAAACAATATTGAAATTCTAACTAGATCATAAAATACGCTAATATTTATTCAATGGAGTAAACATGGATGTTAAGAAGGATTTCTTCATATCGATATTAAATATGATCCTACTAGTCTTTACTTCACTTTGCATTTTATGTCATCATTACAAGATTTTTGAGTGTAAAGTTCTTCTACTCTTTTATATGGTTGGAGGCAGTATTGTTGGGAGATAATATTATTCATATGTCTACTTTAATGTTATGGAATGAAAAGGGTTTACTCATATATTTTGGGAATTTATTTTTATGTGGTTGATGGAATTCATCTGGTTGATTTTCATTATATCATCTTTTATGTATTAGAATGAACTTTTTAGCTTTGCTTCCAATACTTATAGCTTCATCTATGGATAGATGTACTTCTGAGGTTTCCAAACTTTTTTCTTTGATTGTGGCTTCAATTAATGCGAGATCTGCATTTTCAACGTATTTTATTAGATTTTCACATAACCCTGTATCTCCACTCACAACTATTCTCTGATCTCCATACCTTATTGAGTATCCAAGTGCTGGTATGGGTTCCAATACCCCTAAATGTCTAATCGATCCTCTATGTATAACTGAGAATGCTTGAATGACTGTTTCTCCAATAATTATCTCTTCCCCATCTGAAACTTCGATTAAAATAATCTCATATGGTATTGTTTTCCCATATATTTTTATGAAATTTTCAACTAAACTTTTAACTTCAATACAATTCTTTGGTGCAATTATCTTTAGATCCCTCCTTCTTCCAAGCATTCTGAGGAATCCCAGTAGTGTCCATAAGCCTCCTATGTGATCGTAGTGTCCATGGGTTATGATTATAGCTTCTAATTTATTGAAATCATAGTTTTCCTCAAGTAAATCTCTTAAAACACCATCCCCTACATCTATGAGTAAATCATATTTAATTGTGGATACTAGTATTTGCGTTGCAACTCCAGCTTTAGAATATAAAACTTTCATCTTCCAATCTTTACCTTGCCAAAACTCTTCCAACCTAAACACCAATATTATGAATTATACTTTACTCTTTTTTGTATAAATTTCTTGTCAAATATTTATTTGATTTGTTCAGCTTCTTTATCCTGATAATGTTTATAGGTGTTTTTTATGCATATAGTTTTATGGTGAATAATTATTTGGACTAAGGGTCCTGAGGAATGGTGGAATTGGGATAGGGTTAAGGATAGTATTAGATCTCTCCGTGGAAGATTGGGTTTTGAAGATGTTGATGAACTTCATTTCCTAGGTTTTAGATTATCCCTTTCAAATGGAGAGGTTTTTGATGAGATTTTGAATAGGAAATTGGAGTTTAAGGAGCGATTGCCACTATACTTTATTTTACATAATTATTCTTTAACATCCAATGATATTGGTCTATCTGGTAAACTCATAACATTCATGGATTTATCTAAGATTATTGGACCCTGCCCTACGCTTGGGAGGGAGGTTCTTAAGAATTTTGAATCAACCTTCGGTTATAATTTGAGTTTATTGTTTTCAGCAGCGAGATTCTTTAAACATGAAGTGTTAGATTTAGGTGATGCTTCAATAAAGATATATTCTCTTCCAAGAGTTCCAATAGTGTTGATTGTTTGGGGTGGAGATGAGGAGGTATCTCCATCAAGTAATGTTATGTTTGATGAAACAATAATAAACTATCTTCCAACGGTAGAGATCATAACTAGATTAACGTCTATCACCATAAGAAGGTTAATTGATGCTTCAAGGATTTCGAGATAAAGACTATAGATTACCTTTTTTATAGGACTATAACTCCCTCAATAATTCCACTACGTTATAAGATGTTTTGTATCTGGAAGCGTATTGAGTAAAGGGTGGATTTACGTGTTTAGTTGGAGATTTTAAATTCTAGTATTGGATACTTTATATTTCCGTATTCGATTTTTAATGGTACTTATATGCCTCTCCATATCAATATTTTGCATTCTATTTAGATTGTCTGTTTTAATTGTAACATTTCTCATGGTTTTATATATCATATTTCTCAAAAATCTTATATATCCCTTACATAAATGGTGTGAAGGGTTTTTGTAGGTATTATGGTGGGTAGTCTTAATGCTGTTCTCGTTTTAGAGGATGGTTCTATCTTCTATGGTAGGGGTTTTGGTTTTCCTAAGACTGTTGTTGGTGAAGTTGTTTTTACTACTGGTATGGTTGGTTACCCTGAATCTATAACTGATCCATCTTATCGTGGTCAGATTTTATGTTTTACTTATCCATTAATTGGTAATTATGGTGTTCCAAGATTTGATTTAAAGGATAGTTGGGGTATTCCTATAAATTTTGAATCTGATAAACCTCATGTACTTGGAGTTATTGTTCATGAATTATGTGAAAGACCTAGTCATTGGTCTTGTGGTATGAGTCTTCATGAATGGCTTTTTAATGAAGGTATTCCCGGTATTTATGGTATTGATACTAGAATGCTTACTAAGAAGCTTAGATCCAAGGGTGTTATGCTTGGTGTACTTCAAGCTTCAGAGGGTGACATAGATGTTGAATCGCTTTTCTCATTAATTGAAAAGGCTCCGAGATATGATATGCTGGATCTCGTGGGTGAAGTTACAATTGAAAAGCCAGTGGTTTATGAGAATAATGGTCCTACGGTTGTGGTTATTGATTGTGGTGTTAAATATGGTATTATTAGAAGTCTATTATATAGGGGTTTAAGAGTTGTTAGAGTTCCTAGGGATTATGGTGTTGATAAGATACTTAGTTTTGATCCTAAGGGTGTTGTTATTAGTAATGGTCCTGGGAATCCTGAGGTTAATGTTGAAACTATTAAATGTATTCATGGGCTTATTGAAATTGGTATTCCAATACTTGGTATTTGCCTTGGGAATCAAATGATTGGTCTTGCTCTTGGAGCTTCAACATTTAAACTTAAATATGGTCATAGAGGTCAGAATAAGCCATGTATAAATCTCGATTTTAATAGATGTTATGTTACTAGTCAAAATCATGGTTTTGCTATTAGAGAAGATTCACTTAATGGTTCTGGTTTAATTGTTTGGTGGTTGAATGCTGATGATAAGACTATTGAAGGTTTGAAGCATTCTAAGAAGCCTTTGATTTCAGTTCAATTTCATCCTGAAGCTTCTCCCGGACCTTATGATACTAGTTTTGTTTTTGATATGTTTATTGAATTGATGGAGTTGAATAGGGTATGATTAAGGAGAATATTAGAAAAGTTTTAGTTCTTGGTTCTGGTGCTATTAAGATTGGTGAAGCTGGAGAATTTGATTATAGTGGTTCTCAAGCTCTTAAAGCTATTAGAGAGGAGGGTATTGAAACTATTCTTGTTAATCCCAATGTTGCTACTATTCAAACTGATCCTAAGCTTTCTGGTAAAGTTTATCTTTTGCCTGTTTTACCAGAGTTTGTTGCTGAAGTTATTGAGGAAGAGAGACCTGATGGTATAATGCTTGGTTTTGGTGGTCAAACAGCTCTTAATTGTGGTGTTAAATTATATGATATGGGTATACTGGATAAATATGGAGTTAAAATTCTTGGAACTCCTATTGAAAGTATAAAGAAGTGTTCTGATAGACTTCTGTTTAAGAAGGCTATGGAATCTGCTGGTTTACCTATGCCTCATAGTAAAGCTGCTTATACTGTTGATGAAGCTATTGAATATGCTAGGGAAATTGGATTTCCAGTTATGGTTAGAGTTGCGTATACCCTTGGTGGTAAAGCTTCTGGTGTTGCTAGGAATAGAAGTGAACTTGAGGAGATCGTTAGGAGGGGTCTTGCACATAGTATGATTGGTCAAGTATTAATTGAGGAATGTATATCATCTTGGAAGCAAATTGAGTATGAAGTTATGAGGGATTACTATGGTAATAGTGTAACTGTTTGTAATATGGAGAATATTTTGGGTATGAGGGTTCATACTGGTGATAATATTGTTGTTGCACCTTCACAAACATTGAGTAATAGGGAGTACCATATTTTGAGATCTGCATCTATTAAAGCTGCTGATACACTTCAAATAATTGGTGAATGTAATGTTCAATTGGCTTTAGATCCAAAATCTGAAGCTTTCTATATTATAGAGATGAATCCTAGAATGTCTAGGAGTTCAGCATTAGCTTCTAAAGCTACTGGTTATCCGCTTGCTTATATGGCTGCTAAATTAGCTCTTGGTTATAGGCTTCATGAACTTATAAATAAGGTCACTAATAAGACAACTGCATGTTTTGAACCTGCATTAGATTATATTGTATTGAAGTTTCCAAGATGGGATTTCCAGAAGTTTGATGGTATTGATAGGAGGCTTGGTACTCAAATGAAATCTGTTGGTGAAGTTATGGCTATAGGTAGATGTTTTGAAGAAGTTCTTCAGAAGGCTATTAGAATGCTTGATATTGGTAGATATGGTTTAACTTCAAGTGATATTACTGATAGAAGTCTCCTTGAAAATAGACTTAGGGAACCTACTGATGAAATATTATTTGATATAGCTGCAGCTTTAAAAGCTGGTTTTACTGTTGATGAAATATCTAAGTTAACTTATATTGATGCTTGGTTTATTGAAAAGATTAGGAATATTGTGGTTATGGAGGATCGTTTAAAATCTCTTAGAGGTAAACCTTTAGATGATTGTATAAATGTTATAAGGGAGGCAAAGAAACTTGGTTTTTCCGATAAGCAAATTGCATTACTTCTTGGATTAAGTGAAGATGATATTAGGAATTTTAGGTATAGGAAGGGGATTATTCCAGTAGTTAAACAAATAGATACTTTAGCTGCTGAATGGCCTGCTCAAACAAATTATTTGTATGTTACTTATGGTGGTGATGAAGATGATATTGATTTTAAACGTAATATTAGTAAAGTTGTGGTTTTAGGATCTGGAACTTATAGGATCGGTAGTTCTGTAGAATTTGATTGGTGTACTATGAATATGGTTTGGTCTTTAAAGGAGAGGGGGGTTGATGAAGTTATAGTGGTGAATTGTAATCCTGAAACTGTATCTACAGATTATGATATGAGTGACAAACTATATTTTGAGGAGCTCACTGTGGAGAGGGTTATGGATATATGTTTAAAGGAGAATTCCATTGGTGTTGTAACATGTGTTGGTGGTCAAATACCAAATAATCTTGCACTAAAACTTGAAAAACTTGGTATAAGGATTTTAGGCACCTCGGGGGTTGATGTGGATAGAGCTGAAGATAGAGAGAAGTTTAGTAAATTATTGGATGAACTGGGTATACCTCAACCTCCATGGGCTAAATTTGAATCTATTGAAGAAGCTGAAAAATTTGCTAGAGAAATAGGTTATCCAGTTTTAGTTAGACCATCATATGTTTTAAGTGGTGCTGCGATGAGGATTGCTTGGACTACAAATCAATTGAGGGATTTCCTCATGAATGCTACAAATGTAAGTCCAGAGCATCCCGTTGTCATAAGTAAATTTATTGAAGAAGCAATTGAAGTTGAAGTTGATGCAGTATCTGATGGTGAAAACACTATTATAGGAGCAGTAATAGAGCACATAGAACATGCTGGAATACATTCTGGAGATGCTATGATGGTTATACCTCCACAAAGCATAGATCAAGAAACCATTAGGAAGATAATTGAATATACAAAGCTCATAGCGAAAAATCTTAGGATTAAAGGTCCCTTTAACATTCAATTCTTAGTTAAGAATGGAATTGTATATGTTATAGAGTGTAATCTTAGAGCATCAAGGTCTATGCCTTTTACATCAAAGGTAAAAGCTATAAACTTAATGAAAATTGCGTCATATCCAATTATGGGTGAAAAGATACCTTTGGATATTCCAAATGAAGCTTCCACTATGATGGTTGGAGTAAAGGTTCCACAGTTCTCCTTTATGCAACTTGAAGGTGCAGATCCAATACTTGGGGTTGAAATGAGATCTACTGGTGAAGTTGCATGTTTAGGTGAATCACTTCCAGAAGCACTCTACAAAGCTTTACTTTCAGCTGGCTTCAAAATACCGAGAAATGGAAGTAACATATTGATAACTGTTGGTGGTTTAGAATTGAAGGAAAAGATTCTACCGATAGCAAAAGCATTTAAGAATTTAGGCTTTAACATTTATGCTACAGAACATACAGCGGAATTCTTAATGGAGAAAGGATTCAAAGATGTTAAAATCCTATATAAAGTTAAAGAGCCCAGTAGAAAGCCGAACATTATGGATGCATTATTAAATCATGAAATAGATTTAATCATAAATATACCATCATCTCTAACTTTAAACAAATATTTTGAAATGCTTCAAGATGAATACATTATAAGGAGGAAGGCTGTAGAACTTGGAATTCCAATAATGACGACATTAGAAGGTGCATATGCATTACTAAAGGTGATAAGTTGGAGTATACTAAACAAACCGAAAATAATATCTTTAAATCAATATATGGAAAAAGCATCTTTTAAATTATGGTAAACACCGTAATTAAATCCACATATTCCAGCAGTTTTAGGCAGCCCGCACGTGGCGGTTTAGCCGTGAAAGTTTCAACCTTCATAACCATCTCGGGTTTCACCCTTCCCTAAACTATTTGCTCAACAACGTGCCTCACAAGTGCATTCACAAAATCTGCGTCAACAGCATCAATCACTCTGAAAACAGCCAGACTAGTCACCGAGTAGAAACGTTTGTTTCCCTCTTTTCTGTCCTTTACAAGTCCGCACCGCTTTAAGATTGCCAAGTGCCTAGAAACCAGCGGCTGAGCTACACCCACATAGAGAACGATTTCGCATACACACCGCTCGCCACCACGTAAGAACTCGAGAATCTTAAGTCTAACATGGTCAGCAAGCGCGTTGAAGACCTTAGCCCTAAACTTGTCAATGTTTTTCATTATTGGATGAACGTTTAAAACAACTCTATAACAATATTAGATATTGCTATACTTAAAAAAAGCATCGATATATTCTCACTCAATCTCCAAGGTGAAAAGGCATGAAAGAAGTCAAAGTAGAAGTCATCGGACCGAAACTGTCATGTATGCGGTGCCAAGCAGCAAAAAAGCCGTGGAAAAAGCTGCTGAAAAGCTTAGGCAGGCTGGCGTTATAGTGAGCATTGAAAAAGCCAACATAATGTCAAAGGAAATAGTTCGAAAATACGGCGTATTAGTTTCGCCAGCCATAGCCATAAACAACACAGTAAAAATCATAGGGCTTATAGTGGTGGGCTATCTTTCAGCGTTCATCTCGGAGGAGATTGTTGAAGCATACTTAACAGGTGTTACTGGCGTTTTGATAGCGTCGATTCTCGGCGGTCCATTGTATACGCCAACCCTTGTTGAAATTGCATTGGGGCAAGAGTTATGGAGTAAGGGCATGTCAAAAGGCGCTTTGTTAAGTTGGCTTATTGGGCAGCCCTATGATTTTGCCAACGCTATGGCTGTTTCAAGAATAGTCAAATGGAAGATTGTAGCCACATACGTGATAATCGCTTGGGCTGGAAGCGTAACCTTTGGACTACTATACGGCTTTTTTAAGCGGGTCTCTATAGCCATGGCAAACCGAAACTATTTCGGAGTAAAACGCCCCTACCCCTGCGCCCAAGAAGCAGCAGAATCCTTAAAAGCTGTCCAGCCAGTAAAAGACAACATGTTCAAAGAAGTGCGTTGCAAGGACTGTGTCAAAACTTTTCTAACAAACTTTGAAACGGAATACTGCTATGACCGCACAAGACACACATAATACTATACGACATATCCATTTAAGATGGAAGCTACAGCGTGGCGGCTGAAGGAACTTTAAATCAAATAATAACTTTCCTTTCCCAAACCTAAACCTCTTTTTCACTAAATTCTAGAGCCATCTTTAACTCTCTCCACCTCATAGGTTTATCAGCTAAAAGTTCCTTCCGCCGCCACAGGTTTTCATTGAGGAGAGAAATGAATACCACATAATATCAAATGAAATATTGGCTATTGCAGTAAAGAAATTATAAATTTAATTTATATTTCATATGAAAGATCATCCTAACTTTTTAATGTTTCTATGACTTCTATTAGTCTTAAGAGTAGGTGTTCATGGTAGACTTTGCCCTTTTCTTGAGAGGCCTTTGTTGGGTTACCAATAGCTCCACCAGAAATATCCCTTATCCTTTCAATATCCTCCTTCCTACTTGGAATGTAGCAGAGCGTATCCTTGTTTGATCTCGGATCTATATGGTAGAGTTTTCTTTCCATTGGAATATAATCTTTAGCTTTTTCCATACTTGTTAAATCTGGAAATTTAAATAATATATGGGATGTCTCTATTTCTTCTGCATGACCAATAGGTCCAAAACCAAGTTTATCTGCAATTTCCTTACTCATGTAAGCTGGATCGAAGATAGATATTTTAACACTATATTCTCTTTGAACTTTTTCTGCTGTTATTTGTATCCATGGAATATTAACTATCCTATGACCATTTATAATTACAAATTTTCTAAATCCATGTTTTATTAATGAAGTTAAAATATCGTATAGGAATTCAATTAGTACTTCAGGTCTTATATTTATTGTTCCAGGTAAAGCCATGTGATGTGGACTCCAACCAAACCATATTGGAGGAGTTATTAAAGCTCCAGTTTTTAATGCAGCATCTTCAGCTAAAGCTATGGCAACATATGTATCGGATCCCAATGGTAAGTGGTAACCATGCTGCTCAATGCTACCGATGGGTATGATAATTACATCTCTACCTTCAGATAAAGCTTCTTCAACCTCCTTCCAAGTCATTTCTTGAATCCAAATTTTTCGATTCATATAATCATCTATTAGAATTTTAAATTTAAAATTTAGGTAATTAATAGAAAATTTTTAGAATTGAAGAAGGCAATATAATTGTTATAGTTGATTACATTGAATAATGATAATACATTGGAGGAAAGACTAAAGCTGGAAAATTTAAAATTTAAATGTATTTCATATCTATTTTTATTTTGTATACTTTTTTGGTTTATGATTTTAGCTTTCCACATACATATAGTTCTTGGCGTAATTTTTGTTTTCATTGAAATATATGTTGCATATTCATGTATGGTTAATAGGAGAAAGATTAAGGAGTTGGCTAAAAAGCTAAAATCAAAGTCATAATATCATTTTAGCAATCTTTTCTAAAGTCTTAATAATAAAATCTTACATAAGACTTGAATATTTATTATATAGGAAATAATTGATTTGAACTCTATCTCTATATCCCTCGTTATTACTATTGCCTTATTACTTTGAATTTCCTTTAGGATCTTATTATGTTTCTAAGTTTTTCCTATTTATTTTTCCTCCAAAAATTTATTTCTATTGGTATTCCCCTATGAATTATATCTATTTCCCTAGGCTATTTCTCCAAAGAATTTGAATATATTGGATTTCATCAAAGAATACATAAGATCTTTAGCAAATCTGCTTGTGTAGAGATATTTTTCTAAATCTTTAAAGGGAGATGTATGTTTTTAATCCCATTTACTTCTTCAATCTTCTTTTTCAATTCACCATGGTTTCATACGTAAGGTTAAATCCGTAATTTCTGACACATATTTTATAATTATGTTGAATATTTTGGTTAACATATTTTCAAATATGTCTATTGAATCTCCATTTGAAATAACTAATTTAGAGATGTTTATTCCACTCTTTTTATCTTCATTGCAATTAATGTGATTGCTAATGTGGTGATTATTATTGCTATGTTATATATTGGTATTTCTGGTTGTTTTACTGTTATTATTAGATCATATTTTAACATGTTTAGATATCCTCTGTATTCTAATACCTTTAGCCAAGCATAATCATTGAATAATTCACTTATTCTTGAATCTATTTTCTCTAATTCCATTTTTGAAATTTGGAATTCTATTGGATATTTTATTCCAAATCCAATGTAGTATGCTTTTTGAAGGTGGGGGTGTTCCACTATTGTTTTCTCCTTTGTTATTATGAATATTGTTATTTGTGTTTGACCTGAAATTATACTTGAAATTTTTAGTGGATAGTATAGGAAGCTTGTATTAAACCTATAGAGTATTGGGTTTATGCTTTTCTCAATTTTTGATACTGTTACTAAGTCTATGGAGTAGTATTGAAATCCTCTGTCAATATAGTCTTGAATTAAGTATTCAAGTGATTCTAATTGTAGTTTTTGTGTAATGTTAACTTTTCTTAGATATTCCTCTATCCAATATGTTAATTCCTTTGCACTTAATGCTTTAATAAGGGTGATATCATGTAAACCTATTTTCTCGTGAAATACTATTTCTAAACTCTTTAAATCACCTAATCCTTTACCATAACTCCTTGAAAATTCAAAAGCTCTATTCATAATTATCTTCTGTAGTTCTTCAAAGGATTTGAAATCGGCTTTTTGAATTATTGGTTTTGATGGTAATGGTAATATCTCTACTGCCATACCTTCTTCTTCCCCTATTACATCTGTTGATAGTATCAATATTTCTTCAAATCCATTCCATGCTATAATGGCTTTTTGTCCAGTTTCATATACTGAGACATTGGGTTTGATGAAGATTATACCTCTATCTGCATATGTATGTGGTATTATAAGTGTTATTAAAATTGTTATTGTGATAATTATTATTTTTAACTTCATCATATAATACTGTATTATGTTTAATTATAATTGTTTTGAACGTTTTCTTTAATGGTTGATGCATATTATAGTTGATTGAATTTTCAATGGTTGATTTTTCCTCTATAAAAGATTATGGTTAGGTAATTTTAATTTTAAATTTTATATTGTTAATTGCTTATATATTTTTGATGGTAAGTTTAAAGGCTGATTTAGTTATTTTAAATGCAAATATTGTTGATGTTTATTCTGGGGATATTTATAGTGGTTCTATAGCTATAAAATCCAATAGGATTATTGGTGTAGGTAAAGTTGATGGTTTGATTGGTAATTCTACTATTAAGGTTAATATTGATGGTAATTATATATGTCCTGGTTTTATTGATGCACATTTACATGTTGAAAGTAGTATGATTACATTGAGTGAATTTGCTAAAGCTGTTTTACCTCATGGAACAACTACTATTATTATTGATCCACATGAAATTGCTAATGTACTTGGTGTTGATGGTATTAAAATGCTTATTGAAGAATCTAAAAGGATCCCTTTAGATGTTTATTTTACAGTTCCAAGTTGTGTTCCTGCAGCTCCAGGTTTAGATACTTCTGGAGCTGAATTGAATGTGGAGGATATTGAAGATCTCCTTAAACTTCCTAATGTTGTTGGTTTAGGTGAAGTTATGGATTTTCCTGGAGTTTTAAATGGAAATGAGATTTTGTTGAAGAAGATATTTTTAGCTCATTCCTTAGGTAAACGGGTTGATGGTCATGCTCCATCATTAACTGGAGATGCTCTTCAGAGGTATATTTCTGTGGGTATTAGTTCAGATCATGAGTGTATAAGTGGTATTGAGGCTTTTGAAAAACTTAGGTTTGGAATGTGGATTATGGTTAGAGAGGGTTCTATATCAAAGAATTTAAGTGAAATTTTAAGTTTTCTATTTAAGGTTGATGTTGATACGCATAGGATTATGTTTGTAACTGATGATATAAATCCTATTGATGTTTTAAAGTATCATATTAATGGACTTGTTAGAATGGCTATTGAAATTGGTTTTGATCCCATTGATGCTATTAGAATGGCAACTTTAAATCCAGCTACATATTATCGTTTAGATCATGAGATTGGAGCTGTAGCCCCCGGTTTAAAGGCTAATCTCATTGTTTTAGGAGATTTAGATAAAGTTGATGTTAAAATGACTATTGCTAATGGTAGAGTGGTTGCAAGTAATGGTAAATTGATTACACAAATTGATAGATGGTTTTATCCTATTAAAGCCTATAAATCAATTAATGTTAAAAGAATTCCTTGTGGAGATGATTTTAAATTTAAAGTGAATTTAGATTATGGGAGAGCCATTGTTCGTGTTATTGAGGTTGAAGATGGATCATTGTATACTAAACAGAGTTTTATTGAATTACCAATTTTCAATGGTGTTGTGAATGTTGATGTTGAAAATGATGTTTTACAGGTTGCAGTTATTGAACGTCATAAGGCTACTGGGAATATTGGTTTAGGTTTTGTTAGAGGATTTGGTTTAAAACGTGGATCTTTAGCGTCGAGTATATCTCATGATAGCCATAATATTATTGTTGTAGGCGTTAATTCTAGTGATATGGCTTATGCTGTAAGGAAAATTATTGAATTAGGTGGTGGAATAGCTATTGTAAAAGACAATTCTTTATTAGGTTGTTTACCTCTTCCAATAGCTGGTTTAATGAGTGATGAAGATGTTTATTCTGTTTCAAATAAACTTTTAGAATTGAATAAGATAGTTATGGATATTGGTTGTAAACTTAAAGAGCCTTTTATGACATTATCTTTTATAGCATTACCAGTTATTCCTGAATTGAAAATTACGGATAAAGGGTTGATTTGGCATAATACTGATACTGGAAGAATGGAATTCGTAAATCCAATAGTTGAATTCAAATAAATTTGAGTAATTTATTTAGAGTGAGGTTTGAGATTTTATTTTCCTTATTAGTTTACCATATTCTATGAGGCTCCATGCGGCTATGGCAGCTCTCTCAGGAGTTGAATATGCTGGTATTCCTGCTTTTTCAAATCTTATCCTTACACGTTTACCCATTTCTGCTTCTCCAATATCGCATACTACTATTGGCTTCTTTGCTTCTTTACATATTTCTATTAGTTTATCTTGGAAATCCCCTTCAAGTGTTGGTATGTGATGTAGAGCAATCATTAAGATGCAATTAACCCAATCACTATTTACAAGTTTTTTAAGTGTTTCAATATACATTTCGGTTGTGGATATTCCAGTGAGGTCTATTGGGTTTTTGATTGATGCAAAGGGGGGTATAATGCCCTTACTCCTCATAATTTCAAATTCCTCTATTAACTCTTTTGGTGGTATATTGACCTTTATACCTAAACTTTCAAGTGTATCTACAGTCATTATTCCAGCTCCTCCACCATTAGTAACTATAACTATATTTCCTTCTGGTGCTGCTGGTTGGTAGGCTAATGCTTTTGCACAATCCATAAGTTCCTCTAAAGTTTTAGTTAATATAACTCCTGATTGTTCAAATGCAGCTTCATATATCTTGTATGAACCGGCTAGAGCACCTGTATGTGAAGCCGCTGCCCTCATGCCTCCCTCACTTCTACCAGCCTTTAACACTACAATTGGTTTTTTAAGTGATGTTTCTCGGGCAACTTTTATGAATTCCCTTCCTCTATCAATAGATTCAACATATAGAATTATTACTTTTGTATTTTCATCATTTCTAAGATACTCTATTAAATCTACTTCATCAACATCTGCTTTATTACCATAACTTATGAATTTACTAATTCCCATTTCAACTCCACTCATATAATCAAGCATTGCAGCTCCCATAGCTCCACTTTGTGTTATTATTGATATGGGTCCAGGTTTAGGTCTTGGAGTTGCTAAGATTGGTGTTCCCCCCACAGTTTTGGTTTGTTGGAGGAATATTGTATCAACCCCTGTATATGCATCATATACTCCAACACAATTGGGACCTATAATCCTAATACCATATCTCCTAGCTATTCTCTTTACTTCTTCTTCAAGTTCGTAATTACCTACTTCTTTAAATCCACTACTAATTATTATTGTCCCCTTAACATTTGCTTCACCACATTCTTCAATGGCTTGAGGTACAAGTTTTGCTGGGATTGCAATAACTGATAAATCTACTATTCCTTCAATATTCTTTACTGATTTATAGCATTTTAATCCTAGAATTTTATCAGCATTTGGATTTACTGCATATAATTCTCCTTTAAATACATTGTTTATCATGTTTTCAAGGAAGTTTCTCAATATTACGTGTCCAGGTTTATAGGGTTCTCTTGCAGCTCCTATTATTGCAACTCCCTTGGGGTTGAAGAATACATCTACTCCCTTATAATCCATGGAAACCCTTCAACACTTTCCAATAAAACATATATAAATGTTATCTAGAGATTGTTAGATCTATCTTATGCAAATTTTCGTGTTTCAATAGTGATATTTAGTATACTTTTGAAGGAATTTCCACATTTGTTGAAGTGTATTCAGATTTTCTAAATTTAATTTTTTGTTTCCATTAATTTTTTATCGACTTTAATATTCACTTGTTTTAGTAGTGGTTTTCATATGTTTAAGCGGTTGGATAAAAGGGTTAAAATGACTATTTTAGTAGAGGGGATTTATTATTTTTCAATACAAATGTTATCTCAATATAATGTTCTTTTCCTCTCCCTTCTAGGTGCTAGTGGTTTTGATATTGGTTTTATTAATTTTTTGGGAGCATTTTTAGCAAGTTTATTTTCAATTTTTATGGGTTTTATTATGGAGTTTTATTCTTTGAAGAAGATAATTCTTTGTGGTTTGTTTTTTGATATTTTTGCCATGTTATTTTTCATTTTTGCTAATAATTGGATTATGCTTATACCTGCATTTTTAATGTATACTCAAGTGGTTAGGCAGATACCTATTGCTGATATGATTTTTGTTTCTTTTACTAAACCTGAAGAAAGAGTGACTATCATGGGTTTTTCACGGATTTTTTGGGGTTTATTACAGGTTTCCGCACCTTTATTAGCTGCATTTATTGTTAACTATTTTGGTGGAATTAATGTTTATGGTATTCGCCCCCTCTATTATATTTCAATTATAATCTTCATTTCCATATTTATTGTTATCTACATATTCTTTGAAGAAATTTATTTAAGTAAAAGCTCAGAGATTAGAAATTTCACTTTAAATCTTAATAGCATCGTTTATGGATATAGGGATTTTATTAGAGGTAAGCGGGATTTAATTCTATGGATAGTAGTAAGATTGCTTAGAGATGGATTTCAATATTCCTCAGTGTTATTTCTTCCATTGTGGCTTGTGGAATTTAAGGGTGTTGATGCTTTTAAACTTGGGATTTTAACTACTATAGCTATATTTACATCTTTAGTTTCACAAGTCCCAGTGGGTAAATTGGCTGATAAATTTGGTAGGAAGAAGGCGTATTATCTTTTTACATTATTTTATTGTTTAGGTGTTATCATTTTAATTTATTCTCCATCCTTTGAATATTTGATTTTAGCAAGTATTTTGGGTATTGGTATTGGTGGTATTGGAGGTGCAGCTTTTACTCCCTTCATAACAATGTTTTGGGAGGTTGTTGGTACTGAGAGTAGAGGTAAACTTTATGGTTTAGATGGCTCAATATCTTCTCTTTCTAGATTGTATGCATCTATAATTGTAGGCTTATTATGGGATTTTGGTTTTACAAGTACTGTTTTGATAATTCCAGTAATTATAGAAGTTTTTATAGTTATTCCAATGCTCTATGTGATTTCTGAAAATTTTGCTGTGGAAGGTTGATGTTAATCATATGAAAAACTTTATATGTTTTATGCCGTATATCTTTGGTTCGGTGTTTTTGGTTGGAATTGTAGGTGAAAATCGTCTGAAGCCTAAGGTTGATAAAGCTTCTGTTGATAAACTTATAGCTTTAGAAGAGAAGTGGATTGAAAGATGGTTTAGAAATAAACTTTTTGAAGCTGAACCTAACCCTCTTAAGCCTAAATTCTTTGTTACATTTCCATATCCATATGTTAATGGGCTTACCCATATTGGTAGTGCATTTACAATTCTTAGGGTTGATGTAACTGCTAGATATAAGAGGATGAGGGGATTTAATGTTCTTTTCGCTCAAGGTTGGCATGCTACTGGTGGTCCAATAGTTTCAGCAGCTCTTAGGGTTAGAGAAGGTGATAAGAAGATTATTTCTGATTTATTGTCTATGGGTGTTCCTGAAGCTGATATTCAAAAATTCTCTAATCCTGAATATTGGGTTAAATATTTTGCTGAGAAGTGGAAAAGAGATTTGATAAGTTATGGTTTAAGTATTGATTGGAGAAGAGAATTCTTCACTACATATCTAAATCCATATTATAGTAGGTTTATTGAATGGCAGTATTTGAAGTTGAAGGAGAAGGGATTTATTGGTAAAGGGACTCATCCAGTGGTTTGGTGTCCCAAGGAGTTTAAGGTTGTTGGTGATCATGATAGACCTGATGAATATGTGGGAATTAGTTTTGTAGATGCTGTTATAATTAAGTTTAAGCTTGATGATGGTAGAATTATACCTACATTAACCTTTAGACCTGAAACTATCTATGGTGTAACTAATATTTGGGTTCATCCTGAGGCTACTTATGTTATTGCTGAAGTTGATGGTGAAATTTGGATATTAAGTAGATATATGGCTGAAGAATTAATGGATCAACATCATAAAGTCGTTGTTAAAGGTTTTATTAATGGTTTAGAGCTTATTGGAAGGAATGCTTATAATCCAGTAACTGAAGTTTGGGTTCCAATTTTACCAGCATGGTTTGTTGATCCAGAACTTGGTTCTGGTATTGTTATGAGTGTTCCAGCACATGCACCCTATGATTATATAGCTTTAGAAGATCTTAAGGGGGATCTTGATCTCATTTCAAAGTATAATATAGACCCTAAACTTGTTTCTGAAATTAAACCTATACCTCTAATTAAACTTGAAGGTTATAGTGAATTTCCAGCTAGAGATGCTGTTTTAGCTAGAGGTGTTAAAAATCAAAATGATAAAAGTGGTCTTGAGGCTGCTACTAGTGAAATTTATTCAAAGGAGTATTATAAGGGTATACTATTGGATAATACTGGTGTTTGGGCTGGTAGAATTGTATGTGAAGTTAAAGATGAAATAATAAATTGGCTTGAATCTAAAGGTTACGCTATTAAGGTTTATACTCTTCCTGTAAGAGTATATTGTCGTTGTGGTGCTAGGACGCATGTTAAGATAGTGGAAGATCAATGGTTCTTATTGTATAGTAATCCTGAATGGAAAGATTTTACAATTGAATGGCTTAATCATATGAATTTATATCCAGAAGAGATTCGTGAAGAATTAAAGAAGACTATAATTAATCTTAGAGATTGGGCTTTTACACATAAAGGTGAACTTGGAACTAGATTACCATGGGATCAAGATTGGGTTATTGAAAGTCTAAGTGATTCAACAATATATATGGCATATTATACCCTAGCAAAATATTTACAGCATCCTGAAATTTATGGTATTAAACCTGAACAACTTAAACCTGAATTCTTTGATTACGTACTTCTCGGTATTGGTGATGCCCTAAGTGTGTCAAAGTCTACTGGTATACCAGTGGATTTAATTGAAGCTATTAAACGTGAATTTTCATATTGGTATCCAGTGGATTTAAGGATTAGTGGTAAAGATCTATTATATAATCATTTAGTTTTCTTCTTAATGCATCACATAGCAATATTTCCAAGGGAGTATTGGCCTAGGGGTATAAGTATTAATGGTTGGATCATGGTTGCAGGTGAAAAGATGAGTAAGAGTAAAGGAAATTTCATTCTATTAAGGGATGCTATTAAAAGTTGGAGTGCTAGCGCCATTAGATGGGCTGAAATTATGGCTGGAGCTGATTCAACACTTGAAGATCCAAATTTCGAACCTTCCATTGCTGATTTAGCTGTAAATGAAATTCTTGGATGGATGAATTTTGCATGTAAAAATTATGGTAGTGGTAGATTGGATAAACTTAAAATTGATGAATGGTTTGAAAGTGTTCTTAATAAGATTATTAAGAGGGTTACGGAGTTAATGGATAAAACTATGTATAAATCTGCTCTATTGGAAGGCTACTATAATTTACAGAATAAATTTAGATGGTATTTAAGGAGAGCGGAAACTCCAAATAGAGATCTACTTAAAAAGTTCATTGAAACTCAAACTCTAATTCTTGCACCTTTCATTCCACATATTGCAGATGAAATTTGGGAAGCTATTGGGAAGAGTGGTTATGCATCTATACATCCATGGCCTGAATGTGATGAATCAAAAATTAAACCTGAAATAGAATTAGCTGAAGAAATAGTTATAAGAGTTTTAGAAGATTGTAGAGAACTTATTAGATTACTAAAGCAAGCTAAAACCATTAGGATAACTGTGGCTTCAAAATGGAAGTATGATTTTGCCTTTGAAGTTAAAAATAATGTGAAGAGTGGAATTAAATTGGGTGATGCCATTAGAAATACCATTAAGAAAATGCGATTAGATGCAAAAATATGCTCACAATTATCTCAAATTATAGCTAAAAATCCAGAGATTCTCGATTTATTAATTCCAGTTGACATGGAATATAGTATTTTAAAGGAATCTGAATCATTCCTTTCAAAAGAACTTGGCGTAAAAGTTATTGTTGAAAATGAAGAAGAAGGAGTATCACCAAAGAAAGATTCTGCAATACCTACTAGACCAGCAATATACATTGAAAAATAAATCTAAATTATTCAATTTCATAGGTTAAGTCTCATTATTTACAATCATGATACATTTATAAGTCTCCACTTACTGTATATGTTGATTTCATATGTGGTCTTTAATCTGGTATTTAATCTCAATGGACAAAAATTCCAATACTTTATGTAGGTTATGTAAAAATTTGGAAATTATATTGGATGAAGATGCAATATACTATTATTGCTCATTCTTTAATGATTTTATAGATGATCTAAACAAAATTGAATGTGAGGGGTTTGAAGAATTACCACTTAAGATTTAAAGGTTAATTAGGGTTTATAGAGTAAAAATGTGGATATATTATACATTATTATATATTTATTAAGCTATATTGATAGTATTGTATGTACAAGTGTTTTTACTCCTTTTACAATATTTTCAATTGATGTTTCTTCTTTTGGCATATGGCTATATCCTCCTTTACATGGTATAAATATCATTCCCACATCACATATTTCCATCATATGTGCTGCATCATGACTTGCACCGCTGGGTATTCTCAAGGTTTTATACCCAAGATTATTAGCAACTTTTTCTATTAGTTCTATAATATATGTTGGAATGTAAACCGGTTTTTCATCGACTATAACTTTTGCATCATAATCAACTTTATTTTTTGTGCTTATTTCTCCAATTCTCGTTAAGATTGTTTCAATTAATTGATCTTTAACCTCTTTATTTAGACTTCTAAATTCAATTATAGCTGTTGCTTCTTCTGGTATTATTGTTGCTACGTTAGGTTTTACTTGTATGAATCCAACAGTTCCTACAGCTAAATCTTTTACTGGTTCTATTATTCTCCTAACTTCCAATATAGTTTCTGCTAATGGTATTAATGCATCACGTCTATGATCCATTGGAACAGTTCCAGAATGTCCCGCCATACCCTTAAATGTTACTTTTATTCTTGAAGGTGCACTTATACCCGTTACTACTCCAATATCTTTCCCTTTAGATTCAAGTATCGGCCCCTGTTCAATATGTAACTCTATAAAATTATTGTAATATCCCTTTGCTATTCTACATTCATCAATTTTCCCTGAAAATCCACATTCTTGAATTGCTTGTAATAATGTTTTTCCTTCACGATCTCTTATTGAATTCAATTGTTCTTCTGTTAGTTTTCCAGTTATTGCTTTACTCCCTAAACATCCAATATTGAATCTCTCCCCTTCTTCCGCTGCAAAAACTATTACATCTATTTGTTTATCAATTTCTATTTTCAATCTTTTAATAACCCTAATAATTTCTATTGCTGATAATACTCCTACAATTCCATCGTAATTTCCTCCATTTCTTACTGAATCTATATGTGAACCTGTTGAAACTCTTTTACTTAACTTTCCTTTAGGTTTAAAAGATCCAATTATATTTCCAACACCATCAACTTTAACTTCCAATTCTTCTTCAATCATTAACTTTTTAATATATTCATGAGCTTTAAGCCATGGTTTAGTATATGTGATTCTAGTTATTCCAGGTCCTTCATCCGTAAAATTCTTAAGAATTCTAAGTTGATCTTCAATCCATTTTGAATCTATTTCAATCAAATAAATCACCTCATTAAGGTCAATTTATACTTTTATGAATCTTCCAATACCTGATTTCCCAATAACTTCTCCATTTTCCATAACTATTTCTCCATTAACAATGGTCATTGTAGGTATGCCTATAACCTTAACATTATCGTATAAAAGTGCTATTTCCCTTGCCTTCGTATAGAATTCTGACGCCCTTAATATCCTTTCTTCCTTTAATTTTATTATAGTTAGATCTGCATCGCTACCTACGGCGATTACACCCTTATTCGGATATAAACCAAATATTTTAGCTACATTTGTACTTAAAACTTCAATAGCTCTTTCAAATGTTATTAAATCTTTATTTACACCATCTAAGACTATTGGTACTAAACATTCAATTCCTGGGACTCCCATATATGCTTTCCATATATCTGCTTCTCCAACTTCTTTAACATCTTTTGGATATGCAGCATGATCAGAAGCTACAATATCAATAACACCAGTTGAAATTGCATTCCATAATGCTAATCTATCCTCTTTAAATCGTATTGGAGGATTAACCTTAGCATAAGGTCCTAAATGTTTTATTTGGTCAATTGTGAAATGGAGGTAGTGTGGTGCTGTTTCAGCTGTAATTTTTATTCCTTTCTTCTTTAGGAAATCTAAAATTTCTATGCTCTCTTTTGAAGATACATGTGCTATGTGTATTTTTGCATTTATATATGATGTTAAAAGTGATACTCGATTTATAGCTTCACTTTCAGTTATACTTGGCTTAGACTTCATATAGGCTATTAAATCTCTTCCACCACTTTCAATTTGCTTTCTCTTAAAGTATTCTGATAATACATGATTTTCAGCATGTATATATGCTACTTTACCTGTTTCCTTTATTGTTGCAAGACTTTCAAAGAGTTGAGAATCATCTTCAACGTATAATCCTTTGAATTCATCTTCTCTCCCAGGGGGAGGTGGATGCATAAATATTTTAAAGGAAATAGCTCCAATACTTGCCATTTTTGGTATTTCAGGTATTGATTCAAATCCTCCAGCGCCATGAAATGCAAAATTAACTATTGATTGTTTAGATGCTTGCTTTATCTTTTCCTCTAATGCTGTTGCAGTGGAAGTGGAGGGTAATGTTATTGGCATTTCAAATATTGTTGTTACTCCTCCAGCTGCTGCAGCCATTGAACCAGTATAAAAATCTTCCCAATCAGATCTACCCATCCCCCTAATATGAGTGTGAGCATCTATTACACCTGGAATCACTACTTCTTCATCATTTAATTTAATCTTTTTATCTCCATGAATTAAATCATCCAATTTTGATATTGCAGCTATCTTACCTTCTTCAATTCCAATATTTGCTTCAATTAAACCTGATGGAAGGAAAATTTTACCTTTTAAAATTAAATCAACCTTCTTCATATCAATAAATATCCATTAAATTATTATTAAAGTTACTGAGAATATACTTCTAAATGATTTTGTGATTAATATTTTAGGGGAAAAGTTGAATTGTTGTAAGCTAAATTTTCAATTTTAAATTTATGTATATTGTTGCTATGATTGCTGATGCTGAAGATATTAGAAACATTTCTCTCGGTCCGAAGATATCTGCTAGGTATCCCGAGATTACTCCTATAATATTACCGTATATTGTGCTTAATGTTCCCTCAAAAGCATAGAATTTTGCTCTTTCAGTTTTATCACTTAATTCCATTAAACATTTGTTATATGTAATCCAAAATGCTGGCCATATTGGTATTATGAAGAATATTGCAAATATTATTGGTGTTGGTGAAATATAGTATCCAAGATATAGTATTGTCCATCCTAAACCTGCAAATATGAACATTTTTTTAATGGGTAGTTTATCTGCAAGTTTTCCATATGGAATTGTTGTTAATCCAAGTAATGTTGTGAGAGCAACTACAATAGACCAACTTTCAGGGCTGCCACCAAGATACTTCAAATAATATATTCCTAAAATACCTCCACTTAAAGCTCCAGGTAATGTTAAAATTAATCTTACTGGATATATACCCCAGAATTCCCTTGGAATTCTAGGAATAAAATTCCTCCAATTTGATTCTTTTAAATTCCAATTTTCATGTGGATCTTTAGGTATAATCGATATTAAAGTTAATGGTATAAAGTTTAATGCTGCTATGAGTCTAAGCATATTTCTAAAGCCAATAGTATTATATAGTATACCCGAAATTATATTTCCAAGAAATCCTCCAATAACTACAAGTGCATTGTATTTCCCAAGGCTTTCCCCTCTATGCTCCTTTAATACTTCTGCAAGTAATGCTGAAAATACTGATCCACCAGCACTACCAGTTAATGATCCAATTAATTGTATTGCTATAAGTTGCTCAATGCTCCATACATAACTTAAACATAATGTTGTAAAGATGTTGGTTAACAAAGCCATTTGAATGAATATCCTTCTTTTACGTGTAGTATCTGATATGAAAGCCCAGGTATAACCCATAATTATTGATACAATTGATGGAAGTTGACTTCCTAAGCCAGTTCTAAGAAAGCTTCCACCAGCTATTTCAAATATGAATATAGATAGAAATGGGGAATATGTATTTCCTATGAAACTTGATGTAAATCCATAAAGCATGAGGATTCTTCTACTTTTACCTTCACGAACTCTCTTCATACAATCATTCCTCTTAATCATTTTGTTTAACGTATAAATTTTAGCATGACTGAGAAGCTTAAATCACCCATGAAAATTAAGGCTTATCTATGATGATCGATAGTGGTAATCATTAAATTTCTATCTAGTATAATTTTTATTGATTTTATGGTTAAACTTGTGATTTTTGATTTAGATCAGACTTTAATTGATACTATTCATAGGTTTCATGAAGTTTTTAATCTTACTTTAACTTACTTTGGAGGTTCACCAGTTTCTTGGGATCTCTTCATTAGAAATTATTCTAATGATACTTTGGATACACTTATACCTACTAATTGCGATAAAAATGTTTTCTGGAATCTCTTTAGGAAGAGTTATTGCAGTTTTATTCATGAATTAGATAAACCTATTGATGGCGTATATGAAGTTTTAAATTGGCTTAAGGGTTTAGGGGTTAAGATAATTGTTTGTACTGGTAGGGGATGTTCTAGGATGGATATCATTAGGGAGCTAACGTATTTCTCTCTTATTGATTTTATTGATGGCGTTTATAGTTTATGTGATCAAGATCCATCTGAAGAAGATGTTTTATTTGATAGAAGTGGCTTACTGCGTAGAATATTATCTGATTTTAATTTAGAGCCTAGTGATGTTATTTTTGTTGGTGATTATTGGGTTGATATGTATTCTGCTAAGAAGGTTGGTATTACTGCTATTGGTGTTTTAACTGGTCATGAACCTGAATGGAGACTTTTAAAGTTTGGTGCTGATCACATTATTAATAGTATAGTTAAACTTCCAGAAATTTTGAGTAAAATTAAGGGTTGAATATGGATTTCTCAACTCTTGAAGTTTGGGATGGATTTAATTTAGAAATTTCACTTAAAGCTAGTTTTTCATTACCATTGTTTATTGAGTTTAAACCTGGTTTATATGGTAAGTTGTATGGTTTTAATCGTGGATTGAAGTTTAAAGTTGATGGTAAAAGGATTTTGTTTAGTGGTTGTGGTTTAAAGGAGGCTTTAATTTTAAGTGGTGCATGGTTTAATCCATTTGAATATGTGAAGAATCTTGGTAGATGTGAATATTCGATTGTCTATAGATTTATTGAGGTTTTTCCTGGGCTTGGTATAGCTATTGATCCATGGGATGTTAGAGCAATTTTCTATTCAATTTTTCTATCACGGAATACTGATTATCATAATAATACTGTTCGTTGGCTTCGTAATATGTTGAGTAAAGCTATTGATGAATATAGTTTAAGATTTATTAATCCCATGAATTATGGTGGAAGTTATCAACTTAAACAGCTTTCTGAAGTTAAAGATAAATTACATTTGATTTTTGATGATTTTATCTTTGGATTAAACACTTTATTTTCAATTGATGTATATTCTGATTTGAAACGTAAGCTTTTAAATATTCCTTATGTTGGTTCTAAGAGTGTTCATGCATTTGGAATTTTCTGTTTTGGTTTAACTTCAATTGCACCAGTTGATAGACATTTAATCTTAATTATTAAGTCTTTGAATTTAATTGATGAATTTACAACACCTAAGAAGAGCTTATGCTTGAAATATGATTGTTTGTTAAATGTGAATTTATGTCCAATTGATGATAAATGTTTAATGGCATTTTTAATGAAGAGATTTGGGGTTATGGCTGGTTGGCTTCAAACGGCAACATATCTATATGGAAGTTTATATTTAAGTAGAGGTGTAGATCCAGCTGGTATAATTAAGAGATGATGGATTTGAATGTTAAACCTGGTTATGATCCTATTGAATTAACTGAAATTGTTAAAAGATTTGTAGTTAAAGTTGATGTTGATGGTTTTGAATTAAGGAAATACTATAGGTTTAGAGGTGGAAGATGGTATGGTGGTATAGCTACTGGCGATGTTGTTGGATGTAATTTGAGATGTGGATTTTGTTGGAGTTGGAGAGATGCAAGTCACAATATGGTTAAAGGATCCTTTTGTACCCCTAGGGAAGTGTATCAAAAACTTATGGAGATAGCTAATAGACGTGGTTATAGACTTGTTAGGTTAAGTGGTGGTGAACCTACTATATCTAGACGTCACTTAATTGAATTACTTAAGTATTTTGAAAACACTAAGTATAGATTTATATTGGAGACTAATGGTATATTGATTGGTTTTGACAAAAGTTATGCTGAAGAACTTTCTCATTTTAGTAATCTTATAGTTAGAGTTTCATTTAAAGGTACATGTGAAGAAGAATTTCAAACATTAACTTTAGCCAAACCAGAATACTATAGATTACAGTTTAAAGCATTGGAGAACCTAATAAATGTAGGGTTTAATCCAGGTGAACAAGTTTATCCAGCTGTAATGCTAAGTTTTAGTAGTGATGAAAATTATGTAAAATTTAAAGAACGTTTATCAATGATACATCCAAAACTTTCAGAAGAAATTGATGAAGAATACATAATCTTGTATCCACATGTAATTGAAATATTAAGAATGAGAAACTTAAAACCGAAAATAGCGTATAAGCCAAATGGAATACCAAGCTTTATGATATGATTATGAATATTTGAATTTTATCTTTATTTTCTATGTTTATTTTGTAGATTTTTAAGTTAGTAGCCAATACCATAATGGTGTGACTATATCATCTATTTTTCCTTTGTAATTCCATGTTATTATCCTTGTTTTCTTTGGTTTTAATTCTCTTTGTGCTTTTTTCAATGATTTTAATTCTCTCTCCTTTAATGTATCCTCTGCATATGTTACTTGTATTAATTCTTCAGCTATTTTCTAGGCGTTAAAGAAGGTATATAATCTTTTTCTAAACTAACCTCCATAATTTTTTACAGTTTGTATTTCATCAAAGAATATATACTTAGGCTTTTTACCGGTAAGTTCATAAAATGCTAAAAATCATATCATCTAAATCAGATGCATTTACACCTTTCAATCTAATATGTTCAAAATCAACATATAGAATTTCATCTAAATTGGATTTACCACTATCAATAATCTTCCTAATTGTTGAGAATAGAAGGTAAGTTTTACCAGTTCTTCTACCACCAGTAATAGCAATTATGAGATTTGAGTCTAACGGTAGAGTTATCTCTCTATTTTTAACTTCAGGAATCCCTTGTTGAAGCTATTCAGTAATAACATACTTGAAATCTTCAATTCTCAAATCAATAACCATACAAGTCTGTTTTAGACCAATTTATAAATGAAACTGGTCTAATATAGACCAATTTACTATTGAATTAACATCCCCTTAAACTTTGTTACGTAATAAATAATAATTTATTTTATGTTTTTTTCGTATTTTATTGTACTTTGCTTAATGCTTGATCTAATGCCTTTAATGCTAATTCTATTTGTTGGTTTGTTATCATTAGTGGTGGCTCTATTCTTAGTGTAGATCCATAAGCTCCTCCTGCACCTATTAAGAATCCCATTTCCCTCATGTAATCTCTAACTTTTATTGCTTCTTCAACAGCTGGAGTTTTCGTACTTCTGTCTTTAACTAACTCTACTCCCACCATTAATCCTAAACCTCTAACTTCTCCAATTAACTTATGTTTATTATATAGTTCTTTTAGTCCATCCATTAGTACCTTCCCTATTTCATTTACTTTTTCATGGATTTTTTCATTTATTATTACATCTATCACTGCATTGGCTGCTGCACATGATACTACATTTGGACCCCATGTGGATGAGTGGTCTCCCGGTTCAAAGGCATCTGCTATTTCTGCTTTTGCACCTATTGCTCCTAGTGGTAGTCCACTTGTTAATCCCTTTGCCATTGCCACTATATCTGGTTCAACATCGAAGTTTTCTATTCCAAATATTTTCCCAGTTCTTGCAAATCCCGTTTGTACTTCATCTACTATGAATAATCCTCCATAGTCTCTTACTATTTTCACTACTTCTTTGAAATATTCTTTTGGTGGAACTATTATTCCTCCTTCTCCAAGTATTGGTTCTGCTATGAATGCACCTATATCTGTTGATGTTTCATATTTAATTACATCTTCAATGTATTTAGCGCATAGTAAATCGCATTCTGGATAACTCTTTTTAAATGGGCATCTATAACAGTATGGTGCTGGAGCTATTTTTATCCCTGGTATAGAGACTACTGCTGCCATACCCTTCTTATATTTGCTTTGTCCAGTTAAAGTTGTTGTTAAATGTGTTCTACCATGGAAGCTATATCTAAGGGTTATAACTTCAAATCCAGTTTTATTAACTTTCTTTAACATGTATTTCCTCATTAGTTTTACTGATCCTTCCACGGCTTCAGCTCCACTTGTGCAGAAAAATACCTTTTTTTCATTTTTCATTGGCAGTATTTTTACAAGTTTTTCTGCTAATTCTGCTGATGGTATGTTATAGTAATCATATGATGTATGATGCAACCTCTGAGCCCAATATAATATTGCTTCAACAACTTTTGGATGGCAATGCCCAATGTTTACAGCTGCATATCCAGCGAATAAATCCACATATTCTCTACCTTCTAGATCTTTTACTATTGCCCCTCTTCCCTCTACAAGTACTATTGGTTGTCTATATCTTGGCATGCATGGAAACATGGTTTTCTTTTGGGTTTCAATAATTTTTTGAGTATCTATATTTTCTTTCATCTTGTTCTTCCTCGAATAATATTACAGTTTAAAGGTTAATAACAGTTATTGTTTCCTTTAAGAATTTCTGCAGCCATTTTAACTGCTTCAATTATCTTTACATATCCTGTACATCTACATATTATACCATCAAATGCCTTTTTAATCTCTTCTTCATCTGGATTTCTATTTCTCTGTAGTAGAGCATATGTTGTTAATATGAATGCTGTTGTACAAAATCCACATTGTATAGCTCCAGATTTTATAAATGCTTCTTGTATTGGATGTAGCTTTCCATTCTTTGATAAATATTCAATTGTTATTACTTCTTTCCCCTCTACTTTTAATGCTGGTGTAATACATGAATATACTGGTTTTCCATCTATTAAAACTGTGCATACTCCACATTCCCCTCTTTCACATCCTCTTTTAACACTTGTTGTATTAGCGTATCTTCTAAGCATATCTAGTAACATTATGTTTTCTGGTATATCTAGTATCCTTTCTTCACCATTTAATTTAAATGATATTTTCATTTTCTCATCCTCCAATTTTCGAATGCTAATTTTATTGCATCTATCGTTAATCTTATCGACATTTCCCTACGATATTCTGCTGATGCTCTAATATCACTTATTGGCTTTATTTCTTCATTTAAAATCTTTATCTTATCCTCTATTTCATTGATGTTTGAATTAATTAATTCTCTTTCAGTTTTATATGCTCTTATTGGTGTTGGTGCCACTGAATTTAATGATATCCTAATATCTCTAATTATTTCATCTTCCATTTTTACTGCTACAGCTACTGCAACTATTGAGAGTGTATGTGCCCTCCTCCTACCTAACTTTAAGAATTTCATTCCCATTTCACATGATCTTTTCGGTATTATTATTTCTGTTAATATCTCATTACTTTTCAAATCTGTTTGTCTAGGTCCATGAAAGAATTTTTCTATTGGTATTATCCTTTCACCATCAATACTCTTAACCTTTAATTTTGAATTTAATATCATTAATGGTGGTGCTGTATCTGCTGCTGGTGATGCATTACATATATTCCCTCCGATAGTAGCTACATTTCTTATTTGCCAAGACCCCATATTTTCAATAGCTTCAATTAATGCTGGAACCATATTTTTCAAACTTTTATTTTCAATTAATTCTTGGAGTGTTGTTGATGCTCCTATAACTATTTCATCTTCTAATAATTCAATTTTCTTTAATTCTCTTATTTCAGATATATCTACTAAATTTTTCAATTTGATTCTTCCAGTTTTTAAATCTATTATTAAGTCTGTTCCTCCTGCAATTGGTTTTGCATTTTCTAATTCATTCATTAATTCCAATGCTTCCTGTAGAGTTTTTGGTTTATGATATTTTAATTCTGGTACTAAGTAGAATAATGCCAATTTATACACCTCCATTTAATGCAGGCCATATGTATATGATTTTATCCTCATGGAATTTTATGTTCATAATTTCTGAAGCTCTATATATTTTCCCATCAATTATTATATGGTTGAAGGGGTAATCTTTGCCATTTTTTGCGAAGAATAATTCATATATTTGTTCACCATATTTCTCAGATATTTTATCCAATAATTCTTTAAAGCTCTCTACCTCTACAGTATATTCATCTAAACCTATCATACTTCTTAAGGGTCCAAACATTATTTTTAATGTTATCTTTGGCATTTTAATTCCTCCTTATGGTAAAGTATACTCTTTCTGGAGTTAATGGTAGTTCATATATCCTTTTACCTATAGCATGTGCAACTGCATTAGCTATTGCTGCTGGTGTTGGTATTAACGCCATTTCTCCAACACCTTTAGCTCCAAAGGGTCCATATTTAAATAAATCTTCAATGAATACTGGTTTTTCTATTTTAGGCATATCCAATGCTGTTGGAACTACATAATCTGTTAGATTGGCATTTATTATAACTCCTTTATCATCAATTTCCAATTTCTCCATTAATGCTAATCCTATTCCTTGAGCTATTGCTCCCTCTATCTGTCCCTCTACAGCCTTTGGATTTATTATTCTTCCACTAGCTATTGCAGGCCATACCCTTAATACTTTTATCATTCCCGTTTCCATATCTACTTCAACTTCAGCTATATTTACAATGTAGCTATATGCTGGATATGCATATCCTTGTCCAACTTCATGGTCAAAGGTACCCTTTGGTAGATAGAAGTATCCTGTTGATGATAATTCTATTCCACTTTCATATGCTTTTAATACTAACTTTTTCCAATCAATCTCCTTTTCTGGTTTTTCCCTTGAGTATACTCTTCCATTCTCAAATTTTAATTCTTCTGGTTTACATTGAAGTATTTCTGATGCTAAATTTGTAAGTCTCTCCCTTATTCTTGCAGCTGCAACCAAAACTCCTATTGCACCTATACTTGTCCCTCTAGAGGCATGTGTTGCACCTGTATCTGGGGCATCTGTTGTTCCAAAATGTATGGTTATTTGTTCTGGTAGTACCCCTAATATTTCACTTACTATTTGTATGTGTGATGTTGTTGGAGTTCCTTGCCCTATTTCCGTTATTCCAGTATATACTTCTACTCCTCCATCTTTATTTACTTTTATTATGGCATTAGACCAATCTGGAACTCCTCTACTTGTACTTATTCCATGCCATCCACATGCTACTCCTATACCCCTCTTATATCTTCCCTTATCAGCTTTATACATTGATCTTTTAATTTTCCATTCAGCTCTTTCAGAGAGAATTTTTAATGCTTCACTTATTCCAACAGATTCATCTAGTAATTGTCCCGTTATTGTTGGCATCCCTGGTTTTAGAAGGTTTTTAAGTCTAAGTTCTAATGGATCAATACCTATTTTATTAGCTATTTCATCTATTTGAGATTCTGCTGCAAATTGTATATCTGGATTTCCAAATCCTCTAAAGGATCCTTGATAAACCTTGTTTGTATATACACAATATCCATCTATCTTTGCATTTTCAATGTAGTATGGTCCTGAAGCATGCATAGTTGCCCTCCAGAGTATGAAGGGCCCTCTGTTAGAGTATGCACCTGCATCCATTATTATTTCAACTTCTATAGCTGTTAATTTTCCATTCATTGTTGCTCCAGATTTATATCTTATTATACTTTGTTCACGTTTGCAATGTACTCTGAAAGATTCTTCTCTAGAATATATTAATAGTGTTGGTCTTCCAGTTAAATAGGCTGCTAATGCTGCTTGAGCTGCTACAAGAGGTCCTGTATCATCTTTTCCACCAAATCCTCCACCAATATATGGTTGTATTATCTTTATCTTACTTGTCGGTATCCCTAGAACTCTAGCTGTTATTGCTTGTGCTAAATGTGGGTATTGTGCACATGATAATATTGTGTATTCCCCACTTTTCTCCGGTATTGCTAAAGCACCTTCAGTTTCTAGATATAAGTGTTCTTGATGTTGAGTTCTATATTCATTTTCTACTATTACCTCTGATTCTTCAAATCCCCTCTTAACATCTCCTCTTCTAACTTTTGTTTTAAATGCTATATTGCTTCCAATATTTTCATGTATTAATACATCTGTTCTCTTCATTGCTTCTAAAGGATCTAATAATACTGGCAATCGGCTATACTTGACTTTTACTTCTGAAGCTCCAATTATAGCTGCTTCTGGATCTTCTGCAACTACAATTGCTATAGGTTCTCCATGATATCTAACTTTCCCCTCTGCTAATAATGGTTGATCTGGTAGTGCATATCCAACTTGATTTTCACCCGGTATATCTCTTGCAGTTATAACTCTTACAACCCTTGGATCTTTCAATGCATTTTGAGAATTTACTTCTATTATTTTTGCATGTGATTCACTACTTAAAACTAATTTTGCATATAGCATTCCCGGTAATGTGTAATCTTCCATGAATTTTGCTCTTCCAGTTGCTTTATCTATTGCATCTACTCTATCTATGGATTTCCCTACAATTATGAATTCTTCAGCTTTAAGCCACTTCTCTATTAGTTTTATTGCTTCACTCATGTTATGCACCATACCTATGTTGGAACATATTTAAATGCTTCCCTCTCTCTTTCTCCAACTTCCAAACCCATTTTCATCCTTATTTCAGATGCATAATGAGATACTGCAAAGGGAGGACATCCATACACCATAACCACTTTATCTTTAATTTCACCTTGAGTTAAAATCCAATAGATTTCCCTTGCTGTTGTTGACACTGCACATTCACCAAATACTATCATTAATCCTTCTCCACAAATCTTCTTTAATTCATCTAATTCTTGTGGTATTGGAGTATTTAAGCCTGTATATATGTATAATTTCTTCCCCATTGCTTTAATATCATTAAAGAATCCAGTATCCTTTAGCATATACAATGTGAATTTTATCCATGCTTTACATGTTCTACATGTAGCTCCATCTATAACTATTGTATTTGGAAAGTGTGGTTCAATTATTTCACATGTTGCAAATTTAAATCTCCTCTTAACCTTTTCTATTGGTTCACCTAAAACTTCTATTTGAGTTGGATCTCCAATACCCAATCCTTGTGTATGAGCTATTGCTATAGGTCCAACTTCTAGATTTGGATATTCATATCCAATTACTTTTGCTGCAATAGCATCGGTTGCAACCGGGTCTTCACCTGCTATTATCAAGTTTAAATCTACTGGACTTCCATGTATTGGACCATCACCCTCCATACATTTAATTGCATCTATTACGCCTAGAACATATTTGTCTCTGTATGGTTTTATTTCATCAATTAATTTATACCATAAATCTGTTCTATGCCATTTCAATCTATCATTGAATGTATTCACTACTCCATGCATTAACTTTATACATCCAGTTATACCTCCACCTTCCATGCTAGTCTTTAATACCGGTACTCCTATTATCTTGTCAACTTCTTGTATTAATTCTGCAACTTCAATTTCCTTTAGTATTAATCCATTTGGGACCTTCATTTTAACTGATTTAAATACTCCATATTCATCAAATGGCTTAATTTCCACTCCAATTTCTTTTGCCATCTTCATATATCCTAATACCTCCATTACTTGCCTTGTATTCATACCCTCCCTCCACCAATGGGTCATGGCTGAACATGATTCTCCTATTATTGGTTTTCCTCCAGAATCTTTTACCATTAATGCTATTGCTCTCACAACCTTTGGGTCAGTGGTTACTGGTGGAGGTCTTGGACTCACTAAATTTGGTTTTATTAAAACTCTTTCTCCACTTTTTACAAATTTACTTATTCCTCCAATCATGTTTACTGCCTTTTCTACAGCTTCATAAACATTATCTTCATTTATTGGTTCTTTCACCCTTACTATTGATACCTTTGGCATTTTACATCCTCCAGTTAATATTGTTTATAGATACATATAACAGTTTAATTTCAATCTATCCTTATCATCACTTTTACTGGATCTCCAATTCTCTTCTCAAGGATTTCCATAGCCTTGTTTAACTCTTCTAAATCATATTTATGTGTAACTATTTTCCTAAGGTCACTTATTCTATCTTTAATTAGGTTTAATGCTTTTTCTATGTGTATTATTGTTCCAGGATTTAATGCTCCTATAATACTTTTTTCCATTCCAATCATATATTTTAAGTCTAGAGCTACTGGTTCTATTGGTATTGCTACTTGAATTAATTTTCCACCTGGTTTTAGAGATTCAAATGCTAACCTAATATTTTTGGGGCTTCCACTAGTTTCTATTGATATATCTACACCATAATTATCTGTTAATTTCATTATCTTATTTAGTATATTTTCATCTTCAGGATTAATGATATAATTTACTCCTAATTCTTCTGCTATTTTTGCAGGTTTTTCTCTTCTCACGGTTCCAATTATTTTTCCAGCCCCCATAATTTTTGCTGCTATTACTGCTGATAATCCTATACTTCCAAGTCCAGTTATCAATATGGTTTCTCCAGTTTTCAAACCTATTTCTACAGCGTTTAATGCTGTTAAAAATGTATCTGGAATTAATACTGCATCTTCTAAGTTTATTTCATCTGGAATTTTCACTAGTACTCTTTCCGCTAATGGAATCCTCATATATTCAGCGAAAGAACCATCAATATTTATTCCAAACATTAATCTTCTTTCACATAAATGTGGTTTTCCAATAATGCAAAATCTACATTTTCCACATGATACCATATATGAACCTATAACTCTATCTCCAGGTTTAAATGTTCTTATGCCTGATCCCACCATTAATACTTCTCCTGAATATTCATGTCCAAGTATAACTGGATATTTAGCTGGTGTCTCTCCTCTGTATAAATGGAGATCTGTTCCACATATTGCTGCATATTTAACCTTTATTATTACTTCATCCATTCTAGGATTTAATGGTGTTTGAACTTCTGATATTGTTAAGTTCCTTGGGGAATTTAATATGGCTGCTCTCATTTATACATCAAAATACTTGTTTATTTCGTTGCATATATTGTTGATGCAAAATATTATTTTCATCTTCATATATAAGTGGTTTTGGTGATATCTTTGGGTAAGAAGACGATTTTAGAGAAAGTTTTAAATAATATTGATAATTGTAGGGATGAAATAATAAATTTCTTAAGGGATTTAATTAGTATTCCAAGTGTTACTGGTGAAGAGAGTGGTATACAAGAGTTTATAGCTTCTAAACTTAGAGATTGGGGTTTAAAGTATGATATGTGGTTTATAGATGAAAAAGAACTCCTTAAGAATCCTCTGGCTGAGAAAATTAAATTAAGTTATAAGGATAGACCTATGCTCGTTGGGATAGTTAAGGGTGAAGGTGGAGGAAGATCTCTAGCTTTCAATGGTCATATTGATGTTATCCCAGCAGGTTCAAGGTCTTCATGGAGTTATGATCCTTTTAAAGGGGAAATTGTAGATGGAAGACTTTATGGTAGAGGAGCTTCAGATATGAAGAGTGGTGTTGCTGCTTATACTATGGCTGTTAAACTACTCCTGGATGTTGGGGTTAAACCTCTTGGAGACATATATTTACATTACGTTATAGATGAAGAGTACAGTAGTAATGGTACTCTTGCAGCTCTTCTAAGAGGTTATGTTGCTGATGGAGCTATAAATGCTGAAGCTAGTGATATGGAAATTCAACCCGCAGTTTCTGGTAGTATGTGGTTTAAGATTAAAGTTAGGGGTAGAACAGCATCTATGTCTAGGGTTTGGGAGGGTGTAAATGTTATTGAACAAGCATATAAAATTTATGAAACTATTAAAAGATTTTATGATATTAGGGTTTTAGAGAAGAAGCATCCATTATATCCAGATCCTAGAGGTGCATTGGCATTATTTATTGGGATGTTTAATGCTGGTAGTTATCCCAGCGTTATACCTGATGAAGCTGAAATGCGTGGGAGAATGGGTTTACTTCCAGGTGAAACTATAAGTGATGCAATAAGTGAATTAAGGAATTTCATATTAAAGTATTGTGAAACTGATCCTTGGCTTAAACATAATCCCCCTGAAATTTCACAAGAGGGTTATGCTGGTGAAGGTGTAGAAATACAATTGAGTCATCCATTGGTTTCAACCCTTATGAATGCATATAGGAAATCATTGAATTCTGAACCTATTGTTAAAGGACATGAAGGTGCTACTGATATGAGGATCTTAATGAAGATGGGCATTCCAACTGTATGCTTTGGTCCTGGAACTATAACGCAAATGCATGCATATAACGAATGGGTTGATTTAAAGAATGTTATTAATGCTGTCAAGGTTATGGCTACTATGATCCTTGATTGGTGTGGTTATTGTGAGTAGCTGTTAAACCAAGTATTGTTTTACTTCCATTTCCTCTCCTTTTTACACATATTATTACTAAATTACCTTCTAAAACCATTGTTTCAATAACATCCAAATTATATTTACCGTTTATATAGGAGAATATTTCTTGTAAACGTATTGGTACATAATCCTCTAGAAATATCCTTGTATCCTTAACATCTACATTCAATTTTTCCAGTTCTGCTATGATTTCATTTAAATTTATATTGAATTTTGAAATTAATTGTTCCAGTGATATCTCTTTAATTTCAATCCCCATAATTATCATATAAATTTGGCTTAAATAGATTAAGTTCTAAATCCTCTCCTTTATTTATGGCATTTTTAAATGGGGGAATAACTATAAATCCATGTGAATCTATCATCATTCTCCTCAATAATGATTTTCCAGTTAATATTTCAACTATTGGTGTTTCCTTTAATTCAATTATTCTACCAAATACTGCTCTCTCAAATGGAAGCATATTTTCAATTATTATTTCCCTAAATGATTTAACCTTTAATTTCATGGGTTTGGCATTATTATTGCTTAGTTTTAAAATTAGTGGAAGTCCAAGCGTATAGAATCCTATGATTGTAGATTGTATTAATCCTGGAAGCATTAGTATTGGTTTTCCATCTACAATTGCAAAACTCGTTTGTCTACCTGGAACTCTCATTATTCCCCTAACAATAATCTTTGATTTTGGCATTGACATTACTGCATCTGGAACTAAATCCATTTCACCCACTGAACATCCTCCAATTGTTATTAATAAGTCACATATCTTTAGTGATTTTCCAATTTTATACATTATATCCATGTTATCATCTTTAGCTATCCCCATATCTATTGGTGTTGCACCAAATTCTTCAATTAATTTCATTATCATGTATGTGTGTGGTGAAGTTTCTTCAATTATTAATTCATCTCCAACGGCTAATACTGCTATCACTGGTTTTCTATATACCTTTACCCTTTTAATCTTAATATAAGCCATTAAATCTATGTCTACAGGTCTTATGATTCTACCTATCTTCAGCGCTATTTCACCGCTTTTATAGTCTTCTCCACATTTTATTACATGCTCCATTGGTTTTGATTTACGTGTTATTTGTATTGTTTCTTTATCTAATACTCTTACTGCTTCCACTGGTATTATCGTATTAGCACCTTTCGGTAGGTAGCCTCCTGTACTTATCCTATATACTTCACCCTTTGAAATTTCATAGTTATGTACTTCATTTGGTGCTATATCCCCCTTAATCTTTAATCTTACTGGGTTTTCATATGATGCATTTAATGTATCTTCATAATTTGCTGCATATCCATCAAAGTGAGATGTATCTCTTGGCGGTATATCCTCTTTTACTATTATATCTTCTGCTAATATTCTACCCACAGAATTAAGTATTGGAATTTCTTCAACTTCATTTATACTTTGGATATGTTTTAAAACTTCTTCTAATGCTTTTTCTGGAGGTATATATCTAAATCCTTTAACCATATTATAGTCTTAATTAATTTAATAGCTTTATTTTAAAAGCTTCTTTATTGCTTTTTCTAAGTCTTCTGGTGTATCTATATCTATTATTACCCCCATATTATCTGTTTCAACATGAACTATTTCTCCTTCATGTTTTCTCACTACCTCTTTTAATCCCATTTTCTCTTCGCTTATATTCATAACTTCTTGATATAGTTCTTTACTTATCAATATTGGATGCCCTCTTCTACCTTGATATGTGGCTATAATTATTGGTGCTTTAGTTTCTCTATATCTATTTATGATGTTTTTTATTGTGTTTTCATCTATGAAGGGGCAGTCTCCTGGAATTATTAATACTGCTTCACTTTTATCCATAACTTTTTCAACTCCACATTTCACTGATGTACTCATTCCTAATTCATATTTTGGATTTACAATTTTTTCACATGGTAGATCCTTTATTACTTCATAGATTCTTTCTGCTTCAAATCCTAATACAATTACTACTTTTCCTACATTGCTTTTTAATGCTGTTTCTATAGTCCATTTTATCATTGGCTTTCCATTTATTGGTTCTAGTAGTTTATTTCTGCCAAATCTTTTTGAGTGTCCAGCTGCAAGTATTATTGCTGCAATCATATTTTACCCCTTAATACTGCTATTAATTCTGCAGTTATGCTTACAGCTATTTCTTCGGGTGTTTCTGCACCTATATCTAAACCTATTGGTGAATGTATTTTTTCAACATCTTCCTTATTATATCCCTCCTCAATTAACCTCCTTTTTATTTCAGAGCTTTTTCTTTTACTTCCAAGTAAACCAAGATATCTCACTTTTGTTTTCAAGATCTTTTTTAATACTTCATATTCCTTTTCCACATCTCCATGAACTATTGCTATGAAATCTTCACTTTTTATATCTAATTCTTCTATTCCCTTTGTTAATTGATTCACTATTATTTTACTTACCATTGGAAATCTATTTTTTGTTGCGGTTTCCATATTATCATCTACGATTATTACATCAAATCCAACTATATTTGCAATTTCAGCTAATGGTTTTGCTATATTTCCAGATCCAATTATTATTAATCTTGGTTTCGGATTTATTATGTCTATGAAAATTCTAATGCTTCCACCACATATCAATCCAGTTTCTATACCTTCACCTGAACCTAGTGAAAGTGTTATTTCTCTACTCTTATTTTCTTTAATGGCTTTTAAAGCTTCTTTAACTATTATTCTCTCAATATGCCCTCCTCCTATACTACCCATGGTTTTACCATCATCATATACTATCATTTTCGCGCCAATATCTCTAGGTCCAGAACCAATTTTCTCTATTACTGTACATAGAGCTATAGTTTTCCTTTCACTTAGTAATTCGGTTATTTTGCGAAATAATTCTTCACTATTCATTTACATCTATGGAATAAACTTCTTAATTTAAGTTATTTAATTTTTGGGTTATGGAAATCATTAAGTTGATTGTTTCTATAAATTATTTTGTATTGGTTGGAATTTATGAGGAGTGTTGATGTTTGTGTTGTTGGTGGCGGTTTTTCAGGTTTATATCTATCTAGTATGATTGATGGTGATGTACATATTTTTGAAGAGCATTCAAATATTGGTTTACCTATGCATTGTGCTGGTATTATTAGTCCTAAAACCTTTAATATGCTTGGTGTTTCGAAGAAATTTATTGAAGCTGAATATGATGGTTTTGTTATTTGTTTTAATGGTTATAAGTTGTATTGGTTGGGTAAACCTTTAGCTTTAAAGGTTGATCGTGTTGGTATTGAGCAATATTTTTATGATAGGTGTTTGAGTAAGGGTCATTCAATCCATCTTGATAGTTTTGTTTCTTTTATTGATGTTAATGGTTTATTAAAGGTTGATGATGATCGTAGATTTAAATCTAATTTAATAATTTTAGCTGAAGGTTCTAAGAGATTTTTCTCTAGGAGTTTGGGTTTGATAAATTATAGTGATGATTTTCTTGGTTTTCAAGCTTATGTTCATTGTAGAGTTCATAGTAATTATATACATGTTTATATTGATGGTTTAAGTGATTACTTTTCTTGGTTTATACCTATTGGTGATGATAAGTGTATTATTGGTTTAACTGTTAGAAATTCTGTTGATGTGATTACGTTAATGCGATTACTTTTGAAGCATATTATGGATGAAGGTTTAATTTCAAGTGCAAGTATAAAACGTTTTTTCAGTGGGATTGTTATTAGAGGTCCCATAGGTTCTTATGGTCTTGGTAGAATTTTAGCTATTGGTGATGCTATTCAAATGAATAAACCTCTTACTGGAGGTGGATTATACCCCATATGCTTATTTTCTAGAGTTCTTTCCACTTTAATTAACTCATATCTTAAGGGTTCCCTTAATTTCAATTCCTTTAACTCTCTATACTCCAATTTATTTTGGAGTTTATCTAATAAATTTAAATTTTCATTTAGATGGGTTAGAATTCTTTCGAAATTCAATAATTTTGCTTTTAAGAGTTTGATTAAAGGTGGTTGTAGACTTAAATTTGATAATTCTCTTCTTTCCCATCTGGATTATGATGAACATTTTATTGATGTTGTCAATAACCCATTACGATTATTAAGGTTTGGTTTAGCTTTTATGATTGGTTTATTCCCATAGGATGGAAATTAATTATATGTTGATTTATAGTTATTATAAGTGTGGTTTAAATGGATTTTAATGATATTGTTAGAGTTGTTGAAAGTAAGGTTTTAGATATCTATAATAGTTGTAGAGGGAATTATCCTTCTTCACATGATTTTCTCCATGTTAAACGTGTTTTAAATAATGCTTTAACCATTGCTGAAAATATTGGAGTTTCAGATTATGATAAATTTCTTTTAACATTAGCATGTTTACTTCATGATATTTCGATACCATTGTATGGTGTTAAAGAGGATCATGCATATAAATCTGCTGAATATGCTAGATATTTTCTTTTGGATTGTGGATTGAATCTTAATGATATTGAGATTATATGTAATGCTATACGAGAGCATAGTTGGAGTTCTAAGGTTAAATCTAATAATTTGATTTCCATGGTTCTTCAAGATGCTGATAGATTGGATGCTCTTGGTATTATAGGATTTGCTAGAATGATTATTTATGGTGAATTTAGTGATAGAATATTATATTTTGAACCTGAATTTACACCTAGGTTTAGAAGTATTGATGATTCTAATTATACTTTAGATCATGTTTTCTCTAAACTCATCCATATACCTGAGTCAATGAATACTGAATTTGCAAAGAATATTGCATTTAAAAGATTAAGTAATCTATTATGGGTAGTTAAATTATTAGAGTTTGAAGTTAAAGGTTATTTTTAAAAAAAGTTGATGTTTAAATTTAATTTATAGTTCGCTAAAGCTTTTGACTGTTTTCTCATCTAATCTTTTGATTAATGCAATTACTAGTTTTACTGCATTTTCTAAATCATCTCTATGTATTATTCCAACATGGCTATGTATATGTCTTGTAGGTACTCCAAGAACTATGCTAGGTCTACCTTCTCTATACATGTGTAATCTTCCAGCATCAGTTCCTCCTCTAACCACCGTTAATTGATATGGTATCTTTTCTTCTTCTGCAACTTTTATTACAAACTCCTTTAATTTCTGATTTGGTATCATTGTATTATCTAGGGTTACTATTGTTGGTCCTTTACCAAGTTTTGATTGTGCTTCTCCAGCTGATATTCCAGGTACATCTCCTGCAATATCTACTTCTGTTACTATTGCTACATCATGATCTGCAACCCATCTAACTGTTTCAGCTCCTCTTAAACCAACTTCTTCCTGTACTGTTGCTGCTGCATAGTATGTGTTTGGATGTTCAATATTGTTTTCCTTTATGTATTTTAACGCTTCCATGGCTATGAAAGCTCCAATTCTATCATCAAAAGCTTTTGCAAATATTGTTTTTCCAGTATTTGATATTTGGAAGGTTGGATATGGTGCTATTGGATCTCCAATTCTTATACCCATATTCCTTACTTCTTCTTCTGATGTTGCTCCTACATCTATGTACATTTGTCTCATTGTAACGACTTTTTGTCTTTCTTCTGGCGTTAATAGATGTGGAGGCTTTGAAGTTATTACTCCTAGAACTGGTCCTTTATTTGTCATTATTATAACTTTTTGTGCTAATAATACTTGATCAAACCATCCACCGAGATTTGTAAATGTTAAATATCCATCTTTTGTTATAGAGGTTACTACAAATCCCACTTCATCTACATGTCCTGCCACTATAACTTTTGGTCTTTCACTTGATCCTCTTTTTACAAAGATCAATGAATTCAAATTATCCTTTATTACTTGATCTGAATATTTCTCCATCCTATTCCTTATCCTTTTTAAAACTCTATCTTCAAATCCTGATGGTCCAAATTCTTCCAAAATTTCCTTTAGAAACTGTATACTTTCTTCACTTAAACTATACATGTAGAATTCTAATGAAAAATTTGTATTTAAGTTTAATTATTTCATGAATAGTCTTGGTGGTTCTTTAATTTCCGGTGGTATTGGTGACTTATACTCTCTACCTTTAGTTTTCTCTTTAAATTCTTTCCATGCTTCTTCAATGAGTTTTTGGTTTGAAATTATTTCTATTGAAGTTAATGCAATAATCTTCGCAGCATATATACAACCTTTATGTCCTATGCCTACTCCTGATGTTGCAACGTTTTGCCATGAATGTCCAGGTGATCCTAATACGAAACATGTTGTTCCAAATGATAATGTTGGTGTATGCCAACTTACATCTCCAACATCTGTAGATCCATGACTTACTTCCCCTTCATCCCATGGATCTCTAACTTCTTCATCTAATACTACATCCATAAGTTTCTCCCAATTTGGTATTTTCATCCTTTGAAGCATATTCCTCTTTTGTTCTATTGGTATTGTTTCATGAATCTTCTTAGCAAATTCATAATCTTTATCATCGAATTTTGGTGCTCCTATTTCACGCATTACCTTTAAGCAAGTTAAAGCTAAAGTTTTATTTTGTATCATATTATAACATCCAGTTATGAATTCTACTCTATGTTGGGTTTGTGTCATTAATGCTGCTCCCCTAGCAATATCAAGAATCCAATTATAAATCTCCTCAACCTGCTCCCTCTCAGGAGCCCTCACATAATACCAACTCCTAGCATAATCAGGAACAATATTAGGCTGACCACCACCCCTCTCAATAATATAGTGGATTCTAGCATCCTGAACAACATGCTCCCTCAAATAATTAACACCAACATTCATAAGCTCAACAGCATCCAAAGCACTCCTACCAAACTCAGGACTACCACCAGCATGAGAAGCCCTACCAAAAAAATGAAACTTAGCTGAATTCATTGCGTTTGTCGTTCCTAGATGTATTGTGTTGAAAGCTGATGGGTGATAGTTTATTGCAAAATCTAATCCTTTAAATACTCCCTCTCTAGCCATGAATACTTTTCCTATTAATGTTTCTTCTGCTGGACATCCAAAGTATTTTATTTTCCCATTCAATTTCCCCTTTTCCATAGCTTCCTTTAATGCTATTGCTCCTCCTACTGTTGCTGCAGCAAAAATATTATGTCCACATCCATGTCCAGGTGCTCCTTCAACTATTGGTTCCTTCCATGGTACTCTTTTTTGTGATAATCCTGCTAATGCATCATATTCTCCTAATATTCCAATAATGGGTTTTCCAGATCCCCATGTAGCTACAAAGGCTGTGGGCATACCTGCAATACCCATTTCAACCTTAAACCCATGCTTCTCAAGTTCATCAGCAAGAAGCTTAGAAGACTTAAATTCTTCCAATCCCAGTTCCGCATATTCCCATATTGTATCGCTTAGTGATATTATCCTCCCCTTATTTTCTTCAATCCAATTTAATGCTATATCCTTTGGATTCATGTTTAACTATATTATATTTGTGGGTATAAAATTTGCTGTTAAATAAAAAATTTAAAGGAATTTTATTTTGCTCCAGCTCTAAAGTATGCTCCACATGCAGGGCATTTGTATAAGCCCATTGTTACAGGTCTTCTACCTTTCGGTGCTAGAACCCAAGTCTTTAATGGTGCACTTACCTCTGTTCCACACTTTTTACATTTAACCATTTTATTCACCTTGATTTATTGTCATAATCTTATGTGTTGATGATGAATTTAAATTTTTCTATGTTTAATGTAACATTTTTTTAAAATAAGGTTATGATATATTAAAATAATATCTTCCCATTTTCATTATGAATTCCTTTAACTCCCATATATCTGGATGAATTGGAGCATCTTTAGATATGTATATTGCTGCTACTGCATTTGCTATTAATAATCTACTATAATCATCTAATTTAGAACCCCACCCCAATATGTTACCTGCATTCCATGCATCTCCAGCTCCTGTGGTTCTCTTTACATTTACTTTAAAGCATGGGACGATAGTTAATTTTTCATTTGCTGATGTAGCTGAATATTCTGGTGTATGTACATCCAATCTAGTATTCAATTCCTTTGATAATTTTATAAGTTCTTCTCTTAAATCTTTCAAGTAACTTATCCTTTCCCCAAATACTATCTTACTCACGATATCAAATTCATTTTCATTTAGGCTTATTGCATCCACAAGTTCCTCTTTCATGATTTTATTTAACAATTCTCTTAATTCACTTATTTTACGTCTTGGATCTCCTAAATCTATGTACACTCTTCCTCTTCCACTTTCCTTTACTCTTCTTGAAACTCCTTCTATAAGTTCATTACCCTTTTCATTTACATTCCACGTAAACATGCATACAAAATCTGAGTTAAGTATGCTCTCCCAATCCTTTGGATCTAGTTTATTTAAACCGAAGTTTGAGAGTATCCCTGGATAGCTTATCATAATGTTAATTTTCCTATCCATGTATATTGTTTCTATTATTGTTGTTATAGCTTGTTTTTCACATATCTTTAAATGACTTAAGTCTACATCAATAGCATCTCTCTTTAAAATTTCTAATCCAATTTTATCCGCATACGTTATTAACTTAACTTTTACACCAAGTTTTGCTATAGCTGCTGAAAAGTTTGCTGCGCATCCCCCTCTTATAATACTTTGCTCATTTTTGAAAATGTTTCCTCCACCACGTTTTGCTGTTTCAATCATTTCCTCCATTAAATTGTTTAAATCTTCTTTCATGTATACGAAGTGATCTATAAAGTAGTCATGTAATGCAATTACACTAAATTTCTCTCTCTCTTGAATTACCCTATTTATACACTCTTCGATGTTCATCATCTTTTCATCCATCTAACATATGCTGTTCCAATTTTTACTAATGCATTTCTAAAGTTTTGTGAGATTGTATATGTTCCATCTTCACGTCTATATGATATTAATCCCATTGGTATTAGGAATTGTGATATAACCCTATACGCTATACTCTTCTTTTTAGATCCAATTCTTTCATATATAAGTTTTGACATTTCTTCTGAGTTTATTGTTAAAGTTTCTCTATCATCCTTTACTGCTATCTCCTTTATTCCCTCCAATATTATTTTTGATATTCTCCTATATTCTTCTGCTCTACTAAAGATTATCTTCAGTATTTCATCTAAATCCATATTTGTTTTTACTTCATTTACATTGAAATACATGTATCCTGTGGTACGAGAACCTTCACTTAATCTTCTAGGCATAAATTACTCAATAAATAATTTATATCTTTGAAGATTAATAATTACTTTGGTTTTGGTGAAATCCATTGTCTTCTGGTGGATATTATAAAATCTTATTGGATAAGGTTTATGATCGTATTAAGTGTGTTGGTGAAGTCTCTTTTGAAGATTTGAGGAATTGGGCTAAAGGTGAAGGTATAGGTTTAGCTACTTTAACTGTAATTTTAAGTGATCTTTTGAAGGATGGGAAGATTTCGGCGCCTCAAGGATTTATTGAAGTTGAAGATTTACTTTGCAGTTTCTCTGTTCCTAAAGTTATTTCAGTAATGACTCATTCTGAGGAGGCTTCAAAAATTAAACATGAGGATAAGGCAACTAGTGATATTGTTACATCTAGAGTTGAAGATTTAAAGAAGTCTGATGTTGATTGGATGAAGGATCCAGATTTAAGGAGATCTATAGAGTATTTAAATAAGTATAGAAGTGTTGGTGTAATTAGATTTCTTAAGGATTTATCTGATATGGGTATTTCTAATCCTGATGGTGTTTTGAAAAAGCTGATTTCCCTTGGTTATGTGGATTACTCTCATTTTGGAGTGGTTAATGCTTCTCAGAAACTTCCTAAAATTTCTGATAAACGTTTACTTTCTGAGTATATCTAAAAAAGATTTTAAGTTTATATTTTAAGCATCTTCCTTATTTCCTCTCCCAATGGTCTCTTTGTTTTTAATGGTGGTTTTATACCCTCTATAGACATTCCCCATATCATTGCTGCTATGGTGTAACCTGCAAAACTTTTATCTTCTATTGTTGTTGGTATAATTTCTTTAGCATTATACTTTACTCTAAGATATGATAACCCATCTTCAACTACTTCATGTGGAAAACTTCTCGCTTTAAACATTATGAAACAATTTGTTTGCGTTATTGGTTGTGAAACCAGTGATTTATTAAATTCAAATAAGTCTTTCCACTTCCTCTTGAAATCCTTTAAATTATCTAAGTATGCTACTGTGAAAAATCCGCATTGTGGTATTACTAGTCTTGTTAAATCTATTATGTCTATTGGTGGATTTGAGAATCCTCCATATTCCACGAGATCTACTAAACTTGATATTAATGATGTAATTATAATGTTTGCTCTATCTACACCTTCACCCACTGTTTGACTAAATCTCATCATTAATTCATTATCAAATATCAGTGGATTAAGACCTTTATCCAATAGATTTCTTAAACCAAGTAGAGCATTTCCAATTAGTAGATCTCCCTCCCTTCTAAATGGTATTGTACATATTGGTATAACCCTTATCCCAATTTCATTTCTTATATCACTGGCTAATTCCCCTACAACCATTGTTCCACATCCACCCCCTAAACTTGAGAGCGGTATTGCTATTTTGAAATTCTCCTTTTTATGTAATGATTTCAATCTCTTTAGCAATTTTTCTTTATCGGCTTCATATGCACTTTGACCAAGCTTCGGATCTTTTCCAGCTCCATATCCACTTAAAGTTTCTTCTCCAATGGTTTCAAATAGGAAGTTTGAGTGATCCTTTATCCCTCTTTCATCAAAATATGATTGTACTCTTTCATGATCCTTCTTGCTAGTATTTACTGCTATAAAGTAATTTTCTTTTGATCTTAAATTTTTGAATGTTGCATAGGCAATTGAGAGTATTCTTTCACCTGCACTTCCAGTTCCAATAAAAAGTATTCCTCCCATTTTAACCACTATTCAAAAATACTATGCCATGTCTTTATTTATTAAATTATCTATATTATGTAAAAATTGAATTTTATTTATGTTTATTTTAATATTGGTATTAAGCATATGAATTTTAGTGGTTTGTCTCCAGTGTTTATTATTGTATGTTTTGCATTTGGTGGGATAAATACAACGTATCCTTGGGAAACATCATATTCCCTATCATTTATCACAACTTTACCATTCCCTTCAAGAATGAATATTTCATGTTCATATGAATGTTGATGTTTCGGTGAATTTCCCTTTGGATTTATCTCAAATAATCTCATAGCAAAGTTTGGTGCTCCATCTCTGTCTGATATTAACCATCTAACATGTATACCCTTTGCATCTTCACTCTTCACTTCTTCTCTCTCAATTTTTGTGTAGTGCACCACTTTCTCCATATATTATCCTTATGACGAATCTAGTATTTAATTTAAATAGTTTCCTATTGACAATCATCCTCCAATTGCAGGCGGTATTATTTCTATTTCATCTCCATATTTAAGTTTTTCAATTCTACTTGTTGGTTTATTATTTAAGAGTAATATTATTGGGCCCTCCCCTTCTATATCGATCTTTTTTATAAACGGCCACTTCTCCTTTAAAATATCTATTAATTCTCCTACACTAGTATTTTCACTTAATTTCAATTCTATTACACTTTTACCAATTAACTCCTTAAGATATGATGCGAATTTCACCTTCACCAATATTCCATCATTTTCATTTTGTATTTCCATCAAACCTATATATTTCAGTTTATGATTTAAATTTATTTAATCATTTATCGTACAATTTTTATTTAGAAGTTATATACGTATTTCCGGTGTCTATTTGACTGGAAAAATTCGTATAGATCCTAAATTCTTTGATCTAGTGATATATGGCGTATATTATGCCATATACGATTTAATTGGTGAAAATACTTGGAGTATTGTTTGGAAGTGTGGTGAAATAGTTTTTGAAGAAGCTAAGAATTTTCTTGAAGAATTAAGGGATAAAGATCCATTTAAAGTTTTATCTACATTAGCTAAATGGCTTAAAGATTCAGGATACGTTGAAGATATAAGTGTTGAAAAAATTTCTAATGATACTGTGAAGTACATTATGTTAAATCCAGCTATTGCTGATGGAGCTCAAAAACTTATTAAACTTGGTAGAGTTCCAGCACATATATC
>Ga0209394_1000201_pt1 | contig 55303 bp, 67 predicted proteins | sample JNZ201metaG_FD_184122 | JGI IMG/M metagenome (GOLD analysis project Ga0209394, IMG submission 184122) | Hot spring microbial communities from Jinze hot spring, China to study Microbial Dark Matter (Phase II) - JNZ 20120812A (SPAdes) (version 3) ...
CCATTAACCCCTGATACAGCCGTTGCAAGCGTATATTTAAGGCAGACATTAAACCTCTCGTTCTTCGATTCTCACTATGCTGCGACAGCACTAAGCCTAGATAGAAAAATAATCTCATTCGACAAAGTATATGATAAAGTGCCGGGTTTAATGCGTATCAAACCCGACACCATTTAAACCAGATTACTATGAGGAAAATCAGAATATAATGGGTGGGGATTATTAGAATTAATTCTCTGCTACAACCACCATTAATAGGAATTTTCCAGTCGAATAATGCATGATGAAAGACTAGGAGACTTAAGAAGAAAGTTGCATTTGCTTCAGAGAGAAACTTTTATATTTCAAGCGGACATAGCCGAGGTCTGGGGTGAATATCAGAGGCTTGTGGAGAAGGCTGAATTCGACTCGAAGGGCAGAACCGTCGTAAAAATAAGGTGGATTATAGGCAAGGAAGGGATTTTACCTATGACGACTTTGAGGAAGACCATATTGCTTAAGCGGGATCCAAAAGACAATCTGGTTCTTAGTAAGCTTTCGCCAGAAGAACTCCCGCTACATAGAGTCGGTTGACTTCTGTAACCCTCACATGCTTGTAAGAGATGAGCTAAAGACAAATTTAAGGAAAAGGTTCTTTAGGGAACTATTTAACTCGCTAGAAACCTATATCATGAACACCTCTGCGCCCATAATCCAAAGCCATAAAGCCATAAAAGAAGAAATCTTGGGACTTTAGGAATCAAGCTGGGAATGCTTCATAGGTACGCTTCAGTCAAGTATCTATGCATCATTCTTTGACTGTTAAAGTGGGATGCGAGTTTACCTATAGAGTTCTCCATGATTTTTTATCCACTCGTCTCTCCGCCCGTAGTATAGCGGAGCGATTACATACTCTAATTCTCCGTATAAATCGTTTAGCTCCATCGCCAGCTGCTCCTCTATAGGCATGCGCTTTCGTTCTTCGGGCGCTGGTCCGATCGCCCATCCGGTGACGCCCTCTATCCAGCCCTCGATCCACCAGCCGTCTAAGACGCTGAGTTTATCACGCCGTTATGGGACGCCTTCATGCCGCTTGTTCTGGAAGCCTCCAGCGGGGGAGCGGAGTATTCAGCCAAATATCAACACCTGAAACAAGTTTAGCCGCAACCTCCACATCATAATTCTCCAGATATGCGATCTCAATCTCACCTCCAAGAGCACTTCTATACCTAAATATCTCCTCAATAATTCTTTTCCCGGACTCGTCTCTCGGATGGGCCTTACCAGCGAAAATAAGCTGTATCCTTCCCCCTCTATTGACCCTCCTTAACCTTTCCATATCCAAGAATATTAGAGTGTGCCTCTTATAGGCCGTGGCTCTCCTAACACCTTGTTAAACTCTACCTTATATCCTTCAATCCTCAACCTCAATGCTACACTCAACTTAAGAGAGTTTAGCTGCATATTCTCACCCCGTCAAATTTTTAAACCTTGGTTTATACTAAAGTATGAACCAAAATGTAAACTTTTCTAAACCATTGTATAGAAAATACTTATGAAAAATTTACATACTAAAGTTTAGAAAAATTTTTATACAGTTTTATGTAATATTTGCATTTAAGAGGTAATATGGTTAAAGAGGCTGAGTCAAGGATATATAAGACTGATGGAAGGCACTACCTTTACTTACCTAAGGATCTGGTCACAGACTCTAGCTTTCCGCTTGACATTGGAAAAAAGGTAATTATTCGAATAGAGGGGAGTAGATTAATTGTGGAAGATAAGCCTGAATAATTACCTTTTTTCTTGAGGTTTTTCCTTGGAGAAGTATATAAAAATCATCGCGTAACTATGAGGCTACTTTCAACCCCCGCTTCTTCATAACCCTCTAACTCTTTCTTCTTACGTTTTTCTCGTTTAGCCAGCAACCATATTTTATGATCTCCTCATATTCGTTCCGCTTAAGGCCAAGCGTCTCCATTAATTCTTCCTCCACATTCATGTTTTCAGCGACCTTTCGCCCAGTCTCATTAAGGTCGCCATGAAGGCACCAGAACTAGGGGTTTGGGCTCGCCCGGGGCTCCAACATAGTTTGAAAGCCATCTTAAGGCTGTGCTTAGTCCACTCCCTATAGGGCTGCCTGTTAATCCACGCGACCACGCGTTCAATATCATGCTTAGTGGCAGCCGAGGGGTCAAACGCCACATACCTAAATATCTTAGATAGATGGTTTGCGTACTTCAGAACCCTGGCCTTAGATAAGCCTAAACTCTCTAAGTGATCTAAGAACTTTAGCAGTAGCTCACTATGTTCTAGACCGCTAAGTCTAGCCCTGGCAGCCTCAAGCCTCTTACCAACATCATGTATATCCGCATTCACACTAAACTCTGTACCCGAAGACTTAAAAGGAGAGGCTATGTGTAAGGCACCAGAACTAGAGGTATTGGTGCCGCGGGCCGGACTTGAACCGGCGACAGCCCGGTTTCGAAGGGGTGGTTTTGGCCCTTTGCTCTTCAGCCGGGTGCTCTCCCAACTGAGCTACCGCGGCCATTAAATTATTGGGGAAGTTTTCTTTATATAAATTTTATTTTTTCCTTAAAATCTCTAGTATCTGGGGAAATGTTTTCTAGGAGGATTTTTGCAAATATTTAGGAGTTGATGGTTATGTTGTGGAGTGTTTAGTGTGTGAGCGTGCTGAGCGGTTTAGGTGGGGGTAATCTTTCTAGTATAGTTGATTTATCTCTTAGGATGCTTGAGAGGTATCCTCTCTGCGACCATTGTTTGGGTAGGCAGTTTGCCCTTCTAGGTTTCGGTTTGGATAACAGTGAGCGGGGGAGGGCGATAAAAACATTTTTGGCGATGATGGCTCATGAAATGGTTCTCTCTAGGGAGAGAAGGATAAAAGAGAGGGGGGTTTCCATCCTTAAGTTACTGGCTATTAATGGCTCGCTAAAGATGGCATTTGAGCTGCTAAAAAAGATGAGGAGAAGGGTTGGTGAGAGAAGGGAGTGCTTTCTTTGCGGTGGCAGATTTGAAAAGATACCCCTTATAGTTGAAAAGATTCTCAGCATGCTCAATGAATACGAGTATGAGAGTTTCTTAGTTGGCATTAAGCTCCCAATTGAGGTTGAGGAGCGCGAGGATGAGTTTAAGGCCGAGTTTGGCGTCGAATACAGTGAGAGCCTTAGGAATGAGTTTAGTAGGGTAATTGGGAGGGAGCTAGCCCAGAGAGTTGGGAAAAATGTTGATTACATGAAACCCCAGATTGCCATTCTAGTGAATCCATTCACTGAAGATATAGAGCTGCAGGTTAACTCGCTCTTCATATCTGGAAGATATAGGAAGCTTATAAGAGGCATACCGCAGTCTAAGTGGATATGCACTAAATGTCGGGGAAGAGGATGCCAGAGATGCGACTGGACTGGCAAAATGTATCCCGAGTCCGTTGAGGAGTTGATAGCTAAGCCGATACTTGAAAGAACGCTTGGTGAAGGAACATCTTTTCATGCTGCTGGGCGAGAGGATAAGGATGTGCGTATGCTTGGGCATGGGAGACCATTTGTGATCGAAGTGAAGAAGCCCAAAAAGAGGAATATAGACTTAAAGGAGCTTGAGAGTGCCATTAACGAATATGCTAAGGGTAAAGTTAAGGTGTTAAACCTTAGGTTTGCGGATAGGGAGGCTGTTAGGAAGCTTAAAGGTATGGAAGAAGCCCAAAAGATTTATAGGGTTATTGTGAAATTTGATAGGGAAATTACGGATGAGGAGATATATAAGCTGGAGAATGAGTTAACGGGCGCTACCATATACCAGCGCACACCGATACGCGTGTTACATCGTAGGTCGGATAGGCTGCGAGAAAAACACATATATGAGACTAAGATAAAGAGGTTGACAGGAAACACCATAGAAATGAGGGTTAGGTGTCAAGGAGGATTATATGTGAAGGAGCTGGTCACTGGAGATAATGGCAGAACAAACCCGAGCGTCTCCTCAATACTTAACGTTAGAGCTGAGCCCCTTGAGCTTGACGTGTTAAATGTGTTGATTAAGAAGGAGGTGAAATAAAGTGCCCTTATCCCACGGTTTAAGAAGGAAGACCCGTGCGCTCTTAAGAAAGGGTCCAAGAAATAGAGGGAAGAGCAGATTAAGCAGAATACTTTACGAGTATAAGCCGGGTGATAAAGTGGTTATTGATATAGACCCAAGCATACATAAGGGTATGCCGCACCGCAGATATCAAGGCAAAGTTGGCACAATAATAGCGAAGAGAGGAAGAGCATATGAAGTAAGCGTCACGCAAGGGGATGCTCTGAAGGAGATTATAGTTCGACCTGAACATCTAAAGCCCTTCGCATAAACGAGCGAATATAGGAGGCCAAGATGAACAATGCCGAAGAAAATATTGAAGATTCAACCGATAACTATACCAGAGGTAAAAGTCATACTAGAGTCTTTAGGCGAGGAAAATCTAGACCAGTTCCAGCGCAGGTCACTTGATTACGCAACTAAAATGTCCCGCCTGGACCCAGAGTCTGCTAAAAAGCTGATGGAGGAGTTGATGTCCGATGGGACTCTAAGTGAGGATGAGGCTGTTCAAATAGTGAATATTATGCCTAAGAGTATTGAGGAATTGAGAGTCTTTCTTGCTGGTGGCCGAAAAATAATTGAGACGTCAAAATTAGAGAGGATTTTGGAGCTTCTAGATAAATATAGGATGAAGTAGAATAGACAAAAGTTATTAGTCAATTTCAGGTTATACTTTAGTGTTTGGTGATGGAATGGTGGTACAGAGCGGAGATTATAATAAAGAGCTGGATATATCTTTTGTGAAGCATAAGATTATGACGATCAAATACGATGGGGATGGCGAGCCCTATCTCTAAAGCATTTGTTTAAATTGAATTTTTTGAGGATGTGGTTAATGTGGAGCGTAAAGAGAGAAGTTCCCAGCAGATTTACGAAGAATATGCCTATGTTATAGACTACTTGCCTTACGGGAAGCCCGGCTTGAGGTTGAAGCGCGGCAGAGCTATTGTTCAATTGGTTGGCGAAGAATACTTTACTCTGTTGGAGGCCGTGGTGAGGGAGGGGGTTGTGCTTAAACCATCAGATAGGGTATATGTTGGGAAGGATTCTCGGAAAGAGATATTGTATATACTTGGCAGAACGAGATATGATGAGCTCACAGCTAATGCAAAAATGGAGCTTGAAAGCGTGATTGAAAAAATAGTTTTGAGTAGGGAGAAGTTTTTTGTGAACTTCTTTAACACAGCTAAGCCCATAACCCCCAGAATGCATGCCCTTGAACTTATACCCGGAATCGGAAAGAAGTATATGTGGAAGATTATAGAGGAGCGGGAGAAGAAGCCGTTTGAGAGCTTCCAAGATTTGCAGAAGCGTGTGAATATACCAAACCCCGCAAAGCTAATTACCAAGAGAATAATAGAGGAGCTCTCTGGCGACAGTAAATATAGGCTTTTTACAAGGGCCTCATAGAAAAACTCCTCTAGAAAGGAACGGAAATGAGCCTACTTGAGGAGATAAGAAGAACTCTTAATGCTTATAGAATTCATCCTAAAAAGAAACTTGGACAGAACTTTCTCGTCGATGAAGGTATTCTTGAGAAGATTATCTCCTACGCCTCCCTAGAAAATGATGATGTTGTCTTAGAGATTGGAGCTGGACTGGGCTTCTTGACCGAGTGTCTAGCGAAAGAAGCAAAGCGGGTAATAGCCGTAGAAATAGACCCGAAATTAACCAGGATTCTAGTGAGACGGCTTCGCAAATATGAAAACGTGACGATTTTGAGAGGAGATATAATGAAGATAGAAGTTCCTGAGTTTAATAAGGTTGTCTCTATCCCACCATACTCAATATCCTCACCGTTAATTTTCTGGCTCCTCCAGAAAGACTTTAAGTGCGCAGTCCTAACCTTCCAAGAAGAGTTTGCGAGGCGCTTAGCAGCCGCACCCGGCACGAAGGATTATGGAAGATTGACCGTTACCGTTTACTATCACGCCGAGGTAGAGCTTTTGGATTCCATTCCAAAGGAGAGTTTTTGGCCTATGCCTGAGGTAAACTCCATGATTATACGTTTAAAGCCTAGAGAGCCACCATTCCATGTTGAGGATGAAGAGAAATTCTTCAGTTTCATACGGGCAATCTTCACACAGAAGAATAAGAAGTTGAGAAATGCAATTATGCCATTTCTCAGCGAGATTAGGATTCCTAAAAAAGATGCTGTTTCACTTGCTGACTCTATACCATTCTCTTATAGGAGAGTCAGGGAGATGATGCCGGAGGAACTAGGGTTAACATTTAATCATCTAATTAAGAGACTTTATGAGATGAATTCAGCCGCTCTAAAATCTGATTAAAGGGCTCTATTTTTTACTGCAAGATTTAAATATTCCTCAAAGAAAATTATTTCCTTAAAGAAGATATTGTTAATGGGTTATGGTGAGAGATGAAATGAGCGGGTCCGAGCCGGGAATTGGTGAGGTTGGAAGTATAAAGTTTCCAATCAGCGAGGCATTTAAATATTGTTTAGAGAGCGTTAGGAAACGTTTCACAAGAACTCTGATAACATCGCTATCAGTTCTCTTAAGTATCGCCTTTCTAGTTTCGCTTTTAACGATGGGAGAGATACTTGCGCATATAGGTGGTGCTGGGGCGCAGACATATCAAATATGGGTGGCTATTATAGCCCTGCTCGTCTGCGGAGTTGGAATAGTTAATTCCATGCTTATGTCAGTAACTGAGCGGTATAAGGAGATAGGCACCATAAAGTGTCTGGGAGCAACAGACACCGCTGTTCTAGAGATATTCTTAATAGAGGCTTTACTCTTAGGTTTAATTGGTGGGGTTATAGGTGCAATAGTAGGATGGGTTGCAGCAATAGTAATATACGGGCCTTCCATGGCGTTCTTTGAGGGAGCCATGCTGAAATATGCAAATATTATAGGCATGTCCATTGGAATAGCAGCAGTAATAAGCATAGCTGCAGCAGCATACCCAGCGTTTTATGCAGCGAGATTAAAGCCAGCGGAAGCTCTAAGATACGAGGTGTAATACTCCCTCAGCAAAACCCTCAATATTTTATTCAGTTAAATAAATGGAATAAAAATAAGGGTGGGGTCCTTATCTTTTCTATGAATCTACTTTAGCTTGTATTTGCCCTCAGCGGTCTTCTCCACTTTCCCCTCTTTAATTAGCCTTGTAAGCTGTCCCTTTACAACGCCCGGCTTGGAACCAGTAGCCTTAATAAGCTCTTCGACCGATTTTGAACCAGACTTTAGCTCTTCAACTATCTTGCTCTTAACGCTCACAATCTCAAACCCCCTTCTCACTAATATGATTTTTAAAAGAATCAAAATAAAATATTTTTGGTTCGTTCGCCCTTAAAAGGGCGTTTAAGGCTTATTTCATCCTATGCGTTAAATATTCTATCTCTCCGTTGGGATATATACGTGCAGACGCTTTTCTAGCAGCCCAGCATTGAAAAGCCACCGCTACTGGATATGATGCGGGATGGCGGTGCGCATACTCTATTTTTACGGCCAGTGCCGTTATATCTCCGCCCAATCCCATGGGTCCTATGCCAGTCATATTTATGGCTCTATAAAGTTCACTCTCAAGTTTGGCTACTGCTTTACTAGGGTTTTCTTCATTTAGTGGCTTAAGAAGAGCCTTCTTTGCTAGGGCCATGGCTATATCAGCGCCGCCACCCAACCCAATCCCTATAATTGTTGGTGGACAGGGTTTCCCCCCAGCGCTTATGATGCTTTCAATAACAAATCTCTTTACCCCATCTAATCCGTCACTTGGATTTAACATTCTTAGTGCACAGGCATTCTCTGACCCGCCTCCCTTAAGAAGAACGGTTATATCAAGATGCTCTCCATCAGTAATCTCCCAATTGATATAAGGAAGATATCTTCCGGTATTGTCCCCAGTATTCTCCTCAGTGAAGAAGTCAACGGAGTTTGGTCTAAGAGGGATTTCACGGGTTGCTTTTCTAACGGCCCTAAGAAGAGCTTTCTCGATTTTACCTAATCCCCTGAAGTTTGAACCAACCCTCAAATAAAAGGATATTGTGCCAGTATCCTGGCATAGTGGTACATTCATCTCTTCAGCCAACTTTAAATTTTCGAGAATATTCATGAGCTGGAGTTTACCTATTGGATGAGTCTCTAGGGAGTAGGCTCTCTTTAGGGCTTCCTTAACATCTTCAGGCAACTTTATTGCTGCTAGTTTGAGAAGATTTAGAGCCGTATCTTCGATTAGTGGTTCGATATCCATAGCCTTTCAGCCACCGACAAAGATAATTTTATCTCTTTCATCTCTCTTAAATATCTTCAGAAGATGATTATTTGAGAGAAGAAAATGTATGGGGATGAATTAGAGAAAAAGCGGTATTCAAGCATAGAGGAAATTCCGGGTGTAACGCCATCGATAGCAGAGAAACTGCGCGAACTAGGCTTTAACACTGTTGAATCACTGGCTATGGCAACTATACGTGAGCTTGAGCAGGCGGGTATAAGCGACAAGAAGGCATTTGAAATAATCAATGCGGCAAGGTCTTCAGTCACACTCTCCTTCATACGAGCAGACGAGCTCCTCGAGAGACGCCAGAACGTGCTCCGCCTAACAACCGGAAGCAAGAAGCTTGATGAGCTTTTGGGCGGCGGGCTTGAGACTCAAACCATAACGGAATTTTATGGCGAATATGGTTCCGGTAAAAGTCAGATTGCTCATCAGGCTTGTGTTAATGTTCAATTGCCCCCTGAGAAGGGTGGTTTGGGTGGAGGAGCCCTATACATAGATACGGAGAATACTTTCAGACCTGAGCGCATAGTTCAGATGGCTAGATTCCGAGGGCTAGACCCGCAGAAGGTTGTTAGAAATATTATTTGGGCTGAGGCGTATACCTCAGACCATCAGATGTTTCTTTTGGAGAACGCTGATAAGGTAATTAAGGAGAATAATATACGCTTGATAGTTGTTGACTCCTTAACTGCCCACTTTAGAAGCGAATATATTGGGCGCGAGAACCTAGCCCTAAGACAACAGAAACTTAATCAGCATATGCATAAGCTTATCAGGTTGGCGAGAGCATTTAATGCTGTTGCTCTAGTAACCAACCAAGTAATGTCCAGCCCAGAGGTCTTTCTCTCGGAGACGATTCGTCCGATAGGGGGCCATATAGTCGCGCATACAAGCCATACAAGGGTATTCTTGAGGAAGGGTGCTAGAGGGCCTATTAGGATAGCTAGGTTAGTCTCAAGTCCATATCTCCCGGAGGGTGAATGCCTATTTAAAATAACTGAGAATGGTATAGAGGATGTCACCGAAGAAGACCGGGGAGAATGGGGATAAAATTCCAGTATCAAAATCCCTCTTAAACGGCTTTTTTCAACTGATATTAGAGAGGAGATTATCCGAGGCTGAGAGAAGCCTAGAAGAGATTGAGACAAAGATTAGGGCAGAGGGCCTTAATGAATTCAATCGCGGCTTTATAAGAGCACTTAAGGGCATACTTCTCATGCATCGCTCAAACGACCAATATGTATTCTTAAGTAGCCTAAACCCAAACAACATTGACGCTTTAAGGAAGTATTATCAGGAGTTCACGAGAGATGCTGGGAACATGCTCCACGGAGATTACGATAGAGGATATTTTCTTGCCATGGCTAAGTATATCTATTTTATGCTTAAGCATGCTGAATCAAGCCGAAAGATGGGATATCATTTATATTGACGAAAGAAGAGTGTATAGAAGAGCCCAGAAAAATATCCAAGAGAGAATGTATATCATTATACCTGTTTTAGTTATATCTGAGGGCTTATTAACCTTCGCTATGAAAATCTGCCTCAAAATTTTGTCGCTTAGTACATAAACTGCCATACTTAATGCTGCTCCACCTATTATATTATTAACCCCCAGAAGAATGCATAAGATAGCTGTGAAGAATCCGAGGGCCACTTTAATCCAGTAAATAATATTTAAAGGGCTCATTGAGCATCTACCTTTTTGGTGATTGTTTGAGAGAGGGTATGACCAGCCTCGACATATACGTTCTTGCCACCGAACTCAACAAATTTATTCGGGAGTCGCGGATAATAAAGATTTATCAAGTGAATCATAAAATTTTACTCCTAAAGCTCCGCAGCTCAGCGGGAGAGAACCTTCAGCTTTTGGTGGAAGCTGGAAAGAGGGGGCACTTAACATCCTATGAGGTTGAGAAGCCCAAGAGACCACCGGTCTTCTGTATGGCCCTTAGAAAGTATCTAGAGAATGGTGTTGTTAGGGAGGTCTCCCAATATGATTTTGAGAGGATACTTGAGATACGCGTGGAGCGTGGAGGCCAGAAGTATAGGCTGATAATAGAGCTTTTTGGTGAGGGAAACATCATACTTGTGGATCCGGACAATAAAATCCTTCACGCGTTAACTTATCGAAAGATGAGGGATAGAAACATTGTACGCAATGAAGAGTTTAATTATCCCCCTAGGAGAGGCGAAGACCCTAGACAAATAAGCCTAGAAGACCTTAAGAGGATAAGGGAGTTCGGCCAGATTGAGGTTGTTAAAGGTTTAACTAGGCTCCTTAGTATAGGAGGCTTTTATGCTGAGGAGATTCTCCAGAGGGCTGGTATAGACAAGAATAAATATTGCTCTTCGCTTGAGGCTGAGGAGCTGAATGCCATATTTAGGGGAATAAAGAGCCTGATATCTCAGATTGAGGATGGAGGATATAGACCATGTGTTTTTGTTGATGAATCTGACAGCTGGGTTGATGTAGCCCCTATTCCACTTGAGAAATATGCCGGTTTACGGGTTATTGAGTTTGAGACGTTTAATAGGGCTCTTGATGAGTATTATGCGAGGGTTGCTGCTAACATTAGGGTTGCGAGTCTTGAGGAAAGTGTTAAGCGTGAGATAGCCAACCTAGAGAGGATTCTTAGAGAACAGGAGAAGAACTTAAGTGAATTAAGGGAAGAGTTAAGGGTTTACCAGCGGCTTGGCGACATAATATACGGCCACCTCTACGAGCTAGATTCGTTGATATCTAGGGTTATGAGCGAAAAGAGAAGTGGGAGGGAGTGGGATGAAATCGCAAGAATGCTACTTGCCGAGAAGGAGAAGTCAATTATGCCCTCAGTCTATTTCGTATCAATCAATCCAGACGCGTTGACGCTTAAGGTTTCGGTTGATGGAGAAACATTCGATTTAAACCTTATGATGTCGGCCCAGCGGAATGCGGCAGAATATTACTCTAAAGCTAAGAGGGCTAAGGATAAGATTGAGGGGCTGGAGAAGGCTATAGAGCAAACCAAGATGAGGGTTAGCGAGGTTAGGGCTGAGGTCATCAAAAAAGCTGAGACTGCCTATAAAGCCCCACAGCTTAGGAGGAAAAGGGAGTGGTATGAAAAATTCCGTTGGTTCTTTTCATCCGAGGGCTTTCTTGTTATAGGTGGAAGAGACGCCTCAACAAACGAAGCCCTCATCAAAAAATATATGGAGCCACATGACATAGTCCTCCACGCTGACATAGCTGGCTCACCATTCGTCCTAGTAAAGACTATGGGTAAGACCCCAGCGGAGAAGACGATAGATGAGGCGGCGCAGTTCACAGCATCCTACTCCCGCGCCTGGAGGGAGCAGATTAGAGCCATAGATGTCTATTGGGTTAGACCAGAGCAGGTCAGTAAAACGCCGCCTTCAGGGCAGTATCTTCCAAGGGGCTCATTCATGATTTATGGGTCAAAAAACTTCATTAAAAATGTTCCACTCGAAATTGCCATCGGTGTTAGAAGGGAGAATGGCGATTTTAGGGTTGTTGGTGGACCGGTGAGCGCTATAGCTGGACAAACAAACCTCTATGTGAAGGTTGTTCCTGGTAGGGAGACAAGCGGCAGACTTGCCAAAGAGATTAGAGATAGATTGGCAAATATGGCTTATTCCGAGGATAGAGAGAAAATATTGAGGATACCGCTTGAAGAGTTTCAGGCTTTTATACCATCTGGTTTAGGGAGTATAGCGGAAGAATAGAGTTTGAGAGGGGAAACACATATATTTATTAACCTTAAAACAACACTTCGTGGTTTGGAGGTTGATTTCCTCATGGATTTTTACGAGGTTATTAGAACTCGTAGGAGCATTCGGTCATATAAGCCCGACCCAGTACCAGATGATGTTTTAACTAGGATTTTAGAGGCGGCGAGGATAGCTCCCTCAGGCTCAAATCGCCAGCCATGGAAGTTTATAGTTGTGAGAGATGAGGAGTTAAAGAGGCGATTAGCTATTGCATGTCATAATCAGATGTTTATCGCTGAAGCTCCGGTTGTCATAGTTGCATGTGGATACAATATCCATTGGAATAGAGGTGAGTACATGGGGGACTTAAGCATGCTGGTTGATGTCTCAATAGCCTTCACGCATCTCATATTAGCTGCTAGAGCTGAGGGGTTGGGAACATGCTGGATAGGCTCATTCAGTAATGAGGAGGTTAAGAGGATTCTGGGTATACCTAAGGATGTTAATGTTGTTGCGATAACACCATTAGGTTATCCAAGGGATGAGGATTTCGGCGAGCCCGGGCCCAGAAAACCCCTATCGGAAATAGTATCATTTGATAGATTTTAGATATTCCATCGATATTTGGCGAGAAAATTATTAAGAATGATGTGATAAAAAACTCTTATTTAATTTACAAGATATACTTATTCTCATGGAGCGAAAAAACAGCGTATCCATTGTTCCTGAACCGAAGCTCTTAAAGTTTACTGGAAGATGGTTCCCTTTCAATGGTTTCGTAAATTTCCCAGATTTTCTTAGGCGTGAATTTAATGTTCCAAAGGGAGATTGGATAATATCTGAGACATCTGAGGCTGGAACCGGGCTGAGAATCGAGGATGGTAGGGTTATAGTATGGGGTGACCGCAACATATGCTATGCATCTCTTCTGCAGCTTATTAAGCAGGGAAGAGGAAGCCTGCCAGAGGTTAAGGTTAGGGAGGAACTTAGATTTAAGTTTAGGGGCTTTCATCTCGATATAGCGAGAGGCGGTGTTCCGAGGGTTAAGACTTTTAAGAGAATACTGCGCCTGCTTTTTCTGCTTAAGTATAATTATTTCGCCATATATTTTGAAGACCTATTTCCCTGGAAAAATTATCCACAGATAGGTGCTCATAGGGGTCGGCTAACTGAGGAGGAGTTAAAGGAAATAATAGATTATGGGCGTAATCTTGGTATAGAGGTTTTCCCATCACTCGAACTGTCAGGGCACATGGAAAATATACTTTCGCTTCCGGAATTTCAGAGGTTTAGTGAATGGCATAATCCTAGAGAAGGCTGCTTAAATGTAAGTGATGAAGGGGCGAGGAAATTCGCCTACGAACTTCTTGAGGAAGTTATTGAGTTCTTCTCTCCATCAACCTACATCCATCTGGGCGGTGATGAAACGTGGTCTCTTGGAAGGGGTAAGAGCCTTAATAGAACATGGGTCTTTGAAGGGCCCCGATTATATGAAATGCACCATAGGAATATGGTGATGAGAGTTAGAGGAAGGGATAAGGTTCCAATATTATGGGGTGACATGATATCTGGGATGTATCTTGGGGAGGAGGCGTTGAAATGGCGTGAAGTTTTAGAGAGTAGTATATGGCGCGAATCAATTATAGCGAACTGGGATTATAGCCCAAGCCCAAAGGAGCACTTTAGAGATAAAATAAGAATCTTTAAGGATAGGAGTTTAGAGCAGATAATTTGCCCAGGTCTATCAAACTGGAATAGATATTACCCAAATTTCGATATAGCTCTAGAGAATCTGAGAAACTTCTTTGCCGCGGCTAGAGAGGAAGGTGTTCTTGGCTTTCTAGTGACAGCTTGGGGTGATGATGGTGAAGAATGTCTCTTCTCACTATTAGACCCGCTTATATTGGCGAGCATGGAGATTGCTGAAGGATACGGGGATTGGCAGAGAAAGTGGCTTGCCATAAGCGGAGAAGACGAGAAGGTCCTTAAAGCTAGGCTCATGTTTGGGAGACCCGAATTCTCGGACGTTATAAAGCATGTTATGTTCATGGATTTCTGGTATAGTAGGTTGTCGTCTGAGGATAAGGAGAGAATAAGACTGGTATGGAGGGATATATTGGAGAACGTTGAGGGCGTTAATATGCCCGAAGACTTGGATTTTATACGGAGATTGCTGTCTCTCGGAATAAAAGTACTTGAGGGGAAAGCAAGGGTCTCCGATTATATTGCGCTCTCAAACATATATGCAAAACTCTGGCTGGAGGAAAGAAAACCCGAGGGATTGGATAAAATAGTTGAGAGGTTCTGGGGTGCGGCTGGCAAAATAGATACGCTTCCACATCCCTAGCCTTCTAAGAAGGATGGTGAGGGAGTAAATACTTGGTTGACGCATGGTTACCTTATGGTAGGGTAGAAGTATGTGCTAGGGTGCCGACCGAGAATCTAGAGGCTATATTAAGCTTGGGTGCTAAGGCTGGCACCAAAGACTTTGAGGGCGAGATTAGAAGGTCTTTAGAGGCTCCTCTTGGAGCGAAGAGGCTATCTGAGATTGCTGGTCCAGAGGACAATATTGTTTTGGCCCTAAATGCCCTTGATGCGTTGATAGCCAAACCTGTTATTTCATCTATTCTGGGAGAAATTTCCTTGGCTGGATTAAAAGGCGAGAATCTAAAGGTTATATTCATGCAGCCTATCTTCCACTCAAAGATAACCCTATCTATGGGTCGCCTTAAGGATGAATTGTCTTCGCTTGGTGTTAGCGTATTGTTTCATGATGCTTTAAGTGAGAATGTTTATGTTGGCGATACCGAGAGCGGTGTAAAGGTTTATATTGATAAGGTTTTCGCTCAATCAAAAGTTAAAATTATAGCAAGCTTAATCGAGCCAAACCCATATACGCTTTATAGAGGGGGCGGATGCGATTTAATCCTCGGATTATCAAGTATTGAGACTCTTAGACAGATTTTTATGCCAGCTCTCAATACCGAAAACCCCTCAGACCAAATCTTTAGAGAGACACATAAGGCATCGTTAATGCTGGGAGACGTGTTTAGCATAAATATTGTGGGGAATACAAAGGGGGAAATTATTAAGGCCTTTGCCGGAGACCTAGAGAGGAGCTTTCAAGAAGGTATCAGGGTCGCTAACGAGGTTTATAGGGTTTCAGTAGATAGAAGAACCGATATAATTATTGTTAGCGCTGGTGGTTCACCATTTGACTCCAGCCTCTTTGACGCTTGCGGATGCCTAGAGAATGCGCTTAAGGTTGTAAAGAGAAATGGCTGCATCATCCTGGTGGCTGAATGCCTACAGGGATATGGAGACATGGAATTTCAAGAAGCTATGCTGAGATTTAAGGGGGACTTAATCTCCTTGGGAAGGTCGTTGCAGAAAAAGTTCACTATTGGCGGATTTGTAGCTTACCGCTTCCTGAGAGCCTTGAAAAGAGCCCATGTCAGCATGGTTTCGGCACTACCGGACTTCTATGTTTCGGAGATAGGTGACTTAAGAATTTTTAGGACCGTGAATGAGGCTTTAGCGAATGCGCTGAGTGAGCTTGGGAGGAAATCTAAGGTTCTAGTTATACCCAACGGTAGCTTAGTGATACCAGAACTGAAAGCGGTGGGGGTTACCGGCGCTGGATGAAAATAACTTTTTAAGTTTCCTCATGTTAAATTAGTCCTTGCTGGGTCGAAAGTGGAGAAAACATTTACCATTAGGAAGTTTAGGCCCGAAGACTTGAACCAAGTAATGTATATAAATCAGACGTGTCTCCCAGAGAATTACTCGACATACTTTTTCGTGGATTTATATACCAATTTCCCAGAAACCTTTATTGTTGCTGAGGAGGACGGTAAGGTTGTTGGTTACATAATGTGCCGCATTGAGAGCGGGTTCTCAGGCTTAAGCCTAATAAAGAGGGGGCATGTAATTTCAATAGCTGTTCTCCCAGCATATAGGCGGAGGGGTATTGGGGAAGCGCTACTTAAGGAAGCGCTTAACGCCATGGTAACATATTATGGCGTGAAAGAATGTTATTTAGAAGTTAGGGTTAGTAATACGCCGGCAATAAATCTCTACAAGAAGATGGGCTTTAAGATTGAGAGGACCATATGGAGGTATTATGCTGATGGCGAGAATGCCTATTTGATGCGCGTTAAACTGGCTTGAGAATATGAGGTGTGATTTGAGGGTTGCCCATGAGCGCGGGGAAGAAGCACGTATCTAAGAGTGAGGTTGAGCATATCGCTTGGCTCGCACATATAGAGTTGACTGAGGAAGAGAAGGAGCTTTTCACCGAGCAGTTTAATAGGATTCTAGATTTTTTCAGGAAGATTGATGAGGTTGATACTAATAATGTGCCCCCAACGTACCACGTGCTCGAATTAGTTAACGTTTATCGGAAGGATGAGGTTGGGGAGCCTCTGCCGAAGGAAGAGGTTTTAAAGAATGCACCTAGGCGAGAAGACGATTTCTTCAAGTCGCCTAAAATAGTCTAATGGAGCCCTATCTTGGGGGTTCATCCCTAATGAGGCTTTTTGAATTGAACGCCATAGATGTTGTTAATGGGATAAGGCGACGGGATATAACGGCTGAAGATTACATTTGCTCAATAATAGAGCGCATTAAAGCACTCGATGGGAAGATAAATGCTTTCATCACACCCACCTTCGATTTGGCGCTGGAGAAGGCCAGAGAAATCGATAAGAGAGTTGAGAAGGGCGAGATTGTTGGTAGGTTGGCTGGTGTAGCCATAGCAATTAAAGATAACATATGCACACTTGGCATCAGAACAACATGTGCATCACGCATGCTTGAAAACTTCATTCCACCATATGATGCAACGGTTATAGAGAGGCTTAAGCGGGAAGATGCCATAATAATTGGAAAAACTAATATGGATGAGTTCGCAATGGGCTCGACTACCGAAACCAGCTACTTCGGTCCAACAAGAAATCCATGGGATTTAAGCAAGGTTCCCGGAGGTTCTTCCGGTGGGAGCGCTGCAGCCCTAATAGCGGACATGGCGACCCTAGCACTTGGCTCAGATACTGGAGGCTCAATTAGGTGCCCAGCCAGCTATTGCTCTGTCATTGGGCTTAAGCCAACCTATGGTCTGGTAAGCCGATATGGGCTTATAGCTTACGCCAATAGCTTAGAGCAGATAGGGCCATTAGCTAAGAGCACAGCTGACTGTGCGCTGCTCCTATCAGTTATAGGCGGATATGACCCCCGAGACAGCACGTCAGTAAATATTCCGTTAAATGATTTCTTCCAAGGATTAACGGATGATTTAAGGGGGTTAAGGATTGGCTTGCCTAAAGAGTTCTTTGGTGAGGGAGTTGAGGACTCTGTTAAAAGGCACGTTTGGTCGGCTATTCATGTGCTTGAGGGTCTAGGCGCTGTGTATGAGGAGTTTTCTCTGCCTAGCTTAGAATATGCCTTAGCCGCATATTATATTATCGCGATGTCCGAAGCCAGCTCAAACCTAGCCAGATATGATGGCCTGCGATATGGCTATCGTGTTGAGCATGATGATGCTGACTGGTCGAGGATTTATGCGAGAAATAGGCGTATAGGCTTTGGGGCCGAAGTTATGAGGCGAATAATGCTTGGAACATACGCTCTTTCAGCTGGCTATTACGAGCAATATTACTTGAAGGCCCTTAAAATCAGAACATTAATACGTAGAGAATTCGAAGAGGCCCTAAAGAGATTTGATGTGCTAATTGGACCAACAATGCCGCTTCCACCATTCAATATTGGCGAGAAGATAGGTGACCCATTAACCCTATATATGTGTGATGTTTTAACCGTTCCAGCCAACTTAACTGGTTACCCAGCGATATCTGTACCGTGCGGATTTGAAGGCAATCTTCCAATAGGATTACAGGCTATAACTAAGCCATTTAATGAGGATTTGCTTCTAAAGATATCGTTCGCCCTAGAAGCCAACACGGACTTCACTAGAAGGAGACCGAATCTCTCCTGAATAAGTTAAGAAAGATATTTGCGGAAATAAACCTTTATTGCCTGCTTTAGATTTTAGTTGGAATTGAAATTGGAGATGAGGGGATGTCCATTGAATCATAGGGAGAGGTTTCTTAGAACCTTTGAGTTTAAGGAGGTTGATAGGTTTCCGGATTACGAGTTTGGCTATTGGGCTGAGACGATAGATAGGTGGCATAGGGAGGGTCTTCCAATCGACAAGAAGACCAATAGAGATGTAGAGCTATACTTGGGGCTTGAGGGATGGGATTGTATTGAGATGCTGCCAGTTAGAACTGGACTTTGGCCAACACTCCCAGAGAGGATAATAAAGGAGGATGGAGATAGGGTGATTGTAGATGATGGGATGGGCGGCATCTATATGCGGACTAAGTCAACCTCCTCAGTTCCTCATTATATCCGCCACCCGCTAAAGAATAGGGATGATTGGGAGCGGCTGAGACCATTCTTCGACCCAAACACTCCGGGGCGGTTCCCACTAAATTGGGAGGAGGTTGCGGCGAGCTATAAGGAGCGTGATTATCCGCTTGGGATTCATGTTGGAAGCCTATATGGTTGGCTGAGGAACTGGATGGGCGTTGAGAGAATCTCGATAGCCCTCTATAGGGACCCAGATTGGATTGGGGAGATGATGGATGCTCTCGTTAACTTATGGATTGAGATTATCCGCAGAGCCCTGAGGGATGTTAGGGTGGACTTCGCAGCATGGTGGGAGGATATGTGCTATAGTCGTGGGCCGCTAATATCAGTCCGCCACTTTGAGGAGTTCATGGTTCCAAGATATAAAAGAGTAACTGAGGTGCTAAAGGAATATGGCGTGCGCATAAATATCCTTGATTGCGATGGGGACATAAGCCTCCTAGTTCCTGGATGGCTTAAGGCTGGAATAAACTGCATGTTTCCCCTAGAGGCGCGTTTCACGGATGTTTATAGGCTTAGGGCAGAGTATGGCGATAAGCTCCTGCTAATGGGCGGTGTAAATAAACTCGCTTTAATGGCTGGTGAGAAGGGGATAGAGAAGGAGCTTGAGAGGCTTACACCATTACTTAGGGAGGGTGGATATATACCGACAGTCGACCATAGAGTCCCACCTGAAATCTCCTATCAAACCTACCTTTATTATCTCAGAAGAAAAAGGGAATGGATTGGAAGGAAGGACATATTTTAGGGGCTAGAAGTTATGGGAAGAACTACTAAGCCCATAGTTGGTGTGACGATTGGCGACCCAGCTGGGGTTGGACCGGAAATATCCATGAAAGCCCTTCTTAAGTCCAGCGTCTATAATATATGTAAGCCTGTTTTAGTAGGTGATTTATCGATTCTGGAAGCCATTAGCAGAAATCTTGGGCTTAATGTAAGGTTTAGGGTTATAGATTCGCCATGTGAGGCTAGAGGTGAGAGGGGCCTAATCGAAGTAATAGACCTAAGGAATGTTGATATAAAGAGTCTGCCTATTGGAGTGGCATCAGCAGAATCCGGCAGAGCGTCAATAGAGTATATTGAGAGGGCAGTTTATTACGCTCTGAAAGGTGAGATTAACGCTATAGCAACAGCTCCAATAAATAAGAAGGCAATAAATTTGGCTGGAAGCAGGCATATTGGGCATACGGAGATTCTAGCGGCGCTCTGTGGTGTTAAAGAGCCACTAACAATGTTCTGGGTCAGGGGAATCAAAATATTCTTCTTAACGAGACATATGCCGTTAATCGAGGCCATAAAGGCCGTTAAGAAGGATAGAATTGTTAGCATGACATTGAAGATTAAAGAGGCTTTGGAGCATTTAGGGATAAAAGAGCCAATGATAGCGGTGGCAGCGCTGAATCCTCATGCAAGCGATGAAGGTTTAATTGGCAGAGAGGAGGCTGAGGAGATAACTCCGGCAATAGAGGAGCTGAAGAGGATGGGCTTAAATGTCATCGGCCCCCTTCCGGCTGATAGTATATTTCATCAGGCATTAGAACGTAAGTTTGACGTTGTTTTATCACTCTATCACGACCAGGGACACATAGCCGCCAAAACCCTAGATTTTTATGGCACCGTCGCTGTAACCCTCGGGCTTCCATTCATTAGGACAAGCGTTGACCATGGAACAGCCTATGATATTGCATGGAAGGGGTTAGCGAATCCAAGAAGCCTATTTAAGGCTATTGAGTTAGCCGCAAAGCTCTCTAGGGGTTTACTCTCCCATGAAGGGTTGATTGTTACGGATGCGTAAAGTTATTTTTGACGCAAACTTTCTACTTGTTCCATTCCAGTTTAAAATAGATATTTTCGATAGTATAGAGGCTTTGATTGGGCGCTTTAAACCGATTGTGCTCTCAACAACACTAGAGGAGCTTAAGAAGCTTTCTATGGGAAAGTCTGAGAAGACTCGTAGATATGCTCTCTCAGCTCTTGAGCTGGCTAAAAAGTGTAAGGTTATTAATGTAAAGGCTGAGCTGAGTGAGAGCCACGATGATGTCATACTGCGCGTTGCTAGGGATGGGCAGTTTATAGTTGCAACAAACGATAGTAAGCTCAGGAGGAGACTTAGAGAGGCTGGCGTTACGACGATATTCCTTAGGCAGAAGGCATATCTCCAAGTAGATGGAGTTGTTTAATATTATCTGTTCTGATTAGAAAGGTTTTAATAGTACCTCACTGAGATTTCCATTTAAGCCTTTGGAGGGACAGCTTGAAACTTGAGATTATTAATGTTAAACTGAGCCCTCTAAAGGACGAGGATGTTAGGGCTATTGTTAATATTGAGCGCCATCCGGCCGTCAGGAAGTGGCTTGTAGAATACGCTGATGAGGAATACGAGAAGGAACTTGAGGAGTACAGGAGGTTCTTTAGCGAGCTTAAGAGTAACGATAGGGTTGAGGTTTTAGTTGCAAGAATAGATGGCCGCATAGTTGGCTTCTTGGCTCTTTGGCGCATTGATGACGCGGAGCGGATGACAAGCATTGGCATAAGCGTCCACCCAGACTATTGGGGTAGAGGCATAGCGACAAACCTCATAAAGGAAGCCATAAAGTTGGCTAGGGAGAATGGCGTTAAAAAACTCGTTATAGAGACTCTTGAGGAGAACAGCGCCATGAAGCACGTAGCCGAGAAACTTGGATTTAAACTTGAAACTGTAAGGAAAGGCAAGATTTTCAAAGACGGCACATACCACGATGAGGATGTCTATTCATTGCGGTTGTGAACTATCAAAAAATGTTGATAGAAAACTTTAAATATTGATTGTGATGTGCATACATTACACCTTGTAGCACCTAGGCGTGCTACAGTGAGCGCGCGAAATAGAAAATGTCGGAAGATTGGAAAAGTATTCTCAAAAAGAGCATAACTAGACCAGAGCAGATTCTAGAGCGATTTAAAGTCGATATAGAGCCCATTAAAGCAGTCGCCGAAAAATATCCGATGTTTGTCTCAAGATACTATTTCAACCTCATTGAAGAGGTTGACGACCCAATATGGAAGCAGTGCATACCAAGCCCGCTGGAGCTCCAGGACCCATATGGATATGAGGACCCATTAAATGAGGAGGGTGACAGCCCAGTTCCAGGTCTGGTGCATAGATATCCGGATAGGGTTTTAATGTGCGTTTCAAATAGCTGTGCAACATACTGTAGATTCTGCACTAGGAAGAGAAAGGTCGGCAAGCCAGCAATAAACTTCACAGACGAAATATATTTAGCGCAAATTCAGTATGTCCGTGAAAACCCATCAATTAGGGATGTCCTCCTCTCGGGTGGAGACCCCTTCATGCTTCCAGATGAGAAGATTGAGTTCCTACTAAAGAAGCTTAGGGCGATACCTCATGTTGAAATCCTGAGGATAGGCTCTAGGGTTCCTTGTACTCTACCGCAGAGAATAACGCCTAGATTGTGCCGCATGCTCAAAAAGTATCATCCACTATACGTGAATGTCCATTTTGAGCATCCACGCGAGATAACTGATGAGGCTGAAAGGGCATGTGGATTGCTGGCTGATGCTGGCATACCTCTTGGAAACCAGTCAGTCCTTCTTAGGGGCGTAAATGATGACCCCGATGTCATGAAGAGTCTAGTTCAGAAGCTCCTTAAGATAAGGGTTAGACCATACTATCTCTTCCAAATGGACTTGGTTAAAGGAACATATCATTTCAGGACTAGGGTTGAGGTTGGGCTGAAAATACTTGAGAACTTAATAGGGAAGACTTCCGGATTAGCTGTTCCGCGCTTCGTCATTGATGCTCCGGGAGGCGGAGGAAAAATACCGCTACAGCCAGAATACGTTCTCTCAATGGACGATGAGAAGGTTGTCCTAAGGAATTATGAGGGAAACATCTATGTCTATCCACAGATACCTCGTGGGGGCGAGGAAATTCCTTCAACACCAAGATTCCACCAGCCATACGCTCAACTGAGAGGGTGAATCAACCCCATTGAGAGCGGCTTGAGGAGCTATGACCCTCAAAGTTGGCTTAACATATAACCTCAGAAGAGAAGTTAAGGCGAGTGAGGGACTACCAGAAGACTTCTATATAGAGTTTGATGAGGAGAGCACTGTTAACGCTATAGCCTCAGCCCTAAGGAGGGGTGGATGTAGAGTAACGAAGATTGAAGCGGATGAGAGAGCATATTATAGGCTGCGTAGGCTTAAGCCAGACATAGTTTTCAATATTGCTGAAGGGCTGCGTGGGGAAAGCCGAGAATCACATGTACCAGTCATTCTGGAGATGCTCGGCATACCATACACTGGCTCAGGACCAGCCACGCTGGCAATATGCCTTGATAAAGCCTTAACACATGTGGTTTTAAGTGCTCATGGCATTCCATCACCAAAGTTTCAGGTTTTTAGGCGGGCTGATGAGGAGCTCAATGGGAACTTAGATTTTCCACTCATCGTTAAGCCTCTAGCTGAGGGCTCAAGTAAGGGTATCAGAAGCAGCTCACTTGTAAGGGATGAGAATAGTCTTAGAAGGCAAGTTTCATGGGTCATAAAAACATATAATCAGCCAGCGATAGTTGAGGAGTTCATGCCTGGGAGGGAGTTCACGGTCGGCTTGATAGGCAATGAGGAACCCGTTGTCCTACCAATAGTTGAGATAGAACTCGATAAGCTGCCAAGCCAGGCAAGCCCAATTTACTCTTATGAGGCTAAGTGGATTTGGGATACTCCGGAGAAGCCGCTAGAAATATTTAGGTGCCCAGCGAGTATACCAAAGAACCTAGAGGATGAGATAAAAGAGATAGCCATAAAAACATTCAGGGTTTTAAATTGCAGGGACCTGTGCCGAATAGACATGAGATTAGATAGGGACGGCATACCTAGAGTTCTAGAGGTCAACCCTCTACCAGGATTAATACCGGACCCGAAATCACACTCATGCCTTCCAGAGGCTGCTAGGGCTGCTGGCTTCACATATGATGAGCTAATCTGCACAATTCTATGGCAAGCCCTAAAAAGATACGGTCTTCAACATCTATTTAAGGGAAGAAATCTTGTGAAAATCCCATGAACCCCTCTCTTCCTCCCTAAGCTTTAACTCGACCATGGCACGTTCTTACCAGCCCTCTTAAGAGCAAAGCCCAGTATTCTCCTGACAAACTCTTCAAAGGTTATCCCAGCAGCCCTAAGAGACCTGACAAAGCCTGCTTCAGGCGATATGTCCGGGTTTGGATTGACTTCAAGAACATAGGGTTTTCCCACATCCTCTTTTAGGCGTATGTCAACGCGGGCATAATCCCTACAGCCCAAAGCCCTATAGGCTTTTAATGCAGTTCTTTCAACGGCTACTCTTAGTTTCTCATCTATTTTTGCTGGGCAAATCGGTTTGGTCTTCGCATATTCTTCGCTGTCCTTAAGCCACTTAGCCGCATAATCCACTATCTTCGGCTCTCCCTCAAACTCAAATATTATCTCCGAAATTGGAAGAACTATTGGCTCCTCATTGCCGAGAATGGATACGTTGAACTCTCTTCCACTAATATATTCCTCCACAAGGGCTGGCTGACCATAAACGCTATTCACATATTCTACTTGGCTTCTGAGCTCCTCCATATTCCTAACAAAACTGCCTCTAGTAATTCCTATGCTGGCATCCTCCCTCAGAGGCTTGACGAACAATGGAAACTTTAATCCTCGCCTCAGCACATCAGCCCGGCTCATTACTTGATATTTTGGTGTTGGAATATTATTGGCTCTTAAGATGGCTTTAGCTAAGCCCTTATCTTGACATAATCCAAGCGTTAGTGGACGCGAGCCAGTGTATGGTATGCCAAGCATCTCTAAGATGGCCGGAACGTGCATCTCGAGGCTGCTGTCGCCTAAGAAACCCTCAGAGAGATTGACAACAATATCTGGCTTATGCTCCTTCAAAATCTTAATAACCTCCTCAACATCACCCTTTAAAGGTATCTCATAGTGCTGGAGACCAAGTTTTCTTAGGGCTTCCTGAACCGCTTGAACTTGGTCTAAAACCTCCGCTTCAGCCAAGTAATCTAGGCTTTCTCCCCTTAAAGGTTTTGTGGGGTAATTGAATAATATGCCAACCTTAAGTGTCATTTTACTGCACTCTCTTACATGAATCTCTGGAATAATACTCCAGTATATACTCTCTTAACTTTTAGGGGAAGCTGTTTATTAGGGGGTTCTTACTCGCTTTTAGCTTAACTATGGTGGTAAGAGCTCTGATAAATGTTGCCTCAACAGCTAAAGCAACAATAAGAGGAAACCTTAAAGTCCTCCTCCTTAGGGACCTCTCTCTAACGTTAATTGCCGGATTAAGCGGCGGATTAGATATAGTGTTCCTTAAGGAGATTCTTGGAGCGGACGCTATAATCCTGAGTATTCTTGCGTCAATATGGTCTATGGTTTTTCTCATATTCATACTGGTTGGTGGATGGATATCAGACCAGTATAGCCGCAAGAAGATGCTCATAATTGGAATGGCTCTAACATTACCGAACCCACTAATATTTGCATTTGCCCCAGATTGGCGCATAACTGTTGCAGCGCATTTTCTGGGAGCCGTAGGCACGGCGCTTGTTGCGCCAGCACATGTAGGGCTTCTTTTCGCCTACTCAGAGCAGAAGACGCGGAGCAGAACAATAGCCTTAATGAACACGATAAATAGTGCAGCCAACATTATTATTCCACCTATAGGCGCGATATTAATCCAGACGTTAGGTGGTGGAAACCTAAATTGGATTAGAAATATATTCATCGCTCAATTCTTCTTCTCGATAATAGTTCTGGCATATACTTGGAGGAGACTCGAAGATAAGCCGCCAACAGTTAGAAGGGCGCCTAAAAGCCTAGTACATGCTGTTAAAGATATTTTTGGGCAGATGGGCAGAATCTATAAGGTCTCTAAGGAGAGGGGTGCTACACCATGGCTCTTTCTGGCTTTAACTGGACCGTGGGCTTGGGAGGCTGTCGCCCCATTCTGGGTGGTATATGCTGCTGAGGTTTGCGGTTCACCAATAATTATTTTGGGCTTTCTACCATCAGTCTATAACCTAACGGCAGCACTACTGATGCTACCATTTGCTGAGATATCCGATAGGAAGGGTAGGAAAAAGGTGATTTTATTAGCCCGTCCATTCCTATACCTCTGCATAATCCTCCTCCTAATTGGCGGAACATTTAGGGGATTAATGTTTGCACCATTCATCCCGCTTATAGCATGGATATTTAGGGCTGTTGGCGACTCCTCAGGGCCATCGTGGACGGCTGCATCGACGGAGGTCATTCCGGAGGAGCTACAGAGCGAATGGGAGGCAACAAGAGACTTTCTCTGGAGAAGCATGAGCATACCGGCAGTTATAACTGGCGGCATACTATGGAATATAGACCCGAGATTACCCTTCCTCATGGCTCTTTGTGTTGACGGCTTAATTAGACTTCCAATCCTAGCGTATAAAATACCAGAAACGTTAATTGTTCATGGGCATCACCATCCAACCGGCCCACACATAATCCTCTATGGGCTCCCCGGAGCTGGTAAAACATCCATCGCCCGCCTAGTTCAGAGGGAGCTATCGCTAGAAGTTATCGACGAGAGCGTGTTTGCTAGGGAGGAAGAAGATAAGGATACTGCGATTCAGATACCGTTCATACGTAATGGTAACGGGGAGGAGAAGATTGAGGAGAAGCTGAATGCCATCCTATCTAGAAGGGATAAGGCTGTTATAATTGAGGGTGAGCCAGCAATATTTGCCGCAAAGGATGAGGATAAAGGCCTGATAGTTCTACTAGTGGCCCCGAAGGATGAGAGGGTTAGAAGGGAAATTAAAAAGCACGGTGGACCGGATTTCCTAGCATTCAAAAGAATAGAGGAGGAGGACCGCAAAATCGCCAAGTTAACTCGCCAGCTCTTCGGAGCCGATATATCGAAGCTACCGCCCTTCGATATAGCTATAAATACGGAGCGAATCCCGCCTGAAAAAATCGTGAAGATTATTGCGTTGCTCCGTGGGGAGGAGAAGGCGGAGAAATAAAGTAAGCGATAAAAATTTATGTTAGGATAAGGTGAGTAGAGGGCTGAGGATGCGCTGGCCTTTAATTGGCTAAAGTTTATGAGGAGTGGAGGATTACTTTAAGCAGTTGGCTAGGAGAGAAATGCCAAGAGGAATCGTATGATGGTCTTTTATATCGCATATAAGGCTTCTAGGGAATGCAAGAATAGGAGCATAATATCTAGGAAGCTTAAGGCTTTGGGCTGCAAGCGTATATGCAGTTCCTTCTGGGAGGTGAATGAGCATAAGATTGATGAGGTTCTAAAGGCTGTGTGTGAGAATCAGCCAATACTCCTTAGGAGAACGCGGGAAATTAGAAGACCAGAATACGATGACGAGGGAAATATAGTTGATTTGGGAAGCTTAATAGTCCTCACTTATAATGCCGAGAGAAATGAGAGTGGAAGAATTAAGGGGTTGCTTGCGAGAACACCTTATATAAGGCTATGCCGCTCGGTGTATGCTTTCTGCCAGAATAGCCGCCAATACAATAAGAAGGGTGAGGTGTCTGATGTGAACCAAATACTTGCGCTATTAAGGGAGGGTGAAGCAAAGATTTTCTCAAGAATGGTAGTAGTGAATAATAGCGCCGAGACTATAAATATGCTGCTTGAGAGAGTGAAGGCTAGAATCATGAGGAGAACTGAGAAGATTCTTGAGGGTTACAAAATCCTTGCACAAACCCTCTTAAATGGGCATGCCGATAGAAAGCGTATGATTGAGGAGGAGAAAAAGCTTTATAGCGAATTTATAGCCCTAAGGAAGATGGCTATTTTTTATGAGAGATGGCTTAGGATAGATTTAGCTGGAAGCCTTATGAAAGTTTATTCAGCTATGAGAAAATTCCAATCGTTAAAAACGAGCGCGGCCTAAGATTAGGAAATGCCATTATTTCTAAAAAATAATATTGGGGTTTTTGGTTTATTAGGAGGGCTTTCTGGGGCTTTACCACTCTTCCTCCTCTTCTTCCCACTCTTCTTCCTCTTCCCATTCTTCCTCTTCTTCGCCCCAGTCTTCCCATTCTTCCTCCTCTTCCTCTTCCTCCTCCTTTGGTGGAGTCTTCCTTCTTGACATTGCCGTTCACCATCAAGATGATTGGTGCATGAGAATCAAATAAATATTTGCTATAGAAGCCAGAGAGAGGTGAGAAAAAATTCGGGTAAAACAACCAAATAAAAAAGTTTTTTCCAGAAATTAAGGTATTTTTATCATTTTATGGCGGATTTTTCTGTTTTAAAGTTCTCTTTGACAAGCAGGGTCATTAATATGGGAGCAAATATCACTCCAATATGATGCTTAAATCCCTATTTTAGAACTTTGCCAGTCTCCATATACCATAGATACAAGTCTAACTCCCCTAGGCTTAAGCCAATCTTATCTGCTATCTCGCTAAGCAAGCCCTCAATCTCTAGGTATCTACACCTCGTTAGAGTTTTAGGTCTCTTAATTAATCCATACTTCGAAAGAACATTAATTATATGGAAATCTATTATGGCTAGGTTCATGAATCCTATATTCCTCAGAAAGTGGCTTGCCTCCTTATATCCGATTCCCTTAACGTTCTTTACAAGCCATTCTCTTATAAATTTCCCATCAAGAGACGAATTTAGGATTTTCCATAGTGGATTAATAATTTTCCTAGCCTCAACGATATATTTGGCTCTTATTTCGGGATAACGGTGGTTTAAGGACCTAAGTTTCTCTGCAAGCATAGACTCACTAAGGTTTAGAAATCCATCCCCAATCTCTGACTGAATTTTTATGCTCTTTTCGGCACTAAAATTGGCCGTTAATATGCAGAAGCAGAGTTCTTTAAAAATCTCGGCTGGAGGTTTATTCCTACTCTCCATAAACTCTTTAACCCTAGCATCTATAATGCTCTTAACCGCACTCCTCTTTAGATTCTCCACCCTCTCTATAAGACTGGTTAAGCCTTCCAAATCTCCATCAACACCCATCTAAAATTCTTAAGCCACAAGTTTAGTCTCTATTTCTTTGGCTATTTCCGCACTCTTGCTATCCAATGGAATAATCTTTATGTCTGACGGCGATTTTACGCCAACACCTATTTCTGATGCTCGTCTAATCTGGTCTAAGTCGAATATTCTCCCCCTCTGTAGATTCTCCATGGTCCCATATATTCTTAATATGGCTACTCCAACGGCGTCTATGGCAACTCTATCCCTACTGGCAACTAGAAGATTTGGTTCAACAATCTTACCCTTCTCCGGCCCGCCTAGAACAAATGCTTTCATGGCATCCAGAACTACCAAGTCAACATTATAAAATCTGTTTATCTCCGCTATCATGAGCCTCTGATGTGGTGATGTATGGAGTTCAGCCATATAATCATAGTTTACTCCTGGAACCTTCCTTGCCACTAAGCCAACTGAATTCTTAAGCGACATGGTGAAGTGACCACCAAATCTATGGGTTTTTAGGCAGCATGTCTGAACGACTTTGTCAGCCTCTAGGAAAACCTTCGCGATGTAAAATCCCCTAAGCCAATGGGTTCCATCGGCCTCAACCTTAACCCAACTATCCTTATCAATCTCATCAAGGACTAAAACTTTAAAGTCTAATTCTCTAGCTAGGTCGAAGACTCCGAGAGCCTCCAAAACCTCCCTCGTCCTGCCCATTCCACTCCGCTCGGCAAGTATTATCTCACTTGCACCAGCAGATTTAATCTCCTCAACAATAACCCTTAGCGTATCAAGGTGTGTTGAAGCTGGAAATGGGTCTGCACTATTAAAGTTGGCTTTTAGAGCAACCATCTTGTTCCTAAACTCACTCATATCGAATTGTTTAAGCAGAGCCCTCAAGCCCTCTATTCTATTCGTAGCCTTTATTAAAAAGACCTTGGCAATCCCATCAACCCCGCCCTTAGTATTTATGCCCTTTCCTCCTCTGAATTTAGTGATGACGCTTCCTAGAGAACCACCTAAAGCCCCAAGTAATAACGCGGGGGGCGAACTGAGCTTTAAAAGCGACATTTACTTCATGACCACCAGTGCTCAATCTGATGAATGGACATTAGATTCAGCTCTAGATTTCTGAGACTTTAAATGTTACTATAGCCCCCTCATCAGTCTCTTCTATATTTGAGATTTCAGCTTTTAACTCCATCTCCTTTAGGATTACCCTATAGTCTTCGAAGTAATCGTAGAATCCACATGTATAGCAAAAGCTTCCGCCAAACTCAATTTTAATCTCACCATTAGATAGCGAGAGTAACCTCGCCTCAACTTCCGGAGACCTATATCTGTTATATTCCTCTATTGCATCCTCAATTATCTCTTTCAGTCCCCTCATCTAGCCCGCCGGAAAAGTGCTTTTAGAGCGTCACAATGAACATTAGGCGCTCAATAAGCTCTTTATATCTATTTCTTATCGTCACCTCGGTCACCCTCGCTATCTCAGCTATCTCCCTTTGAGTCCTCTTCTCACCAATTAGGACTGAGGCAACATAGCTTGCGGCAGCCGCTATCCCGGTTGGTCCTCTACCGGATGTCAGCTTGAGCTCCGAGGCTGTTGAGAGGATTTTGTTGGCAATCTCCTCAACTTTTCCTTGCATCGTGAGCTGATTTGAGAATTTGGATATATAATGGCTTGCCTTTAGTGGCGGTATAGATAGATTTAGCTCCTTCACGAGGAACCGGTAGCTCCTTCCAACCTCCCTCTTACTAATGTTTGCTGCATCCGCAATCTCTTCAAGTGTCCTTGGAAGACCGCATTGCCTACATGCAATATAGACTGCTGCGGCGCTTATCCCCTGTATAGACCTTCCTCGAATGAGGTGTTCTTTAACGGCCTTCCTATATATGACCGAACTTGTCTCAAATATGCTCTTCGGCAGTGATAAATTGTTCGCTATCTTAGTTATTTCTGAGAGAGCGAATGCTAAATTTCTCTCTACAGCATCAGATACCCTAATCCTCCTTTGCCACTTCCTAAGTCTATACATCTGTGCCCTCTGACCAGCATCGAACCTCTTACCGAACGCATCCCTATCATGCCAATCAATCACCGTAGATAAGCCCTTATCGTGTATAGTGAATGTTATTGGAGCACCAACCCTAGCCCTCTTATCCCTCTGCTCATTATCAAAGGCTCTCCATTCTGGACCCTGGTCAGCTATCTTCATGTCTATAACATATCCACACTCCATGCAGACTACTTCAGCAGATTCATAGTCGCGCATTAATTTTGTGCTTCCGCACTCAGGGCAGCGCTGGATATCCCTTAATGCTGGGGGAAGAGAGACACCTTCATCTTCTTCGCTCATATCTATCTCTTCCCCCTAACAGATTTAGGCTTGGGTAAAATATAAAGTGGGCTATTAACTATTTTCTGAGGCTCCCTCTCCTCAACCTTAACTTCAATGTATGGTGATTTAACCGGACCAAATATATCCAAAACAACACCTATTGGCTTCTTCTTCGCATCAAAAACTGTTGCACCAAGTTTTGGAGGAACATCGACCTTTGCTATAACCCTATTCTCCGGACCTGGACTTACATGAAGAACTTCTCCAATCTTCTTCAAGGGGCTAACCCCGCTCAGAAAGGAATTGATAAAGAAAAAGAACTCAACCGATTATTTAAACGTTTCTTGGTGGGACTCTATACTTTGGATTTAACAAGCTCTCTAGCAATCTCCCTCAGAATCTGACTCTTACTCCTCCCAGTTTTCCTCACGATTATAAAACCCGATTTAATCCATGGGGTTCTTGGATAGGCTGATTCCGGAAAAACCTCATAATTTAAGCCTAATTTTTTCAGCGCTCCCTCAATTATGCCTATATTTGGCGAGGGGATACATAGGTTTTTAGGCAGCCGTCTGCCCTCACCCCTAGTTCTTGTGGAATCAAAATATACGGGCCAGATTACTATTCCATCCCTACTTTGCATTTTAGACTCCTAAACAACTTTATCAATATAAAGGTTGGTTGTCGCCATAGATTTTACTCTTTCTTGCTAATTAATATGGCATTTAAAACTCCGGATTGACCGGGCCTAGATGTAACCTTTGCCGTTCCCAGTGGAGTCTCTATTAGGCATCCTTTAGTTATAACACCCCTCCTATCATAGTCCACGTTGGCTGGATTCTTTATGACCCTGAGAACCTCAACCCTCTTTGTTTCTCCGGTTTCTGGGTCTGAAACATTCGCCCATCGAGCACTTACAAGCCTAACCTTTATATTTCCCCCTCTTCTTCTGCTTACTTTAGTCTTGTGCTCGCCCAATACTGTCTCTGTTGGGAATGAGCCCATCTCATACTTTCGCTTACCCCTATATGGTTTTCTCTTTCCACCTGTCGGTTTTCTCTTATGTAAGTCGCCATGCCAAACAGACATTTACGCTCACTTCGCTCTTAAGATTTAAAGAGGCATCTCTGGTTAATATAAGCTTAACGGTGGATTTAACTGTTTGATGAGGCCTCTTTGATTAAAGCGTCTAAGTAGCCTATTAGAGCATCCATATCTATTGGTGGTTTTGGAACCTCCTCCTCGCCCAAATCCATTAAACGTATGTCGAGTTCATGCGGTTTCTTACCTTCCAGCGCAGCCTTAGCGCATAGCGCAGCGCCCAATCCCGTTGCCTCTGGAAACATCGCCTTTAAAACTCTGCTCTTTGGGAATAACGCTGATAATGCGGCTAAATATATATTGTTTCTGGCGAAGCCTCCCTGAACAACTATGTCAACATTTTTTCCTCCGGTTATCAAGCTTATCGCCACATAGGATTCAATAGCTAAGTATATATTTAGTAGATGGTAGGCTTCCTTAGCGCTTCTATTGAATGCTCCACCGATTATCCTGGCTTTAGACCGCTGGAACTGGCCTGAGCCAGCAACTAAGCCTGGTGTTATAAAGTCCTCCCTCCTCCTCAAGATATCCTCCATAATCTCAGTCTCAAGTGTGATGCTCTCCGGCTTAACCTTGAATCTATCCTTTATAATCGATGTGTAATAGTCGTATTCAAATCCGCCCTTAAATCTGGATGAACGGACAGGCTTGCGATATGCATCAATATAGTAGAGAACATCCCTATGTAGGTCTTCACCCTTAGGATTGAAGTCTCCACTTGGATGCATAAAGACGCACCATGTTCCGGTTGAGGCTAGGAGGAAATCCCTTCTACTGGCGATATATGGTAGCAGACACGCGTTCGAGTCGTGTATTCCAGGTGTAACAAGAGTCCTTAAGCCGCAATGCTCGATTTCGCCAAGCGGCTCCCAAACATTGAACATTTCAGGCGACCTAGAGTTAACATTTAATCCCTCCGCAACGCTGCTCCATCCACCCTTATATACGTCATAGAGATATGTGTGGCAGCCTACGCTTGTTACCTCACAGGACTTAAATCCCGTCAACGCGTAGGTTAAGTATCCCGGCAAGAATAGGATTTCATCAATCTCCTTGAAGGCTTCTGGATATTTTTCCCTTATCCAGTAGACTTGTATTCCAGCGTTTAGGAGCTGTCCATATGGTGGTGTTCCAGTCCGCATATATAGTTCAAGTGGACTCCCAAACTCCCTATAAAATCCATCTCTTATGTGTCCCTCAATCTCTTGGTTATAGGATATTATTGGGAGCCTCAATGAGCCGCTCTTGAGATTCGCTATTGTAGCTCCGAAGGTTGTTATAGCTAAGGCCTTAATCCGCCATCTCCTTGACGCTTCAAGAAGCGTGCTCTTCATCCAGAGGGTTATGGACTTAGCATCATCGCAGAGTAGTCCATCCACTTCAATCTCATCTATCCTCTTGACTTCAGAATATATTGGCCTTAAATCATCCGAGAATATGAGAAATTTCTTATTTGACTTTCCTATATCGAAAACCGCTATTGCCTCCTCCATAAAGGCTAATGGCCTCCTATTAAAAGTAAAGTGAGCCGCCGCCTAGAAATATTTTGTTGATTACGCTTGCTCTTTTTCCTCCGGCGCGCTTATACCATCCCCTGGCTTAGATGGAAGCGTCTCCTCACCACGCTTCTCAAAGATTCTCTTTAGCTGGCGTTTCATGACCTGTATGTTTCGGCTTAGGCCAAAGTAGTCTGCGAAGTAATCGGTTGTCCTAAGAATCGTGTCTTTTCCGCTCTTCTCCCTAGTGATTAGGCCCATCTCAACTAGCTCCCTTATATGGCTGTAGACATGTTTGCCCCTAGCCTCAACAACCTGCTTTTGTGTCACTGGTTGCTTGTAGGCTATATAGGATAGCGTTTTCAGAGGTCCATCTGTTAGAAGGGGCCTTATGGCTAAGCCCCTAACCTTATCTGAGTACTCGGTTTTGAGCTGGAGGACGAACCTATGGTCTTCGAGTTCAAGTATCTCTAGGGCCGTATTTCTGCGTTTATATTCTTCCATCAGCATGCGCGCAAGCCTGTAAATCTTCCTCTCGGATTTGGAGCTTATGATTCTGCCCAGGGTTTTTAGGTCGAGTGGCCTTCCCGCAACATAAAGTGCTGCCTCAATAAGCCTAATCTTAGCCTCAATGTTTTCTCTTCCTCTCTTCCTTTTAGCCTCCTCCTTCATCTTTTGGATGGCTTCTGCTTGGCTCTCCATGTTAGTCGCCAACATTACTCATGTCCACCTCCCCATTTAATGTCACATATATCTCTCCGAACTCCTCATGCTGCCATAATGTTACCTTTCCCCTCTGGGCCATAAAAAGCAGAATTATGAAGATTTTTATCATCTCCATTCTATCTAGGCCTTTTGCGAGGGCTGAGAATGTTATGAGCTCGCCTCTCTCGGCCATCAAACGAATTCTCCCAAGGAGTCTCTTGATTTCATCTTCAATCTCCATGAGATAGGCACTTATGGTTGGGATTATCTCGGGTGGTGGAAGTATGGGTTTCGACGGGGACTTTAAGGCTAGGAGCTTCTCGCTTTTAAGGGTCTCATCTAGGGCTTCTAAGAGGCTCTCTAGCGTCGTTGTTGTCAGCTCATAGCGTAATGGTAGGATTAGCGGTGGCGGTATAAAGTCGACTGCTGGCTTGGGTGGCGCTGCTGGTGGCTCCTCAAGCTTTAGAAGTAGGTTTGATTTGAGGAGGTATATAGATGCTGATGAATCTAATGCTATGCCCGATGCCCTAAAATCTATGTTAGCCCTCCTCTCCATCTCCTCTAGGAACGATAGTAATAGGAAGGCTATATCCACACTCCATGGATTGATTCTCTGCAGTCTCTGTAAATCAAACAGTATGTCCCATGGGGGCTGTAAATAGAAGGGTTTACCGCTGGAGACCATACTCACGCTATCCCCCTAAATGTTGTCGAGATAACATGCGATATTCCATTCTGACCGTAAACACCATATATCCTATCGGCCTTGCTAATCATTTCAGGCTTTAAAGTTATGACTATAAATTGGAGCTGGGATTTGGAGACTTCCTCAGCGAGTAGCTCACCAAGTCTCTCCACATGGAATGCGTCTAAATGTGCATCTATCTCATCAAATAGGTAGAAGGATGCTGGCGAAAACTCTTGTAGCGCAAAGAGGAATGCAACGGCCGAGACGGACCTCTCACCGCTGCTGGCTCCACTAACAAGTATGGGCGGCTTGCCCGGAAATTGAACTATCATATCAACTCCACCGGCGAACGGGTTCTCTGGGTTCTCCAGCTTTAGGGATGCGCTTCCACCACCAGTCAGTCTAGAGAAGTATCCATTTATCCTCTCGTTAATCTTATTGAATGCTTCCATGAAGACCTCGCGTTTCTTCCGCTCAATCTCATCGATGAACTTTAGAATCGCCATCTTCTCCTTTTCAAGCTCATTCAGCCTAATTGAGAGCTCTTTATATCTTGAGGCTTGCTCCTCATACTGCGATTCAGCCAGCTGATTCACAAGACCTATGCGCTCAATCTCATCCCTCATAATCTTTAGCTGCAAATCAATATTTAGGATTGCGGCAGAATCACCTCGAGTTTCAATTGGATGCTCATAACCGAGCGTCTTAAGCCGCTCCATGTGGCGGCTCATCTGAAGATTTATCGACTGAATCTTAAGCCTCAGCTCATTGAGCAGCCTCATTCCACTCTCATACTCTCTATCGAGCTTAGCGAGCTCAGCGTCTAACGCGTCTATCTCAGACGTGTATTTCTCGACCCTCTCCCTAGCACCCATAAGCTCCCTAGATATCTCATCCCTAACCCCCTCAAGCTCCCCAATCCTCCTCAGTACCTCATCCCTTTCCTTAATTGACTCTGTAATATCCTTTTCTATGCTCAGTATTCTACTCGAGACATCCTCCATCTGAGCCGCTAGGCTTTCAAGGCTCCTTCTCAAAACATTCTCCACTTTAGACTTTAGAGTTAGGATTTCAGACTCAACGCTTCCATATTTCCGCCTTAGGGCCATTATATCCTGCGCTATTGCCTCACGCTGTGAGTCAGCGTCATGTATCTTAAGTAGGCTTATTTCGTTCCTCAATCGTTCAAGTTCAGCGCTTAGAGCTTTCTCAGCCTCCTCAATCTCCCTTAATTTCGCATTAAACGAGGCTAATTGATTCCTATCGCGCTCTATCCAGCTTGATATTTCAGCGATAGTCCTCTCAGCGTGCTCCATGTTCTGTTCTGCTTGTGATATGCTTCTCTTAACCCTCTCAACCTCGCTCTCAAGTTTCCCAATGGATTCAGAGAGCCTAGCAATATCATCCTGGACTTTAAATATTTCACCCTCTATCTCAGCGATTATGCTCCCTCTGTTATCTAGGTAGCCCTTCAACGTTTTAACAGCCCTCTCAAGATTTTTCAGGGCTTCATCGCTTGGAATAAATGACGATAAATCTATTTGGGCTCTGTAGAACCCGCTCTCAACACCCCCACCAGCCTCATAAAGGTCTCCGCTTAGGGTGACAACGCGTATACCTTCCTTCGAGGCTCTTAGCGCTGCATCATCGTTTAGGGCTATTAGCGTATCGCCCAAAACGAAGTTTACTGCTGGCATATATTGGCTCTCGCACTCAATAAATGAGGAGACCCTATCGCCTAAACCCTCGATGCTGGTGGCTTTAAGAGTGTTGGCAGCGCTGCTGTTATTTGGCGAAAGCCCCTTTAGCGGTATTATCTTAACCCTACCCAGCTTCATTCTCTTCAGAGTTTCTATACATGTGAATGCAACATTCAAGTCCTCCACAACAAGCGCGTCAAGCCACCCGGAGGCTGCAGCCTCAATAGCCCTCTCATAGCCCCTCTTAACCTTCACTAAATTCTTTAGCCTTCCATGTATGCCGTTTATGACGCCTAGGGCTCCAAGCTCCTCAAGACTCCTTAACGCAATCTCCTCAGACTTGATTTTGCTTATTAGGTCCTTCTGCGCCCCAAACTCTATTAGGACTTCTTTAGCAGACTCAGCAATCCTCTCGGCCTCCTTAATCTCCTTCTCCAGTAGGGCTCTGCGACGCCTCTGCCTTTCTAATGTCGCCTGAAGATTTTTCATCTGCTCCCTCTGGCCGTTCAGTATCTCCTCAAGCTTAAGCAATGACTCGCGGAGCTTCTCACATGATGCCTTTAAATCTTCCTTCTTAGCCTTTACATCCTCAATCCTCTGCAGGTATACGCCTATCCTAGAGTTGATTCTGGCATATTCGCTCTCAATTGAAATCTTCTCCCTATGTAGCTGGTTTAATTGCTCCTCAATCTCGTTAGCTCTTCTCGCCCTCTCCTCAAATATTGCCCTTACCTTATTAATCTCGCCGGATATGGAATTGTAGAGGGCTTGCTTATCGCTAATCTCCTTACCAATCTGCTCTAGGATGGCGCTCAGCTGTCTTATCTTCCCCTCAGCCTCCTCAATCTCCGCCCTAACCGACTCAGACTGCTTCTGAAGATTCTCCCTAAGCCTCATAAGTCTCTCAATATCGGCTTTCCCGCCCTCAATCCCTGCCGTTAGCTCATTAAGCCTAGACCTTAAGTTGCTAATGCCCATCTGAATCTCAAGTATGCGGTTTCGCTTAGCTTCAGCCTCATCGAAGCCAAGTCTTCTCAGCTCATTTTCCAGCTCACGGCGCCTGAGCCTAAGATTCTCTCTGCGCTCCGCTAGATGCCTATTCCTCTCCTCTAAATCCGCTGCCTCTTGAGCTGCCCTATTTGCCTCGAGTTCAAGGGACTTTAATTCATTGGATATTTTTATCGATTCAAGCCTGGCCATCTCCCTCCTAAGAATATTGTAGCGCATGAGGTTGTTCCGCTCCCTTTCCAGGTCCTCAAGCCTCCTTTGAACCTCACTTATCTGTCCAAGAGCGGCCTTTATAGCCACCTCAGCCTCCTTGAGCTTTGCCTCAGCCTCTGCCTTCTCGGCATCATACTGTGCTATTCCAAGCATATCCTCAATGATTTTTCTTCGCTCCTGCGTTGATATTTCAGCCATACGTGTGAGCGTGCCCTGCAATACGATGTTATGCCCGTATGGGCTTATACCCGCAACCGAAAGGACCTCTAAAAGGTGGTTTCTCGGAACCCTCCTCCCATTTATCCTATATATGCTTTCACCTTTCTGGTCTATTTCACGCGCAATAGTAACCGTAGATGTCTCAACGGGTATACGCCCATCCGAATTATCAAATTGGATTACAACCTTCGCCTCGCTCTTTCTTATGCCCGATTTCTCCCCACCATTAAATATGAGGTTTGAGAAGTTCTCGGCCCTAAGCCTCTTAGCGCTTAACTCACCTAGACAGAAGAGAATAGCATCTATAATGTTGGTTTTACCGCTACCATTTGGTCCAGTTATTACGGTAAATCCCCTATCAAATGTCAGTGTTGTCTTTATGCCGAACGTCTTGAAGCCGTTTATCTCTATACGCTTAATATATGGCATCCCTTAAGTTCACCATCATCGCTGCCACACTATAGCGTAAATACCATCCTTTAAGCATGAAGCTTAGATGGATGCCAACCTAAACCCTAACTACCCCTTTTTACTTTCCCGTACTTCCGAAGCCATCCTCTTAATGAAGCCCCTAACAGCCTCCTCATCACCATAAACGAGCGCATATCCATCCTCCTCAACTCTATACTTTAATCCAAACTCCTCCGCAACCCTTCTAATCAAATCAAGGGGGGTTTCATCACTCAACTGAACCCTAACCCACCTCTCCCCCCTCGGCAATCCGGGATGGAACCTAACCTGAAACTCGGGCTCCATACCACTAGCCTCTAGCTCACAGAGCCTCCTTAATACATCCTCCACATATTTATCGCCAAACCTAACTTTAGCTGCTGAAAGAACATAAGACTCAACATTACTCAAATACTCCTCTAAGCGCGATATATTCTCCGGGCGCAACATATCAGCCCTAACTATCTCGATCATAGTCTTCGCAAGGCGCAAATCATTAATCACATTATATGGTATGCTTTCGCCGCTCCTACGGAGCTCTGTAATTACGTTAGCTAAAATCCTCCAGCGCGCCTCCCAACCCATCGCATATGCCTCATAAACCAGATATTTAGGCGATTGAACAATAAATTTATCGGCTAAAACAAGGTAAGCATGTATCAAATCCGCATAAATAATAGAATGAGTTGGCACATATCATCCCCACATAATCAAGGATGTTAATTCAGTTCATAAATATCCATTTCTAATATGCCAATCTACACATAGCACATAAAACAATCAAGAGGAGAGAGGGGGAGGCTAACCAGAAGATAGGGAGGTATCAACATGCCACAATATATTTAGGAAAAGCATAGGGAAAGCTTAAATTGTTTTTCAAAATAAGATTTCCTTGAGTGCCCATGAGGGTTAAGGTCACCTACTTAGGCGTAGTCCGACATAAAGTGGGCATAAATGAGGAGGAATTCGTGCTGCCCGAAGGCTCTACACTAAAAGATTTATTCATGAAAATTGCTGACGCACATGATGCGCTCAAAGATTTAATCGGTGGATTAAGCGAGAGCCCTGTCGACCCAACATTAATAGTGACCCTAAATGGCTTGGCGATAAATCTGACTAGCATAAGTGAAATAACGCTTAAGGATGGTGATGTCTTAGCCCTCATGACGGTTATTGGTGGCGGATGAGGGGAAAATTCTTATAAATAAGCATGTATTTTTGTTTTCACCAAACAACAGTATAATATTGGTGGACAGCCCGTGCCAGAATGGGGATATTCCATCGTGGGTCTCGACCCAGCCAACACAGCCAAGGCTAGTGGCAGAGAGCTTAGAATATCGCCTAAAGCGGCTAGGGAGATATGCGCCGCAATAAAAGGCATGATGCTTGATGAGGCAAAAGAATATTTAAGGCAGGTTATAGCCAAGAAGAAGGCTGTTCCATTTAGGCGATACAAAAAGAAGCTACCACATAGGCGGGGACTACAGAAGGCTATGGCTGGCAGATATCCAGTTAAGGCTGCCGCTAAAATTCTTGAAGTTCTTGAAAGCGCCGAAGCTAACGCGGAATACAAGGGACTAGATGTTGAAAGGCTAAAGATTATTCATGCCGCAGCCTATCCGGGCGCCAAAATAAGAAGGTATATGCCCCGAGCCTTTGGTAGAGCAACGCCGAAGTTCGAGACCCTATGCCATGTCGAAATAGCCCTTGAGCAGATTAAAGAGGGATGAGATTATGCCATTCATTAAACACTTTGTTAATGAGACAATAAGGAAGGCTGAGATAGACGAGTTTCTCTGGAAAGAGTTCGAGCGGGCTGGTTATGGTGGGGTTAATATAACCAAGACTCCGCTCGGCACAAACGTAGTTATATATGCTATGCGCCCAGGCTTCATTATTGGTCGTGGTGGAGAAACAATAAAAAGTCTCGCTAAAATTCTTGAAGAGAAGTTCAATCTTCCAAATCCACAAATTTCAGTAGCTGAGATAGAAGTCCCGGAATTAAACCCATATGTTATGGCATCTAGAATAGCCGCCGCGCTCCGTCGCGGAGTCCACTTTAGAAGAGTTGGCTTCTGGGCGTTGAATCAAATAATGAATGCAGGCGCGCTAGGAGCTGAAATAATCATTAGCGGCAAACTTAGAACTGAGAGGGCTAGGGCTGAGAAGTTTAGGGACGGCTATATTCCCAAGAGTGGGGAGCCAGCTATGAAGTATGTTAAGAAAGCTGTTGCGCACGTCCAGCTTAAGCCCGGCATATTCGGCGTTAAAGTTCTTATAGTCTCGCCGGAAGCCAAGTTCCCGGATGAAGTTGAAATCTTAGAGGGAGAGGCCAAGGGAGCTGAGGAGGCCGCTACAGAGGCAGAGGAGTCTTAATTTGGGGGTAAGACCTTTGGCCATTCTGAGGATGAAGGAGATTAGAAATATGTCCCGTGAGGAGCGCGAGAAAAAGCTGGCTGAACTACGCTCTGAGCTCGCCAGATTAAGGACTATGGTTAAGGCTGGCGGAGCTGTTGAGAAGCCGGCCAGAATTAAGGAGATTAGGAGGACAATAGCCCGCATACTAACAGTCAATAACGAGGAGGATAAGGGGGCGAAATGAAGAATCTATCCAGCATTCTCCAAGATGAGTTTATTGGCTTAAAGCTTAAGGTTATTAGAAGCACGAACCCAACATGCATCGGCTTATCTGGAAAAGTTATAGATGAAACACGAAACACATTTAAAATACTCACTAGAAATGGGGAAGAAAAAACCCTAATTAAAGAGAATTGTGTTTTCCACTTCACCCTACCAGATAAGACAATTATTGAAGTTGATGGTAAAGTTTTAATTGGTCGGCCTGAAGATAGGGTTAAAAGAATAATTAGGAGACGCTGGTAATGTCGCTGGAGACCATTAAGAAACCGGAGAAAACGTGTAATGATCCAAACTGCCCCTTCCACGGCTCCTTAAAGATTAGGGGCCGGATACTTGAGGGTGTTGTTGTTAGCGCAAAGATGGATAAAACTGTCATCGTTAGGCGCGACTACGTTAAATATGTGCCTAAATACAAGCGTTATGAGCGGAGGCACAGCCGCATACCAGCCCATAATCCACCATGCATAAACGCAACTGAGAACGATATTGTTAAAATAGCTGAATGTAGACCAATAAGCAAGACAGTCTCATTCGTAGTAATAGAGAAGATGGAGAAGTGATTGGAAAATGGCTGCTAAAGCAAAGACTAGAGGTTTACAGGCCAAGGGTGTTGGAAAACCAAAGGTGAAGATAAGTAGGGGAGTTAATGTAGGCGCGCTAATCAAGTGCACCGATAATTCAGGAGCCAAAATTCTCAGAGTAGTTCAGGTTTTGGGATACAAGGGTAGACATAGGAGGGTTCCAGCAGCATCGGTTGGCGACGCGATAGTAGTCTCCGTTAGGAAGGGAACCCCAGACATGCGGAAAAAGCTCTTCCACGCGGTCCTGGTTAGACAAAGAAAACCCTATAGGCGCCCGGAGGGCGTGTGGGTTCAGTTTGAGGACAACGCAGCTGTTATCATAACGCCAGAGGGTGAGATGCGCGGGTCAGAGATACGCGGTCCGGTCGCTAGGGAGGCTGCCGAGAGATGGCCTAGAATAGCCAGTGCCGCCAGCATAATAATATAGGGGGATTATATGTGAGAAGCGTATCCGCCAAGCCCAGCAAGCAGAGAAAGATGCTCTATCAGGCGCCCTATCATATTCTTGGAAAGATTTTATCCGCCCACCTATCTGAAGAGCTTAGGAAAACCTATAGAACTAGGTCTCTTCCGGTGAGAACAGGTGACACAGTTAGGGTCCTTAGAGGGGACTATAAAGGTGTTGAAGGAAAGGTTATGAGGGTTGATAGGAAGAAGTATCGCGTATTTATTGAGGGCATAACCCGCGAGAAAGCCGACGGAACAACAATACTTGTTCCAATCCACCCATCAAAGGTTGAGATTACACGTCTAAACCTAGATGATGAGCTTAGGAAAAGAATATTAGAGAGAAGAGGCCTTATTAAGGAAACTGCAAAGGAGATTGAAGCCCCAGCTCAATCCCCAGCTAAAGCCGAGGGTGAGTGAATAAATAATGGGCAAGATGGGTGGTAGTAGACACCTCAAGCGTGAGGCAACACCCGAATTCTGGCCCATACACAGGAAGAAACATGTTTGGGCCCTTAAGCCTAGCCCAGGCCCTCATCCAATTGAACGGTGTATACCGCTTGGAATTATTGTGCGCGACCTTCTGGGCTTCGCTAAAACGATGAGAGAAGCCAAGAAGATAATAGCGCAGGGAAAGATTCTTGTCGATGGAAGGATTAGGTGTGATGAACACTTCCCAGTTGGATTAATGGATGTTCTCTCAATACCTGAAATAAATGCGTATTATAGGGTTCTCCCATATGAGAAGGGTTTAATCCTTCACAAAATAGACCGTGAAGAAGCCGAATATAAGATTTGCAGAATCGAAGATAAGACAACTATTGATGGAGGGCATATCCAACTTAACCTTCACGACGGAAGAAACATATTCATACGCAGTGAGGACCAAAGTAATCCCGCAGGAAACATATACAAAACACTCGATACGTTAAAGATAAGTTTACCAGACCAAAGTATTCTTGAGCATTTAAGGCTAAATTTGGGTATGATGGCTATAATTGTCGATGGAGAGAACATTGGAAAGTATGGTTTCATTAAAGCTATAGAAGAGATTGAGGGACAGAAGAGACGGAGAAATCTTGTGACAATAGAAGATGAGAAAGGGCAGGTATATCAAACAATTTTAGATTATGTCTTTGTAATTGGCGACAGAACACCAAGAATATCCCTACCCAAACCGGTGGAGGAGACGTATGCTGTCAGCTAAGGCCATTGAGGACTTTAGGGTTAAGTGGCAAGAGAATCCGATGCTCAGGCCAAGAATAGAAAAGGTTGTCGTAAACTGTTCTGTTGGAAAATCTGGTGAACCATTAGAGAAAGCCATGAAGATACTTGAGGAATTAACTGGGCAAAAACCATGTTTTAGAAGGGCCAAAAAGACTATTAGAGATTTCGGAATAAGACGAAAAGAACCGATAGCTTGCCTAGTAACCCTTAGAGGTGAAAAGGCTGTAGATTTCCTTAAGAGGGCTTTGGAGGCTGTTGATAATAAGATTCCCGCGAGTTCCTTTGATAAATTTGGGAACTTCTCCTTTGGCATTAGGGAGCATATAGAGATACCGGGTACGAAGTATTCTCCAGAGCTGGGAATAATAGGAATGGATGTCTGCGTATCCCTATGCAGACCGGGCTATAGGGTTAAATATAGGCGCAGAGCAAAATCTAAAGTCGGTTCAAAGCATAGGCTGACAGCTGAGGAAGCCATGGCATTTATGGCCGAGACATTTGGTGTTGAAATAACTCAAGAGAAGAGGGAGGAGAGAAAGGCTAGAAGGAGGAAGAAATAGATGAGTAGCGAGAGCGGAAGGAAGGAGCGGAAATTCGGCAAAGGAAGTAGACCGTGCCGTAGATGCGGCTCTTATGGGCCAATAATAAGGAAGTATGGATTAAATCTCTGCCGCCAATGCTTTAGAGAGGTAGCTGAAAAACTGGGCTTTAAGAAATATAATTGATGGAGGGTTATCAAATGAACATGGACACGATAGCAAATGGCTTGACAACAATAATGAATAATGAGATGAGGCGGAAGAAAGAGTGCTATATAATGCCGGCCTCCAAGCTTCTAGGTAATGTTCTCCGAGTCATGCAGATGAATGGGTATATTGGAGAGTTCGAGTTTATTGACGATGGGAGAACTGGCAAATTCAGGGTCCAGCTACTAGGTAGAATAAACAAATGCGGAGCCATAAGGCCCAGATTCTCATTTAAGGCTAAGGAGCTTGAGAATTGGGAGAAAACTTACCTGCCTTCTAGAGATATGGGCATACTCATAGTTACGACATCACAGGGCGTCATGTCCCATCACGAAGCAAAGAAGAGGGGTATTGGAGGAAAGCTCCTAGCCTACGTATATTAAAAAGTGTTGGAGAGATTAGCCATATGCAGGAGATTGAGATTAGAAAGGTTAAGATTCCAGAGGGGGTCACGGTCAAGGTAGAGGGGAAAACCGTTGAGGTTATAGGTGAGAAGGGAAGATTGGTTAGAGATTTTTCCGGGTATCCCGTAGAAATTCGCATCATTGGTGATGAGGTTGAAGTTTCAGCGGTATGGCCTAAGAGAAGGGAGAAAGCTTGTGTTGGAACAGTTGCGGCCCACATCAGGAATATGATTAGGGGTGCAACTAAGGGTTTTACATACAAGCTTAAGATTGTATTTGCACACTTCCCAATATCAGTTAAAATCAGCGGAGACAAGGTTTTAATAGAGAATTTCATGGGCGAAAGGGCTCCAAGGGTTGCGAAGATAGTCGGCAACACGAAGGTTACCGTTAAGGGTGATGATATAATAGTGCAGGGAATAAATATTGAGGAGGTTAGTCAAACAGCCGCCAACATTGAGCAGGCAACAAAGATAAAAGATAGGGACCCACGTAGGTTCCTAGATGGCATATATATCTATGAGAAGATGGAGGGACTAGCTAGTTGAGTATGAATGAAGAAAGCTTAACGCTAGAGAAAATGGTTGAGCTGAGAGAGAAGGTAAAAAGTAAGAAGCCAGACTTTGTTAGACAGGAGAGCTGGCGCTATGTGCGTGTTGATGAGAGCTGGAGGAAACCTAGAGGCATAGATAGTAAGATGCGAAAGGAGGTTAAGGGCTGGCCAGCTAAAGTTAAGATTGGCTATAGAGGTCCTAAGGCTGCTAGAGGGCTTCATCCCTCAGCCCATAGAGAAGTTCTTGTCCACAATCTCGATGACCTGAGCAAAGTGGACCCGAAAACAGAAGCCATAAGGATAGCGCATACGGTTGGCGCAAAGAAGAGGGCTGAGATACTTAGAAGGGCTAAAGAGATGGGCATATACGTTCTAAATCCAGGTGTAGCTGCTGAGGTGAAGACTAGTGAATCCAAAGAAGGTGGTCAGTCGTAATTAGTATGGAGGTGCTAATGTTGAGTTTGAGGAGTCAGCGCAGAATGGCCGCTGAAATTCTTGGTGTTGGCGAGGAGAGAGTTTGGATAGACCCGGAGAGAATTGAGGAGGTTGAAGCTGCAATAACCAGGGAGGACATTAAAAGGCTAATACATGAGGGTGTGATAAGGAAGGTTAAGGAGAAAGGCGTTAGCAGGGCACGCGCAAGAATAATTCATGAAAAAAAGAAGAGGGGTAAACGTAGGGGTGTGGGGAGCAGAAGCGGTTCTATGAAGGCTAGGGTTGACCCGGATAGGGTTTGGGTTGAGAAGATTAGGGCTCTTAGAAGGAGACTTCGTGAGCTTAAGGAGAAGCGGATTATAACAACTAGAGTTTATAGGCAGCTTTATCTGAAGGCTAAGGCTGGAGTATTTAGGTCTATTGCAGACCTTCACCGCTACATTGAGGTTCATGGGTTAAGGAGGAGGCGATGATGGCTAAGGGTCCATCATACAGCGTTCCATTTAGAAGACGTAGGGAGGGTAAGACCGACTATAGGCTTAGAAAGAAGCTTATTATTTCAAAGATGCCTAGGCTTGTTGTTAGAAAGACTGGAAGAAATATTATTGCGCAGCTTGTTAGGGCAACTGTTATAGGCGATATTGTGATAGCTTCTGCCCACTCTTGTGAGTTAAGGAAAAAATATGGCTGGCTTGGAAGCCTAAATAATCTTCCAGCAGCATATTTAACCGGCCTATTGTGCGGCTTAAGGGCGGCTGCTAAGGGTGTTGAAAAGGCGATACTAGATATAGGATTGCATACTCCATCTAAGGGCGCGGGCGTCTTTGCTGCCATGAAGGGCTTTGTAGACGCTGGTGTAGAGGTTCCTCATGACGAAAGCATACTTCCAGACGAATCTAGAATACGCGGTGAGCACATAGCCGAATACGCTAAAATGCTAGCCTTAGAAGACTACGAGAAATACTCGAGGTTCTTCTCGGAGTATTTAGCGAGAAACCTGCCACCGCAAAAACTTCCAGAGCACTTCAATATGATTAGGGAGAAGATATTAGCGGATTTCGAAGCCCAGGAAAAATAGAAAAGTAATGCTTAATTCGCTAATTTAAGGCTTTTTCAAATCTATCTCAACATAATATAGGTTTCCCTCAATCCTATATCTTAGGGGATAACCAGACTTTCTGAATATATGCATCATCTTTGTGTTTTCAAGTAGAACCCATGCTGTGAACTTCTTTATTCCGCGATTTTTGGCGATTTCAACAAGATAGTTGAATAATGTTGCTCCAAGCCCCTTATTCTGCCAATCATCTCTAACAACTAACGCCACCTCAGCCATATCAGTATTTGGTATACGCGAGTAGCTTCCCATAGCCACTATAACCTCATTTCCATCCTCACTTATTGTTCCAACGATGCTCATCTCATTATGGTAATCCACGATTACATATGGCCATATGCGTCTCAGTGGCATAAGACTTAATGAGCCCAGGTATCTTCTTTTAACGCTTTCTTTTGAAAGCGCATAGAAGAAGTGCTGCTTCATGGTCGCATCGGAAGGCTTTATCGGCCTAAGCAGAACCTTTGAGCCATCCTTTAATGTGACATACCGCTTGAGCTCCTCAGGATACTCTATCTCCGGGAAGGGCATAATCTCCTCAGGAACATAATGATATTTTTTAGCCCGCTCAAGTAGCTTATTTCTAAACTTCGGGTTTGCGATGCTTATTAGCGCTAGGGCTCTCTCCTTTATAGTTTTACCCCTAAGGTGAGCCACGCCATACTCAGTAACCACATAGTCTACATCACCCCTAGTTAAAACAACGCCAGCTCCCTTTGTCAGAAAATCTTTTATGCGCGATATCTTTCCATCTTTAGCAGTTGATGGTATAACCGTTATGGCCTTTCCACCCCTAGATAATCTAGCACCCCTCATGAAATCTGCCTGCCCGCCCAATCCACTATAGAACCTATAACCAAGCGAGTCCGAGCAGACCTGTCCAGTTAAGTCTACTTCAAGCGCCTGATTTATCGCAACCATCTTGTCGTGCTGGCTTATTATAAATGGGTTATTTACATAATCAGAGGGATGAAACTCAACCATCGGGTTATTATTTATGAAGTCGTAGAGTTTCCGCGTTCCCATAGCGAATGACGCCACTATTTTACCCCGATTAATCGTCTTCTTCGCGCATGTTATTACACCCTCCTCAACTAAGTCTACAACTCCCTCTGTCAGCAGCTCCGTATGTATTCCTAAATCTTTCTTGTCCACTAAGGAATCTAGTATTGCATCAGGTATGCTGCCTATCCCTATTTGAAGGGTTGATTCATCCTCAATAAGCTCTGAGACGTATCTTGCTATGCGCTCTGATACTATGTCTGGTTCTGGGCGGGGAGCTTCGAGGACGGGCTCGTCATGCTCAACAATAATATCAATATCCTTTATATGTATGAAGCTGTCTCCTAAAACCCTGGGCATCCTTCTATTAACCTGCGCTATAACAAGCTTAGCTCTTTCAGCAGCAGCTTTCGTAACATCAACTGACACGCCTAGACTGCAGAATCCGTGCTCATCAGGAGGTGTAACCTGTATTAGCGCTACATCGATTTGAACTATGCCCCTCTTTATTAAGTATGGTAGATCAAAGAGGAATGTTGGTGTATAATCTGCTCTACCCTCAGCTACCGCTTTGCGAGTATTAATCCCAACGAAGAACGCATTCATACGGAACCTATTTGAATACATTGGCTTAGCATATGGGGCAACACCAAGTGTATGCACATGAAGAATCTCATTATCCGCTAGGTGGTCAGCTTTCTCAACTAAACCTCTGACAAGATATTGAGGCTCGCCGCACGCTGAGCCTATGAAGATATGGTCTCCAGTCTTTATATAACTTAGCGCCTCAGTTAAGCTCATCCTCTTATCGTCATATGACCTATTGCGTAGCTGCTCCCTCTCAATCATCCCGGTCCCACTTCTATTACTCTAACCAGTAAATATTGAGGGCGCTAGGTATATATTCGCCGTTCAATCTTAGTTAAAGCCAATGTTACATATGGGCTTTACGAGGGCGGTTCATGAAACTAGAAGCTTTCTTTAATCCGAAGTCTATATCTGTTATAGGTGTCAGTAGAGAACCATGGAAAGTTGGACATAGATTATTTAAAAACCTTGTTGAATCCGGGTTTAGTGGAAGATTATACCCAATAAACCCGAACGCTGATGAAATATTGGGCTTTAAGTGCTACAAGAGTGTTAAGGATGTTCCGGGCGATGTTGACTTAGCGGTCATAGTTGTTCCGGCAAGGATTGTCCCATCGGTTATTGAAGACTGTGGCGCGAAAGGCGTGAAGGGTGTCATCGTTATATCAGCTGGCTTTGGGGAGACTGGTAGGGAGGGGGCGCAATTAGAACGTGAAATACTTAACATATGTAGGAGATATGGTATACGGTTGCAGGGACCGAACTGTCTAGGTATAATAAGCGTCCAGAGCCGTGTGAATGCCTCTTTCGCACCAGCTATGCCTATCCCTGGAAATATAGCTTTTGTCTCACAGAGCGGTGCCATTGGAAGCACAATATTGAATTGGGCGGTTAGGAATGAGATTGGCTTCACGAAATTTATAAGCTTAGGGAATGAAGCCGACCTAAATGCTGCCGACTTCATAGAGGCTTTAGGCGAAGACGAAGAGACAAAAGTAATTGGGCTCTATATTGAGGGCGTTAAGGAGGGTACGCGCTTCATAGAGATCGCTAGAAATGTGACGCGGAAAAAGCCCATAATAGCCATAAAAGCTGGAACAACGGATGCTGGTGTAAAGGCAGTTTCATCCCACACTGGCTCCTTAGCTGGCTCAGATGTAGCATTTTCAGCAGCCTTCAGGAAGGCTGGAATAATAAGAGTTAACACCTTAGAAGAACTCTTCAATCTAGTTTTGGCATTTGGTTCGCAGCCAATCCCAAAGGGAAAAAGAACTCTAATAGTGACAAATGGAGGCGGTCCGGGTATATTAGCTGCAGACGCATGTGAAAAGCTGGGTTTAGAGTTGCCTTTTCTGGAATATGAGATCATTGAGGATCTTCGGAAGGTTATGCCTCCACATGCAAGTTTAGGTAATCCGCTAGATGTTTTGGGTGATGCTGATGAGAGCCGGTATAAAATAGCCCTAGAGGCTGGATTAAAGAGCAATAATATTGACGGAATAATTGTTATTTTGACGCCGCAGGCTGTGACGCCCTATGATAAAATCGCTGAGACAATTGCTAGCTTAAGTAATACATCAAATAAACCCATAATCGCATCTTTTATGGGACTTGAAGATAATTCACTTGCAATCAAAATCCTCAAGAAAAATCGGGTTCCTAACTACTACTTCCCAGAATCAGCAGTTTATGTCCTAAAATCAATGTATGAGTATGGGCTTATAGCGGGCGCTCCAATCGAAGAGCGAATTCCACATGTAGAGATTGATGAGAATAAGATCCGAGAAGTTATTGAAAGGGCACGTATTGAGAATCGACTAAGCTTAACAATCGATGAAGGTATAAGAATTGCTGAGGCGGCTGGTGTACCGGTACCAAAGGCTTCGTTAGCTAAAAGCAGGGAGGAAGCTGGCTTCATAGCTGATAGTATAGGTTATCCGGTAGCTATGAAGATTGTTTCACCAGACATACTCCATAAAACAGATATAGGTGGAGTAATATTGGGGATTAAGAGTAGAGCTGAGGTGGAAGAAAATTATGATCTCCTTGTTAGAAGAGCGCGTTTAACCATGCCGGGGGCCAAAATAAACGGCGTTTTAGTGCAGAGTATGGTTCCACCTGGAAAGGAGATTATTGTTGGCGCTGTCAGAGATGTACAGTTCGGTCCATTATTAATGTTTGGTTTAGGCGGGATCTACGTTAACTTCTTAAGGGATGTATCATACCGCCTATGTCCATTAACTAGGGCTGAAGCTGCTGGGATGATTGAGGAGACTAAAGCGTATGTGCTTCTCAGGGGTGTTAGGGGTGAACCGCCCTCAGACATAGACTCTGTAATAGATGTTATGCTTAAAATCTCATATATTATGAGCAGATTTAAGGATATTTCTGAGATAGAGATTAACCCCCTATTTGTTTATGAGAGCGGTGAGGGGTGCATTGGGGTAGATATAAGAGTAACAATTAGCAGATTATAATATGAGGTCGGAAGCAAGATGGTCAAGAGAACGATATATGTTACATCAACGAGAGAGTCTTCCGGAAAAAGCGCGATTATAATTGCATTAGCCTCTCTAGCCACGGAAATGGGGAAGAGAGTCGGATACTTTAAGCCGATAGGTATTAAGGAATCGTTTAGTCCAGGTAGGGAGCATCTAGATGAAGATGCTGAGATGATGAGGTTAATTCTAAAGCTTAAACATGAAAGTAATACGATATGCCCTCTTATGATTGAGAAAGAGGAGTTTCTTGAAAACTTCATGGAGGCTGACATCTCATCATATATTATAGGCGTAAAGACAGCATATGAGAAGGTTTCAGAAGGTGTAGACATAATGTTTATTGAGGGACCACATAACTTCTCAACAGGTTCTTTTATAGAGTGTTCAGTTCCGAGGCTCGCAGGAACTTTAGGGGCAGATATACTTCTTGTCGAAAGATTTAGTGATGACTCTGTTGTTGACGATGTGCTGCAAGTCCAAGACTGCTGTATGAAATGGGGAACCAAGCTGTTTGGGGTTATATTAAATCGTATCCCTCTTGAGAGAGTAGAGCGTGTCAAACGCATAATTAAACCGTTCATGGAGAAGCATGGGGTCAGAGTTTTAGGTTTAGTTCCAGAGGACAAGAGTCTAAGTGCTCCAACGGTTAGAGAGATATGCGATTTCATTGGTGGTAGAGTTTTAGCCGGAAAAGATGGTCTCGATAGGACTATTGAGACTGTTCTTATTGGCGCGATGACGCCGGATAGCGCAGCTAAATACTTCCGTAAGGTTGCAAATGAGCTTGTCATCACTGGCGGTGACAGAACGGATATAATCTTGACAGCCCTTGAAACTGATGTTTCAGCCATAATTTTAACTGGAAATCTCTATCCAAGCGTTAAAGTCTTTCCTAAAGCAGATCAACTTAAAGTTCCACTCATATCGGTGCCATATGATACATACACGACGCTTCAACATATTCAAAAGATCATTGGTAAGATTAAGCCTGGAGACCCAAGGAGGGTGAGCGCTGCCGTAAACCTTGTCAGGAAATATGTAGATTGGAAGGAGATATTAGGCTAATCTTAATCTACCGCCGGATAGAATAGATTCGCTTATATATAGTCTCCTCAAGATGATTCAATGGTTAGCGTAGTGTAGAGATGAAGCGGTTCCGCATCCACTTTGAGGTGGTTTGAGTTGGAGACGCAGACTCGAATAAGACAGCCAATAGTTTGTGTCCTTGGTCATGTTGATACTGGTAAAACTCTACTTCTAGATCAAATTAGAAAAACCAGCGTCCAAGCCCGTGAAGTTGGTGGAATGACACAGCATATAGGCGCAAGTTTCTTCCCAATCGAGACGCTAAAGGAGATTTCGGGTCCATTCCTAAAGATGATCGGTGGAGAAATACGTATACCAGGTCTCCTCGTGATTGACACGCCTGGACATGAGGCTTTTGCGAATCTTAGGCGTAGAGGCGGTGGAATAGCTGACATAGCAATACTAGTTATAGATGTTTTGAAGGGTTTTGAAGCGCAGACATATGAGGTCATTGAAATTCTTAAGTCTAGAAAAACACCATTCCTAGTGGCGGTAAATAAAATAGATAGGATTCCAGGCTGGAAGTCTTATCCAAATGCTCCTTTTCTAGAGTCCTATAAGATGCAGGAACCAGCTGTTAGACAGAGTCTTGATGAACACTTGTATAGAATTATTGGAGAATTCTCTCAATTATCTTTTAGGGCTGATAGATTCGATAAAATAAGAGATTTCACCAGAACTGTTGCGTTAATACCAACGAGTGCAAAGACAGGTGAGGGTATACCTGAATTGATAGCGGTTTTAGCGGGCTTAACACAGCAGTATCTGCAGAAGAGACTTCAGACGACTAGTGGACCAGCTAAGGGTACAGTTCTGGAAGTTAAAGAGGAAGTTGGTTTAGGAGTAACAGTAAACGCGATAATTTATGATGGTGTCCTTAAAAAGGGTGACATAATTGTGTTAGGTGGGAGGGAGAAGCCAATCATAACGACTGTAAGAGCAATATTAATGCCGAAGCCTCTTGACGAAATAAGGGATCCGAGGGAAAAATTCTCATCGGTTGATGAGGTTTCAGCAGCTGCGGGCGTTAAAATTGTTGCATCAAACCTTGAGGATGCTCTTGCAGGTGCACCAATTTACGTGGTTCCCTCAGAGGATAAGATCAACGGATATATTGAGGAGGTTTATGAAGAGGTTGAGAGGATCCGAATATCCACAGATGTTGATGGCGTAATATTGAAAACTGATACTTTAGGCTCCTTGGAGGCAATAGCTGAGAGTCTTTCTAGAAATGGCATCCCAATTAGGCTAGCGGATGTGGGCGACGTTTCAAAGAGGGATGTGACTGAAGCATTAATTGTTAAAGAAAAGGAGCCGCTATATGGAGCTGTATTAGCATTTAACGTTAAAGTACTTCCAGACGCTGAAGAAGAGGCTAAAGCACATAATGTGCCAATTTTCTGGCATAACGTCATCTATCACTTGATTGATGAATACCTTAAATGGATGAGAAGCGAAAAGGAAGCGCGTGAAAAAATTGAATTTGATAGGTTAATAAAGCCAGCTAAAATAAGGGTTTTACCGGGCTACGTGTTCCGTAGGTCTAAGCCAGCAATAGTTGGTGTTGAGGTCTTGGCTGGACGAATTAGACCCAGAATAAGGCTGATGACTAGTGATGGAAGGGAGGTAGGTGAGATACTGCAGATACAGGATAAAGGCATGCCGATTCCTTTTGCTGAGAAGGGTCAGCAGGTTGCGATATCATTAGATAAACCCATCGTCGGGAGACACTTTGATGAAGGTGACATACTCTACGTTCATGTTCCAGAATATGATGCGAAATTATTAAACACGAAATTTAAGGATAGGCTAAATGCGGATGATCTGGAAACATTAAATGAGATTGTCAAAATAACTAGGAAAGCTATTTCTTCTCACGTTTAAATTTGGAAGTTAATTAGACGCTTTCTTCCCATATCCTCTCAAATTCTCTTTCATACATTTCAGCGATTTCTCTGCTTCTTATTACTATCATGTTCTCATTATTTCTATTTTCAGCGCTGCTTGACCAGTTATAGCTCCCAGTTATAACTATCTCCTTATCAACTATCATAACCTTGTTGTGCATTGAATATGGATTCGTATCATTACGTACTGGTACACCAGTCTCCTTAAGCTTCCAATATTCACTATATTGTGTGATCTGCTCCTGCTCAAGGACGATTTTAACGTCTACCCCGCGTTCATAAGCATCTATAATCGCATCACTAATCGAGTCCAGCGTAAAACTATAGATTAGTATATGAATGGATCTATTGGCGCGGCTTATCCATTCAATAATAGCGTTCTCGCATCCACCTCTCGGAGAGAAGTAAACGCCTAAAATTTCTATTCTTAATTTCCTTTCTAACTCGGATATGTAATCTTGGTAGGCAGTTATGTTTCCTTCAAGCCACACTTGCAGAGTATCAATACGCTCACTTAATTCCTTAATGTGCCTATTTAACCTCTCAACTTCTCCCTTATACCGTATTTCACCAAGATAGTTCCCTACAAACAATCCACTTGATAAAGTAAGCACCACTAAAACTAGATATGAAGATATACGCGTCTTCTTTCCCAAAATCAACCCCTCCGCTTATTGGATAATCTATTATTTAGGAAGATTTTAACCTAAATTTTTATCTTTAGAGATTAAATGGAGTGTTTTAATTAACTGCGGCGTATTTAATATTGTTGCTAAGATCAACTGACCCAATCAATTACATGTTCTGGACAAGCGGTTCACTGCGCAGAACTAAAATTATATACTTCCCCAAACTCACCATTTCTAACCCGCGTTATAAAACCAGCTTTAAACCCTAACCTAACAAGTTTATGGCAAAGTTTGCCTCAGAACCAGCGGCATGCTTCCCAAAATATGTGACATGCCTTAATGGACCGGTTGTGACTGGATTAAGTTGCACTGTCACTTCGCCTAATGTAACCGCGTCTAATATAAAACAACGCCCAAAAATAGAATATTTATGGATATAAATAATTGAAATTAACCCTTGATAGGATTATTTCCTATAGAGCGCTATAAATCTTCTTATTGACCTGTCGTATGTTCTCTCGGCTTCTGGTGGGAAATAGCATGCTGGCAATTCTCCGTGCAATCTATGATTAAGTAGGCATTGACAGCAAATTCCTTTAATATCACATGGATAGGTGCATGGGCATTTTTCTAGGTTGATTTTTATATTTGGACATGGCTTCCTCTCCAATTTAAACACCTCGGCTTCTTTAATCATCGCCTATAATCAGCATTATTAATATTTCTCTATTTTTATAGTTAATAGCTTTATATAACAGATGAAACAATGTATGAATGTGAGGGGTGGTGATCACAATATGTCTGGAGTAAGCAGAGACGAGATTTTAAACGTTCTTAAAGAGATTAGGGACCTTCTGGCTCCTAAGCCAGCTCCGCCGCCTAAGGGTTTGATTGCGGAATTCAAGGATTTCCTATCGAAATATAAGGTTATGGGAATGGCTGTAGCATTCATTACGGGCATCTATTTAGGCGCATTAGTTCAATCACTTGTGAATGACTTATTAATGCCAATAATTGAACTTGCGACGCCTGGAATACCTTGGGAACAAATAACTCTTGGACCCTTCCGTATAG
>Ga0209394_1000202_pt1 | contig 55036 bp, 59 predicted proteins | sample JNZ201metaG_FD_184122 | JGI IMG/M metagenome (GOLD analysis project Ga0209394, IMG submission 184122) | Hot spring microbial communities from Jinze hot spring, China to study Microbial Dark Matter (Phase II) - JNZ 20120812A (SPAdes) (version 3) ...
CCATAGCCCGCATACACACAAATAAATTCCTCATGAAAATCCATAAAGTTATCTCCGAGATTGAGGCAGAGCTCCCTCTGAAATCTGATACTAAGGGGATAGAGGAGGTGAGAAATCGCATCAATAACATTAGGAGAATGCTGAAGAGCTTGGAGAGCGAGTATTTGAGAATGAATTATACTGGAGCTTGGAAAATAGCCCTCGACACCTATAAAGTTACTTATGAAGTAGCCGAGATTGTAAAATCGCTTCCACAGATACCGGAGAATATCGCAGCGATTCTTAGTGAGAAGGAAATGGAGATCATACGTCTAAACCAGAACTATTCTATATTAACATCAAAATATGATGAAATAACAACTAAGTATAGGGAGTTAATGGATAGTTACACTAACCTCTCATTGAGATGCGAGACATATCTAAACGAGATAAGTCTTCTTAAATCCTTAACAATAGTATTAATCGCAATAATCTGTTCTCTGATGACAACAACAATATACCTGTTAATAAAGGGAATAAAAAGGAAATTTCAAAAAGTAGCTGAAGATAACAGTAGATGAATTGGAGGAATATATCAATAAAATCGCCCCTTATGCTATGTAAATCAGTTTTCATTATCTCATAGTACTTTAATTAGCAATGCATTCTTCTTGGCAGAAGAAGAATGCAATTTTTACAGATAAATTGGTGCGGGGGGTGGGATTCGAACCCACGAACCCCTAAGGGACGGGATACCCCATCCACCGCCTGATCTTGAGTCCCGCGCATTTGACCAAGCTCTGCCACCCCCGCTCCTCAGTATTAAATTCCACATACTTTATTTCTGAATTAGCTCTTTAACTTTTCTCGCTATGCCCTTAGCGTCTATACCCTGCTCCGCCAAGAGTTCATGCGGCTTTCCTGAGTGGGGCATTTTTCTTATGGCTAATATATGTGGCTTTAAGCCTAGCGATGCTACTGCCTCTCCCATCCCTCCCTCAGGGTAATGGTCCTCAACCGTTATAATATGTCTTGTCTCCTCAGCTGCCTTAATTAAAGTCTCCGCGTCAATCGGCTTTATGGAGTAGCAGTCTATGACCCTGATCTTTATGCCTTCATTCTTTAGCATATCATAAGCCTTTAGCGCCTCGTGAACCGTTATCCCACAGGCTATGACCGTCGTCTCATCATTTTTGCTCCACCTGAGAACCTTTGAACCGCCAATATGGAACTCTTCGTCATTGCTATATATTACTGGGGTTCTTGGCCTAGTTGTTCTAATGTATGAGATACCTTCATAATTTGCCATTGCCCATGTGAGTTTCTCCGCGCTTACGGCGTCGCATGGATATAGGACAGCGCTCCCATATATTGCCCTGAACATCGCTATGTCCTCCAGCCCCATTTGTGAGGGCCCATCCTCACCTATTGATACTCCTGCGTGTGAGCCGCATATCTTTAGATTCGCCCTTGAGTATGCTGCCATCCTTATCTGGTCGAATGCCCTTGTGAGGAAGGATGCAAATGTTGCGAGGAACACATCAAACCCCTGTGTCTGTATTCCAACCGCTATGCTAACCATGTTCTGCTCAGCTATATAGCACTGTAGGCTCCTCTCCGGAAATTTCTCAAAGAAGTACATTGTGAATGTCGAGTTCTTGACATCGCCATCTAAGACCACTAGTCTCTCGTTCTGTTCCCCCAGCTTCATCAGAGCCCTACCGAAAGCCTCCCTCGTTGTGATCATATCGCCAATCCTGTAATTAGTCCTAAAAATGTTGTACTTCCTTCTAGGTTCTATGGGAACACTAGCTCTAATGAAGTTTTTTGGCTTATATTGGATATCATGCCTTATTTTTGGGAGCAGCTCCCTCTCAGCAATAATCAGCTCCTCCTTAGTAAGAGCCCTACCATGCCTATCTTCGGCATCCTCAAGAAAACTGACACCCTTCCCCTTAACTGTCTTAGCAATTATGAAGAAGGGCTTATCAGACCTCTTTGCTTCATCAAAGGCTCTAATAAGATCCTTAACGTCATGCCCATCACATATAGTAACATTCCAATTAAAAGTCTCTATTCTCTTAGCATAGGATTCACTATCCCACTGGAGAATCGTCGGCTCGCTTTGGCCAAGCCTATTCATATCCATTATTGCCACTAAGTTTGAGAGCCTAAGCTTACCAGCAAGATTTATCGCCTCCCAATTGGAGCCCTCAGCCATCTCGCCGTCCCCAAGGAGAACATAGACTCGCCTATTGATTCCTAAAAGTCTCTTAGCGTAAGCCATGCCTAAACCCATGGATAAGCCCTGACCAAGAGAACCAGTTGCAACTCTTATACCCTTCACCCTTGGAACTGGGTGCCCCTCGAGTTCGGAATTAAACTCCCTCAACGTCATTATTTTATCCCATGGGATTACGCCTACTTCAGCTAAGGCTATATATAAGGCTGGTGCAGCATGACCTTTCGAGAGGATGAATTCATCATTATCCAAGTAATCGATGTTCTCCGGGTCAATGTTCATCGTATGAAGGAAAAGTGTCACGATGATCTCAGCGCTTGAGAGACAGCTTGTTGGATGACCAGACTCAGCCTTTGTTGTAGACCTGAGACTGTAAAGTCTAAGAACATTAGCTCTACTTCTTAAGTACTCCTCTAATAGTTCACTATTCTCCATGAGCGTTTATCTCTCCCAAGACAACTAAATAATATTCTTTAAAATTTAAAGCCTTAAAGAACAAGATAATAATGTTTTCGTTTAAAACCATGTTTAGGGATCGTGTGATCGTATTGAAAATGTTTAAGGTTCACTACTTTTAGAGAGCAATTATATTATTATAGAAAGCCGCTTTTGATTTAAGTTTTAAATAGTGATAGTTGGCCAAAATATATGTGTGATGGAGGTTGAGAGTTTCAATGAAATGCCCAGTTTGTGGTAAGGAGGCGAAGATGATTAAAGAGTGGGATCTAGGTCCAAAGGTGCACATAAAGCTTTACGAATGCTGCGGCAAGAAGTTCAGAGAATATATAAGAAAACGCTGAGATGAGGATACTTCTCATTTTCACCCCCTCTTATTTATGGTGAGATGCTCTATCCACTAAAATAATTGCCATTAAAAGCGAGCTAATACTCCTCCAAATATTTTAGATGTTTCTGTTAACTTCTTCTTAAAGCCCTTAAAGGCGTTTAACTTCAGCGTGAAAGCTAAAGTTAAATGAATCCTTTCTCAATTATCTCTTGAGTTAGTGGTGGCTCACAATGTATTACTCGGTTGTCACCGAGGTATATGAGAGAATCGAGAGTACAACCAAGAGACTTGAGATGACAGACTATTTAGTTGAGCTCTTCAAGAAGACTCCAAAGGAGATAATAGATAAAGTCGTATACTTAACCCAAGGTAAACTTTATCCAGATTTCATGGGAATCGAATTGGGCGTTGCTGAGAGACTTGCCCTTAGGGCCCTCGCTAAGGCCTCAGGAAGAAAGGAGGGTGAGATTGAGGAGGATCTGGCTAAGACTGGAGACTTGGGAGAGAGCGCTCAGAGGTTTCTAGAAAAGAGGCGTCAGGTTTCCTTCTTCCAAAAACCGCTGACTGTAGATAGGGTTTATCAAACACTTGATAAGATTGCTAAGGCTACTGGTGAGGGCTCTATGGATTTAAAGGTGAACCTTTTAGCCGGGCTGCTCGCCGACGCATCGCCTAAAGAGGCAAAGTATCTTATTAGAACAGTTACTGGTAAGCTGCGTTTAGGAGTGGCCGATATGACGATACTGGATGCTTTAGCAATAGCTTATGGTGGAGGTAAGGGTACGAGGGATATTATTGAGAGGGCTTATAACCTCTCATCGGACCTTGGTAAGGTTGCGAGGGCCCTTGCTGAGGGAGGTATCGAAAACCTTAAAAACTTTAAGGTGTCCCTTGGCAACCCGATTAGGCCCATGCTAGCCGAGAGACTTAGCTCCCCCGCCGAGATCCTCGAGAAGCTTGGTGGGAAATGTATTGCTGAATATAAGTATGATGGGGAGAGAATTCAGGCTCATAAAGATGGCGATAAAGTTCTCTTGTTTTCAAGAAGACTTGAGAATATAACTAGCCAATATCCAGACGCCGTAGAACTCATTAGAACCCATGTTAAGGCTAAGGAGGCGATTATAGAGGCTGAATGTGTCGCCGTGAATTTAGATACTGGTGAGATGATGCCGTTCCAGGAGCTCATGCATAGGAGACGTAAATATGATATTGCTAAGGCCGCTGAGGAATATCCTGTCTCACTATTTGCTTTCGATATCCTCTATGTTGATGGAAAAGACTTAACACTAGAACCCTACACCGCCAGGCATAAAGTCCTTGAGGAGATAATTGAGCAGAGCGATAGATTCCAGCTGGCTAAGTATATAATTGTTGACAATGTTGAGGACTTAGAGAAGTTCTTTGAGGAGGCTGTTGAAGCTGGCTGTGAGGGACTAGTCTGCAAATCGCTAAATAAGGACTCAATATATCAGGCTGGCGCCAGAGGTTGGCTATGGATAAAGTATAAGCGTGATTACAAGAGCGAGATGACAGACACAGTAGATTTAGTTGTTGTTGGGGCCTTTTATGGTAGGGGTAAGAGGGCCGGAACATATGGAGCCCTGTTACTGGCAGCTTATAACCACGATAATGATACCTTTGAGACTATCTGTAAATGTGGTTCAGGGTTTACAGACGAAGACCTTAAGAGCCTGCCAAAGATGCTTGAGCCGTATAAGATAGGCCATAGACATCCGCGGGTAAACTCTGAGATCGAGGCGGACGTATGGTTTGTGCCAAGAATGGTCATAGAAGTGATAGGAGCCGAGATAACCCTAAGCCCAATCCACACATGTGCAAGAGATGTCATAAGGAAGGGGAGTGGGCTGGCAATAAGGTTCCCAAGGTTCACGGGAAGATATAGAACAGATAAATCACCTGAGGACGCAACAACAGTTGATGAAATAGTTGAGATGTACAAGAGACAGCTAAAGAAGATAGAAATTGAATAATCTTATTAAAAACAACAAGAATTGCCAAGTCAAGTCTAAGCCCCAAGCACTGACCGGCCCGTTTAGGTAAAGTCTTTATCGCACACCAGTCTTCAGCCGTTTCGACTGGTGTGCTCTTTACCCAAACGCAGTGCTTAAGGCGTACTCCTTGACTTGGCAAAATACAATTTGCAATTAATAGTATATAATATTTTTGGCATAGATTTTTAAATATAAAAATCTACAATTTTTGGGTCATGATGCTGAATAAATCTGTTGAGCGTTTCGAGGAGGACTTAAATGCTATTGTGAGTAGACTTTGCAGTGGCGAGAGTGAGAAGGTTTGTGAAAATCTCTTAAAGTTAAAAGATAGATTGATAGATCTTTATAGGAGGAATGCTGTCAAGATTAATCACTCGGTTATGGAGATTGTATGTGCTAAATACCTTATTCTTAACGGATATCATGTCGTTGAATTAGAATATGCTTTAAATGGAATATCTTGCGATATATATGCCTTGAAGGGTCTAGGCAGCTTAATAGTTGAAGTTGAGACCGGATACGTTCCACCAGAACATGCTGTTGACCCAGTAACCTACTGTAAGGCTAGGGTTACTAGTAAAATAGCTAGGTATAGTAGTTTTGCTGAAAAGTTCGCTATTGCTACTCCCCCATATTATATGATGTGGTTCCACCCAGCGCTTGTTAAGCCGCCAAGATATCGAACCAACAGCGAGATAAAGGAGATAAAAGCGCTATGCGATCTATATTACAGTAATCCACCAGTAAGTGTCGAAGAGATTAGGAATGCCCGCATACATGCAATATATATTGTTGATGTAGATAAGTGCTCCGTTAGGGAGACAGATCCAATTACCTACATAGAGAAAGTTCTCCATTTGTATGAGTGGTGGTAGGGCCCTCATCAGCCTTTATTGAAGCCTAATCCGAGAACATATACTTCAGCACTCTCCTTCCTACTGGCCTCGGGCTTCACAATTCTAGTCTGATTAAAGTGCGCCTTAACCTTCCCCAGAAATTGCTTAAAGAGCTCCCCCCAAAACACTTTTATGAAGGTGTTGCCGCCTTCTCTAAGCGTGAACAATGCTATTTGTAGTGAGCGTTCCGCCAACTCTATCTGCCTAATATGATCGAGCTCCCACACTCCGGAGATGCTTGGAGAGACATCGGATAAAACTACATCCGCTGGCCGCGGTAAAACAGCCTTTATCCTTTCTAGGGTGCTTGGCTCCATTATGTCGCCAACAAATATATACACGTTTTCATAGTTCAGCGGCTCTACCTCCCTAACATCCACACCTAAAACAAAACCTTCATCACCAACAATTTCCCTCACAACTTGCAGCCATCCACCGGGAGCCGCGCCTAAATCAATAACTACATCACCGGGTTTAATGAAACCATACTTCTCCACAGCCTGCTTGAGCTTATATGCTGCACGTGACCTATAATTCTCCTCCTTCGCCCTCTTATAGTAATAATCTCTTTTCCTTCTCTCGAGCCATCTCCCAGACAAAATTCCCTTTCACCAAGGTTTATTGATTTATGAGACTCCCTCTAAAATCCACTCTGTAAATTTCTCACAGTTGTTTGGGGTTATCACGCTGTTAGCGCCGCATATGGGGTTATCCTTACAAGAGAAGCATGGGCAATTCATTACCGAGTCTATGGAAGTCACATGGTGTCTTGGATAGAGCCTATATGTCCACCGTCCCTTCGAGAGCTCTGGCTCGCGGTAAATAAGCCCCTTACTCTCAAGCCTAATGGAGATCCTTGAACCCTCCCTACTCGTAACATTTATCTCACGCCAGAGTTCCGACTGAAGTATGCCCTTATCTCCACACTTCATAATTATCTCTAAAGCCTTCCGCTCAAGATCCTCTTGCTTCGTCATCGCCTTATCCCAATAATTAAATATGTACCTGCCAAGAATATAAAGTGTATTGATGCCCTCCTAAAAAATCCATCACCTTTAAAAGGGACTATAACCTCTAAAAATTACGTGAAAGAAGGTTTCTGTCTCGGCATAGAGAGCACTGCTGACGACTTCGGTGTCGGAATAGTTACATTCAATGGTGAGATACTTGCAAATGTAAATGACGTCTATATTCCGGAGAGGGGAGGGATTCATCCGCGAGAAGCATCTAGACATCACGCCATGGTCGCCGGAAGGGTTATAGCAGAAGCCTTTAAAAGAGCTGGAATTAAGCCTAAGGAGATAGATGTAATAGCGTTCTCTCAGGGGCCTGGATTGGGGCCATGTCTAAGGGTCGGCGCAACGGTTGCAAGGGCCTTAGCCTCATACCTGAGTAAGCCATTGGTTGGAGTTAATCACTGCTTAGCTCATATAGAGATAGGTAGAGTAATTAATCGCGTTAAGGATCCTGTCACACTATATGTCTCTGGAGGCAATACAATTGTATCTGCCTTCGAGGCGGGCCGTTATAGGGTCTTCGGCGAGACCTTGGACATAGCCATTGGAAACTGCCTCGACGTATTCGCTAGGGAGGCTGGCTTAAAGCCTGAGCTAGGTAAACCGTTGGGGGCCGTTCTCGAGGAGATTGCCTCTAAGGGTAGAAAATTAATACCGCTTCCATACACCGTGAAGGGTATGGATTTATCTTTCAGTGGGCTTTTAACAGTGGCTCTTAAACTACTGCGTGAAGGGAAGTATTCTCTTGAGGATCTATGCTTCAGCCTCCAAGAGATAGCTTTCTCAATGCTTACTGAGGTAACCGAGAGGGCTCTGGCACATACGGAGAAGAAAGAGGTTCTATTGACTGGAGGAGTTGCTGCAAACAGGAGACTTCAATCCATGCTGAAGGTGATGGCCGAGGAGCATGGCGCAAGATTCTCGGTTGTACCAAAGGAGTATGCGACAGATAATGGCGCCATGATAGCCTGGGCTGGCGTATTATGCTATAAATATGGGCTAACAACACCAATAGAAAAGAGCTTTGTTAGGATAAGGTGGAGACTTGATGACGTTGACGTCCCATGGTTTAAGGAACAGTAATTCATCAAATCAAAGCGACTTCTCACATGATTACTTGACCCCTGGAGTTTTAATAAAGAAGGGAGCTGAAGCAAACATTTATCTTGGCAAGTGGTATGGACGGAAAGTTGTCTTTAAGAGGAGACTGCCAAAAAAGTATCGTCTGTCGGAGCTGGATAGAGCCATACAGATCCAGAGGACAAAACATGAGCCACAAATGATTCATAAGGCTAAAGAGGCTGGAGTCCCAGCACCAATTGTATTCATGGTCGACCTCGAAGAGGCAACGGTAGTAATGGAGTATGTTGAGGGGAAGCGGGTGAAAGATATACTTAATGACTTATCAAGCGAGGAAAGGATTGAAATATGTCGGCAGATAGGTAGGCTGATAGGCAAATTACATAAGAGTGGCATAGTGCACGGAGACCTCACAACATCAAACATGATTTTAACTCCGAATGGAAAGATAGTCCTAATAGATTTTGGGCTTAGTGAGCAGAGCATAGAGCTAGAGTCTCGGGGAGTGGACCTCCACCTAATGAAGAGGGCCTTAACAAGCACCCACTACAATTATGTTGATGAATGCTTCAACGCAGTTATGAGGGGGTATGAGGAAGAAATGGGGCCGGAGATCACAAAAAGCGTTCTGGATAGAGTTTCAGAGATAGAGAAGAGAGGTAGATATGTGACGGAGAGGTGAGTAGATGCCTGTGAGCGTAAACTTTCCCTATGGAAAATTAATCTTTTTCGTGACAAGGAACGTGAACAAATTCAATGAAGCCAGGAGGGTTTTAGCAGAGTACTCTATCTCTGTGGCCATGGTTAAGGCTAAAACACTGGAGATTCAAGATGATAGTATTGAAAAGATTGCTGAAGTGAGCGCGCTAAACGCATCCAGAGAAATAGAGTTACCAATAATTGTTGAGGATGCGGGCTTATTTATAGAGGCTCTAAAAGGTTTCCCCGGACCCTACTCATCATACGTCTATCGAACAATAGGTGTAAATGGAATACTAAAGCTTTTGGAGGGCATAGAGGAGCGTAGAGCATATTTTAAGTCAGCTGTTGCCTTCTGCAGTCCAGATGGGGAAATAAAATGTTTTCAGGGTATAGTTTATGGCAGAATTACGAGGGAGGTTAGGGGCAGCGGGGGCTTCGGCTTCGACCCGATCTTTGAGCCAGATGAGGAGCCAAATAAAACGTTTGCCGAAATGACTATTGAAGAAAAGAATAGATTTTCACATAGAGCGAGGGCTTTTAGAAAGTTTGCTGAATGGTATAAGAAGACATACCTACCCTAAAACCAAAAAGCATATTTTTATCCACAGCAATTTCTTGATTTAACAAGGCTGATCACAATGCCGATAGTTGATCCTTTAAAGAGGGAAATTGCACAAAGGAGAAGATTATACTTAAAGATATGCAGGGATTGTGGAGTTAGAAATGCGCCGACAGCTGAGAAATGCAGAAAATGTAGAAGTAGGAATTTAAGGTGGAAGAAAAGAGAGAAAGCTAAGCGGTAAATTCTCAGCTCATTATAACCTCAATATCACTTCTATGGGGCTTTCTGGCGGCATCTTCAGTTTCTGAGACCACGATTCTCCAATAGAAACCATTGCAAATATCCCCGCAGCCTCCGCTTTAGCCTTATAGACAAGATTTAATAATGCCCTCTGTATCTCACCACTTTTTATAACTCCGTCGACAATCAGTACGCTATCGCGCTTCTTTATCGAGTCTCTTGGAATATAGAAGGTTATTGCATAGCCTAAATCATTTAAAGCACATGTTTCTTCAAGAAAGAATGGGATGCCAACTTCTTTAGTTGTCTTCGCGATAACTAAGTTTACACCTAAAGCATTAGCAACCATCGTAGCTAAGGGGATGCCATCAATAGCTGCTGTTAAGACCTTAGTTATCCTCTTCCCAGCAAACTTTGCGATAGCGTAGTTTGCAGCCTGTCTCAAGAGAATTATGTCTCCAGTTAAGAGTGTATTGTCAAAAAATCCATTATTATCAAACTTGATTCTCCTTCTAAATTCATTCTCGATCCCAACAATCTTGGAAAGAACACACCAAAGGTGCTGTGCCCTCTCCTTATTCGGAAGAACATGACCCTTAACATATCTACTTAAGACAGTTACTGGTAAGTTAGTTTTAGCTGCCAATTCTCTATATGTATAATGCTTTTTAGCTGTTCTAAGAAGCTCAACTGTTGCTAAGCGGAACTTTAAATCCTCTGCATGAGTTGGGGATCTAATCTCCTCGGTCAAATCACTTAACATAAAATTTAGCCTCCTAACTAACTCCTAGAAGAGTGTCACCTCATCGAAAGATTTTACTTTTTATACTTTTCTTAATAGTTCGAAAATTAATCTTGTAAAAATAGGAAAGAAAACTAGAGAAAAATTGCTAAAAATCAATTTTTTCTCCTTTTTCCAGTTATTAGGAAAAAGACGAATAGATTGGCCCCTAATAGAAGTAAAAATTGCTCATCTTATTACCAAAAAACATGTATATTTAATCTAGAGGACCTGGAAGGAAGAATTAGTTGATTACTGCTTTTCTTATTGATTAGGGTGGAGACAAGCTCCCGTATTGAATTTTGAGGGGAGAGGGTTGATTTTTATGGAAGACGAGCGGACTTCGAAAGAGAGTTCGCCTTAATTAACATGGCCCGGACAGCTGATGAAGCATAAACTTAATGATGTTGGTCTGAGGTTCACGTAATGACCATTACGTGAAGGTTTAAACTACATGACGTAAGTGCACATTAAACCCATCTGAAAACTAAACTATAAATACTGGAATTTCTTTCCTTTGTATAATGCGATAAGAGTGGGGTGTGAGACTTTGTTCGGGTATGCTGGCAGAATTCTCAGAATAAACTTATCAACTGGAAGCATTAAGACCGAACCGCTGAAGGAGGAGATAGCTAAAAAGTACATTGGAGGAATAGGCTTAGGTATACGCTTATGGCTCGATAATAGCAAACCCGGTCTCGACCCATTCAGCCCGGAGAACCCCCTAATTCTTGCAACAGGACCGTTGAGTGGAACCATCGCTCCGACTGGTGGTAATGGCCATGCATTTGTCTCAAAGTCTCCTCAAACCTTCGGTGTCGCCGAGGCCAAATCTCATGGGGTTTTTGGGGCTGAGCTTAAGAGAGCTGGTTATGACGCAGTTATATTTGAGGGTAAAGCTGAGAAGCCTGTTTACGTCTGGATAGACGATGATAGCGTGCAGATAATGGATGCTAAACATCTCTGGGGTAAATCTACGCAGGAGACAGAAGATATGATTAAGGAGGAGCTCGGCGACTATTATATTCGAGTTGCATCCATAGGCCCCGCTGGAGAGAAACTCTGTAGAATCGCTTGCATAATAAATGATAAGACTAGAGCTGCTGGGAGGTGTGGTTTAGGCGCTGTTATGGGTTCAAAGAACCTTAAGGCTATAGCCGTCAGGGGAACAAAGGATGTTTCGGTGGCTAAGCCAGAGGAGTTCCTGGAGTTTGTTAAGGTTTTGCATGAGAGAATGAAGGGGCCTGCAACAGTTAAGTATAGAACCCTTGGAACACCGCAGAACGTTTTAGTCCATAACTCTCTCGGCTGCCTGCCAACAAGAAACTTCACGAACGCCGTCTTTGAGGGGGCTGAAAAGGTTAGTGGCGAATACTTGAATATGCGCTTTGTCACAAAGATTAATGGCTGCAACTCGTGCGCCATGAGATGTGAACACATAGCAGTTGTACCCGAGGGGCCATATAAGGGAACTATGGCGAGGGTTGAATATGAACCTCTATGGGCATTTGGCCCCCACTGTGGCGTCGATAGGATGGATGCGATAATTAAGGCTATAGACTTATGTAACTATTATGGCATGGATGCTATATCTGCTGGAGTCATTGTTGGCTTTGCAATGGACTGCTATGAACATGGGATATTAACTAAAGATGATACTGGTGGACTAGACTTAAGGTTCGGTAATGCTGAGGCAATGGTTAAGATTACTGAAATGATGGGTAGGCGTGAGGGGCTGGGCAACATATTAGCTGAGGGCGTTAAGAGGGCCGCTGAAATTATTGGGAAGGGCGCTGAGAAGTTTGCTAACCACATTAAAGGTGTTGAGATGACTGGCTATGATATCAGGGGACTGAAGACGGCGGCTCTAGGCTACGCGGTTTCATTCAGAGGCGCATGCCATAATAGGCATGGAGCATACGCGCTTGATATAGCTGGAAAAACTGATAGGTTCAAGTTTGAGAAGGGGAGATCGAAACTGATAATTGAGATAGAGGATCTATATATGATAATCGACTCGTTAATCGTCTGTAAGTTCTCCAGAGGAGTTTACTACAAGGGATTTGAGGATTTGGCAAAGTATTATACTCTTGTAACGGGAATAGATATGACGGCGGAGGAGCTTAGGCGGGCGGGTGAGAGACTAAGTAATCTAGCGAGACTGGCTAATATTAGAGAAGGTCTCTCAAGGAAAGATGACCATCTACCAATCAAAGTTATGACTACACCAATTCCAGACGAGACCGTTTCGAAAGGTTCCTATATAACTCAGGAGGAATTGGACTTCATGCTAGATGACTATTATATACATAGAGGTTGGACAAAGGACGGTGTTCCAACACTTGAAAAAATTAAGGAGCTGGGTCTAGAAGACCTATCTCATATAGTTGAGGGGAAAGTTTAATAGGGTTGGAGGTGTAGGGGCTTGTCGCGTATGTTAAAACCACCCATACATGCAAGAAAGTTTGTTTCCGTCGACCCCGATAAATGCGTCGGATGCGGGGTATGCGAATACATATGCTCGTATGAGAAGGAAAAAGTGTTTAATCCGCTGAAATCACGCATAAGAATTGTGAGACTAGGATTAACAATAAACATGTCCCTCGCATGCAGGTTATGTGAGGATCCGCCCTGTGTAGCCTCATGCCCAAGGGATGCTCTGAAGCAGTCTGAGGAAACTGGTGTAATCCTGGTAGATGAGGATAAGTGTAACGGTTGTGGGTGGTGCATTGAGGCATGCGACTACGGAGCCATAATGTTACACCCTGACAAGAAGGTTGTCTTTGTATGCGATACGTGTAATGGAAGCCCAAAGTGCGTTGAGTGGTGTCCTGAGAAAGCGTTGGACTTCACAACCAAGGATGTTGTAGCACAGAAGTCTAGAATATCTGCCGTAAAGAAGCTCTTCTATGAGGTCTTAAGAACATAACTGTCCTTACACTATCTTTACCATCATCTTTTTTCAGTAATACCCGCTCTCTTCATCGGCCAGAACCTCAGTCGAAACCTCCAACAGATATTTTGGCATAAACCAATATATTACTTCTTCTATCCGTGTTTTTATATGTGGGAGGCTACCCTCAACCTAGAGCCCCCATCTCATCCCTCTTAGCCAAACACCACATCTTATCCTCATTCGCGCTCTCAAGTAAGAATTTCGCTTGGAATCTTCTGTAAATTTCGGTCTCCATAGCGTATTCATGCGCAGCCTTCTCAAAAGCCATCCTACCGCTAACATAATACTCTTCTGTTTCCTTAGATGTTTCCTTGGTGAACGTCAGCACATAAAGGATTTTCCCCATGGTCTCCCAGAGAACCCCCATCCAAAAATGAGTATCTCTTCCCTCGAAAGATCTTAAAATTCTTGAAAGACTATTGATTGCATCCACGTAATCTCCCTTAACATATTTCTCGGCTACGCTTTCTATGATGTCTAGCTCGTGGGGTAGAGGCTGGGCAAGATTCAAGTCTATGCTCTCTATCACAGGTCCCTCCTTTGGAACCCTTGTTGGGAGTTCTATGAGGTCTGACCTAAAATTTATATTAATAAAGCTCTTGAAGTCCGGGTCCAATTTCCTTATCTCGCTAATAGTGGAAACAAGCTTTATTTTTGAGGAAGCCCTTATTATGTCCACTGGTTTACTGCGTCCTAAAAAGCACAGTATCTCAGCAATTTTTGCAGCCCCCCTTCTATTACATGAGAACATTAATGTTTCAATATTTCCATCCGGGTGTATTGGTGCACATATGTCAAATCTTTTGGCGAGCTCTAATAGGTAATCGACGATGGATGGTTTTATAAATGGTGTGTCGCATGGGAGTATGATGCAATAGTCTGCATTTATATATTTGAGGCCCGTGGCGATGGCGGCAGAGGGGCCCTGAACATGAGGAAACATTATGTCGACGCAGATTTTCACATTGGTAATAGAATAATTTCTTAAGATTTCGAGGTAGTTGGAGCCTCTAGAAGCGTTGTTAACGCATAGTATGACTTCATCAACGACTGGCATTACATTCTCTATTACGTGCGCTAGTAGCGGTTTACCAAAGAGTATCGCTAAAGCCTTATCTGCCCATCGACCACTCCCATCCTGAAATCTCTTTGACTGGCCTCCAGCGAGAATTATTGCGCCCCTCATTGCGCATCATTCTTCTTATCCTGCTTTTGAATGGAGTTTTTCAAAAATCTTTTTAAGAGTCTCTATAAGGATATGTCCCTCACAATCTAAGTCAACCACAGGAATATCTATCTCACTGGATAGTTTATCCCTCTCCTTAGCTACAGGGCCCGTAATAGCCAGTATTGGTTGGCTCGTCCCCTCTAAAGTCCTCCTTAGATCCTCTGGATCCTTAGCAACAATAATCTTCAATATATCCGTCCTCTTAGAGCAGAGGGAGTGGAAGCCTTCGATAAAAATGAAGTCGAGCCCCTCACTACTGAAGACTTTAGTCACCTGGTCTATGTTATCTGGTATGCTGGCCCTTTTAATAATTACCATCTGATTTGGTGAGAAGGCTGCGGTTACCAATGCGCCGGCATGCATGTGTCTCCATGTATCCGTCCCCTCAGTATCTATAGAGAAATCTGGGTGATGTATATGCTTTATAGAGCCGATCTTGAAACCATCTTTTGAGAGACTCGATATAAGATACTCAATAGTTTTTGTCTTACCAGACTTCTTAGTTCCTATAACAGACACTACGATCATGCACTTCATCCTCCTAAAAGCTATGCTGGCATAATTCTAAATAATTCATCACTGCTAAATAGTGTGACGTTAACTCTCTCCCCCTTACCTAGACCCCTCTTCGGTGGGAGTAAAATGAAGCCATTAGCATTAATAAACCTGATTAAACTCGCAGGGCCATCCATAATGGGCTCAGCGATTAAGTCCTCCCCAGAAGATTTTATACTGGTTGGCAGAAACGTATGGTAGGGCTTTTTATCAGCTGGCACATCTCTGCATATTTTAGCGTTAACCTTTGGGAGGAGCAAGTCAATGCTTAATCCCATATAACAGCTTATTGAAGGGACAAATATTAGGTAGAAGCCAGCTATCGTGGAGGCGAAGAGACCGGGCAGCATCACTATCGGCTTACCCCCAATCATTCCAAAGGCGCTGACCCTTCCAGGCTTAATCATTACCCCATGAAATATTACGCCTGGTTCTCCAAGCAAATTAACTGCCTCTGGAACAAAATCCCTCTCTCCCAGCGAGCAACCTCCTATAGTCATTATAATGTCACTCTCATTTAAAGCACTGCAAATTTTCTCTCTTATTTCAGTAATATCATCTGGAACTATGCCATACATCATTGGCTCCCCACCAATCTTTGATATAAGACCTGCGAGAATCAAAGCATAGTTATTTGGTATTGCTTCCGGATCTCTCTTACTCTTCTCAATTAGCTCATTTCCAGTCGAGATAATGGCGATTCTAGGCTTCCTTAAGACCTTAACTCTTTTTATGCCAAGGCCGGCTAAAACTCCTATATCCTGTGGTCTGAGGAGAGCTCCCTTCCTAAGAATTAGGTCCCCCCTCTTTATGTCTTCCCCCCTCAAGCAAATGTTCTCCCACACTGTGGCGCTCATCTTCACTTCTATTTCCTCACCACACAGGACTACATTCTCAACCTTTATAACAGCATTTGCTCCGCTGGGTATTGGTGCACCACACGCAACATAATACGCTTCTCCATCGGATATTTTAGCGGAAGATGTATCGCTCCATGGATAAAGTTTGCCAATAACCCTTAACCTAACCGGCTTCTCTTGCGAGGCTCCAACCACATCCTCACACTTGACGGCGAAGCCGTCGACCAGAGAAATATTATTCTCAGGGACATCAATATGCGCATAAATATCTTCAGCTAAGATCCGCCCGCAAGCCTTATCCACCGGGACTATTTCATGCACAGAAGCTCTATTACATAGCGTGCTGAAGATCTTTTTTAGCGCATCCTCGTATGGAATTAATTTTATAACCTTCCTATAAGCCCTCGCCATAACAATATTCCTCAATAGCTTCTTAAGAAAATGGGACTGCACCCATATATGTGTTTAATTCATTGATCAACGGAACATATAATCTACTCTTAGATTAAATCAAGAGGAAATAAATTGCAGAAAAGCTCTATTTATTCTCCTACTCAAGCATTTATCGCTCTATTTTAAGCCATGGATATAGCTTCGTTAACTCCTGCATAGCCTCTTTAACCTTCTCCTCCGGATACTCGTATGGCAACAGCTTTCCAGAAAGGTAGTCGCTGAAGGCCTGCATGTCAAAGTGGCCATGCCCGCATAATAGGAATAATATTGTCTTATCCTCTCCAGTCTCCTTACACCTCAGAGCCTCATCTATAACGGCTTTTATCGCGTGGCTCGGCTCTGGTGCTGGTAAAATTCCCTCTGTTTTGGCGAAGAGGTGGGCTGCTTTAAATACCTCAACTTGATTGTAGGCTACAGTTTTAACAATTCCCTTCTTGTTCAGTAGGCATAGGGTTGGCGCCTTTCCATGATATCTTAAGCCTCCCGCATGTATTGGCGGTGGAATAAATGTATGCCCAAGAGTGTACATTTTTATTAGTGGTGTTAGGCGGGCTGTGTCTCCGTGGTCATAGGTGTAGAAGCCCTTAGTTATAGATGGGCATGCAGTCGGCTCCACAGCGAGGAACTTAATATCCTTTGGAGCTCTGCCAGAAACTTTATCGTAATAGAATGGCCAGAATAAACCTGAGAAGCTGCTTCCACCACCTATACAGCCGACAATAATGTCTGGATAATCATCAAAAACCTCCATCTGTTTTTTGGCTTCTAATCCAACAACTGTTTGGTGGAGTAATACGAAGTTCAGGACGCTTCCAAGAGAATATTTAGCATCCTCATGCGTTATTGCATCTTCAATTGCTTCGCTTATAGCTATACCTAAGCTTCCAGGATTATCTGGGTCGTCTTTAAGTATTCTCCTTCCATACTCAGTATTTGCGCTTGGGCTTGGATAAACATCTGCACCCCACAACTCCATTAAAATTCGCCTATAAGGTTTCTGATTATAGCTAACTTTAACCATGTATACTGTTGCTTTCATGCCGAATAGCATGCAACCAAGGGCCAACGCTGAACCCCACTGCCCAGCTCCGGTCTCAGTTGTTAGCCGCTTAATCCCCTCCTTCATTGCATAATAAGCTTGTGCCACAGCCGTGTTTGGCTTGTGGCTGCCTGGTGGGCTTACCCCTTCATACTTATAATATATTCTCGCCGGAGTCTTAAGAGCTCTCTCCAAATTAATAGCCCTGTAGAGTGGTGTTGGTCTCCAGAGCATGTAGGTTTCGCGGACTTCCTCCGGAATGTTTATCCACCTCTCCTGGCTAACCTCCTGCATAATGCACTCTCTGGGGAAGAGCGCCATCAGCTCTTCAGGCTTAACTGGTTCTCTCGTTACTGGATTTATTGGTGGGGGTAGGGGTTCCGGCAGGTCTGGGAGAATGTTATACCATTGCTTTGGGATCTCATCCTCGCTTAAAAGAACCTTCCTCATGAATATACCTCCAAATCAAATGTAATATATTGTTCTTATAAGCACTATTTAAACCTTTTGTGAACAAAAATGTACTTATATAATAGCGGGATTTTCGGGAATACCATCTATTTCTCCCATATTGCCTTAACCTTCATCCTCCATTCAGGCATCTCTTCAGGCGACTGAGGATATTCTCTATAAACTCTCCTCACAGCCCTTGATTTCCTAGCCATCCTATACAGCTTTCTCAGAAATGATATTCTTCCCAAGCCCATAAAGATCCTCCTTGTGGCATCAGTTATATTAAGACGGACGTCGCCTTCAAGCCCGGTTTTAAGCACATCCTCCTCCTTTATAATCCTATACTTCATTCCATAATTGAGGTCCTCATTTGACAGGTTCTGGAGAAATATCCTAAAGACATCTAATCCCGCCTGCTTCGCCCCATAGCTCCTCATATACCGCACATTTATGGGCCATAGTCTCTCCACGCTCGGCTCACCGTTCTCAAGTGCCTCAGAGATGACCTCGCCAGATATTTTTCCGGCCGTCATCGATGGCCCTATTCCCCCGCCGTGAATCGGGTTTACGTTACATGCGGCGTCACCTATAATGACTACTCCATTACCGACAAGTGAGTCGAGGGGGCGCCTAGTTGGGACAATGCCCCCGCCGCCATGTATCAGGGTGGAATCCTTGAAAAGGTGTCTATTCAAAACAAACTTATATAGTTGATCTTTGGGGTTTGGGAAGCCTTCAACCGCTGCGACGCCTAATCCAACGTTAACTCTATTTCCCCTCTTCGGAAATATCCAGTAATAGCCTCCTGGGGCGATATTTAGGTCAAGATATATTTTGCAGTATTCCGGATTCTCGATCTCATTTTCTAGAGCGCGTATCTCCCTGTAACATATTACTTCATCCTTTTTATCCACAGTGGTTTCTATCCCCATCTCCGGCGGAAGCTTCTTCCTTATTATTGCAGAGCATCCACTCGCATCTATAGTTACAATTCCCGGAATTCTTCTCCTCTCACCTGTTCTACGATCCCTGGCAACAACACCTCTAACAAATCCGCCTTCCACTATTGGCTCAAGAACCTGTGTTGAATCAAATAGTATTGCCCCGGCGTCCATAGCTTCTTTAAGCAACCTCTGCCCAAAAGCATATCTATTAACGATAAATCCATAAAGCCCCTCACCAGTGAGTCTAAAAACTGTCTCCATATCAGGCGAATAAACCTCTATCCCCGCAATAGTTCTCTCAAGCTCATCCCCCCTTGGGTAAGCTAAGCCGAGATTGTCGAAATGATGTCTACCTATCGCATCCCCGCAGACTTTATCGCCAATTGATTTGGCGTCCTTATAATCAATTAAACATACAGATAAGCCAGATTTGGCAGTGGTTTTAGCGGCCATGCAGCCAGCTGTCCCAGCGCCAACAACAATAACATCAAATCTCTCCATAATAATCGAGACTCCATTTAGTGTAATTACTTCTAACCGAGGGGGAATTAATCTTATCGCAAATCCGCTGAAAAAGACCCCAGTAACTTATTTTCCCATTTCCTCCTCAAATATTTTATAGAGCTCTTTTTTGTCGATCCCTAGATTCTCTGCAAGCTTGTTAATCCACTTTATATATGACCTAAATACGTTGCATGCAATCTCAACCTTGCTCTCTCTTGGAAGGTTCTCCTCCTCAACTAAAAGGAGCGCGAACCATTTGCCCAAATCTGTAAGCGTATATGTCTTGAGCCATGTAGTCCTCCCCGACACCTCCCTCTTTTCCATTTCCTCGTTAAGTATTCCGAGGTCAACAAGCGCCTTCAAATGCTCTATAATAGTCTTGTTAGAGTAGCCTAAATTCTCAATTAAATCCTTCTGATAAATTTTCTCCGAGAAACCCCTCTTTAAGGCGAACTTTAATATGTCAATTGGGACTAGAGAACCAAAAACTGCTCTCAAAACATCATACTTACTACTTTTAGGGAGAAAAATTACATAGGGGTATATTCTGGTGGGCATAAAAAGACCCTAAGGATATTTTTAGAAAAACGCTGTATAAAAGTTTGTATCTTAGAATCTGAATCCACTTCTCTTCAAAGTGTAAGTTACGCCGATACAAATTAAGGCCGATATTATGGTGAGTGCTATCCTTTCAATGACTGACACTGGGAAGAGTATTGTGAAGATTGCTCCTAGACCCGTTGGATCAATTTTCGGGAGCCCTGAAGTTAACCATGAGAAGCCTAGTTTAACAAGCGCATCTTTAACACCCCTAAGCTGAACAAAGTAATTCACCGATGCAATATAAATTAGATTTCCAGTCATGTGGTTAGCCATCATGCCGCTGAAGCTCGCAATTGTTGCGCCAATAGCAAACTTTCTCTTAACATCAGATCTTATATAACTCTGTATTTTATCTCGGAGCAAGAGTATAAAGGCTAGTGCTAAAAGGTGTAAAAGTGGGTAATAGGGCACTAGAAGACCTGGCGGAGAAATGTACCAGAGGATGTTGAGTAGTGTTAATATTACAGATGCCAATTTCCAGTCAGATTTACCCCCCTCTCTAGAGAGAGCACCGCATACAATCGTCCCAATTGGTACAGTTGGCAGCATCAGCATCCCAAATAGAGTTGTCGATGGAATCAGCCATGCAATGAAGTTGCCTATGAAAGCCGCTAATCCACCTATCCAAGGACCAAGAATAATGCCCATGACTGGCATCAGAATTAGCTGCGGCTCTATTTTCGCTCCAGATACGCCATATACAGGGATTCCAGGAAGCCTAGAAATAACGAGCTGTAAAGCGGAGAAAATCGCTATTAATGCTATGTTTCTTGCTCCGATTCTCATATCCAATCACCAAGTTTACTTTATGACAATGAAGTGTATTTTCTTACATAAAAATATATCGGTATACACTGAAAATACTCTTACGAAATATTACTACAACATTTAAAGATAAATTGCGTTAATTACGTGCGGTTACAACCAGATTATTTATCTGACTGGCTGAAGACTAGTAAGCACTCCTGAGCTGTTTGTGAATAAAACTCGGCAACCTTTCTCATGTTTTCATAAATACTTTCATCTAATGTTCGAATTATCTGTCCAACACCAACTACTAGAGATCTCGGCGGGATCACCTTATCTTCAGGTACTACGCTACCCATCCCTATTATACACCCCTCCCCTATTTTAGCACCCTGACCAAGAACCGCATTCATTCCGATCAACGTGTAGCTCCCGATCTCGGAGCAATGCACTATCGCGCCATGACCTATTATACAATAGTCTCCTATTGTAACTGGTGATAGTTCAAGCCCCCTGGATGTTGGGCGCACACCACTATGAACCATAGCTAACTCCTGAATAGCGGTGAACTTACCAATCTTAACTGGGGCGTGATCTCCCCTAATAACGGCATTGGGCCACACGCTTGACCCATCCCCAATAAAGACATCTCCAATTACAACTGCTGATGGATCAATGAAGACCCTACCATTCACCTGAATCCTCTTATCCCTAAAAGGCCGAATATTTGGAAAGCTCTGCAATGACACCACCAACAAACATCTATCGAAACCTTAATACTTTAAAGTTTTTACTCAAAGCTACACTCTTAATAAATTTTAACTATGCCAAAAAGAATTAATATTAGAGAACTTAAAACGTAACTTGATGAGGCGGCCGTCGTCTAGCCTGGTCTAGGACATCGGCCTGCCACGCCGGCAACCCGGGTTCAAATCCCGGCGGCCGCACCAAAAACAAAAAATTTAGATATTCTGGGCTGTTTTAGGACGAGTTCTCAGAAAAACATTAGGTTAATTTATCCCAGGCATCATTAGACTAATTGTTCTGTTTTTGACTAAAATTAAGGGTTAATGGGGAGACATTTTTGGATATATGAGGGCTAATGCCAACAGAATATCCATCATGGCCCATACTGGGAGTAATCTCCCGAATGGGTGAGCAAAGTAAGCTCCAAGCATAACTATGTAGAGCACTAAGATAGGTTTCCACCCGCCTTTAGCAAGGAAGCCAGCAGCTAAGACCTCTAGTGGCTCTGTGACGATACCAAACGTCTATACTTCTGTGGGCACAATTACTCTGGCCGCCGTACTCCCTATAAGGGCTGTTAGAAAACCACTAAGCGGCTCTAAAATAATATCCTTAATCAGCTAAATAAATATAGCCCAGTTGCGTCACAAGCCATAGGGCATTAGATACAAAATTGTATGTAGAGATGCAAAGGACCCCAACGAAAGAGATGAGCTTGGTAAGCAATCTCATAATTAAATTGGTAAGCAAACACATTTTAAAAGATTTATTTTCTCTATCCATTTTTGTTCATTTCTCTAAACCGCAGGTGGGCATTATCAGGCGTTAGTGAAATAGGTCGTAAAGGCTGCCATGACAAGTAGGAGACGTGAGATATCCATCACATTTAGTATGCCTAAGATTAGCGTAATATGGTGCCATCCTACAAACACTGGACGAAAGGTTAAATCGCCGGTAAATATTCTAAACTCATCTTAAAATCTTTCTCTAGTTTTCCCCATTATGTTAGAAGGTGTCTTATGAACTTCATCATTAGAAAATCTTTATAAACATTTCATTAGAAATAAAAATGTGGTGATGGCTTTGGTTCTTAATAAAAGGGCGATTACTAAGATCCAAGCCATAGTTATTGCCATAATTGTAGTAGTTGCAGCTGTCGGTGGTGCTATCTACTATTTTTATGCTGGTTGGCGTGGAGCACCAAGCCCGGCCCCCTCAATCAGGATAGGTTATATACTTCCTCTAACCGGGGTATCTGCAAGACTTGGGAAGGAGGTTTTAGACGGATCGCTATTGGCGCTTGAAGAGATAAATGCTGCGGGAGGCGTGCTTGGGAGAAAAATTGAACTTATAATTGAAGATGATGAGGGAAAACCGGATAAGTGTCTTTCCGCCGCCAAAAAATTAATTGAGACGGATAAGGTTGACTTATTAGCTGGCGTCTTGCATACGGGTAACGTTGTTGCAATAAGCGAATATGTTTCATCTGCTGGAATTCCATATATATCGCCTATTTCATCAGGGCCAATACTACTATACATGCAAGATCCTAAGAAATTCAGAAACTTCTTCACATTGCATCCATACTATGACGACTGTGCGATGTTAGGCTTAAAGTTCCTGACGGATGTAGTTAAAGCTAAGAACTATGTTCACATAGGGGAAGCCCTCACATTCTCCGTCCGAGTTGGCGACTTCTTAAAGGTGTTTGCCGCAGACAGAAAAATAGAATGCCTAGATAACATAATTATGCCAGCAGCCGCTAAGGACTTTACTGAAGTTATCCTCAAGGTGAAGGAGTTGAAACCCGATGCTATTGTCACTAGTATTTTTAGTGGGGCGGAAATAACACTTATAAGGCAACTCTATGAGAATAAAGTTCCCACACCATATTTTGGCATAATGGCCACATATGGTATGTGGGATATAGCTGATTTACTTGGAGAAGCATCTAATTACTTAGCCTTTGGCACATGGAGCTGGAATGTATCAATAACCGAGAAAACCATACCATTCTTCACTAAATTCTATAAGAAGTATGGTTACAGAGCTTGTGGACTAGAGGGGCCGGCTGGATATGATCTTATGTACTTTATAGCGGCCGCTCTCTCGAGGGCAGGCAGCTTAGAGTGGGAGGCAGTTATGCGAGCCTATGAAGAAACAGAGATAATAGGAGTTAGGGGAAAGACTAAAATAGATCCGGCTAGACATGGAGCTATTTATTGGGCTCCAGGATACATTAATGGCGTGTTGGGACAGTGGATTAATAGAAAACCCTATGTAATCTGGCCACCTGAGCTAGCCGAGAGGAAGTATGAAAAAGCTCCTTGGATGCCATAAATGTTTTACTTCAAAAATTATTTTCTATTTTCTTTTTTGGCTCTTATTCTAACATCTAAATGCCTAAATACGCCTTTTTAACCTGTGGGTTTGCCAGTAGTTCTTTACTGCCTCCCTCCAGGATTATATTTCCAGTTTCAAGGATATATGCTCTATCGACTATTTTTAGAGCTGAGTATGCATCCTGTTCAACAAGTAGAATTGTGATCCCTTCATTCCTGATCTCCTGAACGCTCTTGAAGATTTTGCTCTTAATGATTGGCGACAAGCCTAAGGAGGGCTCATCAAGCATCAGTAGTTTAGGTCTCGACATCAGAGCTCTCCCTATTGCAAGCATTTGTTGTTCGCCACCACTCAGGGTTCCAGCCTTTTGGTTCTTCCTTTCTTCGAGAACGGGAAATAGGTTAAAGATCCATCTTAAATCCCTCTTTATCTCGTCTTTATCTTTACGTAGATAGGCGCCCATTTCAAGATTCTCTAATACTGTCATTTCGGGAAATAGTCTTCTTCTCTCTGGGCATAGGGATATGCCGTGTCTAGCTATAATGTGTGGCGGTAGCTTGTGTATCTCTTCCCCCCTAAACTTTATGGAGCCGCCGCTGATTCTGGTGAGACCAAAAATCGAGCGGAGTAGGGTTGTTTTGCCAGCCCCATTAGGCCCCAAAACGGCTATAATCTCCCCCTCCTTCACGTTTAAGCTGACGTTTTTTAACGCTAAAGCCGCCCCATAATAAACAGTTACATTTTCTACGCTAAGCAATAAGCTCCCCTCCCAAATACGCTTCTATAACTTTCTTATCCTCAGAGATTTCTGTTGGTTTTCCTTCAGCTATCTTCTCGCCGTTACAAAGAACAATTACTCGATGGGCAAGTTTCATAAGAGCCCTCATAACATGCTCAATAACAATTATTGTGAGACCATTTTGATTTAACCTATTTATGAGATCCATGAGATCAGAGATCTCCTCAAAGCTCAGCCCTGCAAAGGGTTCATCAAGTAAGAGTATTTCGGGATCAGTTGCCAAAGCCCTCGCTATTTCGAGTTTCTTTAGGTCGCCGTGTGGTAAATTTTTAGCTATCTCATCTTTGCGTTGGGCTAGTCCGGTGAGTGCCAGAATCTCCTCAGCTTTTTCCACAAACCTTAGTCCCTTGATCCCCATTTTACCGTAAAGGCTCACCAATACATTATCCACTAGGCTCATCTTGCCAAATGGGTTAACTAGCTGAAATGTTCTTGCAATCCCCTTCTTAACAATCACGTGGGGGGATTTTCCGGTAATATCCTCTCCCTTAAAGGTTACTGAGCCGGAGTCAGGCTTAAGGAAACCGGTTATTAGATTAAATATTGTAGTCTTCCCCGCACCATTCGGTCCAATTAAACCAAGAATCTCTCCCTTATTAACACTAAAGCTCACATTCTTTACAGCAACAAGTCCTCCAAAGGCTTTCGTTAAACCTTCAACCGCCAAAATTTTCAATGTTATATCACCGTTTCTAAACAAAGTCTAGATAAAAAAAGTCTTTATATATTTTGCTCTATTATGTTAAGAACACTGATACCTGTTCTTAGATATAGAGTTTATTTTATCCCTTTTTCCATTAAATTATGGGTCAAGCAGCAGTTCTTGAATAGTTAACTTTATATAACACTTCTGGGTATTATCCAATTGTGGAATTAACACTTTCAGTACCATTCAAATATGAGCCTAATGATGAAGTAAAGAAAATCTTAGAGGATTTTAGAGATATGGTAAACTTTTGCATTGAGAAAGCCATTGAAAATAATGTAACAGGGTTCGCTAAGCTTAGGAAATTAGTTTATAACGATTGGAAGTCCAAATGGGATTATTCAACACACTACTGCCATTCAGCTTGTAGAGTTGCCACTTCAATGTTTAAGAGTTGGAGGAGACTTAAACGAAGAGGATTAGTTAAGGGCGATAGACCTATTGCAAGAAAGCTCTTCATTCAATTGGATTCGATGTTAGTCAAAATCGAAGGAGATAGGTTAAGAATTTCGGTTAAGCCGAGAAAGTTCATTTACATACAATTGAAGTACGGCGAATATCAAAGGAAGTTCATTGAGGAGTGGAAGGCTGGGAAGCTTAGGGTTGGCGAGGTCTCGATGAACGAAAGTAAGATATTAATTCCATTTAGGAAAGACGTTGATTTATCCAATCCTGATGAATGGATTGCTATAGACATCAATGAGTCGAACGTTACGGCAGTCAGCACAAATCCACACGTTGTTCAGGTTAAGATAAATTTAAGAGAGATTAGAAGCGCTTACTTCGAGAAAAGACAGAGAATTCAGAGGCTCTCTAAATACAAGCCGATAACCTCAAAGAGGTTAATGGCTAAATACTCTAAGCGTGAGAAAAATAGGGTTAAAGATCTATGCCATAAAGTTTCAAAGAGGATAGTTGAGTTTGCGAAGGAAAACGGTTTTGGAGTAATCATGGAAGATTTGAAGTTTATGAGGAGGCGTATACGCTGCACTAAAGAGATGAATAGGAGGATACACTCGTTGCCATTCAGGAGACTCCAATTCTACATCGAATATAAAGCCAAACTAAACGGTCTACCAGTCGAATATGTTGGCGCTAAGTTTTCGTCAAGCCTATGCCCAAGATGTGGTGGAAAACTAGCATCGAATGGGTATAGGCTTCTGAAATGTAACAGTTGTGGATATGAAAACGATAGAGACATAATAGCATGTTTAAACCTCTTAAAAAGAAACCCAAGATGTGGGGAGTCTCCGTTGCCCCCGAAAGCCACCGATGAATTTAAAGAGGTGGAACGGATAGTTATAAAAAGTTAACTATCCGACAACGGTTATGCTTGACAGCCTTAATCGCTATTCATCTTCAAGTAACAATGTAGTCGATTTCATGGTTACAACAATACCTGGATTAGAGGATATTGTCTTTGAAGAGGCTCGGGAGAAGATTAATGTTTTAGATGTTATACCGAGGTTTGGTGATGTTGGCGGCAGGGTTCTCTTGAGGGTTCCAAGGAACCAGTGTGATAAAGTGTTTACACTTAGAAGTATTGAGCATATTATTGAGCTGGTAGGGACGTTTAAAGTTGGGAGCGACAAGAACGGCTTAGACCAAATTTACAGCGGCGTTTACAGCTTCGATATACCGCTCGGCTCAACATTTAGGGTTACATGTGAAAGAGTTGGATCACATAAATATACAAGTATAGATGTTCAGAGGATTGCTGGGCAGGCCCTTGTGGATAAGTATGGCCGGAGGGTGAATCTTAAAAACCCTGAAACTATTGTTAGAGTTGATGTCGCATATGACTTGTGTATTGTAGGCTTACAGAAGACCAGAACCTCCCTTAGAATACGCTATCCGAGGATGTTCCAGCATTACTCGGCCCTAAACCCAATTATAGCATATGCTATGCTGAGGATTGCCGGTGTAAGGTCTGGGGATAGGGTTTTAGACCCATTTTGTGGCGGCGGGACAATAATAATTGAGGCTGCTCAAGCCTGGAGTGGCCTTGAGTTAATCGGCGTCGATATAAGTCCAAAAAGTATTGAGGGCGCATGGATGAATGCTGAGGCTGCTGGAGTTAGGGATAAGGTTAATTTCATTGTGGGTGATGCCAGGAGACTTGAAAGGGTTCTATCCAGGGGTTGGAGGGCTGACAAAGTTGTCTCAAACCTTCCATTCGGCATCAGAAGTGGTAGACTTAAGGTGATCCCGCCAATGTATACGGATTTCCTTAAGTCAGTTAGGCAGTTCCTTAATGAGGACTCAAAGGTCTGCCTACTCACCTTACACAACAGTCTCCTCAAGAGCATTGCTGAGGATCTTGGCTATAAAGTCATTGGCAGTAGGTGGATCCTTCAGGGCGGACTTAAAACCTGGATAATGCTTCTCTCCCCCTGAAACCTCATGGCATACTAACGCTTAATACTTTCCATCGAGAATAATTTTTATGAAATTCAAATAATATTGGTGGGGTTTTTGAGGTTTATTGGTAGGGTTGCTGACGGAGCTACTGAGACTAAGGCTAGGCTCATCCTGCTCAAAGACATGGAGAATCACGTTGTAGCCGAGTCCCTAGTCTTAATTAAGAATGGTGGGGAAGCTAATCCAGTTAATGAAATACTTGGCGTTTTGAGGGAAGGACTTGGGAAGAATGAATTTCTAAGCTATACCTCTTATAGACCCGATGTTGCATACCTGAGACATGGTGGTGAGCCATCCGGAGCTAGAGAGGTGTACTCCTTTGCCATAGAGCCTATAGGTGTGGTGACTGAGGAAGGTATAGAGCCGAATAGGGCTATAATCCAACCTAGGTCGCCAGTATACTTGCTTGAGGGCGAGGATAAACCGTTAGAATATATTGCTAGGGGCAGGGATGTTGTCTGGTCCGACGCCTATATAGAAGGATACCCGAGCTGGAAAGTCCCCTTTGACAAGAGCTTCATACCATATCATGTTGGCGTGTATGGAAGCACGGGTTGTGGTAAATCATGGTTTACAAGGTATATCCTTGTTCCAGTTTATAGGCGGGTTGGTTATAAAGTGCTCATACTTGACTGGAGTGGAAGTGACTACGTTCCCCTATTAAAGGAGAATGAGGTCGTAAAGTTATCAGAGGTAGCGCTTGACGAGGAGTCTATAATGAGCTACTTCAGTAATAAAACCTTCAGTTTCTCAAAGAATGATACTATAAGAGAGTTTTTCGATGAGTTTGTGGAAGGGTGGCATGCGAAGGTTAAGGAAGCCTATCTCAACTCAGAGAATCCTCAAGAACATTTATATAAGGAACTTAAGAGCCACGTTGAGAACTCCATAGCTAGTATAGAGCATAGGGTTTCAAGGGCTGCTGCCCAGAGGGCGCTTAGAAGGGTGTTTAGGAGGCTTAAGCCCTCAGACCTCCAGCCAGTTATGGGCGTTTTAACGATAGAGGAGCTCATTGCTGAGCTTGAGCGGAAAGGTCTATTAGCCATTGATATGGGCGGGGCACTAACCGAGGCAAAGCTAGGCTTCTTTCTGTCACTATCAAAGTACCTCTACAGCCTAATGGAGTCTGGAAGAAGCCTTGAGATTGCCCTCATAATAGATGAGGCACCACAATATGCTCCGTGGGACGCCCGGGGAATACAGGCTGAGACATGTGAGATGATAAAGAATTTAGCTGCTCTTGGTAGGAAAAGGATGCTGAATTTAACGCTTATATCTCAGGGAATAAAGGGCGAGATAGGTGTGAACGCCGCGGTTAGGAGAAACTTAAATACGCACTTCTTTGGAAGAATACACCCACTTGACGCAAGTGGTGAAGGCGGCGCCTCTGAGTGGTTGTCTCCATATGGTATATCAGCTAGCCACCTCCTACAACTCAAGCCGGGAAGATTCTATTTCGCGGGGGCTATGAACCCGTCCCCGGTTCCACTACTAGTTACATATACTCCACCAGTAAGCTGAGGGGGCCTTTGATGAGCGAAATTTTAAGTGAGCTCCTAGAATGGGTTAAGCTGCCAATAGACTTACAGCATGGCTTCTTTGAACTGGCGGCGAGGGAGGCGGATGAGCTATCTGAGGTGATAAGGAGCATTAATGAGAGTATTGGGAGGCTTAAGGCAGACATTTTCCAGCACTTCCGGACTGTTCCAGAGCAAACTAAGAAGTCCATAGTTGCAGCTGTTGATAGCTCAAGGTCGCCGAGGCTCAGTGAGAGGCTCGGCATAAAGTATGGGGTTTATGCCACGGGAGTGGTTTATTTAAGGGGTTCTGAGAGATGGGAGAAATTTGAGCCTGGCATCTTCAGGTGTAGACAGGCCCTTTCAAGAGAAAATAGTAAACATCTATTTGATCTTATAACTATACAGCATGAGAGGAAAGTTGCTAAGAAAGCCTTAAAGGAATGCAACCTCCTCTTCATTGATGGAAGCTTCTATAGTTTCATTTTCCCAGCCTTAGAAATTAAGAAGCGTGGCCGCCTAGAGAAACGGGAAAGAGAGATTCTGGAAGATGTATTCAATTTAACGGAAGAGCTGAGAGAGAGTAGGAAGGTGATTGGCGTCGTGAAGAGGAGCCGCTCTAGGGTTCTTGGTGGCTGGATGCTTTTGGAGAAAAATAGAAGCGAGTTCATAAATATTCTCGATAAACACATTTTTTCGCTAATAATGCCGGAAAAATCTTACTTTGAGTATAGTAGCATTGTAGGTGAACGCCACCCCGCAATATATACCAGGGTCGCCTACATTGCTTCATTATGGGAGGGCTTCATCGATAAATTACTTCAAGGCTCCTTGACTAAGAGCGCCTTGATTAGAGAGGCTGAGAGGGGAATATATTTTCCCTTCGAGGATCTAGGCTTGCTTAAGGATGGGTTTGAGCGCATGAGGAGGGCGCAGGTTAGGTTCTATGGAGGTGTTCCACCGTGTGAGCTTGAGTATCCCGACGCAGTGGATTTGAGAGAAGCGTTATCTGAAGAGGATCTCTTTAATGAAGTGACAAACCTCCCGCTGGCCCTAGACTTAGTAGACAGCCTGGTTAACATATCTTCAAAATTCACTGAGGAATTTGTCTCTGAGATTGAGGGGAGAGTGTTAGAGAAGATTGCGACAGATCATGAGAATATTGAGGCCATTAGAGCCTTCTTCACCTTCTTAAACCCACAGAAGCCGTTCTAGCACTCCCTTGCACAAAGAGTTATATACTTAGCGCCATCAACATAGAAATTAATGGCGGTGTTTTAAATGGAGGTATTTAAGGTTATCTCTGAGAGGAGATCTATCAGAAGGTATAAGAGGGGGCGCATACCAAAAGAGGTTCTTGAGAGGATCCTTGAAGCTGGGAGACTTGCACCCTCAGCGCGTAATCTACAGCCATGGTATTTTATTGTCGTTGAGGATGATGAAATTAAGAGTAAGCTTATTGATGCGTGTATGGGGCAGAAGCACGTTGGCGAAGCTGGGGCGGTAATAGCAGTTTTAGGAGACCCAAACGCTTCAAAGAAGTGGTTTACTCAAGACCCATTTATAGCGGCTAGCTTCATGACCCTTGAGGCGTGCGAGGAGGGGTTAGGTGTCTGCTGGATAGGAGCCTTCGAGGAAGAGAGAGTGAAGCAAATACTAAAGATCCCCGAGGATCTTAAGGTTATAATATTGTTAACGATTGGTTATCCAGATGAGAAGCCAGCGCCCAGGCCGAGGAAGCCGAGGGAAGAAATATTTTTCTTAAACGAGTTTGGAAAGACTTATCCCTTCGAGTTCCATAAGAATTAATGTAAAGTGAGCCTAAAGGTCTCATGAATGATATGAAGGAGCTGGATTATAGAGACATTTCTAAAAAAGCTTTTCCTTTTATAAGGGACTTCCTCTCGCCAATAATCAGTGAAGCTGAGTGCGAAGCCCTTCACCCAAAGCTATACAGTGAACTAATTCACAATGGAACGGATGTAATAGTTAGGAAGCTGAAAGAGTATAATGAGAGGAGGAAGGCTCTGCTAAGGGGTCTTAGGGAGAAGATCCCTATTGGTAAGTTCGCGATGGATGAAAACATATTTAGCCCAAAACTAGTCGCCTCAGACGCAAGCAATAATGGAATCGATTTTAGATCAGCATTTATACCACTCTATGCGTCCGCAGCTGTTCTCGCTGAAGGCAAGAAAATAATTGATGAGCCAATATTCAGGGTTGATGAGCATGATATATGGCCTGATGAGCCACGCGCCCGCACCAGGGAATCCTTGTTAGCTTTTAAGTTGCAATTTGAAGTAACATTAGATGCAATTGAGCGTTGGAGACCAAAGTATGTCCTTATGGATGGCTCATTATTGCTGAATTTCTGGTTGCTGCCAATGCCGGGTTCAACTGAAGAATATAAGAGAGACTTTGAACTAACACTTCTTAAGTCAGTAAATTTGCTGAACGTCTGCTTTGAGATGGATATTCCCGTAGCCGGGTTCGTGAAGAGGACTCGCATGAATGATATATGCTCTGAACTAGGCTTTTCAAGGATGAGGGATACAGCCCTCTTGGATGCAATACTAAATTTAGGTGAGTACACCGTGCCTAAGCCTATCTCAAAGAGGAACAGGGTTCTCGAATATTATGAGAGAATATGTCATAAGATTGGGATTCCGGAGAAGAACATTAAAAATATTTTAGACATCCACTTCTCCTATATTAAAACTGGGTTTACAACACCATTTCGATTGGAGGTTCCGAGTTACTGCTTAGATAGGTTTATGGATATCGGTTCACTAGTTTTGTCAACATCTGAGGAGGATGGAATACCTTTCGCCCTAAAGGAGGTTGATGGCTTAGTAAGAATAACAACTTCTACATCAAACATTCGAACCCTCATGATTTACTCTAAGGCATTAGACCTTGTAAAGAGCCACGATTTTAGCCCTGAAGACCTAAACCTTCTAACGCTACAATACGGTGAGCCTTGGGCCATTAGGGATGAAGAGTATTTAAAGGATCTACTGGGTGTATAGATAATATGGTTGAGGAAAACGTGTCAAATAACGACACTAAAGCTTCAGCTGGATTAAAACTGATTGGATATGCTCTTTCGGGCTGCACACATGACCTACTACAATTTGTAGTTATTGAGGAAGAGCATGTTAAAGTTAATAACTTCTACTTCATTGAGCACCCGCTGAGGCCTGAAATATATGTGCTTACAAGGGTTTTTAGGGCTCAACCCTACAACCCCGAGATGGTTACTGGGAGAATTGGGCCGTTAGCTGGCAAGAAGGGCTTTAGAGCCGATTATGGAAAGAGACTTGAATATATTGTTGCGCTTGCCGAGATCCTGGGATATTATGATGAGAGGGGAAAATGGCGTTCCCTTGAGGTTGCCCCATCACCATGGAGCTGCGTCTATGAGCCGAGCGAGAAGACCCTAGAGCGCTTCCTGACGTTTAGGGGTTCCTCAAACGACTCGCTTCTACTTGCGATAGGGAAAATCAGGGGAACAAATATTCCAGCATACATAGATTTAAACGCTATATCTAGAGGGCACATGCTTGTCGCCGGTATGACAAGGTCTGGTAAATCGAGCTTTATAATAAATTTGGTTGCTAAGGCCTGTAATCTTAAGCCTAAACCCCGCTTCATCATATTTGATAGACGGGGGGAGTATGCTGGCCTCGTGAAATATGGTGCTAGGGTGGTTCCCTACAACAAGTTTACTCCGCCGCTAAACGAGCCGAGATTAATCGCCGAGAAGATTGGGCTTAAAGGGAAGGAACGGGATATCCTCATAGAGGCTGTTAGGGCATTAATATCTGACGGACTTGAGCTTTCAAAGAAGAGTTTAATTGCAAAGGTTCGCGACATCATTGAGCAAGGAAGTATAGTTAAGACCCCGGAGAGCAGGAGCAAATACCTCAATAGCATTAAATGGTTTATAGAGAATAGGGGTGATTTCCTAGATAAACAGAGTGAACCACTAAACATTATAGAAGAGTTGCTTAAGAATTATGCCCTGATAATCGACTTTTCAGTGGACGCCGACATAGAAGCCCAGCACAGAACCGCAAGCTACATCCTGAACCAGGTTAGGGAGCATGCTATGAGACGGAAGGACTATGGCGACTTTGCGTGCATAGTAATCGTTGAGGAGGCACAGTATTTCGCTCCTGAAAAGGGCGTTGAGATAAAGGAATCTAACGCCCAATCAGAGGTTAAGGCGACGATGATTGAGACAATAAGTCAGGCTGGTGGGTACAACGTTGGCCTACTAATAGTGACACAAAGACCAGCCTATGTCCTTAAGAGCTGTATATCTCAATGTAATACTGTCGCATGCTTTAGGCTTAGGAGCGGGAATGACCAGAATGCAATCCTAGAGTATACGGAGTATGGCTCTGAGAGACTTAAAGATTATTTGCCGGGTTTAGCTGACCATGAAGCAATCCTCTGGGGGCTTGCTGTCCCAATGCCGTTCCCGATAGTTGTTGAGATAGATGTTGAAGAGTACCCGAGGAAGGCTGCGACCTTCGCAAAGACTGCATGGGAGAGGATGGAGGAGAGCTCTATGGAGAAAGCTGAGCATAACCTACCCCTCCATTTACGTGAATTCTAGCAGTGGTGGTTAGCCTTGAACTGGAATGTTAAAGACTGGAATGTTAAAGAGATGAAAATCATTGCTGGAACAGACTTCCATGGCTCGAGAAGTGCTTTTGAGAACTTTGCTGTAAACTCAAAGAGACATGAAGTGGATTTAGCGGTTATATGCGGGGACATAACTAACTTCGGAACAGTTGAACAAGCAAAAAATTTACTGACAATGTTAGCTGAGATAAATATCCCCACAATCTTTGTTCCAGGAAACTGCGATCCACCCTCACTAGTGGACCTCAATCTCAACGGCTTAACATGTATTCATGGCAAACTATACGTAAATAGTGATTTGGCCTTTATCGGCCTAGGCGGCGGTACAGTTTCACCTTTTAATACATTCTTTGAGATGAGGGAGGAGGAGATAGCGAAGATCCTTCGGAGGTGTGCGGAAAACCTTCGGGAGAATGTGCGGAAGGTGAATTTAATATTTGTCTCCCATACTCCTCCTAAAAACACCAGACTTGATAGAACCTTCATGGGTGTACACGCTGGGAGCACCAGTGTAAGAAGGTTTATTGAAGAGAATAGGCCCCTGCTAACATTATGTGGACATATACATGAAGCTAGGGGAGTTGACCGGGTGGGAGATACCCTCGTAGTTAATCCTGGGCCAGCTAAGCAGGGCAATTATGCAATAGTTACTATTAAGGGTGGTGAAGTGAACGTTGAATTAAGGCGGGAAGAGATTTAACTATGTGTAAGGTTTATATTGCAGACTTTGTTATTCCTTTGCCGGGTGCATATACTTGCCGTTTGAGAAAGGTGATTTCCTATTAATAGACTATGTCGCCAAGGTTGCTGAGACAGGGGAGATTTTCGACACAACTATTGAAGAGGTCTCTAAGAAGGAGGGCATTTATCAAGAGGGCGTAATATATGAGCCAAAACTAGTTATCCTGGGAGAAGGTCTAGTTCTAAAGGCTCTTGACGAGGAGATTCAGAAGCTTGAAGTGGGACAAACCGCGACCATAACGATCCCTCCAGAGAAGGCTTTTGGGAACAGGGATCCGGAGAAAGTTAAGATGTATCCTTTGAGAAGGTTTACGGCGCAGGGGGTATTGCCCAAGGTTGGCATGAGGATCGAGGTTAATGGCAAGATGGCGACCGTACGCGCGATAAGCGGCGGCAGGGTTCAGCTAGACTTTAATCCACCGTTAGCGGGTAAGACGCTCATTTATGAGGTTACCGTTAGGAAGAAGCTTGAATCGATCGAGGAGAAGATTAGAGCGCTGATTCACAGGAGGATTCCGCAGGTTGATGCTGGGAAATTTGGGCTAGAGATAAGCGAAGATAACATTACAATAAATGTTCCTGAGGAAGCCTTCTATATTGAGGGGATCCAAGTAATTAAGCGAGGGATCTTCCTAGACATACAAAAATTCTTTCCGGAGAAGAAAACCGTGCGCTTTACTGAGGTCTTCACGAGGAAGGAACCCTCCTCAGAAGCACCCTCACCAATTGCAGCTCCTTAGAACAACTGATCCTCCCATAAACCCTAACAACTTCACATCGGTCATTTTCTATTAATCCAATGGGCGAGCATAACATATAGTTCTCACATAATTCGTTACTGCAATCTTGTGGGTGAAAGGTTAATATAATTCCCTCAATAGCCTGCTTTGAGGGCACCGCCGCCTCTATCTCAGCCTCAACAACATCAACAACGCGCATCTCTACATCATAGGCCTCGCATCTAAATGTTCTCTTTCGCATATTAATGACTTTATATACTCGCCCCTCATTTAGATTCTCAGCGCACACCCTAAAATATTTACATCCAGGACATTTCTGTCCATAGCCTCTATAAATGAAGGTTTCACCGACTTTAGCCTGACTCACGCTTAGCATAGTAACTATTTTTCTTGTTCTCCTATCAGCCCCCTCTACCATTATCCTATCACTCCAGTCTCCTTGGCCAGGGCTAAGGCTTCCTCATGAGATAGTGGTCTCTCATGTAATATGGTGTATCTTTCTGGGCGAATTCTTGGCGCGATCACGAGTGCCTCAACTATATATTTTGGCTCTATGCCTATCTCCTCAGCGGTTGTTGGGGCCCCAACCCTTCTCAAATAATCCACTATCCTCTTCCAGTCGAGTCCATGTAGGTATGCCATCATTATCGTCCCAACGCCACACTGCTCTCCATGGAGGGCTGGTTTAGGCGCTATCAAGTCCAATGCATGGCTGAAGAGGTGCTCTGAACCGCTGCATGGTCTACTACTTCCAGCTATGGCCATGGCTATGCCACAACTTATAAGGGATTCCAGAAGCACTCTAAGCCCCTCCTCAGAGTTAGGCCTAATTAGATGGGAATTCTCTACGAGATGATGAGCGCTCATCAGAGACATGCTTGCAGTATACTGGGCGTAGTATTCATTCTTCCTCTCGTGTGCCAGCTTCCAATCCTTTACAGCGGTGAGCTTCGCTATGACGTCGCCACATCCACTTGCGATAAACCTGTAGGGAGCCCGGCCTATTATGTCCGTGTCTGCTATAATGGCTATTGGGGACTGAGCCATAAGAGAGTACGGTTTTCCCAACCCCTTAATGGATGCGAAGGGGCTTGATATGCCATCATGGGAAGCTGTTGTCGGAATGCTTATGAAGGGAACTCCCTGATTAGCGGAGCTCAGCTTTGCAATATCTATTTTCGCACCCCCACCAACCCCCAAAACAACTTGAGGCTTAAACCTCCTTATCTTCTCCTCACAAGCCTTAACGTCGTTGATTGATGGCATATTTGAGGTTATTACATGCTTTTCAACCCTTAATCCCTCGCCTTCAAGTTGTTCTTTAATAGCCTTTCCAGCCACTTCAAAAGTTACTTCACCAGTAATTATTAGTGCGCTCTTAGTAAAGCCTAAGCTCCTACATATAGAGCCAACGAACTCTACACTCCCCCTACCAACAATTACTTCTCTAGGCAACTGCATTCTATGAATAATCCTGCTCACACTCTATTCAACCCTTGAAAACCGGAAATATTAAACACTATTATTTTGATACTAAGGGAAAATAATTAAAAAGATTTTCTAGTTTAGGGGGAAATTTGGAACACGTCAATTAAGGAAAAAGGAAATATGTAACGAAAATGCTTAAGTATTAGAGAATATTGTGAATAATTAAATTGTCTCGTTTTGGTGGACTGCAGTTCTGTGAGATTTAAAAGACCTTTAATGTCAGGTTAGGAGGAGATTTGACAATTGCCATCAATTGAGAAGAGTAAGACTGAAATTAGACAAGTAATATTGGAGCAGATCCCTAAGGAAGCCGAGATAACACGTATAGAATTTGAGGGGCCAGCGCTAGCAATCTATGCTAAGAGACCTGAGGTTCTAATAGAGCAGGAACATATAATCACAAACATTGTCTCCATAATTAAGAAGAGGATAGTTCCCCGTTCAGACCCCTCTGTAAGGTTCCCTGAGAAAGAAGCTGAAAAGACAATATATGAGGTGGTTCCACCAGAAGCCGAAATAACAAACATAACATTTGACCCGTCACTTGGCGAGGTGATAATCGAGGCTAAGAAACCGGGCTTGGTTATAGGAAAAAAAGGAGCTACACTACATGAAATAATTGTTAGGACAAAGTGGAGACCGAGAGTGATAAGGAGCCCGCCTAAGCAGTCAAAAATAATGACGCATATACAGCATCTATTATATACTGCTAGTAAAGAGAGGGAGAGAATTCTCAGGAATGTTGGTGAGAGAATCTTTAGGCCATTATCATATGAAATTGGTGACGTGAGAATAACAATGCTTGGCGCAGCAAGAGAGGTGGGTCGATCAGCTATTCTTGTGCAAACAAGGGAAAGCCAAGCTCTATTAGATTGTGGCATAAACCCCGGCTCCACAAGACCCTTCGAAAGCTTCCCGAGATTTGATGCACCGCAATTTGATATAGAGTCCCTGGATGCTGTCATAATAAGCCATGCTCACTTAGACCACTGCGGTTTTCTACCATACCTATTTAAGTATGGATATGATGGGCCAGTTTATTGCTCTGCTCCAAGCGTCAGTCTCATGACACTGCTACAGCTGGATTACTTAGACGTCCTATCTAAGCAGGGCCTTCCATTACCCTATGATCAGAAGGATGTTCGAGAAGCAGTGCTCCACACAATCCCGCTACGCTATGGCGTTGTCACCGATATAGCGCCAGATATAAGGCTGACATTGCATAACGCCGGGCATATCCTTGGCTCATCAATAATACACCTCCACATTGGTGAAGGATACCATAACATAGTTTACACCGGGGACTTTAAATATGGGAAGACTATGCTTCTTGAGAGCTCTGACACAGAGTTTCCTAGAGTTGAGACAGTTATAATTGAGAGTACATATGCGGGGCCTACGGATATCATGCCCTCTAGAATCGAGGCTGAGAAGAAGCTTATCTCAATACTTAATGAGACGCTGGAGAGAGGTGGGAAAGCGATAATTCCTGTTCCAGCAGTTGGTAGGGCACAGGAGATAATGCTAGTAATAGATGAATACATGAGGCGCGGGGAGCTTAAGGAGGCACCCGTTTTCATTGAAGGCATGATTTCAGAGTCTACAGCTATACACATGGCTTACGCAGAATATTTGTCAAGGGAGGTGCGTAATAAAATAATTAATGAAGGGGTTAACCCATTCGAGTCAGAGTACTTCACGATAATAGAGCATCCAAGCGCCCGGAGCGAGGTGATCGAGGGGGGACCATGCATAATAATGGCGACCTCAGGAATGCTTGAGGGCGGTCCAGTAATAGATTACTTCCAAAACCTTGCTCATGAGGAGCGGAACTCGCTGATATTCGTAAGCTATCAAATTGAGGGTACTTTAGGCCGGAGGATCCAGAGGAACCCGCAAGAGGTCTCAATTGTAGATGAGGATGGAAAAATTAAGATTATAAAGATTGGCTTAAAAGTCTATACTGTTGAGGGCTTTTCAGGGCACTCGGATAGGAAGCAGATAATAAGCTACTTGCACAAGATAGCTCCAAAGGCGGAGAATGTAATTGTATGCCACGGCGAGAGAAATAAGTGCATAGCTTTAGCGGACTTCCTACGGAGGAAACATGGAATTAACGCTCTGGCTCCAGATATTCTGGAGACCGTGAGACTCCGCTGACCTAGCTAAGATGTTTTTTCCCTCCATATTTGAACGCTTGATGGAGTTAATATAATTCGTTCATCGCCCAGACGTGCGATATCGCCGCCCACAGAGGATATAAACTCGCTTAACTCATTGATCACGCGCTTAGCATCTTCTACGCTCTTCTCAACTATAGGACTAATTCTCACTATCACTATATTTCCGGATCTAACCTCATCTTTAATCCTTTCCACTTCTTCTGGGGCGTGCAGGATTAGAGCTTTTAGGTATATCTTGTTGGTGGAGGGGGGATGAATTGTTACTTTTTCAGCTTTTACCTCTTCCTTAACTTTCCTCCTTACCCCCGTCTTAATAAATTCCCAAAGGTTCTTCACTAAGCGTAAGCAAACCAATCTTCCCTTCATCCCCAAATACCTAACCAAGTAAGATATCTCGAAAATATGTCTTAACCTTTTTGCTTCCTCTTTAAATTTCTCTAATGGTTTTCCAGATAGAGTCTCCGATGTAATGTATGTTTTTAAGGACTTTACCTTTTTTAAGACCTTTAAGTTTCTCGGAGCTGATGAGAGCCTTAGCAACAGCTATCGCCTTATTATGCCTCTCATCTAGCACCACGACAAGATCCCCTTCCTCAAATTTTCCCTCAACCTTAACTACGCCCGGGGCCATAATGTCAGCTCCATTACATATATGTGGGATGGCGCCCATATCAACAAAGACTTTCGGAAGCTGCTCCACCAGCTCCACAAAAAATAATGTTGGAATCAGGTCTCCATTAGTTTCTACTAACAATGGTCTCCCATTAATTACTATGATAAGAGCCTTCTTCTCGCGTAGCTCAGCAATTTCAATCTCCATTTCCTCCCCAAGAACACTCTTGACATCAATATTAAAGGCTTCAGAAACCCTTTTAATTAAAGCCCTTTTCTCCTTAGATTTCAGTAAGTGCCTAGATTTAACTCCGCCCACAATATAAAGGTTAGCATAAGGCATATAAATTCGCGTCTCATTTCATGAAAGTGATTTATCTCAAAGGAAGGTTAGAAGAAATGGCTATGCAATTGCTTGAGGAGAGTCTTGGGAAAATCGTGTTAATAAAGCTTAGGGGTGGGAGGAGCATAAGGGGAAAGCTCCAAGGCTTCGACCAGCACTTAAACCTAGTTTTAGAGAAGGCTGAAGACGTCACCGATGCGGAGAATGTTAAGGAGCTAGGTTTAATAATAGTTAGGGGCGATAATGTTATCATGATATCGCCTCCGCCAAGGTGACAGTAAATGACTAAGGGTACGCCCTCATTTGGAAAGAGACAGGGGAAAACAGTCCACATAAGATGTAGAAGATGTGGTCGTAGGGCATACCATGTAAGAAAGAAAAGATGTGCAGCATGCGGCTACCCCGATCCAAAAATAAGAAGATACTCATGGCAAACAAAGACTGTTCAGAGAGACCGTCTTATCTAACAATAGAAAAGAATTTAAAATGGCATTTGTTCTGAAAGTAGAGAAGGTGGCATCAACAGTTGGTTAGAAGGGCCCGAATAAAATTGACAAGTACGGACTACAAGAAGCTTGAGGAGATATGTAGTGAACTTAAGGCAATAGCTGAGAAAACTGGTGTAAAGATGTCCGGCCCAATACCTCTGCCGACAAAGAAGCTCAGGGTACCAGTACTCAGAACGCCTTGTGGAGAGGGGACGAAAACCTGGGATAAATGGGAGATGCGCATACATAGACGCCTCATAGACATAGATGCCGATGACCGCGTGATGCGTAGAATAATGCGCATGAAGGTTCCTGAAGAGGTCTACATAACCATACAGTTAATATAGGTAAATGAAGGCAACTGTTAATGTTAGCGCAATCGTAAACATTATAACCCATATATGCTTGCTCCACCTAAATATTTTGGCTCCATCTAGAATACTGAAAGGTATTAGGTTGAATAAGGCTATATAAGCGTTAATCGCAAGCCCCCAGAGACAGGCAATTCTTAGGGAGGGGCTGCAGAGGTTGGAAAGAAGCGCCATTAAGAAGATTGCTGAGAGTACAATGTTCGCCAGCGGCCCGGCTAATGAAATCTTTCCAACGACTTTTTTATCGGCCCAGCCATATATCATTACGCTTCCAGGAGAAACTATTTTTATAAATGGCGTGAAAATTGAAATTAGGGTTATCAGCACTCCAAGCGGAGATAACCTAAACTCCGCCCACAAACCATAATGTTTTGCCGAAAACTTATGTAGCATCTCATGCAGCATAAATGAGATAACAAAGATCAGCACCAGTAATGAAACTAGAAGCTTATTTAGGTATCCAACTACGTTCACTGCTGTAGATAAGCCAACTAAAGCAACAACAGTGGCGGCTAAACATACATGAATGGTCTCAGGAGACCTTACTATATTAGAGATGCTTCTCCTAAAGGTTATAGAAAACTTTGAAACAGATCTCCGATAAGGAGGGGAGCTCGGCTTTCTCCATACACCACTATCTCTCCTAAAATTTTGACACATGTGGGCTTCTGGCAACCTATGCTCTACGCAGAAAAGCCCGCCGCAAAAAGGGCACCTGAATGGTAAACCAGTATCAGAGCCGCAATACTGGCACTTCAATACTAGTCCCCCAAACTAAAAATAAGAGATACCAGTCTCCAGCAAAAATGTTTTCTATTAAAGAGGGAACTAATTTATTATATGAAGCCGGGGTGGCCGAGTGGATTAAGGCGCAGGCCTTGAGAACTGAAAGCTAAAGTATGGGGAGCCTGTGGCCCTTATGGGCCGCGTGGGTTCGAATCCCACCCCCGGCGCCAGCTCTCCCAGCCTAAATCTCTTTCCATTTCTTCCTTTTTAAGTCTAAAAGCATAGGGTTTAGTGCGAGGAGCGGCTCCATAATTATGGGGAGAGTGAGTTATAGGCGGATATCCGCTGGCTTCAAGAGACCAGTTAACCGTTCCATAACCTTTATTGGCTGTGAGTTTCCAGGTATAAAAATAAATAGGTTGCAGTTTAAAAGGAAAACTCTGTTATCTCACCTAAGCTTTCTATGTTGTTTGCCTTAATCTTTCCATCGCTGACAGTGTAGAGTACCTCGCCTATATAGAGAATCCTTTTAACTTCATATAGTGGATTGATTTCATTGCCCTCCATATGAGTTATTTTACCCCTAAGAATTATGCCATCCTCCGGCGAAATATGGAATATGTAGGCTCCCTGAAACACTGGTCTACCATATGCCCAGGGTGGTCTCCCGCCTATGTAATCCTCTTCAAATATCTTTGCTTCCAGTATGGGGATTGCGAGCAGGTTTCTTTTTTTATCGAAGAGTAATGCATGGTGGTCTCTTAGAGTCGGTGAGTCGGTGCCCCTATCACCTATAACTACTTTTGCCTCTTCCCTTGGGTTCTCTATGTCTGAGATATTGAAGAGCGATATTTTCAGGCCTTGATACCATGCGAAGTCACCCTCTTCTGCTGGAACTGTCTCTTTCCCTATCCCTATTAAATAGTTCTCGTTGTAAGGGTGAAGGTAATCACTATATCCTGGTATTTTAAGCTTGCCTAAAACTCTCGGATTAGCTGGGTCTGAAAGATCTATTGTGAATAGTGGGTCAACCTTCTTGAAGGTTACAAGATAACACCTGTTCCCCATAAAGCGGGCTGAGTAAATTTGTTCCCCAGGAGCTAAACCCTCGATCCTGCCAATAACCCTTAAATCCTCTACCACTAAAACATATACGTTGTTTACACTTTCACTCCATTCAGTTTTTGTCTCCTTGCGGGGGCTAAAGTATGTTATCGTCGTAGCGACTCTAAAGTATCCATTATATTCATCCATAGAGAATTGGTTCAAAACCTTTCCAGGAACCTCGCCCCTAGCTTCGCATTCAATCCTCAATCCGTTAACGATTATTCTATAAATCTCCGTCTTATCCCATCCTCCCAGAACTCTGTTTAGCACTGGATAGGCTACATACAAATTGCTCTTAGACATATATACACATGACGCGTATCCAGTCACCACCGATTTTATTGTCGCGCTTTTCACATCAGATATATCTATTGCTCCAATCAATGTGTAGCTTAATGGAGCCTCTACAGAGTCTGAATAATATATGTTGGATGGAGATATCTCCATCCAGACTCCGTTAATAGCCCACTTCGGAAGATCTGTCAAGTTTTCAGTCAGTATTGGACACGTTAGGATCACATAAACGTAGTTGTCTATCATTCTTGAGGATACATAGTTTCCCTCAAACAATACCTCGCCAATAATTGTAGGCTTTTCTGGCACAGATATATCGAAGACTTTGATGAAAGTTCTCCCATATTGTGGGAGTGGAATCATCGTCATTGGAGTGACTATACCATACTCTCCAGCTAGGATTACAAGTCTCTCTTTGCCTACAAATAGACCGATAATGCTACCATTTACTTGTATCTTTGAGAGAACCCTTATCTCCTCCGGCGGATAAGCCTTAACTATACTTACAATTCCATTGGACGAAGCAGCGTAAATCATCTGTCCGTCAGTTTTAACTATATCCGCCTCATCAACACCCTCAACTTGAATGTTCGTCGCCGAGTATTCCGGTGCAACGGTTGCGGGGGCTCCTGCAGGCATGAGTTCTATAGACCTGGGTAATATTATGGGCTTCCATGAGAAGGCTTGGCCCTCCGCCATTTTAACTTTAGTGCTGATGAAGCTCGCTATTTCATCCTTAGAGCTAAAGGTTTTCAGCAAGATTTGTTTCCCACCACCCTCATTATTGCCCACCCAAAAGAGAGCGGCTGTAAATGCTGTCACCGATACTATTAAGGTCAACAGCACTATGATTAAATGTATTTGAGTCCTCACTTTTGTCACCACAAAATATTCTGCAACCGCAGTTAATTATCCTACATTTTAGTACAATCGTTCAAGCATATTGAATGGCTTAAATCTTAAAATTGTCTCTTAATCCAATAGTTGTTTACGGAGCGTCTCTATGGGAGAACATGATTTAGAATCTATTCTCAGAGGCAAGACGCTTAAAGTCTACTTGTATCTACTAGAGAGAGTTGGTTCTAAAGTAGGTGTTAGGGAGGTTCAGAGGGCTCTTAAGTTTTCAAGCCCAAGCTTAGCGGCATACCACCTTGATAAACTGGTCTCCCTTGGGTTAGTAGGTAAAACTGCCACCGGCGAATACTTCCTCACCCAGGAAGTTAAGGTTGGTATCCTTAAGTTCTTTGTTAAGTTAGGGAAATTCAGGGTGCCTAGATTCATGTTTTATGCTATGTGGATAACAAGTATGCTTATCGCTTATATAATCCTCTATGAACATACCCTGAGTATCCATAATGTCGTGGCGCTAATGTTTGGTTTAATAGCCTCGATTATCCTTTGGGTTGAGACAATCAAGCTAATTTTAGAAAGTCGTTCAAAAATATAGAATAAATAGGGTGGAGAAAAGTAGAAATATTAGTGATATTTGGGCCATGAAGAAAGCTTTACTAAGTTTGGTAATCGCTGCACTTCTCGGAGTAACCCTAATGCTAATACCCCTTCTACTTCTACGCACGAGCATTGAAATAGTTGATGAAACCGCACCTGAGAGGGAGGCGCCAAGAAGCCAAACTTTTGCGGTTACTGATGCAAACATGACTGCAAAAATAGTGGGTGCGCCCAGAGCTTTAGCTGCTAAGATTAATTGGCTTGAAACAACGCTAATTATGTTCTTTGGCATTATCCCAGCAATAACAATCTCCATACTTGTTAAAAGGAAATTAAAGGTCTAGTTTGGCAGATTACACGCATCTCTTTCAAAATAGAAGAAGATTGATAAATAAAGTTGCCAAATATGTTATGACAAATGATGGAATCACATACCTGTAGACTCTGAAAAGGTTGTTTTAAAGTAGTCGACTGTGAAGACGAGACATAAATGGGTTAAGCATCTATCGTCCCCTACTCAAGAATATAGAAAATTAACACCGCGTTCTAACACTTAACAGTCTCCTCCAATACGGCGAAAACGGCGATGAAAAAGGTTGTCAGTAAATAAATGAGTTATGGGTGAGCTTTTCATGGAAAAATAGGACTCATAGTGTTAAAAAGTTGTCTTTTCCTCATTAAAATGCATGCTCTTATTACTTTTCAAGGAGGGGTTTAAATTTACTCTTAATCCTGTCCATTACCCGTGTAATTGCACTATACTCCATGTATTCAGCGCTCAAGCGTGACGGCTCAAACTCACCCATACGCCTAAGCATAGCAGTGTAATCTAAGCATTCCCTTCTCGCCAGTTCAAAGGCAGGGTCATCAAACAAGTCTACAATCATAGGCTCGCCTTCATCATCGCCAGCTATCTTCCCATCAGATATTTGGAGACCCAGAGCTATCATCCTGGGTGGTCCATCAAAGACCGTGCATTTTGCATCTCTCAAGCTAACAGGCATCACTGGCCCCCAGTGGCTTCCACGCATCCATCCCGCTGTAAGATAGCTATGCATGAAGGGCGTCAAGATTTCACCAACCGCTGGCAGACCATGCTGCGCACGTATTATTGCGACTGGATCATCCTTACCCACATACTTACCTGCAATCTTTGTTAGGCTTGTTGTGCTTATTGAAGCGCATATCATATTATCCTCAGCGCGCCAAACTCTGGAGATCACGTAGCGGTGGACGCTACCTATTAATGCAACGAGCTCATACATTTCTTCTGGGCATTTGAGTATAACCTTCTTGTCTTCAACCAAATCAATGACTTCAAATTTAAAGCCTCCAATCATAGTTGGGTCTATTACGAGACCAGCGGTGTTCATGGGGTCGGCAAATATCTTAAATAATGGTAGATTAAATATTCCGGTTGCGGCTTTATCGGCTGCGAGAATAATTATTGGGTCTGACTCTCTTTCCTCAATCTCCATCTCGGCGACTCCGGGGCCGAGCCCGCTCACAGTGCCCGTGAAGGCTTCCTTCAGCAAATCCTGTCCGGCGCCGTAAAGCTTGAGCTTCTTAGCTTTCTCAGCAGCCTCTCGGAAGGTTTCCCAAGCCAGCCCATGGATTTCAGCATTCCTCTCCCCCTTCTCATGCACCATTAGAAGCTCTATATCGTCTCCCACATTAAATACGTAGTAGCTGTTTATCAAGCCCCTTTTCTTCGCCCCCTTCATATTTTTCTCGGCTACGTTAAGTATTATTTTAGGGACTACATGATGCCCCGCTAAAGAACCAACATCACATTTTATCACAGAAATAGTGGTCCTTCTACCCACTGGGAGCACCCCAACTTAACACCTTAAGATAAAGCTAGTTGAATAAATTTTTTAACCTTTTTATAGTTAGCCTTTAAAAATTATTTGTTGATGAATTATAAAATTACTGAGTGACGACATCCGACTTATGGATGTTTATTGAGGTGATTGGTTCAGTCGTTCTAGAATTTGAATATCCGGATATGAGAGTCTCCAGCCGAGCGCTCCCTTAAACTCTTCAACCCTTTCCCTCCTCTCAGTTTTAGGTATCGCCACAACGTATGGTCTTGCTATCAGAAAGTTTAGTGCTATTTGGATAGGTGTCTTACTATATTTAAACGCTAATTCTTTTAGGGGTCTCATATCAGCCACCCTACCCCTCTCTAGAGGAGTGTATGCCATTAACGTTACTTTATTCGCTATGCAGAATGGTAAGAGTTCTCCCTCAACACCTCTATCAACAACACTGTACTTGACTTGGTTAACAACAATGTCGTGTTTTGTGGTTGATATCAGTGCCTTTTTAAGCTGCTCAGTGGTGAAGTTGCTCACACCCATATATCTAGTCAGCCCACTATCTACCAGAGCTTCAAGCGATCTAACTTGCCGTTCAATCGGTGTAGCCTCCTCCGGCCAATGTATTAAAACAAGATCCACACAGTTAACGCCAAGTCTCTTAAGACTAGCTTTTAAGGCTCTAATGCTATCCTCTGGATTCCTAAATCTGTGGGGGTAAAGTTTAGTGACTATAAATACTCTGCTCCGCCCCATATCCCTAACAACCATGCCAACTAGCTCCTCAGCTCTACCAGAACCATACATTTCAGCCGTATCTATTAGGTCAAGACCCACCTCAACGGCATGTTTTAAAGCCTCAATAGCCTTGGCTTCATCCCTTATTCCATAAGTCCCAATACCAATTGCGGAGATAGACTCGCCAGTATTACCCAAGGGCTTTCTATCCAGATAATCAACTGGAAACAACCCTATTCCTCAAATTATTCCTGAAAGCTAAACTAAATTTTCAACTTATTTGTTCTCTTAATAGCTTCACGATCCTTTTTCGGTAGGTAAGTGGATGCGTACAGTAAGATTAATTTCTAAGTTAATGAATGATTGTTTAGGGCTAACTTAATAGTTTCGAGGGCTAGAGACTGGCTTAGGCAGGCTATAAGGGATTATGAACATGCTAAAAGATCACTTGATGCTGGCGATTATGAGTGAGGCCTGCTTTGCATCACACCAGGCCGCGAAGAAGACTGTTAAAGCGCTGTATCAGGCTGTTAATATTGAGGTTTGGGGGCACTCAGTCAGCAGGATGCTCGAAAGCCCGCCGGAAAACCTTAAGCCGCCGGCTGAAATAATTGATATGGCTAAGGAGCTGGATAGGCATTATATTCCGTCGAGATACCCAAACTTCCATCCAGAGGGTGCGCCGCTAGACTACTACACAAGAATGGACGCGGAAAGAGCCATAAAGTATGTTGGTGAAATAATTGGGTTCGTCAGAAGTAAGATTCTTTAAACTCAACTATGAAGCAGCGATAAGTGAACCCAGGGAATATGCCAAAAAGCCCTGGAAAAGGGGGCTCTTTCAGTTATATATTGGTTGGGTCACCGGCGAGAGGGGATTATACAGCCTTTAGATGCAGACGTACTAATTATAGTAGGGGAGAGCGATGAGAGAACTAGTGAATAGGGTCGCTAAATTCATGAAGACTAAAGCATCGGTAAATGTGGATGTAAGAGTCTACACCATAAAAGAGATCGAGAACATGATGGGATGCGGAAGCAGAATCATACATGAAATAGCTAAGCACGGAATAATACTCGGAGGAAAATAAGAAATCATCAAGCGGATTAAAAAGGCAATAAGGCAAAATTCTCCCAAAAAAGATAGCCCTAAATAGTATGATGAGTTTAAAGAGTTCTTTCACCACTTTTAGTGGCGTGAGCGTGTGATTATAGGCCAGACCTTTTCATGCTGATAGTCTCGTTATCCAATGGAACTACATTTTATACAGCTAATAATCCAATGTACTCTAATTGCCCAGTAAGCGGGTTAACCCTGTAACCCATACTTTCCAGGGCTACAACGCCCAAAACTGGAACATCACCCTCCTCAGCCATTACAACTTCAACTACTGTTTCATGCTCCCCATATTTTATTCGAGCGAAAGAGGTTAGGCGCTCAATAAATTTACCCTCTATTGTCTTGAAAACCTTCCTAGATTCCGGCTTTAAACCTATCCTCTCCAATACCTTTCGCGGTATCCAGGGTAATATCGCGCCCGTATCCACTATGATCTCTAAATCTTCTCTAAAATCCGGCTTCATTGGATTGGAAACAGTTACCTTCACACTCGTTAAATCCACGTCCACGAATCCCCTCTTTATCCGCTAAAGTATATTTCCAGCCTTAATGGGCAAGGCTTTCACTAACAAATAAAGGGAAAACTGACAAAATAAAATTATCGTCAACAAATTATTCCTGTGCCTAAAATTCCATTATCTGCTCTCACATGGTTTTTTTATCAGACTAACTCATTTTGATATTGCAAAATATTCTAGCACATAATATTGTGGGGCTATCTGCCGCATTCCATATTCCAGTTGATCCATTAATTTTTCAACCTCCCTTGGGTCTCCCCATATTTCAACTACGACTTTTGGGCGGTATCTCTTTAATGTTCTCGTTAGTCCTCTAAGAACTTCCAGCTCGGATCCCTCAACATCTATTTTGATAAAATCAACTCTCTCGACACCAAGCTCAGTGAGAATCTCATCAAGAGGTTTGGCTCTTACGACAAGCGAGCCCAGACTAAAATCTTTCTTAATGTTGTGATGACCATGTTTGTCTCCAACAAATAATTTTAGATCAGTTTCACTGTCCCATGCTGCCATATTTAAGGCAATTACATTCTTTAAACTATTCAATTTAATGTTTCTTAAGAGGAATTCATAGTTTTCCGGGTGAGGTTCTATTGCGACCACTAGTCCGCTTTCACCTACCTTCTCGCTGATGGAATCGTATATCTACCTATGTGGGCGCCAACATCTATAAAAACGCTGCCAACATCTAGACTATATATATTTCCACATCCAACTCTCAAAATGGTGTGAGAGAATAAACAGGCTTTCAACATCAATACAATAAAACCTAGTTCCCTCAAAATTAATCATAACGCCCTTAACAAAATTTTCCTTAATTACACCGACATAGCATTTCAGTAGAGGGAACTTCCTCAAAAACATCCTTGGTATAGAATCAAATAAGCTGAAAAGCGTCAATCTAACCTTATCAGAGAACCTAGAACCTCTCACTATAATATTAGCTCTTTGTCTTAGAGAGTTTAAGTATTTGCGAATGTAAGGAAAATTTTGAATCATCGTTTCCATACGATATATTTGTTCCATTCTAGCCATCCTTTTAGGCTATAGAAGTCAGAGAATATTATGAATGGTATTATCATTGCTTCTTTTATTTTAATGCCGACATATAGCGCTCTTAAAGGTGATATTAAGAGTCTTCTTATCAGCCTTCGCATTGTCATAGGCGTATGCTTTAATAAGCGTGCACCTGAATAGTGCCACAACTTCTTTTTGGCGCTTTTAAGTCCAAATATTCCATGATGCCTCACATAATAATTCCAGACTAGAACGGTTTCATACCCCCTTATTTATGATATGTTTAGATAGGTGGGCATCCTCACCTGATGAAAGGAAGCTAGGAGGAAACCAATCTCTCACTAATTCAGTTCTAACTAAAGTGTTTGTGCAATATATTCCGCGCTCCTCGACCCATTTCCTCCTTAAGCCCTCAGCAATCTTTCTGGAGCTGTAAGCATATTTCTTTAACCATTTAACCTCTGGTAATGCTACAAATGCTATTGCTCCAATAGTTGGATTTAAATAAGTTTTGATTGTTTTATACCACCCATTAAATAGTTCAATGTCATCATCTACAAAAACAAACCATTCAGTATCAACATACTTTATTGCTTCTGCTCGTGCTCTCCCAAGATTAAGATCGCTCTCTATTATTATTGCCTCAGGAAAGAGTCTTCTTATGGTTTCTTGAGTCCCATCTTTACTGAAGCGGTCTACAACAATAAGATGGCAGATGGGTATCTCACGTTTTATCGAATATAGGCATCTTTTAAACCAAGGTTTATTACTGTTCCATGTACATATTACAACATCAACTTTATCTGAACTCAGAGACTCCATATCTCCTGCCCCCTATAACATCTCTATATATTTCATAAATCTTTTGGACAACATTTTCAGGCTTATGTTCTTCTGGAAATCCTTCAATTATTTCTCCATCCCAACGGATAACCTTTAATCCACACGCTAATGCTTCTAATCCAGTTTTGCTTAGAGATTTAAGTAGGTGTCCATAAGGGTCTCTCTTTACATCGACATAATATTCGTATTTTCGCAGGATTTCAGGAAGCTTTTTATGGGGAATAGCGTCCTTTCGATCATGTAATACTAATTTCAGACCGTACTTTGCCGCATATTTTTCGGCTAAGTCATCAGCATTATAGCGTATATGAAAAGCTATCTTCTTAGTGTATTCGGCGTTTGATGAGGGATAAAATAGATCGGCGTCCACAGGATTAGGGCTATAGATAGCTATTTTTGGCGTTTCCTCATTAACGACATCCTGCGTAGAATATAAAATCGCGTCCGCTTTACTCCAACGCTTTTCTTTTTGCAACCATTTCCCCCTTATATCACTTCCGTGGTAGTGGAGAACAATCGGCTTATTTGGGTAGAGAAACTTTAGGTATGGAATAAGTTTATCAAAGGAGTGAATGTGAATTATATCAAATTTCCTCGCCAATACTAAGCATTTTAGGGCGAATGTTTTAGCGCCACAGTCCCAGAGCTCACCATAAGTAGTGACACCGAATGGGTCAAAAGCCCTCCTATGAACAACAAGACTTTTAGTGCCGAACAATCTATCCATAAACTTCGCTATAACACTCGCAACACCAGCAGTATTCCAAATATGCAAAATTCTCATAGATTATCTTCTGCCCCCAGCTTTAAGAATCGCTCTTACTCTTCTCCAGAAGTTCTCCCTCTGCCACTCCCTCACAAAATCATTTATATCCTCATAAACCTTAATGTCCTTCGAAAGGTAGCCCTTAATCATACTCCAGCTCCCATTAATAACGGCTCTCCCTACAGCATATTTAAAATCATATCCTAAAGCCCTCATTGCCTTCCCATAATAAAAAAGTTTTCTTTTGCTCATACCTGTAGGCCTTATCTCTCCAGCCTCTATATCTCTATAGCACCTCACTTTATAACCCATTTGCATAAATTTAAAAATAACATAACTTTCCCAGCCCCAATTAACTGGAAAGAAACCAATACTCTTAAGTAATCTAAAATCGTAAATTCTTCCACTACCTCTAGGCATTTCAGGATGATATGGTTCACCCTTAATGTATCCTGAAGCTATTCTCACATCCTCTTTGATCATTCGCTCGATAATCGTCTTGATATAATTTCTAGGCAACACGTGATCCGCGCCCAAAACCAAAACATAATCACAGTAATCTGGGATTCGCTTTAATCCCTCATTAAGGACAAGAGCAAGCTCCGGTCTGCCAATATAGCTTTCTTCATGAGGGGGTAAATCTATAACTTCGCTATAGCGTGCAGCAATTTTAGCCGTTCTATCTGTAGAACCATCATTCACAACTATTATCCCAGTTAAGTTAAAGGTTTGCTCCTTTAGGGCTAATAATGTTCTCTCAATCCTTTCCTCCTCATTTCTTGCAGGAATAACAGCATAAATGCATAATTTTTCCTCCATCAGCGCTTTCCCTCCTTAAATAGACGATATAAATCCACATACCTTAAAAAAAGCACCTTATCTTTAAACTCGCTCAAAAATTTCTCATAAACTTTATTCATCATCTTCACTCCCAATATAGTTAGTGGTATCTTTATTAGTCCTTTGCCGCCAACGGATCTAACAAACCACTCTGGATGAGTAAGCACTGTTGCCACTCCCCTATTATCAAGCTCGCGCATTAAATCCTCCTTAAATCTTCGATAGCCATCTTCCTCACCATAATTCCTCACGTAATATATGTCAAAGGATAAGTGCGTCGGCATGATAAAAGTCTTGGCATTGAAATTTGGAGATCCATAACCTTCCATGTATTCTAAGCCAAGAGAATCCATGACCATCCATGTGATATCGCCCTTAAACCCAATGGTTTTACCACAAGGAGTAACACCATAAATGTTGGTTCCAACAATTTCTCTCAAAATTTTTAGTTCTTCGCTAGGAGATATTAAAGATGGATCATTTACAGTATTTATTAAATGTAGTCCGATTTCCCAGCCTTCATAAAAGATACTCCTAAGAAATTTGTAGTCTCGCTCAGAATGAAAAATATCAATGCGAACAAAAATCGTGGATTTAACATCATGCCTTCTCTCTATATCTATTACTTTTGGTAATCCTTTCCGCAAACCATAAGTATTGTCAACATCATGCCTCAGCCCAATGAACAACATAAAACGCACACCCCAGCTGACTAATTTTTAACCTTTATTACAAACGTCCTTAATATAAAGAAAACCGGAAAACCCATTTTTATGAGGTCAGAGAAAGAAAACCAATGCCTCCTCCCCTTCCTTCTAAGAGGCTCAATCAAGTAAACCCGTCTCCCAACCCTCTTCATTTCATTTAGAGCCTTTGCCCAGTCTTTAATATAAGGTAAACAGCCCATTTCTAGCACCACGTCAAAGGACTTGTCTTTAAAAGGTAAATATCTAGCATCTGCTCTGACTTTAAATTCATAAAGACAATATAGTAATAAGTTTTTATCCACATCCACTCCAACTATGTCCCTTGATAAGGGAAAACTCCCCTTACCGCATCCCACATCTAAAACAGAACCATGAACAAGGATTGCTTGGAGCAAAGCTCTCTTCAAAAATTGGTAACATTTGTCAATTCCGTAGCGCATTAGGCCAGCACCGAATTAATTGTCAATTCCAAAAATAAAAATCTTGCATAGAATCTCATGACTAGCTCACACAACCCTCAAACCGGGCGTTTAACACGTCTTAGTTATTATCTTAGACTCGAAGATGAACTTATGGGTATGTCTCTTATGGGCATGCGGTAAAACTTGCTCATAGCGTAAGCAATATTGAAGGTATGGGGTTCAATTGGGACCGCAACCCCCAAATTGCGCCAACGTCATCTTGAATATATCTGCTTGCTTTCGCAAACCAGTCTTTACATAATATTACGTCTGGGTCAACGTGGAGTGCCACTCCGTCTCAACGGCTTCAATACCCTTCTGCCGGGCGGTAGCCCTATTACCCCTGGAGTCATCAATGATCTTAACGTTGGGCAGAACGACATCAACCCTCAAAAGACTTCATCCTCCTTTCATGCGCCTCTTATCTTAATCCTTTTATTCCTTAATAGGAGTTTGTCCCTTTAAAATTTTCGACGCGCTTCTCTGGCAGATGTACGCGATTGTGGTAATTCCTTCAGCAAGATCTCATTCTATCAATAATGATAAGCAATGTTTCACAAAACTTAGTTTAGATCGCAATTTTTCCGCAACCTACAATACGCTGTTATAATCCATAAGTAAATAATGTAAGTGGTGAGCGACCTAAAGTTAAGAATAGTTTTTTTATTTATAATGATGGGGGTTATGTTGGCGCCCTAGCTTTTGCGGGCAGTAGTAGGTTTTGGAAGGATGGATTAAGGCGCTTACCAGATGGCTCAGCTCTGCCGAGACTGCGGATATCGATTCTCAAGAAGCATGCTACGGGAGCCGCAGAGAAAACTAGCGTCAATGAGCTGCTATTTAATTTTGCATGGTGGATGAAGGGGCAGGGGTACACGGATCAAACGATTGAGAGTCGCATAAGGATCCTTAAAGTTCTTGCGAAGCGTGACGTTGACCTTTATAATTCCGATCAGTTAAGGACTGCATAGTTAATCAGTCTTGGAGTAACGGTAGGAAGGAGCTTGCTGCGGAAGCATATGACTCACTCGCTAAGTGGCTTGGGCTTAGGTGGGAGAAAACGGTTTACAAGCGGGTTCAAAAACTGCCCTTCGTACCGCTTGAGAGGGAGATAGATAACTTAATAGCTGGCTGCTCAAGGCATATTGCTGCCTTCTTACAATTGCTTAAGAAGACTGGTGCTAGAGCCAGCGAGACCTTTGCATTAAAGTGGACAGATGTAGACTTCGAGGCTAAAACAGTTAGAATCACACAGTCTAAAGGCGGGGAGCCGAGGCTGCTTCGTATTAGCCATAAGCTCCTTGGAATGCTCAATTCATTACCAAAAACCTCAGAAAGAATCTTCGGGCATTACAAGAACCTTAAACAGCTCAGAAAGACTTATGAGAGACAAAGAAGAAGGATCACACATAAACTTAATAATTTAAGGCTGAAACAAATCCATTTTCACAGGATACGCCACTGGAAGGCAACAATGGAATACGCTAAGACAAGGGACATATTACATGTCATGAAAGTGCTAGGTCACAAGAACATTAAAAACACATTGATTTACACGCACTTAGTTGAAGGCCTAAAAGAAGATGAATACGTATGCAGAGTCGCTAGAACGCCAAACGAAATCGCGGAGCTTATAAAGGCAGGCTTTGAATACGTCTAAAAGAAAATAGGTCTCCAGCCTGGGGCTGGTTCATCCAAAAGTATATAAATGGTGGGGCCGGTGGGATTTGAACCCACGACCACGCACGCCCCAGGCGCGCATCTTAGACCAGGCTCGACCACGGCCCCTTTAGGTATTTTAACTTAACAGTATTATATTGTTTTTGCCGCTTCTAA